>Ga0209638_1000064_pt1 | contig 66420 bp, 64 predicted proteins | sample BarGraNGADG00211_FD_184490 | JGI IMG/M metagenome (GOLD analysis project Ga0209638, IMG submission 184490) | Arctic peat soil microbial communities from Barrow, Alaska - Barrow Graham LP Ref core NGADG0002-211 (SPAdes) (version 2) | ecosystem: Environmental > Terrestrial > Soil > Wetlands > Peat... | reverse complement strand
CCGGTCAGTACAAGCTCCAGATCGCAGCGAACATCGTTGCGACGGCGAAGGGCTTCGGCTTCGACGCTTCCGACCTCATGCCGGCCTCGGTCGGTGCAGGCACGGAGTGGAGTCAGCTGTCCGACTGGATCAACGGTGGCGGGACCAACCCGAGCACCGATACCGTCCTCAAGGCAATCGACGACAGCTGGCCGACTCCGTAGCCCAACGGATCAGTCAGAATTCCGGGGCGCGTCGCGTTAGCGCGACGCGCCCCGGCACCACTCTCACTCACGAGCCACAAGGAGCGAGCCAATGGCGGTGGTGACAGGGGCGAGATCACGCAGAGAGACGGCGCAACGTTGGCTGTTGCCGATCGCCGCGCTGCTTGGCATCGTCGTCATCGTTGTCGGGGTCAGGTTCATGGCCGACCCGAAGGGCGCGGCGAACCTCCTTGCCTCGATCTACGACCTTCTCGGCAACTCAACTGGTGCCCAGGCGTTGCGCAACGGCGGGGGCGACCAATTCTTCGCGAAGCTGCTGCTGGTCGGCGTCGCGCTGATCGCGGGCGTCGGCGGCGTATGGATGGTCTATGCCGGGTTGAGCGCCCTTGTCGGCCTGCTCAAGCCGCGCACGCAGATGCGCATCATCCCATGGGTCTTCGTGCTGCCGGCCGTTGCCCTGCTGGGCGTGTACCTCGTCTATTCCACGGTCGTGACGATCTGGACGAGCATCGTCGCCGACAAGGGCTTCAGCGATAACTACGGCCAGCTGCTGACACCCGACCTGCGCGGGGTCCTGATCAACAATGTCATCTGGCTCATCGTGGCGACTGGCGGCAGCGTGCTCATCGGCCTCGTCATCGCCGGTCTGTTCGACCGCATCAAGCGCGAAGCGCTGGCCAAGACCTTCATCTTCCTGCCGCTCGCTATCTCGCTTGTCGGCGCGTCGGTGATCTGGCGCTTCATATACACGTGGCGGCCCGCGGGGACACCCCAGTACGGCCTGCTCAATGCGGTCTGGACGACGCTTGGCGGCCAGCCTGTCAACTGGATCAACACGCCGCCGGTCAACACCTACCTGCTGATCGTGATCATGATCTGGCTCCAGACCGGCTTCGCCATGGTCGTGCTCTCAGCCGCGATCAAGGGCGTATCGATTGAGGTGATCGAGGCAGCGCGACTCGACGGCGCCGGTGAGCGCCAGATCTTCTTCCGGGTCATCGTGCCGATCATCAAGGGCTCGATCATCACCGTGGCGACCACCATCGCCATCGCCGTGCTGAAGATCTTCGACATCGTCTACGTCATAACCGGTGGCCGCTTCGGCACTGACGTCGTCGCCAACCGAATGTTCCTCGAGAAGTTCCAGTACTTCCAGGACGGTCGCGCCGCCGCGCTGGCGGTCGTCCTGTTCATCGCGGTACTGCCCGTCATGTACGTCAACCTGCGCAACCTGCGCCAGCAAGGAGTCGGGTCATGACCGCGATCGCGAAGCCAATGCCGCGCTCGACCCGGCTGCGGGCGTGGCGTCCGCTGTTGATGCGCAGCCTGCCCTTCCGCCTCGCGGTCGTGCTCCTGTGCCTGCTCTGGTCGGTGCCGACGTTCGGCCTGTTCGTCACATCATTCCGGCCGGCGCGAGACATCACCCTGACCGGCTGGTGGGACGCGCTGATCAACCTGTTCAGCACGCAGTGGACGCTCGACAACTACGCCCAGGTCATCAACGGCCAGGGCATGGGCAACGCGTTCCTGAACAGCCTCATCGTCACCCTTCCGAGCACCGTCATCCCGATCACGATGGCCGCCTTCGCGGCCTACGCCTTCGCCTGGATCCCGTTCCGCGGCCGGGGCATCCTGTTCGCTATCGTCGTCGGCCTGCTCGTCGTGCCGATCCAGATGGCGCTAATCCCGGTCCTGCAGATCTACTCAATGCTCCACCTGACGGGCACGTTCCTGGGCATCTGGCTGGCGCACACGGCCTTCGGCCTGCCGCTGGCCGTCTTCCTGCTCTACAACTTCATATCGCAGCTGCCCCGCGACCTGTTCGAGTCGGCATCCATCGACGGCGCATCGCACTTCCAGATCTTCACCTCGATCGTTCTGCCGCTGTCGATCCCGGCGCTCGGTGCGTTTGCCATCTTCCAATTCCTGTGGGTCTGGAACGACCTGCTCGTAGCTCTCGTTTTCCTGGGTGTAAATGCCGACGTGCAGGTCCTGCCGACGGCTCTTTACAACCTCATCGGCAGCCACCAAGAGGCGTGGCACGTCCTGACTGCGGGCGCGTTCGTGACGATGATCGTGCCGCTGGTAGTGTTCCTCCTCCTCCAGCGGGCGTTCATCCGAGGGATTCTGGCGGGCTCAGTCAAGTCATGACGGCCGAGCGGCTGATGGTCGCCTTCGCCGGGATGCAAGTCCCGGCGGAGGTGGCCCAGGCGCTCACCGATCACCCCTACGCAGGGGTAACACTCTTTCGCGACGTCAACGTCTCGTCGATCGAGCAGGTGCGTGCGCTGACCGCACAGCTCCAGTCGGCGGCGCCGGCGATAGCACGACCGCTGTTGATCGCCACCGACCAGGAGGGCGGCCAGCTCAACGCGCTGGGCGACGGGCCGACCGAGTTCGCCGGCGCCATGGCCCTCGGCGCGGCCGCAGATCCAGCACTGACCGAGAAGGTCGCCCGGGCCACGGCGCGCGAGATGCTGGCGCTCGGCGTGAACGTCAACTACATGCCCTCGTGCGATCTCGCCACGGCACCCGACAACCCCGCGCTGGGCATCCGCTCCTTCGGCGATTCGCCCGCGCTGGTCGGCGAGCACGCCGCGGCCTATGTCCGCGGGCTCCAGGCCGAAGGCGTGGCGGCGACGGTCAAGCACTTCCCGGGCCTCGGCGACGCGACCGCCGATACGCACCACGGCATGGCCGTCGTCGATGCGTCGCTTGCGCAGCTGAGGCAACGCGAGCTCGTGCCGTTTAGGGCCGCGATCGCCGCCGGCGCGAAGCTCGCCATGGCCGGACATATTGCCCTGCCCGCGATCACCGGCGATCGCGGCCTGCCGGCCAGCCTGTCCGAGGCCGTCGTCACGGGCCTGTTGCGCGACGAGCTCGGCTTCGACGGCCTGGCGATCACCGACGCGCTCGACATGGGTGCCGTCGCGCAGGGCGTGGCCCAGGTCGTGGACGTGATCACCGCGCTGCGCGCCGGCGAGGACCTCCTGCTGGCGACGCCCGATCCCGAGCTCGTCGCGCGTCTCGAAACGGCCGTCGCGCAGGCACTCAAGCGCAGGCTCATCGGACCCGACTCGGCGGCGCTCGCGGCCGGCCGACTGGCGGCGCTGCGCGAATGGCTGGCTGGGTTCGCGCAGCCGGGTCTCGAGGTCGTGGGCTGTCCAGAGCACGAGGCGCTGGCGGCCGAGCTCGCGGCGCGATCGATCACCCTCGTGCGCAACGACGACGGGCTCCTGCCGTTACGCATCGATCCTGACGCTCGCGTCGCGGTCGTCCACTCCCCCGGCGTGCGCCTGACACCGGCCGATACCTCCGACACCGTGCCGACGGCGCTCGCCGCCGCGGTGCGGCGGCGAGCGCCGCACACGGATGAGCTGCTGACCTCCTCCGAGCCGACGAGAACGGAGATTGCCGCGATACGCGAGCGGGTGCGCGAATACGACGTGGTTGTCGTCGGCACTGCCATGGCCAACCTGCGGCCGGAGCAGGCGGCACTGGCCAATGCCGTGCTGGACGTACAACCCACAGCGATCTGCGTCGCTCTGCGCACGCCGTGGGACGTGTGCTCGTATGCCCAGGCACGCACGTATGTCTGCGCCTACGGCATCCTGCGGCCGAGCATGGAAGCGCTGGCCGGGGCGCTCTTCGGCGAGGCGCCATTCACCGGCCGGCTGCCGGTCGACATCCGCGGCCTGTACCAGCGTGGCCACGGCCTTTAGCCGAGGGCGACATGGCTCTCCGCGACGAGATCCTCGAACAGCCGCATGCCGCGCAGCGCCTGCTGTCCGCTGCGCCGGTGTCCTTCGCGCCTGTTCGCGAGCTGGTCACCGGGCGCCGGCCGCGTTTCGCGCTCATCGCCGCACGGGGCTCGTCGGACAACGCCGCACTGTACGCCCAGTACCTCTTCGGCATCCGCAACAGCCTCGCCGTGGCGCTTGCCACGCCGTCGGCGATCACGCTCTACGGCGCTCGCCCGAACTATTCCGATGCTCTCGTGATCGCCATCTCGCAGTCGGGCCGATCACCGGACATCGTCGCGGTCGTCGACGAGGCACGGCGCCAGGGGGCGCCCACGATCGCGCTGACCAATGACACCGACTCTCCGCTCGCCGAGGCGGCCGAGGTTGCCGTGTCGATTGAGGCTGGGCCGGAGCTGGCCACCGCGGCGACGAAGACGTACACGACCGAGCTGCTGTCCGTCGCGCTCCTGTCAGGCGCGCTCGATCCGATGTCGCAGGCAGAACAGAGTGAGCTAGCCCGTGTCCCGGACCTGATGGCGCAGGCACTCACCGTCGAGGAAGAGGCGCGCGCGGTCGCGAGCGGCCATTCAGATCGGACGAGTTGCGTGGTCCTTGGCCGTGGCTACGGCTACGCGACCGCGCGCGAGTGGGCGCTCAAGCTCCAGGAGATGGCCCAGCTGCTGGCAGTCCCCTACTCCACGGCCGACTTCGAGCACGGCCCGATGGCACTCGCCGAGCGTGGCTTCGCAGTCCTGGCCGTGGCACCCAGCGGGCCACCACTCGATGCCCAGATGGACGTCCTCGAGCAGTTGCGGGATGTCCACGGAGCGCAGGTCCTGGTGCTCTCGGATTCGGCCGCGGCGCGCAGCATCGATCGCGGTCTGACGCTGCCTGCCGACGTTCCAGGCTGGCTGTCACCCGTCGTCGACATCATCCCCGGCCAGCTTTATGCATACCACCTGACCGTCGCGCGCGGCCTCGACCCAGACCGGCCGCGGACGATCAGCAAGGTGACCGAGACGACCTGAGCAAAGAAAAGACCGGAGGCCCGGGGAGAGGGCCTCCGGTCGAAAACGGAGGGGAAAGAGGAGATCGGGTTATGAGCTCGTGCCGGTCGTGCTCGGGCTCGGTGAAGACTGCGGGTTCTGGCCGTTGCCGCCGTTGTTCCACGGCCCGCCGGGGCCCCACGGCCCGGGCATTCCGGGTCCGGGACCAAACCCAGGGCGCCCGCGCATCATGCCCGGACCCATGCCGAAGCCGTGCATCAGCTGCTGGAGCTGCTGGACGGTGACCTTGCCGTCCTGGGCAATGCTGTCGAACGCCTGCCGGAACGGGCTGTCGGCCGGCAGCTGGTTGACCTCGTCCTGGGTAATGACGCCGTCCTGCAGGAAGCCCTGGATCTGGGTCCATTCCTGCTGAAGCTCTTGGCGCTGCTGCTGCGCCTGCGTCTGCGTGTTGGTGACCGCCTGCTTGAGCGCCTGGGTGATCGCGTCGGATTGCGCCTGGGTGATCGTGCCCGCTTTGACCAGGTCGCCCAGGACCTGGCTCAGGAGATCGGCACCCGGTCCGGCCCCTGGCATTGGGCCCAGCCATCCCCTCATGCCCGGCTGGCCGCCGTTGTCGTTCGTGCTCGGACTGGCGGCGGCGCTCAGCGCGGGTGACGCAGCGTCAAACAGGCCGTGGCTGGGTGTAATGCTCGGGCCGGCGGCAGCAGCGGCGATTGCGGCACCGGCGATGAGCAGAAACCCGACGATGGGCAGCCAGATCAGTCGGCGCATGAAATACCAGTTCCTCCGGCGTGGGTGACGCTTGTGGTGATGGCAAGATCGCGAACCTGCCTGCGAGTCGACTGGTCGCATCCTTGACGTTGACTGTGAACGCTAGATCCGGCGGATGATGGTCAGGCCGTCGCGGATGGGAACCATCACGCATTCGACGCGTGGGTCGCTTGCCACGCGCTCGTTGAAGTCGCGGAGCGCGGCGGTCGATGGCGAGCGGTCCTCCTCATCGAGGACCTGTAGCGACCAGAGGACGTTGTCCGCACAGATAAAGCCACGCTCGGCGAGGCGCGGCAGCACGGCTTCGTAGTACGCCGGGTACGACGGCTTGTCCGCGTCGATGAAGACCATGTCGAAGGTTCCGTCGAGCGCGGCAATCGTGTCGAGCGCGGGGCCGACGCGGATCTCGATCTTCGCGCCGTGCGGCGAACCCGCGATGTGTTGCCGTGCCAGCGCGGCGTGGGTCTCGTCGATCTCGCAGCTGATCAGCATGCCGTCAGCAGGCAGCGCCTCGGCCATCGAGAGTGCCGAGTAACCAGTGTACGTGCCGATCTCCAGGATGCGCCGCGCACCGCTGATCGCGACCAGCATCTTCAGGAAGCGCCCCTCGAGATGCCCGGTCAGCATCCGATACGAGCCGGCGAACTCGTGCGTGCTTTCCATCACGCCGGCAAGGACGTCCGGCTCCGGTGACGAGTGCTGCCGGGCGTACTCCTCCGCTGCTGGGTGGGTGATGTCGGCCAAGCTCAACCTCTCTGTCACGTCTCTTCCCTGGGCACCAGAAGACCCACACTCCGGGAACGAGTGTGGGTCTCCGACATCAAGTCCTGGTGATCCGCGCCGCGGAAGGCACGATCCGCATCAGGCCCCGGATCACCCGGCTGTGCCGGCTCGCGTGTCGCTGCTGATGTTGCCCGCTCTGGGCTGGAAGGCGAGGTTCATCGAGCCGCAGGAAGCATCCGCGGTGACCGACAGGACCGAAGACGCCTCAACGTCCAGGATCCTCCTGTCTGGCCGTCTAATACGGCGCTGGCGATGGTTCATGACGCTCACACCTCGCTAGACAGGGAATTCTACTACCGCTGTCTGGGCGAATCCATCACAGGACCGTAAAGCCAGCGTATAAAACGGCGCCCGGCGGCGCCGGGGGCGCCGGATGACTACGGCGCCTGGTAGATGCGGACGTCGTCCACGGCCGCCTCGACGAGCGAATCCGGACCGCCGTCGGCCGCCTGGACGAGCACGTGCACCTGCTGCCCGGCAAACGCGTCGAGGTTGACCGTCTGTTCGGTCCATGCCGCGTTTACGTTCGTGGCGCTGCCGTCCGCCTCGAACACGTTCGTGCCGTTGACGCTGACGCGCAGGTAGTCGGCCGCGGTAGAGCGGGCATCGTGGGCAAACGCGTAGCGGAAGTCGAGCGTCCAGCCCGTCGTTCCGGACTTGCCCAGCCGGACCGGCGGCGAGAGCGCGGAGGTGACGCCGCCATCGAGATCGTCCGCGTTAGCCGTGGCGCCGGCCTTGGCGCCGGTCACGAGCGCGGCCTGACCGCTGTAGCCGTAGGCGAGCTGCTTGACGCCGCTCGAATCGGCGCTCTGCTGCGGGATGGCGCGCTGGAAGGCGCCTTTGGTCGCGGTGTCGGTGCCGTAGGGATTGACTGTCCAGCCGCGCGCCGTCTCGAAGTCGTCGTACAGCGGTCCACAGTCGGTCGTGCCCAGGCCGGCGACGGCGTACGGACAACCGGCCTGCTCCAGGAAGTAGAGCACCGCGTCGTCGTTGCGCGTCGTCTCGCGATCGATGACCGAGACGGGTGGATAGAAGCCGCGTGGCTCCGGGACGGCGTCGGTCGGGTACATCTCGATCGTGAAGGCGAAGATGCGCTGGTCGCCGTAGAACCAGTCGGTCGCGTCGCCGTCGGTGATGTACAGGTCCGACAGCTGCTGCGCCGTGTAGCCATTGCGGTCGGCCATCTGCGTCCCAAGCGCCTGGAATGCCGCCAGGTCGTCGGCGGTCATCGTCCGTGGCAGGTCGGCCTTGGTGTAGCCATAAGGCCACATGACCTGCTCGTTGAACGTGTGCCACGAGATGGCTTCGGTGATCTGCTGTCGGCCGTTGACCACGCGGCTCAGGACAAAGTCGCGCAGAGCCCGAACCTCGGGCGCGGACCATGGTTGTGGCCCGCGATATGTGATGTTGCCGGGCTTGCTTGACGAACCGCCACAGCAGCCCCACTTGTAGCCCCAGTTGCGATTGAGGTCGGTGCCGATCTGGCTGCTGCCCGGAGTCGGCTGGCGGTTCTTGCGCCAGTCCTTGAAGCCGGTGCCGCTCGAGATGTCGTACTCCGCGCCGTCGGGGTTGACCATCGGCACGATGAAGATCTCGCGCGACTTGACGATTGCGGACACGCGCCGCTGGAGGTCCGTCGTCTGGTTGGCGGGTTTGGATCGGTAATTGTCGACGAGCAGGTGGATCAGGTGGAGCGCCTCCTCGCCGGCCAGATGCTCCCGTGCGTGGTGCATGGCCTCGAAGAGGACCTCTGGCTCGCTTGCGTCAAAGTTGACGTTGGCGCTGATCTTGACCGCCCAGATGTCACGGCCCTCGTAGCTCTTGCCGATCGAGAATTTCTTGATGATCTTTGGATGGGCAGCGACCTCGGCGTCGATGTCGGCGACCATCTCGGCGTAGTTGTGGTAGCCCTCGTAGCCAGAGGGGAAATCCTGGGGCACCGCGGCGCGCGCCGGGGCGGCGCCGGAGAGGACACTCAACGCGCCGCCCATGATGAGCGCGGCAAGGCCGAGCGCGCGGCCAAGCCTGAGCTGGACGACGACGAGACTCACCTAGCTGCAGTACTTGCCCGCGAGGCCGGCCGCGCCATATGGGCACCCTGCCTGCGCGAAGAAGTAGAGCGCGGCATCACGATTGCGCGTCGTCTCCCGGCTCAGGACAGTGTCCGGTGGATGGAAGCCGCCGCACTGGCAGCCCCACTTCGGGTACATCTCCCAGGTGAAGCCAAAGATGTGCTGGTCACCGTAGACCCAGTCGATGAAGTCGCCGTCGTAGATGTACATGTGGCTGCCCTGCATCGCGTGGTAGCCGTTGAGCGACGCCATCTGCCGGGCCATGGCCACGAACGTGGCATGGTCGTCCTGGGTCATGTCCGCAGGCACGGCCGTCTTCGTGTAGCCATAGGGATAGAGGACGTGCTCGCCATATGAATGGATGTTGAGCACCTCGCTGATCTGCTGAACGCCATTGATTCGCCGGCTGAGGATGAAGTTGCGCAGGAGCTGGTCCTCGGTCGCCTGGAATGGTGCGTTGCCCCGATAGCGGGCGGAGCCGGGGTTGGCGCTCGACCCGCCGCAGCAGCCCCACATGTAGCTCCAGTCGCGGTTCAGATCGATCCCGACCTTGTTCGAGTAGTCAAACGTCTGCCGGTTCTTGCGCCAGCCCTGGAAGGCGCCGTTGCTGATGTCGTACATCGAGCCATCCGGATTGACCATGGGAATGATCCAGATCTCGGTCGACTTGACGATCTTCGTCACCTGCCGGCCGACGGCGCCCGCTTTGCCGTAGTTGTTGGTCAGCAGCTGGGTCAGGTAGAGGCACATCTCGGTCGTGATGTGCTCCCGTGCGTGCATGTTGCACTCGACCAGCACCTCGGGCTCGGCTTCGTCGCGGCCGACGTTGTCGCTGATCTTGAGCGCCCACATCTCGTGGTTGCCCTGGAAGGTCGAGCCCAGGTCGTACAGCTTGGCAATCGACGGGTGGGCGCTGACGGTCGCCCGCATCTGGGAGAGCATCTCGGCGTACGTGTGGTAGCCGGTATAGCCCGCGGGGAAATCCGCAGGATCCGCCGGCGCTGTTGCCGTGACCGGCGCCGCGCCCAGCAAAAGGCCGGCGACGGCAACGATGGGAATGACAAGACCGAGACTCAAGCGGCCGCGCAGTTTCATCAAGGCCTTCTCCCTTTGACTCGTTATTTGGTCGTCCACGGCAGACGGCCATCGTCGGTTCGACCGGGCTCGGGCGACAACACGCCCATTCGTACCGGCCCGGGCAGAATTGCAGGATGGAAAGCGACGGCTCGGTGCGCATCGCGTGGGCCGCGGACGGCTACGAGGCGATCCACGTCTACGCGCGGTTCTGGCCGTCGCCAGTCGTCGCCGAGCGCGCCCAGGACGTCGCCGACGTGGCGTTGACGAACCGGACGGTGCATGACCTGCGCGTCGGACTGCGCGACCGATTTGGCGCCGCGTTCCAGCTCCAGGCGCCGGACGAGGACGCTCCCGATCGGCGCGTTGCCATCTTCTTCGACCCGCCCCGCGGAAAGCCGAATCCCGACCCCTGGTGACCAATCGGCACAGACCATCAGCGGTTGTTCCTGATCCTGAGCGGGGCCAGCCCGGTGCCGTCATATCGGTCACGATCCACGCAGCCCTTGATGCCGGCGACCGAGCCGCAGTTGTCGTACTGCCAGAACGTCCAGCCCTTGCCGCCCCAGTCGCCGGCCGGAACCGTCGGCGCGCTGGCCGTCGTCCAATCGGCGATCCACAGCCGGTAACCATTGGCCGCGAACCACTGGCTGTTGCCCAGCTTCGACCTCCAGAAGGCCGGGGACGCGTAGATGATCGCCTTGACGCCCAACTTGGCCTGGACCTCGTCCAGCCAGTCCTTCGTCCAGAGCTTCAGCCGGCGCACGCCCAGTCCTCCGTTGTCCTCCAGGTCGAGCACGGGCACGAGATCGCGTCCATTGAGCTGGGCCGCGGCCAAGAATGCATCCGCCTCGGCGACGGCATCTCCAGCGGACTTGTTGGGACGTGCAAAGTGGTAGGCGGTGAAGGCCAAGCGCTGCGCCTCGGCCTGCTTCTTGTAGGTCGCGTAATGCGGGTCGACGAACGTGCGTCCCTCGGTCGCCTTGGCGATTACGAAGCTGACGCCGGCGTGCTGCACCTTGCTCCAATCAAGTTGCGGTTGGTAATGCGAGACGTCGATGCCCTCCAACGCCTGTGGCTTGGCGGCCACGGTGGGTGTGGCGGCGCCGAGCAGCGCAAAACCGAACGCGACCAGGATGGCGGCAGGCGAACGAAAAGCGCGGGTAACGCGCAACCCGTTATCCCCTTTTGACACGGCAAGGCCAAGTTTGGCAGGCGCGGCTGGCGCGTGCTGGGCCTATCGGCAGCCAGCCATGGTCAGATCCGAGCGGGTCAATGCGGCGTACCTAGACTGGAAGGACCAACGATCGGAGGCTCTCAAGTGTTCCTGTTCAACCGCGACAAGATGAAGATGCCCGAGCCGGGCGCCGCGCTCCCCGGCCGCTCGACGGCAATACGAGTTACCGAAAATCACTTCGTCAACGGCGCGAAGATCACCCCGCCTTACCCCGACGGCACGCAGATCGCAATGTTCGCGGCGGGCTGCTTCTGGGGCGTCGAGAAGACGTTCTGGAACGTGCCCGGCGTGGTCGCCACGGCCGTCGGCTATGCCGGCGGCTACACGCCGAATCCCACGTACGAGGAGGTCTGCTCAGGCAAGACCGGCCAGGCCGAGGTCGTACGCGTGATCTGCGACCCGAGCAAGGTCTCGTATGAAGAGTTGCTCACGCACTTCTGGGAGGAGCACGACCCGACCCAGGGCATGCGCCAGGGCAACGACACGGGCACCCAGTACCGCTCGGCGATCTACACGTATGGCCCCGACCAGAAGCGAACCGCCGAGGCCTCGCGCGATGCCTACCAACGCGAGCTGACGAAGGCGGGCTACGGACACATCACGACCGACATCGTCGAGGCGCCCGAGTTCTATTTCGCCGAGGACTACCACCAGCAGTATCTGGCCAAGAATCCGGCGGGCTACTGCCCCGACCAGTCGACGGGCGTCTCCTGCCCGGTCGGCTTGGGCGTCAATGCACGCTCGGACGCTGCTGGTTCGGCACCAGCCGCTCGCTGATCGTCCCCAAGACCCGATCCCTGGAGGTATCGATGGCCGATGTCCTGCTCTTCCACCACGCTCAGGGCATGACGCCCGGCATCACGGCCTTCGCCGACGAGTTGCCGACCGAGCTCGTCTATGCCGGCTTCTCGTTCGGCGTGACGATCGCCCAGCAGCTTGCCCAGACGCGACCGGGCGCGCGCGGTGCGCTCCTGTTCTATTCGTGCATCCCGATCAGCGGGGAGTGGGCATTCGGGCCTTGGCCGGACGGCGTGCCGGTCCAGATCCATGGCGCCGACCACGACCCGATCTTCGTCGACGAGGGTGACATCGACGCCGCCCGCGAGATTGTCGCGACCGTCCACGACGCGGAGCTGTTCCTGTACCCGGGCGACCAGCACTACTTCGCCGACAGCTCCCTCCCGTCGTACGACCCCGACGCCACGGCGCTGCTCATGACGCGGGTGCTCGACTTCCTCGGCCGCATCTGAGCGGTCAAGGCGTCGACACGCTCAACCCGGAATGGACGTGACCTGGCGCGAGCTGTAACCGAACTCGGCAATCTGCGCCGCGCGGCCGCGATAGGCCTCCTCCGTGGGCAAGGTGCGCGCGCGGAAGCCCTCGACGATCCGGTTGTACATGCAGAAGGCGGCAGCAATGAGCACCGCCAGCTGCACGTCGCCGTCGGTGGCGCCGGCATCTAGTGCGGCCTGGGTGTCGGTCGCGGTCAGATCGAACGGATCACGGGCGACCGTCCTGGAGATGTGCAGGAGCGCCTGCATCTTGCTCGACACGCCGTCTGACGAGCCACGCTTGATGCCGCCCACGACAGGCACGAGATCCTGGTGTCCCGACCGGGCAAGCAGCTCGCTCGCATACGCACCGTGCGAGTCCATGCAGTAGAAGCAGGCGTTGCCGGCCGACGTCGCCGTCGCGAGCATCTCGCGCTCAGCGCGCGTGAGGGTCGCCCCCGGGTGGTCGTTGACGAGCAGCTCGTCGGCCAGGCCGCGCAGGTGAATGCCCAGGCCCGGCGTGAGGGTCAGCGCGGTGATGATCCCGGGTGCATCGGGGAGTCCGCCGACGATTGGTTCCTGCGCGGCGCGCGCCGTGCGCGCTTCGTCACGTGCCATGTGTAATTCTCCCTACGCTTCTGCCGCCTTCCGAAAGTATGACTGCCGTGCGCGCCGCCGAGGCGAACTCACCCGATAAGATCTGACCGATGGCCAACCAGACGCCGCTGCTCCCGTTCACGGGCAACGACGGAGCAGATCGTCTCCTCGAAACTGATCCCAATGCGCTGCTGATCGGGCTTCGTACTCGACCAGCAGGTGCCGCTCCAGAAGGCCTTCTCCGGGCCGTTGGAGCTGCGCAAGCGGATCGGCACGCTCGATCCGGGCAAGATCGCGGCGATGGATCCGTCGAAGCTGGAGCAGGCGTTCCGGGAGCGGCCGGCGTTGCATCGCTTCCCGGGCAGCATGGCTCGCCGCACACAGGAGCTGTGTGCGGCGCTGGCGCGCGATTACGACGGCAACGCCGGCCGCGTGTGGACCGAGGCGCGGACGGGACAGGACCTCGAGCAGCGCCTGCTGGCTCTGCCGGGTATCGGCGAGATGAAGGCCAAGACGATCATCGCCATCGTGGGTAGGCGTTTCGGCGTCAAGCCGCCGGGCTGGGAGGACGTGGCGCCCCGCCATCCGAGCCTGGGCGACGTCGACTCCCCGGCCACGCTCGCCGAGTACCAGGCCGGCAAACGTGCTCACAAGGCCGCCCAGCGCGGCGCGTCTGGCGCAAAATGACAAACGGCTCGAACGTCGGGCCAAACGTACCGGAGAGGCGAATCGCCGGACTCGACTAGAATGACATCCGACAACCGGAGAGAACCGCAGGTCTGAGCATCAAAGCCTCGCTCCCGCGGCCCCGATTGGGTCATAAGCTCCGACGCAGGTAAAGGAAGCGTCGTGGAGCTGAAGCAAATAGCCGCCGGCGCCACGATACGTACGAGCCGGCAGGCCCCACAGAAGGTTTCTTGGTTCAACTCTATGCAACTACGGTCTCAATACACTCATAGCAGTTTCAGCCAGCATGCGTCTGCGCGACGGCGCATCCGGCGCACATCGGCCGGCGGCAGCCGCCTATTCTGTTCCACGAACGGCTGCGCCACGTTCCTCCTGCCGGATCCGTCCGGCGCCAGCGCGACCTGCCCGATATGCGGAGCGCGTCGAGCGCTGCACTGATCGCCCGGTCACAATCGGGCGTGATGACGGTGACAGCGGGCGAATCGGCGACCGATTCCACAGCTGTCGTCCCTGTCGACGACCACGCGGCGTGGGATGACCTCGTCGCCGGCCTCGGCGGACAGCCATTCCAGTCGTGGGGCTGGGGCGAGCTCAAGTCGCACTTCGGCTGGCGGCCTGTGCGCCTCGCGGCACGCGACAAGAGCGCGGCCGCACAACTCCTGATCCGGCCCTACCGCGGCTTGGCCGTGGCCTATGTGCCGCGCGGCCCCGTGCTCTCCGGAGACGCGCGCCGCGACCAGGCGCTGATCCGCGAACTGGTCCGGGTGGCGCGCTCGCAGCGCGCGGCCTTCCTGCGTTTCGAGCCGGACGTCCTCGAGGACAGCCCGGGCTCCGACTCTCTGCGCGCCAGCCTGCGCCAGCTCGGCTTCAAGACATCCGAGCGGACTCTCCAGCCACGCTCGACGATCAGGCTCGACCTGGCGCCCACCGACGAGCAGCTCATGGCTGCGTTCTCGAAGGGCCACAGGGCGGATATCCGGCGCGCCGAGCGCGACGGAGTCGTGATGCGTGTCGGCGCGCCCGAAGCCGACGCGGACGTGCTGCACCAGATGCTCGTCGCAACCAACCAGCGCAAGAGCTTCGGCTTCCACAGCGCGGGCTATTACCGGCTGTTGCTGCACGCGTTCGGCGACGCGGCGCGCCTCCAGATCGCCGAGCTCAATGGTCAGCCGATCGCCGCTTCGCTCGTGCTCGCCTGGGGCCGCCACGGGACATACCTTGCGGCCGGCTCGAACTCGCTCGGCCTCGAGCATCGCGCCGCGCACCTGCTGCAGTGGCATGCCATCCGCTGGGCAAAGGAGCGCGGGGCACGGACGTGGGACCTGTGGGGCATCGCCGACGCGCGCGGCCGCCACGAGCTGGCCACGGCCAGTAACTCGATGCCGCCCGATGAGCTCACCGCGCTCGAAAAGGCCGCTCAGAGCGATCCACTCGACGGCGTCTACCGCTTCAAGAAGGGCTGGGGCGGGCACGTCGTGCGCACCCTGCCCGCGTTCGATCGGGTCTTCATCGCGCCGGCCTACTGGTTCTGGCAGTGGCGCCGTGGCGAGGCGTGAAAACGTGAACCGCCTGAGTCCTGCATACTCCGTTCATCGAGAGGAAACCAACGTTTGACTTTTGACCATTTCGGGCTCAGCCCGGAGATCCTGCGCGCGGTCAGCGAGCAGGGCTACGAGATACCCACCCCAATCCAGGAGCAGGCGATCCCGCTCGTCGGCGCAGGCCGTGACGTCATGGGTCGCGCCCAGACCGGCACGGGCAAGACGGCGGCGTTCGCGCTGCCCATGCTCGAAATGCTGCGCAGGCACGCCAACACGAGCTTCTCGCCGGCCCGCCATCCGGTTCGCGCGCTGATCCTGACGCCCACCCGTGAGCTCGCCGTCCAGGTCTACGACTCGTTCCGGACCTACGGCCGCCACGTGCCGCTGCGCTATTCCGTGGTTTACGGCGGTGTCCCGATCGAGCCCCAGACCAAGGAGCTGCTCGCCGGCGTCGAGATCCTCGTCGCCACCCCGGGTCGCCTGCTCGACCATGTCGGCCAGCGCACCGTCAACCTGAGCCAGGTCGAGATCCTCGTCCTCGACGAGGCCGACCGGATGCTCGACATGGGCTTCCTGCCCGACATCCGGCGCATCGTCGACCTGCTCGCCAACCGCAAGCAGACGCTGCTCTTCTCGGCCACATTCTCGGCAGAGATCCGCGGCCTCGCGAGATCGCTCCTGAACGACCCGATATCGGTCGACATCGAGCCGCAGACGACGTCTGCGGACACGGTCAATCAGGTCGTCTACCTCGTCGACGCCGACCGCAAGCGTGAGCTGCTGGTCGAGATCGTGCGCAAGCGCAACCTGCGCCAGGTGCTGGTCTTCACGCGCACCAAGCTCATGGCCGGGCGGCTCGCTTCGCAGCTCGACCGCGACGGTGTCGAGGCAGTGGCGATTCACGGCGACCGCTCGCAGCCGGAGCGCGAGCGCGCGCTTGCCGACTTCAAGAGCGGCGACGTGCGCGTTCTCGTCGCCACGGACGTCGCCGCGCGCGGCCTGGACATCGACGCCCTGCCGATCGTCGTCAACTACGAGCTGCCCCACGTCGCCCACGACTACGTTCATCGAATCGGACGCACCGGACGCGCCGGCGCTGCCGGCGAGGCCTTCTCCCTCGTCGCGCCCGAGGAAGAGGACTACCTGAAGGCCGTCAACCGGCACCTGAAGCGCGACCTTCCGGTCAAGGTCGTCAAGGGCTTTGAGCCGACGCTCGGCGCAAGTCACAGCCGGCCGACCCGCCCGGCGCCGCGCTCTGGTGCACGGACTACTACACGGCGAGCCACTTCAACTGACCGGCAGATGACGCCCGGCGCGGACAGCGCGGCGCGCGTCGCCTGATCCCTGCCGTCGCGGCCTGGCGCCGCGACGAATCTGCAAGTAGCGCCGTGCTCCAGCCACTGACCGGCCCCCACGGCCGCGGCGTAGCCTCGCGCCGTGCAACTGCGCATCGAGGACTACGCGCTCATCGGCGACACGCAGACCGCAGCGCTGGTCGGCATCGACGGCTCGATCGACTGGCTGTGCGCGCCGCGCTTCGATTCGTCGGCCTTCTTCGCCGCGTTACTGGGCGACCCGCGCAACGGCCGCTGGCGGCTCGCGGCCAAGGGCATGGAACGGGCCACGCGGCGGCGCTATGTGCCCGGCGCACTGGTGCTCGAGACGGAGTGGCAGACCGAGACGGGCATGATGCGCGTCACCGACTTCATGCCGCCGAGCACGTCGCAACCCGACGTGATCCGCCTCGTGCACGGCATCAAGGGCCGCGTCGAGGTCGAGATGGAGCTCATCGTTCGCTTCGACTACGGCCGCATGGTGCCATGGGCGCGACGCGTCGGCGGCGACTTGATGTTCATCTCGGGGCCTGACGCGGTCATGCTCCGGACTGATATCCAGACGCACGGTGAGGATGCACGGACGGTCGCCGAGTTCGCCGTCGAGGAGGGCCAGTTCGCTTCCTTCGTCCTCTCATGGAGCCCGTCCTACGAGCCACCGCACGAGCCGCCCCATGCCGGTGGCGCGCTCGAAACGACAGTCGAGTGGTGGCGCGGCTGGAGTGATCGGCTGACCTACAAGGGTGACTGGCAGGACGACGTGCGTCGGTCGTTGATGGTCCTCAAGGCACTCACTTTCGCCCCGACCGGCGGCATGGTGGCCGCGCCGACCACCTCACTGCCCGAGCACCTGGGCGGCGTCCGCAACTGGGACTACCGCTACTGCTGGCTGCGCGACGCGGCGTTCACCCTCTGGGCGCTGAGCATCGGTGGCTACAGCGACGAGGCTCGAGCGTGGCGCAACTGGCTGCTCCGCGCTGCGGCGGGCGACCCGGAACAACTCCAGGTGCTGTACGGGGTGACGGGCGAGTCGCACCTGATCGAGCAGACTCTCGATTGGCTGCCCGGATACGCCGGATCGGCGCCCGTGCGCATCGGCAACGCGGCCGTCGACCAGTTTCAGCTCGACGTCTTTGGCGAAGTGATCGATGCGTTCCACCTCGCTCGTGGTGTCGGCATCGAGTCAGATCAGACCGCCTGGGCGCTCGAGAAACACCTGGTCGAGTTCGTGATCGAGCACTGGCAGGAGCCCGACGAGGGCATCTGGGAGATGCGCGGCCCCAGGCGCCAGTTCACGCATTCCAAGGTGCTCGCCTGGGTCGCCGTCGATCGCGCGGTCGGCGCGGTCGAGAAGTTCGGCCTCGACGGTCCGGTCGATGACTGGCGCCGCGTTCGCCAGCAGATCCACGACGACGTGTGCGCGAATGGCTTCGACCGCGAGCGCAACAGTTTCGTCCAGGCGTATGGCGGCAAGGAGCTCGACGCGAGCCTGCTCATGATTCCGCTCGTCCATTTCCTGCCGGCGACGGACCCGCGCATGCGCGGCACGATCGACGCGATCAGGCACGAGCTCGTGCGCGACGGCTTCGTGCTGCGCTACAAGACCGACAAGACGGACGACGGCCTGCCACCCGGCGAGGGCGCTTTCCTGCCGTGCACGTTCTGGCTGATCGACAACCTATCGCTGATCGGCGAGATCGACGAGGCGACGCGCCTCTTCGAGCAGCTGCTCAGCCTGCGCAACGACGTCGGATTGCTGGCCGAGGAGTGGGATCCGGAGGCCAAACGCCAGCTGGGCAACTTCCCGCAGGCGCTGACTCACGTCGGGCTGGTCAACTCCGCGTTCAACCTGGATCGGGCTCGGCGGACGCGGAAGAAGGCGCTGCACTCGGCGTACTAGCGTGGGCCGCGCGGGCATGGCGCGCGAGCCGCGCCTCCAGCTGCTGGCGGACGCGCGGCCACTCCTCCTCGATGATGCTGAAGTAGACCGAGTGCCGGCGGCGCCCAGACTGCGTGACCATGTGATTGCGCATGGTCCCCTCCTCTGTCGCGCCGATGCCGGCCAGCGCGGCGCGCGAGCGCTCATTGAGGGAGTCCGTCTTGAACTCGACGCGCAGCGCGCCGAGCGTGTCGAACGCGTGCCGCAGCATCAGCAGCTTGGCCTCGCTATTGACGGCCGATCGCTGCCAGCGCGGATTGATCCACGTGTAGCCGATCTCCAGCCGACGGTGGCGCGGTTCGATGTTCATGTAGCGCGTGCTGCCGACGACCTTGTCGCCGTCGCGCACGATCGTCGCGAAGGGCATCTCCGAGCCACCGTTGGCTGCCTCGAGCGAGGTATCGAGCCATGCGCGCATCTCGCCTGGTGTCTGGATCGGAATGGGCATCCAGCGCCAGATGTCCGCCTCCAGGCCGATATCGATCAGCCCGGCCAGATGCTCGGGTGCCAGCGGCTCGAGGCGGACGAGGCTGCCCTCCAGAACGACCGGCTCGACCCAGCGCCGGCTGGCCATTGCTCAGTCCTGCTCGGCGAACTGGCGTACCTTGATCTGCCGATCGAGCTCATCGGCCGCCTCACGCAGCTGGCGCGAGAGCGTCGGGAGCGAACCGTCAAGCTCGGTGAGCAGGAGGCGTGAGTGCTCGAGCACGCGCGGGTCAGCGTTGTGCGCCGGGTAAAGCGACAGAATGTATGCGCGGGCAAAGGGATGGTCACGGGTCTCGAATATCTCGCGCACCTGGCCGAAGAAGGCCTCGGCGTAGGGCGCCAGGAGCTCGGCCTGGTGCGTCCAGAAGAAGCCCATCATCGCCGCTCGCGTCAGATGGAATGAGCCGAAGCCTGCGCCGTTGATGCGCTCCCATGCCTCGCGCTTGGCGGCCTCGGTCGGCCGCGCTGCGTGAGCCTGGAGAACCGCGCGCCGCCCACGGTCGGAGGGATCGCGCCGCGCCTGCTCGTCGAGCAGCCGGTCGCCGTCGGGCACCCCGTAGGCGATCGCCTTGACCGCCACTGCCCAGCGCATCTCCTGGTCGAACTCGAAATCGCCGACGCTCTCCTTGCCGTCGACGATCGCGACGAGACGCGCGACATCAGCGGCCGACGCTGCTGCCCTGATCGCCGAGCGCGCCCACGTGATGCGCCCGTCCTCCGCGCCGGCCTTGGCGAGTGAGTCGAGCGCGAGCACGAACCAGGCATGCGCCTCGTCGATGCGTCGCGCTTCGGGCACGAAGCGGTTGATCGCCAGGCCGACGCGCTCGAGGACGACCTCGCGGATGTCCTGGTCACGTTCCTGCGCCAACTGGGCCCGGCAGATGGCCAGGTATTCGGTCGACTTGAGCTGGCGGTCGCGGACCATCTCCCACAGCGACGCCCAGAGCATGCTCCGGGTCAGGTCGTCGCCGACGCGCTCCAGGCCGCCGCGCACATAGTCGACAGTGCGCTGGTCGAGCTCGACCTTGGCGTAGGCGTGGTCGCCATAGTTCGGAAATACGATCTCGGGCTCCGGTACGCCGTCGGCCGCGGGTACCAGCGTCATGGCGCCGGCAACGGACGCGGGCACCGAGTTGAACGTGAGCTTGCCGCCGGCGTCCTGGCCGAATCCGATCTCGATCGCGTGCGCGCGTAGCGTCGGGTAATCCGCCGGCGCGGTCTGCTCGATCGCGAAGCCGCTCGTCTTGCCCTCGACGGTCGTCCAACGCGCGGCGAGCGTATTGAGCGACGCGGTCTGGAGCCACAGCTGGGCCCACTCGGACAGGCTCAGGTGGCCGGCTTTCTCAAGGCAGCTGAGGAACTCCGACAGCGTCGCGTTGCTCCAGGCATGCCGTCGGAAATAGAGGCGCAGACCGTCGCGGAAGGCATCGGCGCCCATGTACTTGACGAGCTGCTTGAGGACCGAGGCACCCTTGCCGTAGGTGATGCCGTCGAAGTTGAGAAAGGCGATCTCCGTGTCAGCCGCATCGCCCGAGATCGGATGCGTGGTGGGCAGCTGGTCGGTCATGTACGCCCAGCGCTTGATGTCGGAGTTGAAGACCTTCCACGCGTTCGTGAAGCGCGTCGCCTCGGTCATGCACAGGTAGCTGATGTACGTGGCGAAGCTCTCGTTGAGCCACAGGTCGTTCCACCAGCGCATCGTCACGAGGTTGCCGAACCACATGTGCGCTAGCTCGTGCAGGAAGGTCTCCGCGCGATCGAGGTGTTGGGTGTCCGTCGACTTGTCGCGGAACAGGTACGACTCGTTGTACGTGACACAGCCCACGTTCTCCATCGCGCCCGAGTTGTACTCGGGCACGAAGACCTGGTCGTACTTCGAGAACGGATACGGCTGGTCAAACAGCCTGGCGTAGAAGTCCATGCCCTGGCCGGTCAGCTCGAGGATCTCCGGCGCCTGTTCGTCGAGAAGCTTCTCCAGCGAGCGCCGCGCGTAGAGGCCCAGGTCGAGCGATCCATGCTGCAGGCGGCGGAGGACGAACGGGCCGCACACGAGCGCGGTCAGGTAGGTGCTGAAGACCTCGGTCTGGTCGAAGCGATGGCGCAGGCGACCGTCCTTGGTCGGAGTCGTCTCTGCCACGGGAGCGTTGCCGAACACGACCCATGAGTCGGGCGCGGTGACCGTGAAACGGTAGGTCGCCTTGATGTCCGGTTGGTCGAAGCACGGGTAGAGCCGGTGCGCCTCGTACGGCTCGAAGTTGGTGTAGATGTACTCGCCGCCGTCCTCGGGGTCGATGAAGTGATGGAAGCCGTCACCGGTCGCGTCGTAGTCGTTGACATAGCGAAGGTGGACGACCATGTCCGGCTCAACGGCATGCGCCGGCAGCGTCAGCCGGTAGCCGGTCCAATCCGGCTCGAGCTCCCGGCCGTTTACCTCCAGCAGCTCGATCTCGCGCCCGCGGCAATCGAGGAAGAGCGGACCGGCGCCGGCGACGCTGAAGCGGATCGTCACCTCGCCGTGATACGTCGATTGACCGGCGGCAAGACCAAGCTCGATCTCGTACGCGACGTGGCCCACGCGCCGCGCACGGTCGGCGGCTTCGGACTGGGTGAGGATGTCGCGGGCAGCGGCCTGACCGGTAAAAGTTGCAATCTTCGACAACTCGAGCCTCTCTCGCGCGGGCTGCTCATACGGGCGGCGGACCCGAGGCGCGAGTGTAACCCCTGAGCGGGGTGTCTGCGCTACCCCGATTTGACTAGGCGAGCGCCGACGGCACCGGGCGAACGTCAGGCCCGAACCAGGTCCGAGGCGTCGTCGTCGTCGACCGCGCGCGCGCATGTCGGGCAATACCAGCTCGCCTCGAGCAGTGAGCCGCACGTGACGTGCCTGAGGCCCTCCCCGACGGGCGTGCCGGCCGCCGCGCCGGACGAGCCCCAGGCGGCGAGAAGGCGCAGGACACCGGCCAGCTCGCGGCCATCGGAGGTAAGCGCGTAATCATGGCGCGGCGGCCGCTCCTGGTACGCGCGACTGACCACGACCCCTTCCCGTTCGAGGCGACGCAGGCGGTCGGTCAGGATGTTGGGGGCGATGCCGGGCACGGCCGCGGCAAGGTCGTTGAAGCGGCGCGGACCATCGAGCAGTGCCTCGACGACCAGGAACGACCAGCGGTCGCCGACGCGATTGAGCGCGCCGTCCAGCGGCGAAAGCTGTTTGGGTTGATCCACGGCTCCATCCTGCCACGCGCCTGCCCGCATTGCGCGTCCATTGTGCGCGTGGTAACTTGCGACTTGCAAGTTACTCTTACACCCCACGCACGAAACGGAGTCCAAGCGCAATGTCAACGCTCGACGAGCTCGAGTCCTCCTTCTCAGCAGTCCTCGACAAGGTCGGCCCATCGGTCGTGCACCTGGGTGGCTGGCGCGGCGGCGCCGGCGTCGTCGTCGGCAACGGCGCCGTTCTGACCAACGCTCACAACGTCCGCGGCGATTCGGCCACGGTCACCTTTGCCGACGGTCACGAGGCCGAGGCCGAGCTGGCGGGCATCGACGTCGACGGAGATCTGGCCGTGCTGACGGTCGACACGGGCGCCGCGGCTGCTATCGAGTGGTCGGATCGCGCGGCGACGATAGGCACTGCCGCGTTTGCCGTCACGACCAGCGGCAGCGGCACGCGCGCGACCTTCGGTTTCGTGTCGAGCGTGGCGCGCTCCTTCCGCGGTCCGCGCGGCCGGCGCATCTCGGGCAGCATCGAGCACACGGCCCCGCTTGCGCCCGGCTCGTCGGGCAGTGCCCTGGTCGACCGCGACGGCCGCCTGATCGGCCTCAACACCAACCGTGTCGGCAGTGGCTTCTACCTGGCCCTGCCGGCGGACGAGGCGCTCAAGAACCGGATCGCCGCCCTCCAGCGCGGTGATTCGGCCGAGCGGCCGCGGCTCGGGGTTGGCATTGCCCCGTCGTGGGTCGCCAACCGCATGCGGCGCGCAGTCGGACTCGAGGAGCGCCATGGCGTGCTGGTGCGTGAAGTCGAGGATGCCAGCCCGGCCCAACGCGCCGGAATTCGCGAGGGCGACCTGATCGTCGAGGCCGGCGGGAAGCAGATCGTCGAGCCCGACGATGTCTACGACGCGCTGGGCGCCGTCGCTGCGAACGGCACGATCCAGGTCAAGCTCGTGCGCGGCGCTGAAGAGCTCAGCGTGGAGGCGAGCTTCGCCCCGGCGGCCTAGGGACTCGGCGCAGGCGTCGGCGCCGCAGGCGTCGGCGCCTGCGCTGCGGGCGAGGACGATGCCGGCAGCGGGCTGATCGTCGGGCCGCCGGCGAGCTGGAGCGCGCGCAGCAGCTGCGTGTCGCTGATCGTGTCGAGCTGATCGGCCGTCAGTCCCTGCAGGTCGGTCGGCTCGATGGGCACGTCGCTTGGGCCGAGAGCCACGGGATCCGTTGGCGTGATGCCCTTGCCGAAGATGAGTTCGCCGTCGGGCGTCAGCCAGCGCTCGATCGCGAGGCGAATGACCGACCCATCGGACAGGGTGTACGGCAAGAGGACGGTGCCAGTACCGAAAGTTGTGGCACCTACGATTGGCGCCCGGCCGGCCGACTTGATGGCGCCGGACATGATCTCGGCCGAGCTCGCCGTGTTGTTATCGACCATGACGACGAGCGGCACGTCGCTCGAGGCCACGCTGTCGTCGGTCATTACCGGAACCCGCGAGCCGTCGGCCAGCTCGCGGATGTACACGGTCTTCCCGTGCAGGAACTCGCTCGCTGCCTTGACCGCCTCGTCGACGTAGCCACCGGGGTTGCCACGAAGGTCGAGGATGATCGAGGTCGCGCCCTGGCCCACGGCGGCGTCACGAGCCGTGAGCAGCTCGTCGGCTGAGCTCGCCGCGAACTGGGACATGCGGATCAGGGCAACGGTCGTGCCCGGGACCATCGTCCACGACACGGACGGGAACGTGATCTTCTGGCGGACGATCGAGAAGTCGAGGCGTTCGCCGGTTGATGGTCGCTGGATAGTGATCTGGACGGTAGTGCCGGCGTCGCCGCGGACCTGGGTCACGATCTGGTCGGGCGTGGCGCTGGTCACGTCCTGGCCGTTGACGGCAACGATGAAATCTCCGGCCTTCAGCCCGGCGGCCTGGGCCGGGCTCTGGGGCACGACCGAGACGACGACCGGCTGGCCGTCCTTGGTCCCGAGCAGCACGCCGATGCCGACGACGTTCTGGTCAAGAGCGCTCTGCTCAGCCTGCGCCTCGGCCGGAGTGAGGAAGACGGTGTGGTCGGTATCGCCGAGCGCCAGGACCAGGCCGCGGATGGCGCCGTAGGTCAGCGTCGTCGGGTCGAGGTTGGCTCGGCCGACGAAGTTCTGGCCGATGACGCTCAGCGCCTGGCCGAAGAGGTCGAAGTTGAACGGCGCATTGGCGTCCGCGCTTGGCGCCGCAGATGCACCGGGCTGTCCCGGCCCAGCCGGAGGCGACCCCGAAGACCCGCCGACAGATGATGATCGACCGAGCACCCCGCTCGAGCCGACGGCGATGCCGATGACGAAGACGACCACGAGCAGCACCAGCGCGGCGATCGACGAGGCGGCGCGCGGAGAAGGAGGCGGCGGCGCCCACGCCGGCTGCCCAGGGGCCGGCACCGGGCTGGCAGGCACGGGGCTCGCCGGCGGCGGTACGAGGTCGTTCATCGCTGGCGGGTCATGGGGTGCTGATCATCAGGCAGCGATCAAAAGCGCGCTGTGGATTGTTGATCTGGAAGGTTCGTGGATAAAGCCTTGAGTCGCCGCTGTTTCGTGGACAACTCCTCTTGCCGCACCGCCGCGCTGCTGGGTAGTCTCTGGTTGTCCCGAAGGGGCCACGGAACACTGATCGACATAGCTGGTTCGCCAGCCGTGAAGATCGGCGGACCGGGCGGCTCCTTCGGGCGTTTTCTACTGGTTCACGGGCTCGATCGCGACGACCCGGGCGCTCCATGGGCAGAAACGATCGCCGGTCAGCGTGCCGTCCTCGACAAATGACGGCTTGCCGTCACAGACCTCGGTCGTCATGTCCGCGAACTCGAGCGACTGTGGATCGATGTGCCAGCTCCAGCCAGTGTTGACACTCGGGTCGCCACGGACGATCAGGCCGTTCGGGATGCTGGGCGCCTCCTGACCGGCAAACAGCTTCTGCGCGATGGCGACGTTCTGGGGGTCGACGACCAGGATCCGGTACTGCTCGCCGTCGACGTCGAAGGTGACGATGGCCGATCCGGCCGGGTAGACCGTCTGAGCCGCGCTCGGCGCCGGCGTCGGGCTGGTCGTAGCGGTCCGTGTTGGGCTCGAGCTAAGGGTCGGCGCACCCGTCGGCTGAGGCGTCGCCGTCGGCGGCCGCGGCGTGATCGTCGTGGGAGCGCTGGTCTGTGTTGGCTGCGGTGTGAGAGTCGGTGCCGGCGTGGTGGCCGTGCACGCGATCGCGATCATGGCCAGGAACCCGGCGAGGGTCGTTCGGAGCAAGCGCCGTCCCCGTGTGAGTGCTGAAGGGTTGATGCTCAGACGATCGGCCCGCGCAATGGGTTTCGGCTACTGGCCGATCGTCAGAAGGTCTGCGGGCACCAGGCGGGCGCCGGCGAATGGAAGATCGCGTCCGCGCGCGCTCTGGCGCCGTCGACCAGCTCCTGGGTCCGGCCCGCGCGCGCCAGACCGGCAAAGGTGAAACCGCCCAGGTAGAGAGCGCCCAGGTCGGCCGCGTCGAGGGCGATCTCGGCCGCCTCGGTCGTCCGCTCGACAGCTCCCCGGCCGCCCTTCGCGGCCAGCCGGAAACGGCCGCCCGCGTCAGGCAGGAACTCGTCGCGCACCTCGAGCACGATCGTGCCGTCGGCCGCATAGCCGCGCCGCTCGAAGGCCGACGGCACGTCGAGGACGCGCAGCCACAGCCCATCACGCAGGCGCAGGTTCAGGCGGCGCGGCTCAGCGAGCATCGACAGCAGTGGCTCGTCGACGCTGCCCGCGCGAGTCGTGATGCGCTTGATCAGGTCGATGCCGAAGATGAAGCGCCACATCTCGCGCAGCGCCTCGCCGTCGAGGGCCAGAATTTCCTCTACCTGGAGCTGGCTGCCGGGCACGGAGTTGGACCATTCCTGGCGCGCGCGGTAGATGGCATACGCGTCAGGTCGGCCGTCGCGCTCATGGACGGCAAAGAACTTCCGCTCGAATCCGCGCCGTGCCCACTTGTAGTCGGCCAGCATCTCGAGTTTCCACCACTCCGGGCTGCGCGAGTAGAAGCCCGGGAACTGGCTGCGGTTGTGCTCGAAAATAGGCGGCAGGAGACGACGCGCTTCGTCGATGTCGACCAGGCGCACGGTGCCCACCGCCGGGCTGGTTGACACGAGCTGCGCTCGGTCACGCTCGAGGTCGATCGACGATGCGAGCGTGGACAGGCCGTAGCCGAAGCGCTGGTAGATCGAGCCTTCCGACGCCCACAGCACGGCCAGTGGCTCGCGGCGCTGGCGGGCATCCTCGAACATGCGCGTCATCAGCATGCGCAGCGCACCACGCCGACGATGGGTGGGCATGATCCCGACCCACGTCACGCCTGCCGACGGGAGCGCGGCGCCGCCCGGAACGGTCACGTCGAACGAGAAGATGCTCCCGCCGCCCACGACCTGGTCGCCATCGTAGGCTCCAAACGTTCGGTCGAGCTCCACCTCGGGCGCGACGTCACGCCAGACCTCGTCGGTCAGCTCTTCGGTATTGGCAAACGAGACGGACTCCGCCCAGCGCCGCAGCCCGTCGGCTGGGACGCTCCTGATCTCGAGGCTCACCCTCAGTCAATCGGGATGTTCTCGCGCCCGCCGTCGCGCGCCGAGCTCGCGTCGGCGGCCGCGTCCGTGGCGGCGGAACCGTCGTCCAGGTGCTGTGCCCAGTTGTCGAGCATGCTGCGCGCTGCGAGCAGGTTCTCGCGCCACGCAGCGCGCAGGTGCTTGCGCGTCTCGGGCGGGATCATCACGCCCATCGCCGCGCGCGAGCGTTGCATGACCGTGTCCATGGCGCGCTCCATCGAGCTCGCGCGCTGGTCCAGGTCGGCCACCTTGCGCTCGATCTGGTCCAGACGTCCATCATCCATTCCTCTACCCCTCCGGCTGTTGATCGGGATTCGTGCTCGTCATCGGCGCGCCGCCCTGACCGGCTCGGCAAAGCGGACCTTGAGGACGCGCTCCTCCATTTTCGCGCCCTGTGTCGGCGCATCAAGCAGGAGCCGCGGCAGGACGAGATTACGGCGCCAGGCGCCCACTTGCAGCACCAGCTCATCGCCCGAGCGCGACAGCGAGATCTCGTCGCGTGTCGTGAACGGCAGTTCGAGCGCTAGCGTGTAGCCGCCGTCCTCGCGGGTGATCGAATACGGTCGGCCGCGGTACAGGAACTCGTGCGGGTCCGTGTCGCCAAAGAGGGCGCGGCCGAGCTCCGCCAGCCGCTCGATACCGACCATCTCCTTGTCGAAGAACGGGATCGTGCGCACAGGGACGGGCGCGAACTGCTCCTCGACCATCGGCAGGTAGCGCGCCTGGGCCGCGCGCCAGGCATCGAAATAGGACCCGCTGGCGGCGGGCAGGACACGGTTGGCGACGATCATGTCGGTCGGAAAGCCGTACATGTGGAAGTAGGTGAACGAGCGCTGCGCTTCCTGGATCGAGACGCGCTCGAGATTGAGCACGAGCCGCACCGATGATTTATCGGGGTCAGCGAGAAGGTCGTGCACGTATTTCAGGCGATCCAGGAGTTGCTCGCCGGCCTCGTAAACCGCGTCGGTCGGCAACGGGACGCCGACTATGCGGCGCAGGATTGGACCACCCAGCTTCTGCACTCGACGCCCGATCGGCGCGATCTTCTCGATCCACCACCGACTCGCCTCGGGCAGGCTCAGCAGGCGAACGGTCTCGCCGGTGGGCGCGGCATCGACGACGATCAGGTCGTACATGCCCTGGTCGACGTGGTCGCCGATCCAGAGCAGGTTGCCCAGCTCGTCCATGCCCGGCAGGACAGTCATCTCCTGGGCCATGACCTCATCCAGGCCGCCCCACGAGAAGAGGCTCGAGAAGTACGACTGGATGACCTTCCAGTAGCGCGAGATGTTGAAGAAGACGTCCGGCTCGTGCGCCCACAGGTTGGGCGCCACCTCGCGCGGCGTGGGACCGACCGGCATGTCCAACGCATCAGCGAGGCTGTGGGCGATATCCGTCGAGACGACGAGCGTGCGCAGGCCGCGCCGCGCGCAGAGCACTGCTGTCGCGGCGGCCACGCTCGTCTTGCCCACTCCGCCCTTGCCGGTGTAGAGCAGGATCCGGGTCAACAGCTCCTCCTAGGCAGAAACGGCGTGACGCAGCGCCCGGTCATCGCTCCGGGTGGGCGGATGTTAGCGTCGTGTTGGCGCCGTCCCCGATCTCGACCAGGACCGCGCCAGTGACGTTGGCAAACGTGGTCTCGCCCCACTGTACGCGCCACTCGCGCGCCGCCGCGAGCGACGTGTGGCCGTGCAGCCAGAGCACCGGGTGCAGCCGACGGCAAAGCCACTCGTAGGCGGCAAAGCCACGGTGGAATGCGTCCTCCGGACTGTCGCCCAGGCCCAGCGGCGGGGCATGGCTGATCACGATCATTGGCCGGTCGCCGCGCGGGCGCAAGCCGATCCCCAGTGCTTGGCGCCACGCGGCCCTGTCGTCACGCCTCGCGCGTGCCTGATCCGGGTCGCCCGGCCACGACAGACCGACCAGGCTCGCACGGGCGAGGCGCTCGCGCCGCCCGGTCATCGGTGCGGGCAGGACGAGATTCGTCGCTTGCCAGTTCGCGCCGCGATCGTGATTGCCACGCACATACAGCAGCGGAACGCAGAAGGCATCAGCGAGGAAGCTCAGGTAATCAGGCTCCAGGTCGCCGCAGCCCACGACTGCGTCGATGGGGCCGATGACTGCGCGATTGCGCTCGAAGCCCAGCGCCCGGTCAGGCTCGTCGGAGACGGCCAGCAGGCGCAACCACGATGCCTCCGACTCCGTGCGAGCAACTCCCGCAGGCCAATCGATCCTCAGTCGGCGGATCATCCGCTGCCGTCCCGGGGATTCGCCCGGTCGGTCGAATCCGCGGCGTCCCGCTCTTCTGCAAGGCCGCGCTCCGCTTCGAGCTGGCGCGCTCGCCGAACTCCTTCCATGTCCGAGGGGCGCAGCGCCGTGCGGGTCAGTCGTCCGCTGCCTGCCGCACGCAGGTCGAGACTGCCCTCGAGCACCGGCGCGAGGTTGGCCGGCGTGTTGGCGGTCGAGCTGACGCCCGGCAGGCGCAGCTCCTCGACCACGGCATCGAGCTCCACCTGGCCGTTGTACAGCGCGGCCGCGACGCGGTTGTGGCCGTCGACGACCCAGAACTCGTCGCCGAACCTGATCAGCTCGATTGGGGGCAGCGCTTCCAGCCGGTCTATTGCGTTCAAGATGCGTTGCCAGCGGCCGCGCCAATCAGCGGAGCGGCGGTCCTTGAGCGGCAGGAAGTCGCCGCCGCGCTGCGGGGCACCCTCGACCGCTGTGCCTTTGATCTCGCCAACCGGGACCGACAGGAGACCGAGCTCGCGGATCGATGCGCGGCGCGCTTCGGGATGGACGTCCCACAAATTGACAAGCTCGCTGTGGCCCATCCGCCGAACGCGCCGGACGCGTGCGCCGTCGCGCTTGTCCATGATCCTGTTCGCGCCACTGGCGAGCGCCCTGACCGGCGTCAGCGCCGCGGATACGACAGGCCCGGCGGCGTCGGCGATCGACGAGGCGACGCTGCCGATGCGTGAGCCACGTTCCGGCTCGTGGCTTGCCTCGCCGGCAGCGTCCTCAGCCGCCGGTGTCGATGGCTGCGTCCTGGTCTCTGTCTCGCCATCCGCAAACGGCACATCTTCATTCGTCACCCGACGAGCCTAAGGCCGTGACACCCGAGCTGTCACACGGACGGCCCAGGCTGCGCTGTGCGATGAGCGAACGCCTTATGAAGGAGCAGACGATGAAAGACATGACCTGCCCGTGGTGCGAGACGGAGCTCGTCCTGCGTCGCGCCGGCGATGAGCAGACCTGCCCGGAGTGCGGCACGAAGTGGAGCTACGAGGAGGAGCAGGAAGAGGAGCTCGCGCTCGCCGCCTGAACGCCGCAGACCGGCCGCATCAGGCCGCAGCCTCAGCCTGACGGCCGCCTGAGGTGGCTGGGATGCAAGGCGTGGGCGAGACTGCGGAGCGAGTGCACTTGCCGTGCATGAGCGTCGCGGGCGAAGCCCACAACGCAGCACACCGGCCGCATCAGGCGGCCGTCAATAGCGGGCGGCGGCCTCGGCGAAGTTGCTCTCCGCGATGAGTCGCGCGTAGCCCGGCTTGACCACGCCGTTGATCAGCCGCAGCCGCTCGTCGAACGGCGCGAAGGCGCTCTTCATCGCGTTCAGGGTCAGCCACTGCATCTCGTCCAGGCCGAAGTCGAACACGCGCGACAGCGTCTCGAACTCCGAGCTCATCGTCACGCCGCTCATCAGTCGGTTGTCGGTGTTGACCGTGACGCGGAATCGCAGCCTTCGGAGGAGGTCAATCGGGTGTTCCTCGATCGAAGCGACGGCACCGGTGTGAACGTTCGACGTCGGGCACATCTCGAGCGGCACGCGCTGGTCGCGTACGTAGTTCGCAAGCCGACCCATGCGCACCTGGCCGTCCGCCTGGACCGTGATGTCATCGACGATGCGCACTCCATGGCCCAGGCGGTGCGCGCCGCACCACTGCAGTGCCTCCCAGATCGACGGCAGCCCGAACGCTTCGCCGGCGTGAATCGTGAGGTTGAAGTTGGCCTGGTGGATCTGGTTGAAGGCGTCGAGATAGCGCGTCGGCGGGTAGCCCTTCTCGGGTCCGGCGACGTCGAAGCCGACGACGCCGTCATCGCGATAGCGAATGGCAAGCTCCGCGATCTCCATCGAACGCGCGAACTGGCGCATGGCGGTGACGATGAAGCCCATCCGTATCCCGCTGTCAACCTCGCCACGGGCGAAGCCGCGCAACACGGCCCGAACAACGTCGTCGAGCGCCATGCCGCCGTGCGTGCTCAACTCCGGTGCGTAGCGCACCTCGGCGTAGACGACCCCGTCGGCCGCCAGATCGATCGCGCATTCGTAGGCAACCCGCTCGATCGCCTCGGCTGTCTGCATGACGCCGACGGTATGTTCGAAGCCCTCGAGATACAGAACCAGGCTCTTTCGATTGGCACCTGCCATGAACACGGTTGCGAGCTCGTCGGGATCGGTCGTGGGCAGGCCGTCGTAGCCGTTCTCGCGTGCGAGCTCGATGACCGTTTGCGGTCGGAGTCCACCGTCGAGGTGGTCGTGGAGCACGACCTTTGGCGCCTGCCGGATGGTCTTCGTGGGGATCATCGACCAAAGGGTATTCCATGCCCCAATGGCGCCGACGCGTCGAGCGAAATACCGCGCGGTCGCCGCGTGGCGCTTGCACCCATCGGTCATACTCTCGGCGTCGCGTTACGGCGACCTAACGAAATAGCCTTTCTCGAGGAAGCGGCGCGGTCCCCCAGGGCCGCGTGGCAGTACCGCCCCAGCGGTCGGCCGGGCCAACTCAGCGGCCGCACCCGTGTCACGCGGCCGACGGAGAGGCGCACAACAGCCCATCGTCACCGCTGCCATGTGCGGTGTTCCGGCTGGAGGGGAGGCAGGGATTTTGCCAGTCAGGAGTGGCGCTCAGCGAGCGTCGCATCCAGATCGTGGATTGAGAATCGGACGCCGGCTTGGTCCGGCATTGGCTGCCCTACTGTGCGCCTTCGCCGTGCAGCTCACACCCGGCCCGCTCGCCGCTCGTCCCGCGCGCGCAGACACGCCGGCCGTCCCCAAAGCCGTGTTCATCGTCGGGCCCACCGGCTCGCTGACCAGCACCGACCTGACCGACGCGGAGAAGATGGCCGAGCAGGCCGAGGCAGCCGGCATGGAGGTCCACCGCGTGTTCTTCCCGCACGCGACATGGGACAACGTGCTCGCCAACATCCAGGACGCGAACCTCGTCGTATACATGGGCCACGGCTACGGCTGGCCCAGCCCGTACACGAACACGCTGACCGAGTCGCGCCAGGACGGGATGGGCCTCAACTCCTTCGACGGCAGCGGCACCAACCAGTACACGTATTACGGCGCGACGAAGCTCGAAGAGAGCATCACGCTCGCACCGAACGCCATCGTCTATCTCAACCACCTGTGCTACTCGGCCGGCAACGGCGAGCCCGGGATGGCCATCCCGGGCGTGGATCTCGCACGTGAGCGCGTCGACAACTTCGCCAGCGGCTGGCTGTCGATCGGTGCGCGCGCCGTCTTTGCCTACGGCTGGTGGCAGCACCTGGATTATCCGCAGGCGCTGATGACGTCCGACGAGACGATGGACCAGCTGTTCATGACCCCCGCAGGCGGTGCATTGGCTGGCTCGCCGGCAGGCTTCACCGGCTGGAACGAGGCGCGCTTCGATTCGGAGCGCACACCCGGGGCGACGATTCACCTTGACCCGCACAAGAAGGTCGGCTACTACCGCGCCGTTACGGGCGACCTGACCATGACCGCATCTGACTTCAGGTCGACCGCTACCGGCTCGCTCAGCGGCGGCGGCAACTCCAACGATCCGCCCGAGATCACCTCTTTGACCGCCGGCGACGGCAGCCCGAGCGGCCCAGGTGCCGCAGCCGGTCAGCCTGTCTCGTTCCATCCCAACGGTGATGGCATCGACGACACGCTCGTCCTGAGCCATACCGTCACGCGGTCCGCCTACCTCGATGCGACCGTGACGGATTCGGACGGCCAGTCTGTGCGTACCTACTCGGTCTTGTCGGCCCAGGGCACGACCACGTCTGAGTGGAACGGCAAGAACGATGCCGGCTCGGTCGTGCCAGACGGGCTGTACACGCTGACGTATGTGCCGCGTGACAGCTCCGGCGAAACGGGGACACCGGTTTCGGTCCAGGCGCTGGTCCTGACTGCCATCAAGCTGGGCAAGCCTTCGAGCCTCGCCTTCTTCGCGCGTGACGGGGACAGCTTGTCCAGGTCGGTCAAGCTTGCCGTTACCGTCAGCGAGCCGGCCCAGGTCAGCTGGCAAATCGTCGATCAGGCTGGCGACGTGGTCCGGACGGCGCGAACAGCCTCCCAGGCATCGCTCGGCAAGCTGACCTTCACCTGGGACGGCCGAACGGATACTGGCGGCTGGGCACCCGACGGCTGGTACGACAGCGTTGTGACCGCAACGACCAGCCTCGGCACGTACTCGCAGTCCCGTCAGGTCTACGCCGGCGCGTTCAGGGCCACGCCGTCAATCGACTCACCGGCGCGTGGTTCGAGCCTGACGCTGGCGATCACCAGCACGGAGAAGCTGTCGGGGCCGCTCATCATCCACGTCAATCAGCCAGGCCTCGCGACATGGGATGCGACGGCAACACACGTCAGCGGCACGAAGTACAAGGTCACACTCGCGCTCCAGGCGGGCGGTGACGCCGGGACGCTCGAGCTGGTGATCGCGGGCACCGACAAGAACGGTGGAAGCCAGAGCTCGACGCTGGATCTGTCCCTGCGCTAGCTCGACGGCGGCAGGCCGTCGACGAATGCGGCGACCTGGTCGAGCGCGCCTCTACCGCCGCACGCAGCAGGTCGACGCGGGCGAACGGGTCGGATTCGCCTGAGAGCAGCAGGACCGGGCAGGCGATATGCGGCCAGTGGCCGGTGCGCTGCTCATCGGGGCGCCCCGGACGGTGGAGCGGGTAGCTGAGCAGAACGAGGCCGCGGGGTGGCTCCAGCGACGCGAGCATGCTCGCGACGCGGCCGCCGAAGGAATGGCCGCCGATGACCGCGCCCGCATAATCGGTTACCTGCGCGCGATAGGGATCGAGCGCGCGCTCGGCCGCGCCCCGCGGCAGCTGAACAGTCGCGGCGCCCATCCCGCGTCGCAACAGGCCGTCGACGTAGGGCTGCATGCTCGTGGCGTTGCCCGACGCCCCGTGTGCGAGATAGATTAAGTCGTCCTTCTCCGGCGCGAAGGAGTGACAGCCTAGCTGTCACTCGCAGTCCCGACGATGCAGCCATGGAAACCGCCCAGATCGTCGCCCTTCCGGTCGCCCACGCACACCCGCTTCGGCCGTCGGTTCGCGTCGACGAAGAGACGATCGTCGTCGAGCAGATACGAGTCGCGGACCGGTCGCTCGCTGCTTTCGTCGCGCAACGGCCGGCAGACGACCGGCCGGAGCTGATCGAGCGCGCGCTGCGCGTCGGCCTGCACGCCCTGCAGGACGCCGGCACATCGCTCGACGTCGACCTGGTGCGGCGCGAGTTTGACGGTCTCCTCGAGCGCAGTGCAAATGTCAGTGAGCGCGCCGCTCATGAGCTCGACCAGGTCCTGCGCCAGAACTTCGGTGATCAGGACGGACGTCTGCCGCGCACTCTGGAGAAGTTCCTCGGCGATCGCGGCCAGCTCAACAGGTTCGTGTCGGAGCTGTTCGATGAGACCAAGCGCGACTCGGCCATCGGGCGAATGCGCGCGCTGCTCGGGACCTATTTCGACGGCGACGCCTCACGCCTCGCCCAGCTGCTCGACCCGACCCGGCTCGGCTCACCGATGCACCAGTTCCGCACGGAGATCAACCAGGGCTTCGAGAAGCTCAACGATCGGCTGACGGCCATTGAGGCGGCGCAGGGCGCGCGCGCCGCGGAGCGGGCCAAATCGTCGGCCAAGGGCGCCGACTTCGAGGACGTGCTTGAGTCGATGCTCGGCGAGACGGCGCGCGGCCTGGGCGATCTCGTAGAACGCACTGGTTCACTGAGCGGTGACGTGATCCGGTCGAAGAAGGGCGACTTCCTGCTGATGCTCGACCCGCAGTGGTGCCAGGGCGCGGACATCCGGGTCGTCATCGAGGCGAAGAACCGGCGTCTGTCCTGGCGCGAGATCCGCGAGGAGCTTGACGATGCGAAGCGCAATCGCGGCGCAGCGATGGCGATCGCGATCTTCGCCCCAGAGCATGCGCCAGCCGGCATAGAGCCTTTCGACGCACGCTACGGCCACGTCTTCTGCGTCGTCGACCCTGACGATCCGGACCAGGCCGCGTTGACGGCCGCGGTCAAGCTCGCTCGGCTCTACGCCCTCGCGACGCTCGTCCGCGACGAAGAGCGCATTGACGTCACCCGGCTGTTGGCGGCGACGACCGCGATCAAGGCTGAGCTCGACGCGCTGCGCCGCCTGAAGGTGCAGCTGACATCGATCAGGTCAACGGCGGGAGAGGTCGCGCTCGGTCTGGATCGTCTCAAGGAGCAGGTCCTGCTGCGCGTCGCCGAGGCGGAGGCGCAGCTCCAGCCGCCGGGCGGCTGAACTGGCGGCTCAGCCGCCCAGGTCAGTGAGCGACGAGCACCGGACAGAGGCTGTGGTAGACGACGTAGTCAGAGACGCTGCCCAGCAGGAACCGGCCGGCGCGATCCAGGCCGCGCGTGCCGACGACGATCAGATCGGCCGCCTCGGCCTCGGCCGCGGCCACGATGCCCTGGCCCGGCTCGCCCGTCCAGAGCAGGAACGCGGCGTCGATGCCACGCATACGCGCGGCGTCGACGACGGCCAGAAGCAGGCCTTCGCGCCGCGCGCGCTGCTGGTCGACGCGCTGCGTTTCGGCATACGGTCCAACGCTGCCTCCGCCGCGATCGCCCATGTCGATGACGTTGACGATGAGCAGGCGGGCGCCGATGGACGCGGCCAGGTCGAGCGCCTGGGTCGTGGCTATCTCCGACACGGGCGACAGGTCCGTGGCAAGCAGCACGGTCTTGATCTTGCTCGGTTTTGAGCGCGGCGTCGCCAGCTCGGGATCGCTCGAGCGTGCTTCGGTCAAGGACAGGGGTTCCGCGGCCATCGGTCGATCACGCGTGGCGGTTCAGTGCCGGGACCACGTCGCGCACATCAAGCCGGGTGTCGGCGATGTTGACCGCATGGGCTTCCTCATTGACGGATAGTGGTGTCCCAGGGAGCACTGGGCCAGTGACGTTCGGCCCTAATGCGTGGGACCTGACAGTCCGCACGGACCGTTCGGCTACGCTTGCGCGAATGGTCACCGAGCAGGCCCTGCTGCCGCTGCACGACTTCCTTGCCCAGCTCCAGGAATGGCAGGTCAATCGTTCCCCCGAGCAGCTCAAGGTGCTCCGTTCGAGCCTGAATCGCGTGGCGGCTAACTACGGCGCGACCGGCGTTCGCCTGTATGTCGACATCCCTGCTCTGGCCCGGCTCGACCTGGGCAGTGGCACTCTCGGCGATGACGCGAACAAACCTGCACCACGCGCCCGCCGCACGCGATTCCCGCTCGGCCTGCCGCCGGAGTCGGCTGGTCGGGCAGAGCTGGAGGTCGATGGCGACGCGGCCGCGACCGCCTCCCTCGTCGACGCGCTCGAGCTCTCACTGACCGCCGTCTGGGCCCAGCAGGCAGTCGTCGCGCAGCGTCAGCAGCTCGAGGCGCTTGACCTGGCCTTGCGCGGGATCGCCAATATCGCTTCGGTCGAGCGAGTGCTTCAGCTGATCGTCGACCGCGTGCGCGAGCTGGTCGGCGCGCAGTACGCAGCGCTCGGCATCCTCGGCTCATTCGGTCGCATCGACCAGTTCATCGGCAGCGGCATCAGCTCAGGGCTGCGCGTCCGGCTCGGTGCGCCACCGCAGGGCCATGGCCTGCTCGGGCTGATCGTCCGCGAGGACCGCTCGTTGCTCATCGACGACATCGCCACCGACCAACGCCGCTACGGATTTCCAGAACACCATCCCGAGATGCGCTCGCTGCTCGGCGTGCCCGTGCGCAGTAAGGGGCGCACGATCGGCAACCTGTACCTGACCAACAAGCTCTCCGCGGAGCGCTTCTCTGAAGACGACCTGCGCCTCGTCGACAAGTTCGCGCTGCACGCGGCGATCGCGATCGAGAATGCGCGCCTGCACGCGGAGATCGGCCGGCTGGCGATCGTCGAGGAGCGCCAGCGCATCAGCCAGGACCTGCACGACTCGATCATCCAGAGCCTGTACGCGATCTCGCTCTCGCTCGAGGACATGCCCGAGGTGACCACCGAGGACCCGGTCGAGGGCGCGGCGCGGGCGGATCGCGCCATCGACTCGATCCACGCCACCATCCGCGACATCCGGAACTTCATCATGGGCCTGCAGCCCGAGCTGCTGACCGACGCCGACCTGATCGCCGGTATGCGCAGCCTGGCCGCCGAGTTCACGGCCAACACGCTCATCGACCTGGAGATCGAGACGAGCGACGGGGTACCCGAGCTATCGCGCGATGCCTCGGCGCACCTCCTCGCGATCACGCGCGAGGTGCTGAGCAATATCGCCCGTCATTCGGGTGCTACGCGCGCCTCTTTGGTGCTGACGGCGGCAGATGGGCTAATGCGCCTCGTGATCGGCGACAATGGCCGCGGTTTCGATATCGCCGAGGAGCGCAGCGCGCGCCAGCGTGGGCTGACGAACCTGCATTCGCGTGCCGAGGCGATCGGCGGAACACTGAACGTCGATAGCGAACCGGGCGCCGGGACCCGGGTAGAGTTGACCGTGCCGCTTGTTGCGAGCGGCGCCGGATCAGATCCGGACTGAGGGAGTCGAAATACCGTCATGAACACAGCTCAGCCGGCCGAGCGACAGCTGCGACTGCTCGTCGTCGACGACCACGAGGTCGTACGCCAGGGGCTTGTCGCGATGCTCAGCCGCCGGCCAAACTTCCAGGTCGTGGCCGAGGCCGGCACCGCTGCCGAATCGATCGAGATGGCGCGCCGCTACCAGCCGGAGCTGGTCATCATGGACGTGCGCCTGCCCGACGGCTCGGGCATCGAGGCGTGCCGCGAGATCCGCGCCGAGCTGCCCCAGACGCGCGTCGTCATCCTCACCAGCTACCCCGACGAGGAGGCCGTCTTCTCTGCGATCGTGGCCGGAGCAAGCGGCTATCTGCTCAAGCAGGTCCGCGGCCGCGACCTCGTCGCCGCGCTCGAGGCCGTTGGCCGTGGCGAATCGCTCCTCGACCCGGCGGTTACCGAGAAGGTGCTCGAGCGCGTCCGGCGCATCGCTACCGGCGGCGCCACGGACGAGCTTGCGCAACTGACCTCACAGGAGCAGAAGATCCTGCTCCTGGTGGCCGAGGGCAAGACGAACAAGGAGATCGCCGCCGAGGTGTTCCTGTCCGACAAGACGGTCAAGAACTACGTCAGCTCGATCCTGTCGAAGCTCAACCTCCAGCGCCGCGCCCAGGCTGCCGCCTATCTCGCCAAGCGCCACGGGAGCAGCGACTAACTTCTGTCGTCTGCCACAACCGAAGCCAGCGTCCAGGCCGAAAGCGAGTCGATGAAGGCGTCCTGCGCGTCCGAGAAGACGTGATGAATCTCGCACGCTGACGCCCCGTTGCACGGTCCGCCGCGCAGAACGCAGTGGCGTCGGCGCGTGTCACCCTCGACTGCCTGGACGATGGCCAGCACGCTTATGGCCCCCGCATCGCCGCTGAGGCGATAACCGCCGGAACGGCCGATGACGCCGACGACGAGGCCGGCGCGTACGAGATGACCCATCACCTGGGTCACGAAGCGGATCGGGATGCCGGTCAACGCGGAGATCCGGGCGCTCGTGAGTGTCTGGTCGCCGCTGCGCGCGAGGGCCAGCATCGCCCGCACTGCGTAATCGGTCTTGCGCGTCAGCTCGAGTCGCATGTCTATGAGTTCGCTCTTTTCATGCCGGTCGCGCAAAGGGCCAAATGGCACGTGCGCATAGGCTAAACAAACACCAATCTAGTCACTGTTTGTTTGTATCGCTCTCGGAGGATACCGCGATGAAGGCGACGTGGCGCCCGGTACTGATCGTCATCTGCGTTCTGCTCCTGATCGGCTGCACAGCCCGACACCAGCCGGGATGGACGCTCGCACCCGGAGCCTCGGCTGGGACCCCGGCGGCGACGGCATCCACGGCTCCGGCTTCGGGCGCGCCAGTCGCGCTCGATTCCGACAGCGTAATTCCGGCCCTCACCTCAAAGTCCGACCTGAAGCAAGTGCCGACCGGTGAGGTCATCGTTGCCTACGCGCCGAATGTGCCACCAGCGGCGACGCGCGACTTCCAGGCCATCGTCGATGTCCACTTTGACGTGATCGAGGGCCTCAAGGCGATCGACCCGAACGGTATCCAGTACACGACGTGGGGCTACCGCCTGCATGGCGACAGCACTGTTACGACCGGTACGCCCGGCCCGATCATCCGTGCGCGCGTTGGCGACGTGTTGCGCTTCACCCTGACGAACGACGGCACGATGCCCCACAACGTCGACTTCCACGCCGTCACCGGCCAGGGCGGCGGGGCCAAGGATCTGACGGTCGGGCCGGGCCAGACGGCGACGATCGAGGCACGCCTGCTATATCCGGGCATGTTCATGTACCACTGCGCCGCGGGCGACGTGCCGATGCACATCAGCCAGGGCATGTACGGCGGCATCCTCGTCGACCCGGCCCAGCCACTGCCCAATGTCGAGCGCGAGCTGTACATGGTCCAGTCCGAGTTCTACACGACGAAGGACGCATCGGGCACGCTCGTCACGGACCGCGCCGCCATAACCAACGAGAAGCCCAGCTACGTGGTCTTCAACGGTGCCGTCGGCTCCATGACCGGCGACAATGCGCCGCGCGTCCAGGTTGGTGACCACGTCCGCATCTACTTCATCGACGCCGGCCTCAACCTCGACTCCAACTTCCACCCGATCGGCTCGCAATGGGACAAGGTCTGGGAGGACGGCGGCCTGCTCAACCCTCCCCTGCGCGGCCTGCAGACGGTTCTCGTTCCCGCCGGGGGCGGAACCGTCGTCGAGCTGGTCGCGTATGAGCCACAGACGATCGTGCTCGTCGACCACGCCCTGGCTCGCGCGTTCGACAAGGGCGCCATCGGCCAGATCGTCGTCACGGGCGACCCGAACCCGGAGATCTACCAGGGCTTCCCGGCGCCTACCGCGGGCGCGGCAGCATCACCGTCGACGCCGTCGTCCTCCGCGACGCCCGAGATGTCGATGCCCGCGCCGTCCGCCACGCCGGCACCCGCGGCCTCCACGGCCCCCGCTGAGTCCGGTAGCGCCATCCAGGTCAGCATCCTGCCCGGCTCGGGCACGTACCAGCCGGACAATGCGGCCGACGAGTTCGCGCCGACCGAAAGCCCGGCTGACTACTCGGTCAACGACCTGATGATCACGCTGGGCACGACGGTGACCTGGACGAATGACGACCCGGCCATGCCGCACACTGTCACAGCGGTCGACGGCTCGTTCGACTCGGGTCAGCTCGCGGCCGGCCAGTCGTTCTCTTTTACCTTCGATAAGCCGGGCCAGTTCGACTACTACTGCACGCTCCATCCGTGGATGCGCGCCCGAGTCGAAGTGATGATGCACTGACCCTGAGGTGGCCGGGCGTGATCCAGACGTAAGCCGAACGGCCCGCATAATCACGCGCCGGACGGACCGCTACAGCGCACAAACTGCGTCCAGTGGCCCGCTCAGCCGGCCCAAGTGGCCCTACGGCAACATCCTTAGCCGACGTAAGGTGACACCGAGCCACGACCATGGTGCACCCTCACGGAGTGACCAAGATGTTCGCCAAGATCCTTGTCGCCGTAGGCGGCAACAACGCGTCAATCGAGCCCGCTCGCGTGGCGGGTCGCCTGGCATCGGTGATGCCTGCAGCGGTCACCATCGTGTCGGTCGCCCGAGCGGCGTCGTCGTCACTCGGCGAGCCGTACCTGACCCGCTTCGAGAACAAGGAGATAGCCGCCGCCCAGGGCCTGCTCGAGGAAGCGCGCCTCGCCGCGCTGGCAGAGGGCGCTCCGCAGGTCGAGACGGAATGGATCGAGGGGATGGCGGCGGAGCGCATCGTCGAGTTCGCCGACAGCCGCGATTTCTCGATGATCGTGCTCGGCAACCGACGCCACGGACGGCTTCAGAGCGCGATCCTTGGTTCGGTCTCAGCCGGTGTCGCGTCGCACAGCCACGTGCCGGTGGTCATCGCGCCTGAGCCACGCGGCGCGAACGAAGGGTCCTGAAGCGTGCGCATCGTTTCCGCGGCAGAGGCCGTCGCGGGCATCCGGTCCGGTGAAGAGGTATGGCTCCACGCGGCTGCGGCAACGCCGTCCGTGCTGCTCGACGCGCTCGTGGCGCGCGCCACCGAGCTGGAGGACGTCAAGATCGTCCACTTCCACTGCGAGGGACCGGGTCCGCACCTGCAGCCGGAGATGGCCGGCCATTTCTTCCACCGCGCCCTGTTCATCGGGCCAAACGCGCGGCTCGCGGTGAATGAGGGCCGCGCCGAATACATCCCGGTCTTCCTGTCCGACACCCAGGCGCTCATCAGGCGCGGCATCCTGCCCGTCGACGCAGCCCTGATCAACGTCTCTGTGCCCGACCGCAACGGCTTCTGCTCGATGGGCACGTCGGTCATTGCCCTGCCCACCGTGGTTCAGAAGGCCAAGGTCGTCATCGCCCAGCTGAACAAGAAGATGCCGCGCACCCTGGGCGACAGCTTCATCCACGTTGACGACATCGATCTCGCGGTCGAGGTCGACGTCCCGCCATACACCCACCCGCTCGACCCCGTCGGCGAGATCGAGACGCGCATCGGCGAGCACATCGCCGACCTCGTGCCCGATGGAGCGACGCTCCAGATGGGCATCGGCGCGATCCCCTCAGCCCTCGCGGGCGCTCTTGGTGACAAGCGCGACCTGGGCGTGCACACCGAGATGATGACCGACGTTGTGCTCGACCTGGTCGAGCAGGGCGTGGTCACCGGTCAGGCCAAAGAGATCAACTGCGGCCGCGTCGTGGCGACGTTCATGCTCGGCTCGCAGCGGCTGTACGACTGGGCGGACGACAACCCGATGGTCGAGATGCGCTCGGCCGAGTACACCAACGACACTGCCGTCATCCGCCGCTTCCGCAAGATGGTCGCGATCAACTCGGCGATCGAGGTTGACCTGACCGGCCAGGTGTGTGCCGATTCGATCGGCTCGCGGCTGTACAGCGGCGTGGGCGGCCAGATGGACTTCATCCGCGGCGCCGCGCTGGCCGAAGAGGGCCGGGCGATCATTGCCCTGCCCTCAACGGCAGCGAAAGGGACGCGCTCGCGGATCGTGCCCTATCTCGCCCAGGGCGCGGGTGTGGTTACGACACGCGCCCACGTCGAGACGATCGTCACGGAGTGGGGCATCGCCGAGATGCACGGCCGCTCGATCCGCGAACGCGCGCGCGCGCTGATCGCGATCTCCGACCCCGCGTTCCGCGACAAGCTGCGCTGCGAGGCCGAACGAGCCCACTTCATCTGAGCTCGCCCGCGCGACGAAGCGTCAGGCGGGCGCTGCCTCCGACGCATATTCGGTTGGGGGCTGCTTGCGGTCAGAGTCTTCGGTGCGCTCCATTATTTCGAGCGTCTCGGCGACCGACCGACCGTTCTCGTCAGCCGCACGCTTGATGTCCTCGTAAGTGATGTTCGACTCGCCCATCTCGAGGTGAGCGTCGCCACAGCCGCAGGTCAGGCACATACGTTGTCGTCCTTCCGATTGCTTGGGCGATCGATTATCCGGCGCGTGACCAGACAAAGGTGCTTCGTGCCCGGACCGGGTCTTGCAGACCGCTTTCAGCGGCTGGGCCGCTGACGGTCATTCCGCGGAGGTCTGATCCTTGGGGGCGCCGGCGCTGATCGGTGCGCTGCCTGGCTGCGTATTGGGGCCGCTGATCATGACCTCGCCCACCTCGTCTTCGCCCGGCGTGGCGCCGCGGATGACGTACCAGTGGTGAATCTCGACCACGCCGGAGGCAAGCATCGCCGATATGGCGCAGTATCGGCCAGCGGACAGCTCGATCGCGCGGCGCACCGCCGCCGACTCGACGCCGCTGCCCTCGATCTCGTGGATCATCCTGATCTGGGTGAACACGCGCGGATGCTCCTCGCGCTGGTCGCCCTCGACCCGGACGTGGTACGACGTGACCGGCTGCTGCTTCTTGTGCAGGATCGAAAGCACATCCATGCCGGAGCACGCGCCAAGGGCGCACAGAAGGACCTCCAGCGGCCGTGCCGCGGAGTCGCCGTCGGCATCATCGAAGAGAACGGCGTGACCCGATGCCGTGCCGGCAACGAGGCGCATGCCTGGACCGGTGGCGGTGATCGTTGCGCGCTTGGGAGCCATCTGTGTGCAGGCTAGGCAGCAAAGGGTCGGGCCCCTAAGCGCCGAAGTGACCTGTGGAGGGTGCCGAACGGCACGCAGGTTTCGGTACCGCGCGTCACATCCTCGCACGAGCGCGGGCTGCGAGGCTTGCGAGGTGAACCAGCAACCCATTCCCAGGTACCCGGGCAAGCCCGCGATCATCGACGGATCAGAAGCGGTCGCCTATGTCGAAACGCGTATCGCGGAGGCCTGCTGCGCCTATCCGATCACTCCTTCAACCACGATGGCGACGCTCTTCCAGGCCGCCGTCGCGGACGGCAAGCCCAATCTGTGGGGCACGCACCTCGTCTTCCTGGAGCCTGAGTCGGAGCACTCCTCGGCGTCTGCGGCCGAAGGCTTCGCGCTCGCCGGTGGACGGGTCACGAACTTCACCGCCGGGCAGGGCCTCGTGCTGATGAAAGAGGTCCTGTACGTCATCAGTGGCAAGCGCCTGCCGGCCGTCTTCCATGTCGGCGCGCGGGCATTGACCAGCCAGGCGCTGAACATCCACGCCGGCCACGACGACGTCATGGCCGTGGCCGACACAGGCTGGGGCATCCTCTTCGCGCGCAACGTGCAGGAAGCAGCCGACCTCGCCGCTATCGCGCGACGCGTCGCGGAAGAGACCGAAACACCCTTCCTCGTGGCCCAGGACGGCTTCCTGACCACGCACACGCTCGAGAACGCCAATCTGCCCGAGGACGAGCTGCTGCGCGAATTCGTGGGCGACCCGCGTCTGCGCATTCGCAACCTGTTCGAGCCGTCCGAGGCGCTCATGAGCGGCGTTGTCCAGAACCAGGACAGCTACATGAAGGGCCGCATCGCCCAGCGCGCGTGGTACGACCGCATCCCGGCCGTGCTCGCCGACGCCATGGCCGAGTGGACCACGCTGACCGGCCGGCGCTACGGCCTCATCGACGCGTACCAGACAGATGACGCTGAGCGAATCGTCGTTGCCATGGGCACCATCGCCGATAGCACGCGCGATGTCGTCGACTACCTGCGCGCCAAGGGCGTGCGCGCGGGCGCCGTTACCGTCACTTCCTTCCGACCGTTCCCTGCCGCCGAGCTTGCCGCAGCACTGTCCGGCGCCCACTCGGTGGCGGTCATCGAGCGGACCGATGAGCCGGCCGCCTCGGCCAACCCGCTGACGCGCGAGCTGAAGGCGGCACTCGCCGATCTCGCGGCCAGTGGCAAGCACATTCCCCGCGTCGTCTCGGCCTCAGGCGGACTGGGTTCGCGCGACGTCTCGTCGGCGGACCTGATCTCAGTCTTCGATTGGCTGGCGGACGATCAGCGCATGATCGAGCAGCCGTACGCCGTGATCGGGGTGCGTCATCCGCTGGCACTCGAGGCACCCGACACCGAGCTGCGACCCCGCGGCGCATACAGCCTGCGCGGACACTCGATCGGTGGCTACGGGTCCGTCACCGTGAACAAGCTCCTGGCGAGCGTCATCGGCAACCTTTTCGACCTGTACGTGCAGGCCTACCCGCGCTACGGATCCGAGAAGCGTGGCCTGCCCACGACCTACTACCTGACCACAGCCGAAGAGCCGATCCGCCAGCACAGCGAGCTGCGCCACGTCGAGCTCGTTCCGCTCCACGACGTCAGTGCCTTCGGCCAGGGCGACCCGCTGTCCGGGCTGACGGAGGGCGGGACGCTCTTCCTGAACAGCAGCCACACACAGCCGGACGCCATCTGGGCCTCGATCCGCGCATCGGCGCGGGCCGAGATCGTCGCGCGCGGCATCAACGTCGTCGCGCTCGACTCGCTCGCGCTCGCCGAGCGCTTCGCGCCAACGCCCGAGTTCGCGCGCCGGATGCAGGGTGCCGCGCTGGTCGGTGTCTTCCTGCGCGTCGCGCCGTTCGTGGCGGCGCGTGGTCTGCCACTCGACGAGCTCATGGCCGCGGTCAAGGGCCCGCTCACCAAGGCGGTAGGCAAGCGCGGCGGCGCGGTTGTCGAGGCAAACCTGAAGCTGATCCGCGCCGCCTACGAGGAGCTGATTGACGTCACCGCGCCGCTGCGCCAGGTGGCCGACGAGCCTGCTGAGGATCGACGGCTCGTGGAGGTAGGAGCATGAACACCGAGGCACAGACAGAGACCCGCGCGCCTGGTCAACCGACCGTCGCCGAGCTGATGACGCCTGATCCGATCATGGTCGACGAGTCGGCCACGGTCGACGAGGCCGTCCGGCTGCTCGAAGAGAACGAGATCAGCGGGCTGCCGGTCGTCGACCGTGACGGTTTGCTGGTCGGCGTGATCAGCCAGGCCGACGTCGTTCGCGCCCGTGCGGTGGGCCACCTCTGGCAGCGCTGGCCCGGCCTGCGCGTGCGCCACCTGATGCACTCGCCGGCGCTGACGGCGGATCGCTCAATGTCCCTCGAGGAGGCCGCCCAGAGCATGGAGCGGGCCCATGTCCACCGCTTGGTCGTCGTCGATGACGATCAGATGACGCCGGTCGGCGTGATTTCAACCACCGACCTGGTGCGCGCACTTGCGCGAAGGCCGACTGATGGTTGACCAGGTGCTGACCAAGTCCTCGGGCGAGGCCAAGGAAAAGCACGAAGCCGGACTATCACGGGCACTGCCGATGTTCGACGTCCACACCTACGTGGCCGACTTCGCGGCGACGATCATGCCCGAATACAAGAGCGGCAAGGCCGACCGCGACTATCCGGTTGACGCCGGCCTGGCGCGCTCGATCATCCCGCCCGCCACGGCCGCGACGCGCGACTTCAGCACGCTCGCACCGCAGATCCCACAGCTCCTCGCCGACGCGTGCGTGGGTTGCATGGCATGCGTCAATGCATGCCCCGACACGGCAATCCTTGCCACAGCGCAGCCGAAGGGTGCACTGGCCGCGTCGATCGTCGCCTATGCCGCGCTGCAGCCAGATCCCGCGGCCACCAAGTGCTTCATCGACGGCCAGTTCGCCGAGACGCAGAAGTACGCCACGGTCTTCGAGCGCAAGGGCATCGAGCCGGCTTCGTTCGGCATCTTCGTTGACCCGGCACACTGCAAGGGCTGTGGTGAGTGCGTCGAGGTGTGCGCCCATCTCGGCCACGACGCGCTGCGCATGATCGACAAGGAGCCTGCGACCGAGACGACGCCCTCGACCGTCGACACGTATCGGACGGCGATGAGCTTCTTCTTCTCGCTGCCGCCGACGCCGTCGACATACCGCAACGAGAAGGCGCTGGCCGACCTGATGCTCGGCGAGAACGCCCTGGGTTACGTTGGCGGCGCGGGCTCGTGCTCAGGTTGCGGTGAAGCGACCGCCCTGCGCATGCTCGTCGCGGCGACGCGCCAGATCCATGGTCCGGAGTCGATGGGCATCGTCGCCGCGACCGGTTGCAACACGGTCTACGGCAGCACCTATCCATATAACCCGTTCGTCGTGCCCTGGACCAACTCGCTCTTCGAGAACGCCGCGACCGATGCCATGGGCATTCGCGCGCGCTGGGATCAGCTCGGTCACCCCGAGCGGCGACTGTGGGCCGTGGGCGGTGACGGCGGTATGTACGACATCGGCTTCCAGGCCCTGTCGCGCATGGTCGCCAGCGGATCCGACATCAAGGTCATGGTCCTCGACACGCAGGCGTACTCGAACACCGGCGGCCAGTCATCGACGGCCAGCTTCGGCGGCCAGGTCACCAAGCTGTCCGCGTTCGGCAAGGAGACGCATGGCTACACCCAGCGCCGCAAGGAGCTGGGGCGCATCCTGCTCGCCCATGGCGAGGTCTTCGTGGCCCAGACGACCACGGCGCACATCAACCACTTCTACCGCGCGGTCATGGACGCCAACGAGTATCCCGGCCCGGCCGTGATCGTCGTCTACACGCCATGCCAGCCTGAGCACGGCATTGCCGATGACGTGGCCACGGCGCATGCGCGCATGGCCGTCGACTCGCGCGCCTTCCCCCTCTTCAGCTATGACCCGCGCCGCGGCGAGAGGCTCTCCGAGCGCCTGTCCCTGCAGGGCAATCCCGCGCTGCGCGACGACTGGTACCGCCAGCCGGACGGATCGACCTTCGACTTCCTCGCCTTCGCCCGCACCGAGCTCCGTTTCGCGCCGCACTTCGCGGCCGACGGCACACCGAGCAAGGAGATCTCGGCGACCGAGGAAGACCGGCTGATCAATTGGCGGACGCTCCAGGAGATGGCCGGCCTGCGGACACCTGCAGCGGGCTAGGTCGCGTCCGATGTCAACTCGGCGCCGGTACCTCGGCTGGGGCGTCTTCCTGATCTGCGTCGGCATCGTGCCGCTGGCTTATCAGGCGGGGTTGATCGACATCGCCGGCCTCGGACAGGTTGTCCGGCTCTGGCCGCTCATCGTCATCGCCATCGGCATGGGCATCGCGCTTCGCGCGAGCCGCTACCGCGGCCTGGCTGGGCTGCTCGTCGCCGGTGTCCTGGGCCTGCTCGTCGGCGCATCGTTGGCGGGCGGCATTCGCACGATTGGCGGCTGCGCCGGCAACCAACCGGCAGGCTCTCCCTTTAGCTATACCGGCACCACGGACGGGGCTACGCAGGTCAACGTCGATATTTCGTGCGCGAACTTCGTGGCCTCATCGGCTCCTGCCGCTGGCTGGACTGTCAACGGCACCGCTGACCAACCTCCCGTGGTCACGTCGAACCCAACGCAGCTCGACATGCGCTCGGCAAGCAGCGGTGGTGTTCCCTTCGTGTCGCGCGGCGAAGTCTGGGCCGCCCGATTGCCCGCCCAGCTCGACGCGAGCTACTTCAAGTTCAACGCCTCGAGCGCAACGCTCAACCTCGGTCCGGGCGCGATGGCGCTCTTCAGTCTTGACCTGAACGCGGGCGACGCCGACGTCGACCTGAGCACGGTCGACCTGAGCCACGGCCCGATCAACGCGACGCTCAACGCCGCCTCGGCGAAGGTCGTCCTGCCAAGCTCCGGCACTGGCGCGACGGGCACAGTCCACGTCAACGCCGCCTCGCTGGACCTGTGCGCGAGCCCGTCGTTGGCACTCAGCGTTCGTTACGACGGCACGCTCAGCTCTGACAACTTCGCTGCCGCGGGCCTCAGCAAGAACGGCGACACCTGGACGACGGCCGGCTACTCGACTGCCGCAGCGCACGTCGACCTCAACCTCAACGCCAACGTTTCAACGGTAAAGATCGATCGCTCGGGAGAGTGCCAATGAACAGCCGGCTTCACCGCTCCTATGACGACCGCATCCTCGCCGGGGTAGCGGGCGGCATCGCCGAGACGTACGACCTCGACCCCGCCCTGGTACGCATCTTCTGGGCGCTGCTGATCATCGTCACCGGCGGTGTGTTCCTGCTCCTGTACATCGTCATGGCCTTCGTCATCCCTGTCGGCCCTGCCCAGTTCGCGCCCTGGACGACGCCGCCGGTGGCGCCGCGCGACATGTCCAATCCCGGCGCGCCTGCGGGTCCATCCCCAGCGCCGACCGACCCGCCACTCGCGCCCCCAGGCCCTGACGCCGCCCCGAGCACGACCGCCACAGGCCCCGAAACGTACGGGCACTACTACGACCGCCACCAAGGTCGCTACTACCGACGTCAGCGCCGACATGACGGCTCGGGTGCCCTCGTCTTCGGCGTCTTCCTGATGCTCGTCGGCGCCTATTTCCTTGTCCGCGAGTTCGTCCCGGCACTCAACTCCAACCTGTTCTGGCCGCTGCTGATCGTCTTCGGCGGCGTGCTGCTCATCGTTACTGCATACAGCCGACCCAGGGGTGACATATGACCGCCAGTCGCAAATCGGCGGCGCCGCCGTGTGCCACACGCCGCGAGCGGCGTGCCGAACAGCGCTCCTCCCAGCGGACCCAGGCGCGCACACCGCGCCGGCCGTGGTGGCGCTCGCCGATCGTCACGATCACCATCGGCGCGCTGGTAGTCGGCGCGGCCATAGTCGCCTACGCCCTGCTGACGCAGCCCAAGACCTCTGTCGATTCGCTCACGCCGCCTGCCGTCGCGGTGCCGGCCGGCCTGGCCGACGGGCGCAACCTGGGAACTGCCCAGGCACCGGTAACGATCGACGTGTGGTCGGACTTCCAGTGTCCCGCGTGCGGCAACCTCGCGCGCCGGGTCGAGCCGCCGCTGATCAGCCAATACGTCAGCACCGGCATGGCGCGCATCGTCTACCACGACGCCGCGTTCCAGGGCCAGAAGGTGAGCAGCGCGTGGGACGAGTCGGTCGAGTCCGCGGCCGCGGCGCGCTGCGCGTCGGACCAGGGCCTCTTCTGGCAGATGCATGACTGGCTGTTCGCCAACCAGACCGGCGAGAACATCGGTTCCTTCTCACAGGACCGGCTGCGCGCCATCGCCCAGGCGGCGGGCCTTGACACGGCCGCCTATGACACGTGCATGGCTTCACCGACGTACGCTGGACTTGTGCGCAAGGAAACCGGTGAGGGAACCGACAAGGGCATCAACCAGACGCCGACCCTGTTCATCAACGGCACGTACTACACCGGCGCGATGTCGGTAACGGGCATCGGTGATGCCATCGTCGCCGCAGCGGGCGGCGCCTCACCCGCGCCGATCGGCTCGCAGCCGCCCGCCTCGTCCGCAGCAGCCAGCGGGTCCGCGGCGCCAACATCCGTGCCGTGATCACGCAGCGCGTGCCGGCGCGCAAGCTGTTCGGCATCCACCCGGCGATCATCCTGGGCGTCCTCGACCTGATCGGCCTGGTTGTCGCCAGCTACCTTGCCGTCGTCGAGCTGTCGGGCGGCGTACCGACATGCGGCCTGATCGAAGGCTGCGCGGAGGTCGCCCGGAGCCAGTACAACAACTTTGCCGGCATACCCGTCGCCCTTTTCGGTGTCGTGCTCTCGCTGCTCCTCCTCAGCCTCGCCGTGGCGTGGTGGAAGACGGACATCTACGGGCTGCTGCTGGGCCACTACGGCCTGTCGCTGATCGGCGTGATGTTCGACGGTTACTTCCTCTTCCTGCAGGTATTCGTCATCAAGGCGGTGTGCATCTGGTGCCTGACCTACGAGTTCTCATTGCTGCTGCGCTTCCTGATCGCTTTCGTCGTCTGGTATCGCCAGCCAAGACCGGAGGTGCATGATGTCGACGACTCCTGAGCAGATGTCAGATTCGATGACGGTCCTGCTCGCCACGGACGGTTCGGACTGCGCCGGCGTCGCCGTCGACCTGGTCCGTGCCATCGGCTGGCCGCCAGGGTCAGTGATCCACGTCGTGACCGTGGTCGAGCACGCGCAGTTGGCCGACGTGTCGGTAGAGGGCGGACACGAGGCTGCAGAATCCGGCAGCGCGTCGGTCAACGACGGAGCGCGGGCAGAGCTCGACCGGGCGGCTCGCTCGCTCGACGAGACCGGCGCTCGGATCGAGACTGCCGTGCTCACCGGCCGGCCGGGCTCGGCGATCGTCGACAAGGCGACCGCGATCCGGGCCGACCTCATCGTCGTCGGCAGCCGCGGCCACGGCACGATCGGCTCGATGGTCCTTGGCTCGGTCAGCGCAGAGGTCGCGGATCATGCACCGTGCCCCGTGCTCGTGGCGCGGCGCCACTGGTGGCGCCGGGCCCTGCTGGCCGTCGACGGCTCGCCCTTCGCGCTGGCGGCGGAGAAAATCGTCATTGGCTGGCCGATCTTCGCCCAGCTGCCCATCGAGGTGGCGTCGGTAGGCGACACGGACATGTCATGGACATCCGGCCTGGCCCTGAGCGGCTATGCCGGAGCCATCGACTATCCGACGACGACGAAGGAGATCATCAGCGAACACGAACAGGTCGCGGCCGAGTCGGCCGAACGGCTGAACGCGGCTGGTCGAAAGGCAAACGGGGAGGTCCTCCAGGGGGACCCGGCGACCGAGCTGCTCCATCGCGCTACGGAAACATCAGCAGACGTGATCGTCATGGGCACACACGGCCGAACGGGCGTCAGGCGACTGCTCGCCGGCAGCGTGGCGCGCAACGTGATGCTCCACGCCTCCTGCTCGGTTCTCGTCGTACGCGAGGTACGTCGCTAACCTAGCCTCGACCAGTAGACCCGGCCGAGGGCAATTCAATGACCGTGACGCACACCGCCCGAACGCGCCGGGCGCCGCTCGCCGACCACGAGATCGAGTTGATCGACGCTTACTGGCGGGCTGCGAACTACCTGTCGGTGGGCCAGATCTACCTGCTCGACAACCCGCTCCTGCGCCGGCCGCTCAAGCCGGAGGACATCAAGCCGCGCCTGCTCGGCCATTGGGGCACGACGCCCGGGCTGAACTTCATCTGGGCGCATGCCGACCGCGCGATCAAGGCGCGCGACCTCGACGCGATCATGATCGTCGGCCCCGGCCACGGTGGACCGGCGGCCGTCGCCAACGCCTACCTCGAGGGCACCTGGTCGGAGCGCTACTCGGCGGTCGGCCTGGGCGAGGAGGGAATCAAGCGGCTCATGCGCGAGTTCTCGTTCCCGGGCGGCATCGGCAGTCATGTGACACCGGAAGTGCCGGGCTCGATCCACGAGGGCGGCGAGCTGGGCTACTCGCTCACGCACGCCTTCGGCGCAGCGTTCGACAACCCGGGCATGGTCGTGTTCTGCGTCGTCGGCGATGGCGAGGCCGAGACAGGTCCGCTGGCCGCGAGCTGGCACTCGAACAAGTTCCTCAACCCCGTCCACGACGGCGCTGTGCTACCCATCCTGCACCTGAACGGCTACAAGATCGCCAACCCCAGCTTCCTGGCGCGCATCCCCGACGAGGAGCTGGGTGACCTGCTCACCGGCTACGGCTATAGACCGCTCGTCGTGGCCGGCCACGAACCGGCCAAGATGCATCGCGAGTTCGCCGCCGTGCTCGACGAAGCGCTTGACGAAATCGCGGCTATCCAGGATCGGGCGCGCACGGGCGGCGACGAGACGCGGCCGCTATGGCCGATGATCGTGCTGCGCTCGCCCAAGGGCTGGACTGGGCCAAAGGTGGTTGACGGCAAGCCCGTCGAGGGCACGTGGCGCGCGCACCAGGTGCCGCTGACCGAGGTGCGCACCAATAAGCAGCACCTGGCGCTGCTCGAGTCGTGGATGCGCTCGTACCACCCTGAGAAGCTCTTTGACGCCGAAGGGCACGCGGCGCCCGAGATTGCCGCCTTCCCACCCAAGGGCGCGCGTCGCATGAGCGCCAACCCGCACGCCAACGGCGGCGAGCTGCTGCGCGATCTGGCGCTGCCCGACTTCCGCGACTATGCCGTCAAGGTCGACGCGCCGGGCACCGGCACGGTCGAGGCGACGCGCGTGCTGGGCCAGTTCCTGCGCGACGTGATCGCCAGGAACGGCGACAACTTCCGCCTGTTCGGACCCGACGAGACGGAGTCGAATCGCCTGACCGCGGTGTTCGAGAAGACGGATCGCCAGTTCGAGGGCGAGCTGTTGCCGACCGACGAGCACCAGGCGCCGCAGGGCCGGGTGATGGAGGTGCTGTCCGAGCACCTGTGCGAAGGCTGGCTCGAGGGCTACCTGCTGACCGGCCGGCACGGCCTGTTCAACTGCTACGAGGCCTTCATCCACATCGTCGACGCGATGTTCAACCAGCACGCCAAGTGGCTCGAGACGAGCAACTCGATCCCATGGCGACGACCGATCGCATCCCTCAACTACCTGCTCTCGAGCCACGTCTGGCGCCAGGACCAGAACGGCTTCAGCCACCAGGATCCGGGCTTTCTCGACGTCGTCACCAACAAGAAGGCCGCGGTCGTGCGCGTCTACCTGCCGCCCGACGCGAACACGCTGCTGTCCGTGGCCGACCACTGCCTGCGCTCGCGCCAGTACGTCAACGTCATCGTCGCCGGCAAGCAGCCCGCGCTCCAGTATCTGCCCATGGACACGGCCGTGCTCCACGCCACGCGCGGTGTCGGCATCTGGGATTGGGCGAGCAACACTGACGGCGAGCCGGACGTGGTCATGGCCTGTGCCGGTGACGTTCCGACGCTGGAGGCGCTTGCGGCCACGGCACTGTTGCGCGAGCACCTGCCGGAGCTCAAGGTCCGCTTCGTCAACGTCGTCGACCTGATGCGCCTCCAGCAGGACACCGAGCACCCGCACGGCATGCCCGACCGCGAGTTCGACGCTCTCTTCACCCACGACAAGCCGATCATCTTCGCCTTCCACGGCTATCCGTGGCTCATCCACCGGCTGACCTATCGCCGGCGCAACCATGTCAACCTGCACGTGCGCGGCTACAAGGAGGAAGGCACGGTCACCACACCGTTCGATATGGCCCTGCGCAACGACCTGGACCGCTTCCATCTCGTCATCGACGTGATCGATCGCGTGCCTGACCTGGGCGAGAAGGAGGCGGCGCTGCGTCAGCGGATGGTCGATGCCCGTCTGACTGCCGCCGCACATGCCCGTCAGTTCGGCGAAGACGCGGTGGAGATCTCCGGCTGGAGCTGGCCGTACCGCGACCCATCCTGAGCAGCGGCGGATCGCGCCGATGACACGCGTGCTGGTCGTCAACGCCGGCTCGAGCTCGCTCAAGATGAGCGCCATAGAACTCGGCCGGCTCGAGCCGCTCGCGGCCACGCAGATCGACTGGGGCTCGGACGCGACAGCCGTCCCGGACCGCCGGGGGACGCTCACCAAGGCCTTCGCGACTCTTGCCGAGCATGGCTACGGCGCCGACGCCTTCGATCTCGTCGCCCACCGCGTCGTCCACGGCGGCACGCTCTTTCGCGCACCTACGCTCATCGACGAGAACGTTATCGGCGAGCTGAGCTCGCTCGAGCCGCTTGCGCCACTCCACAACCCGGTCGCCGTTTGGGCGATGCACGCCCAGCGCCGGATCATGCCGGACCTGCCCGCGGTCGCCGTGTTCGACACGGCCTTCCACGCGACACTGCCCGAGGACGGCTACGTCTACGCGCTGCCCTGGAGCTGGTACGCCGAGTGGGGTGTCCGGCGCTTCGGGTTCCACGGCATCTCGGTCACCTGGTCGGTACGCCGTGCCGCCGAGCTGCTTGGCCGGTCGGCGGCGGACCTGTCGCTGACCGTCGCCCACCTGGGCAATGGCTGCTCGGTCACGGCCGTTCGCGGCGGAGCGTCAGTGTCGACATCGATGGGCCTCACCCCGCTGGAAGGCCTCGTCATGGGCACGCGCGCCGGGTCGATCGACCCGGGCGCACTCTTGTACGCCATGCGCGAGCACGGCCTCGACCGGAGCGACCTCGCGCGCGTGCTGGATCAAGAATCGGGTCTGCTCGGCGTATCCGGACTGAGCGGCGACGTGCGCATGCTCGTCGATGCCGCCGGGTCGGGCAACGACCGGGCACGGCTGGCGCTCGACATCTTCGTCCGGCGTGCCGCCGAGGAGATCGCTGCCGCCGCCACGAGCCTGGAACACCTCGACGCGCTCGTGTTCACCGGCGGCATCGGCGAGAACGCCGCTGGGCTGCGCGCCGCGATCTGCGCGAGGCTGGCCGTGCTGGGCGTGCCGCCAGTCGCTGAGGACAGCGTCGACGAGGACAAGGTGCTGGCCGGCGGCGACGGGACGGTCGCCGTTATGCGCATCGAGGCGCGCGAGGACCTCGTCATTGCCGAGCAGGCAGCGAGCGCCATCGGCCGATGAACGAGCGAGCGGCCCAGGTTCTCCACGCGCCGGCTCCTGTCGAACGGAAGCCGCTCGCGCCGGAACTCACGGAGCCTGCTGGGCCGGGACCTGGGGAGCTGCTCATCAGCGTCGGCGCGTGCGCCGTATGTCGAACCGACCTCCAGATCTGCGAGGGCGATCTCGCGCCGCACAAGCAGCCCGTAGTGCCCGGCCACCAGGCGGTTGGCCGGGTCGAGGCGGTTGGCTCGGGCGTCAGTGGCTGGTCGATCGGTGATCGCGCCGGCGTGGGCTGGCTGGCGCGCTCATGCGGGCAGTGCGACTACTGCGCTCGGGGGCTCGAGAACCTGTGCCCCGGCGCCCGTTTCACGGGCTGGGACCGCGACGGCGGCTATGCGGGCTGGCTGACCTCGCGCGCCGACTTCACCTTCCATCTCTCGTCCGATCTCGACGATCTCGCGGCCGCACCGTTGCTGTGCGGCGGTGTCATCGGCTATCGCTCGCTGCGCATGTCGGGCGTCCAGCCCGGCGGTCGCCTGGGCCTGTATGGCTTCGGCGCGTCAGCGTCACTGACCATCCAGGTCGCGCTTCACGAGGGCATGAATGTCTTCGTCGTGACTCGCGCGCAGGTGGAGCAGGAGCGCGCCCGAAGGCTCGGCGCCACGTGGGCGGGCGGCTTCGACGAGCAGCTTCCAGCGCAGCTCGACGGCGCGATCACCTTCGCTCCGGCGGGTGCCGTGGTCATCGCCGCGCTACGCTCGCTCGCGCCGGGCGGCGTTGTCGCGATCAACGCCATCCATCTTGACGGCATCCCCGCCTTCGACTACGACCTGCTGTGGCGCGAGCGAGCGCTCAAGAGCGTCGCCAACTACACGCGCCAGGACGCCCGTGAATTCCTCGAACTCGCGGCACGGATCCCCATCCGGACCGAGATCGAGGTCATGCCCCTCGAGGCGGCCAACGAAGCGCTTGCTCGGCTCAAGGACGGGAGACTGACCGGCACCGCGGTGCTCCAGCCGTAAATAAAGCGGGCCGAGTGACCCACGACACCCGGCCCGCTGTGTCACCGGCTGGCTGCGACAGCCGGTGCGAAACAAACACCCTTGGCGTGCACGGCGCTGGGCGCACCGGTCACGCTCAGCAGGAGTTTCTGCCCGACAGGTGGTCCGCGGATAGTGCCATCTGTAATGAACGCGCCCGGACCATTCGGTCCCGGACGCGCGGCGAGCGCTAGGCCTGGCCGGCCGACGGCGCGAACAAAGTCGTGCCGATCGTCGGAGCCGGATCGGCGCGCACGAGCGCACCAAGGATGTCGGGCCAGAAGCGGTACAGCAGGTGGTGGCCTTCGTTCGGGAAGAGCCGTAGGTGCGCGCCCGGGATGAGCTCGGCCAGATGCGTCGACATTGCCGTCGGGACGGTTCTGTCCAAAACTCCGTGCCAGATATCGACGCGGACGCGGATCTCGGATGGATCGAAGCCCCACGGCCGGGCAAGGATCAGTGCCTCGTCGTACATGCCTCGGCCGCCCTGGCGGTACAGCTCGACCGAGTTGGCGATCATTCGGTTGCGCAGCGCCGGTTCTGACAGCGCTTCCTGGTCCGCGGCGCACATCTCGGTCAGCGACTGCTCGAAGAAGCGTTCCGCGTCCCGGCGCTGCGCGCGGCCCCAGTGCCACAGCGCCAGCCGGATGACCCACGGCGCCCTGCCGGCGGCGATGACTGCGTTGCGGTCGAAGCGTCGGAGGTAATCCTTGCGCGTCGTACCGGCGAGTGGCGCTGCGCCGCTGACGATGGCGATCGAATCGATCCGATCGCCGAGCCGCCGGGCGCAGGCCAGCGCGTACGGACCACCGCCCGACCAGCCGACGACCGAGAAGCGAGAGAGGCCGAGCTGGTCGGCCGCCTGGCGCACGTCATCTGGCCAGTCCAGCAGGCGCCGCCCTGGGCGTGGGGTGGACAGCCCGATGCCCGGCCTGTCAAGCGCGATCAGTCGGACGCCCAGGCTACGCGCAGCCTCCTCGGGCGGGCAGACGACGCGCGTCGTGCCGAAGCCGTGGAAGAAGAGGACGGGTCGGCCGTTGGGATCACCCGACTCGAAATAGCCCAGCCAGCGGCCGTCTGGCAGCCGGATGCGGTTATCGCGTGTGCGCATCTCTGGCTTGGTGCTGACCTGGCTCGCTTGCGCGCGGGCCGGAACGCGAAGAAGTGCCACTCACTCTCCCGGCAACTGTTGGCCATGCGTAGTATGGCAAGCCATTGCAATGAGGGAGTGGGATGCGTAGCGCATGGAACGGCGTAATCGCCGAGCTGGCCGGTACTTTCCTGTTCTTCTTCGTCGGCATCGGCGCAATCGGCGCGCTGCAATTCGCCAACGCAGGCAAGGCGGTTGATCCGGCCGCCGCGCTCATCGTGGCGGCGCTCGCGCACGGCATCGTGCTCGCCGTTCTCGTCAGCGCGCTCGGCGCCGTCAGTGGGGGCCACTTCAATCCGGCGATCACCTTTGGCGTCTGGGTGGCAGGCCAGATTCCGTGGCGGCGCGGCGTGGCCTACGTCCTCGCCCAGCTCATCGGCGCCATCTTCGCCGCGTATGCGGTGCGCGTCGTCTTCAGCGCCAGCGTATTTCCCAGCCTGGGCATCCCGGCCCTCGCCGCGGGCATCGATCCGCTGGCCGGGGTCATGGTCGAGACGATCCTGACCGTGATTCTGCTCGTTGCCGTCTTTGGCACGGCGATCGATCCGCGCGCGCCGAAGGTGGGTGGCCTGGCGATCGGCTTCGCCGTCGGCGCCGACATCCTCATGGGTGGCGCGATCACCGGTGGGGCCATGAACCCGGCACGCTGGTTTGGTCCGGCAGCCGTCCTCTGGAACTGGGACAACAGCTTCATCTGGATCGTCGGGCCGCTGCTCGGCGCGGGCATTGCCGCCCTCGCCTACCGCTACCTGTTCCTGCCTGAAGCGGATCCTCTGCGCACGCCGGCCGACCCGACGGCCTGAACACCTGAGTTGGCTCGCGCAACGCGTGTCATGACCTCCTGACCGCGTGCGCCTCGAAAGGTTCGCAGCGCAAACCAGCTAGGGGCGGCGGATGCGGGCGGATCTCCAATCGCGTTTTGTGGGCTGCGCTCCATGGCGTCGCTGAGTGCTCGGTTTCGCGACCCGATTGGCCATTCGGCCCGCAGCTAGTCGACTACTGGCCCAGCCGCGTTCACATCGAGAAATGCGACACTGTCGCCTGAGATGTCTAGCGTCGCGCTGCCAGTTCCTTGATCGGGGAGAACAGATGACCGCCAGCCGCCTGCTCGCCAAGCTCGAGGACTTCCGCCTGCTGCCCATCTTCGTGCTCGTGAGCATGGCCATCGGCATCCTCATCGGCAACGCGCTCTCGATCTCCGACTTCGCGCTGACGCCGCCGATCGACGCGATCAAGTCGATCGCTGGCGGCACCTTCGAACTCAGCGTGCCCAGCGCGATCAGCCTGGGCGTGCCGATCGGGCTCTTCCTGATGATGTATCCAGCGATGACCAACGTGCACCTGGGCGAGGTGGGCGCCGCGTTCCGGTCGCCGCGTCAACTGGCCGTTGTGCTGCTCTTCAACTATCTCGTCGCACCGTTCGTGATGCTCGGCCTGGCCAACGTCTTCGTGGCCGATCCGGAGCTGCGCACGGGCCTGATCCTCTATGGCCTCGCGCCGTGCATCGCGATGGTGATCATCTTCACGTACCTCGCCAAGGGCAACACTCCGATGGCACTCGTCTTTGTGGCCTTGAACTCGGTCATACAGATGCTGCTCATCCCGATCTACGCCCGGCTCCTGATCGGCGACGTGAGCTTCGACGTCGCGGTCGTCGGCGAGAGCGTCGTGCTCTATCTCGGCCTGCCGCTGTTGCTCGGGGTGCTGACCCGCATCCTCGTCGTCCGTCGCGGCGGTGAGGCAGCGATGGACCGGCTCAAGCCAGGCCTGAATGCGCTCTCGATCCTGGGCCTTTTGTTCACGCTGATCGTGATGTTCGCGCTCAAGGGCGACCTCATCCTGCAGCGACCAGGCATCGTGCTCGAGATGGCCATCCCGATGGCGCTCTTCTTCGCGGTCATGTTCTTCACCGTTCTCTTCATCGGCTCCCGACTCCGCTTCAGCTACCGCGACGGCGTGGCGGTAGCGTTCAATGCCACCGGGCGCGATTTCGAAATTGCGATAGCGATCGCGATCACCGCGTTCTCGCCCACAGTCGCCCTCGCGACCGTCGTCGGGCCACTGATCGAGGTGCCCGTGATGCTGTTCCTGGTCTGGGCCGCGATGCGCCTGGCACCGCGCTTGTTCCACTCCGTCGTGCTCGCCGATGCCGCTGTCCTGACTCCGGCACCCGTCAGCAGCCAGCAGCCATTAGGGAAGTACAGATGAGAACCGAGTTGCCAGTCGTTCCCGCGCTGCGCCTCCAGCTTCCCGCGCCGGACACGCGCGCGGCAGTCCGTGCTGGTGCGCTCGTCGGCGACCCGGTCCGAGCCGGAATCCTGGCTATCCTGCGTGACGGCCCGCACTGCGTCTGCGAGATGGCCGCGGCACTCGACGAACGCCAGAACAACGTCAGCAACCATCTCGCACGCCTGCGTGAGGCAGGCCTCGTTCGCGCCAGCCGACATCAGGCCGACGCTCGCTGGGTCTACTACGAACGCGACGAGGAAGCGATCGCCGGGGCCCTCGACGTTATTCGCGCAACTCTCGGGTAACCGCGTGCGCACGGCGGCGCTGTGTGCACGCCTTTGTTTTGCCGGCTCTGTCAGTCACTGGCCGTCGGCCGGCGAAGTTCCCTTCTGCTGTGAGTCGCTCAGCCGGCGGCGCATCTGCTGAACGGCCACGATCTGGTCGCGGTACTCGTTGCGGATCTCGTTCAGCTCGTTGCGCGGCAGGTCGAGCTCCTCGGCGATCTCGGTCAGCTCGGCGTACTCCTCGGCCGTGATCTCGTGGTCTGAGGCGGCGACGGCGAAGCACGCTGCGACGGTCGAGCGGCGCTCCTCGTCGGTCGCGGCCTTTTTGAATTCGCGCGTGACGAGGTAATTCTCGGTCGCGCCGTAAAGCTCCTCCTGGTTGCGTGCAATCTCTACCACGAGCACCGCCTGGGACTCGGGCAGGCCGCCGATCTGGGAGACGACGTGCTCCATCACGCGCGCCTCGTCCTCGGTCACCGTCAGGTCCGCGTGCGCGGCGCGGGCCAGGATGTAGGCAAAGCCGGCCAGGAAATGCCGGCGTGCGGGATCGACCTCTTCGAGTGCGCGCACGATGCGCCTGATCGTGTCCGTCTCGGCCTGATCGGCGCTGGACGGTTGGGATGGATTTGAGTGGGGCTGCGAGCCGCTGAAGAATCGACTGAATGCCATGTCACAGCGGAGAATGCCACACGCACGCCTCGGAACATGAAAACCCGCACTTACGTCAGGTCGGTATGACCGTTAGTCGAACGTTGGGGGCCATCGTCGTCGCCGCTGCCAGCCTTGCCATCGCGTCGTGCGCCCCGAACTCGGGCAGCACGTTGGCACCGACGATCAGCACCGCGCCTAGCGCGATCGCGAGCGCAGAAGCGTCACTCCCCATTGTGTCCAGACCGAGCTATCACCCTGTCCCTGAATTTTCCGGGAGCCCATCTGCCTCGGGCCGGGTCAGCTCCCCGGCGCAGGCCGCGGCGCTCGTCTTCGCGTCGAACCCACTCTTCGCCCAGATCCGGCCGGCGAACCGCGATGCGGCCGGGCAGAGCGCCTCGTACACCGCTTCGGCGTCGGGTAACGGCTTTGCCGTAGCGGTGACGATGGGCTCGGGCGACTGCCTGGCCGGGTGCATTAACAGCCACACCTGGAACTACTCCGTGTCTGCCTCCGGCGACGTCGGGCTGGTCAGCGAGTCGGGCGACGTTGTCGAGGTCGCGACTCCGACACCCAGCGTTGAGAAGGCGCAGGTGACGATCAGCCTCGTTGCCGGCCCAGTCTGTCCCGTGGAGCGCAGCTCTCCTGATCCAGCCTGCGCGCCGCGCCCGGTCGTCGGTGCCCAGGTCGTCGTCCGTGACCCGAACGGCGCCCAGGTTGCCAGTGCCACGGCCGACCAGTCCGGCCAGGTCGTCTTCGAGCTGCCGACAGGCGCCTATTACGCCGAGGCGTCTGCCGCAAACGGGCTGATGCGCCAGCCCGAGCCGGCGGCTTTCTCGATCGTCGGCGGCTCGACTGCGGGCTTCAGCATGGAATACGACACCGGCATCCGCTGACCGCCGCGGCGCTAATCTGTCCCGATGGCCGGCCCGGACAAAGTCTCGACGATCCCGCGCAGCCCGGCCACGCGCGACCTGGGCATGCGTGCGGCGCTGATCTTCCCGACGCGCGAGATCACCGAGCAGTTCTATCTGCCGCTGATCTACACCGCCTGCCGGACGTGCTACAGCGAGCTGCTGCCGGAAGACATCTTCTCGCGCGCCACGAACGGCCAAGTCGCATCGGAGAAGCAGCAGGAGCTGGTCAGGCGCGTGATCGAGTCGGGCCACGGCTCGACGATCGAGCACATCGTCTTCACCTTCGCCATCAGCGGCGTGACACGGACCCTTTCGCACCAGCTCGTCCGCCACCGCGCCGGCGTGGCATTCGACCAGCAGTCGCAGCGCTACCTCAACTACAAGCGACCGTCGTACATGGTCCCGGGATCGCTCGCCGACGCGCCACCTGAGATGCGCGACCGCTTCGTAGCGGAGATGGACGACTCGCTCGCCTTCTACGGCGAGATGCTCGATGCCGGCATCCCCGGCGAGGACGCGCGCTTCGTGATGCCCAACGCGACGCGCACGAACCTGATCATGACCGCCAACCTGCGCGCGCTGATCCACATGTCGGGCCTGCGCCTGTGCACGATGGCTCAGTGGGAGATCCGCCGGCTCTTCCAGCTCATTCGCCACGAGGTGTTCGGCGTCTCGCCCTTCCTCGGCTCGTTCCTGGCACCGAAGTGCGTGCCGCTGGGCTACTGCGACGAGGACCGCAACCGCGACGAGCACTGCCCTATCCGGCCGCACAAGGACAACGTCCTCGCCGCGTGGGCCGAGAAGAAACAGGCCGCCAAGGCCGCCGGCCGCGACCTGCCGACGCTCTAGCCGGCGGCGGCGCTCTCCCTGAGCAGGCGCACGAAGCGCCGAACGAGCTTGGTGAACCTGGGGCCGGCCGCTTCGCCGGCGGCCAGGACCTCTTCGTGGCTGAGCGGCTCACCGGTCACGCCGGCGCCCGGGTTCGTAACGAGCGAGACACCGCACAGCTCGATCCCGGCCCATCGGGCAGCGATCGCCTCGAGCACCGTCGACATACCGACTGCGTCCGCGCCTAGGGTGCGCAGCATGCGCACCTCGGCCGGCGTCTCGTAGCTCGGCCCGGTCAGGCCGATGTAGATGCCCTGCTCGGTGGCGACGCCCGCTTCGGCCGCGGCCCGCAGCATGAGCTGGCGCAGCGCCGGACTCCAGGCGTCGACCATGTCCGGGAAGCGGACGCCGACCGAATCGTCGTTCGCACCCATGAGCGGGTGCATGCCGGTCAGGTTGATGTGGTCGCTGATGACCATCAGCGTGCCGGCCGGGTAGCGTTCGTTTATGCCGCCCGCGGCATTGGTGATCAGGACACGTGGCGCGCCGAGACGGCCCATGAGCAGCACGGGCTCGACGACAAGCCGCGGACTATGACCCTCATACAGGTGCAGGCGACCCTGGAGGCAGACGACTGGCAGCCCTTCGAGCGTACCCAGCAGCAGTCGGCCGGCGTGACCGGGGGCCGACGCAGCGGGCCAGCCGGGCAGCTCGGCGAACGGGATGGCGATCGGGTCGATCAGCTCGTCGGCCAGCTTGCCCAGGCCGGAACCCAGGACGAGGCCCAGCGCAGGGACCATGTCGGTGCGTTGACGGACGGCACGTTCGAGCAGGTCGAGGCGGGTCGAATACGGGACGTAGTCGGCGGCGGTCATCGGCGGGCTGCCTCAGGGATCAGCATCGGCGCACAACGAAACGCCCGGAGAAGCCAATCGATCGTCCAGTTGCCTTGATGTGATCGCGGCTCCTGAGTTCTCGCGGCCCCTCCGGGCAACGACAAAGTTATCGGCATGTTTCCATAGGGTCAACGCTCTTATCCACGCATTTGAACATCCATGTGCGGGACCGTCCACAAATCCACAGTCGCTGTGGATAACCAGTGGAAACATCCTCCTCGGCGGGCAGAAAAAGAGCCCCGCCGGGTTCCGGCGGGGCTCTTTGAATGTCGCGAAGCGACAGCTAGACCTTGGCGACGACCGTCTTGGCGAACGTGTCGTGCATGCCCTGCCGAGTCGGGCTCTGCGCGATCGTGTAGATCAGGTAGATGTACCAGACCAGGACGACGAGGGCGATGATGATGCCAATGCCCCAGCCGTAGAAGTAGTCGATGGCGAATGGCGCGCCGAGCAGCAGCCAGCGGTTGATGGCCTGCTGCTGCGTGACCGCTCCACCGGAGCTCGCGTCACGAACGCTGACCTTCATAACCCGGCCGCCGATGGTGACGCCGTTCATGCGTGACCACTGGTAGATGAAGTAGCCGGCGCTGATGACCAGCATGACCACCACGGTGAGGAGGCTGCTGAGCAGCGACGGCACCTTGTACGTGCCGAACCCAAAGATTCCGAGGAAGTTGTCACCCAGAACCGAGGTGCTGATCGTGTTGATGATGTAGCCGATCACGCCGAGGATCAGGAAGTCGATAAACGTCGCGACGAATCGGCTCGTGGCGTCGGCCAGGGCAACTCCCCCGGGCCCGGCGATCGTTCCGCGCGCGGTCAGGTTGTTCGTCCACGACGGCATCCCACTCGGCTGGCCACCCATGGGCGGCGGGCCGGGCGGCTGAGGCGTCGACTGCCAGCCCTGACCGGACGGCGGCGGTGGCGTCTGCGGAGCGGGAGGCTGCTGGCCACCCGGCGCGTTCGGATCGTTCATCCTCTGAAACTCCTCCTTGTGTGGCGATGTGCAGCTCGCCGGCGTACGGCGTTTCGACGAGCGGCATCGGGCGGACGATCCCCCGTTCGTCGATGGCGCGATGAGCATAGCGACCGATGCCGCGCCCGCGACGCCAATTTTCACAATTTCGCGGCCGTGGCCGCGCGCGCGCCGCTCAGCCGCCGATGCGCGACATCTCGACCCGGTCCGGATCGGCGTTGATCACCGGCAGCGGCCGAGTCGTGGCCAGTGAGCGCAGCTCGGAATAGCGATCGGAGCGCTGCTCCCAGGCGCTGCTTATAGCGCGCAGCAGCTCGTCGTCGGTGGCTCCTTCGCGCAACGGAGCGCGCAGGTCGTGGCCCGCGGTAGCGAACAGGCACGTGTACAGCTGGCCGTCGGCGGTCAGTCGGGCACGCGTGCAATCGCGACAGAAAGGCTGCGTGACCGAAGCGATGACGCCTACCTCGCCCGTGCCATCGCGATACGCCCAGCGATCGGCCACCTCCCCCGGGTAGGTCGACGGCAGCGCCACGAGCGGCATTTCGGCATCGATCGCGGCGATGATCTCGCGCGCCGGGACGACATCGTCGAGGCGCCAGCCGTTGGTGTGGCCGACATCCATGTACTCGATGAAGCGCAGGATCTGGCCACGCTCGCGGAAGAAGCGCGCCATGGGCACGACGTCCTGCTCGTTCAGGCCGCGCCGGACGACCATGTTGACCTTGATCGGCGCGAGTCCCGCGGCCTGGGCGGCGTCGATGCCGGCAAGCACGGCGCTGACCGGGAAACCGACGTCGTTCATGCGCGCGAAGGTCTGTTCGTCGAGCGAGTCGAGGCTGACCGAGATGCGTTTCAGGCCGGCGTCGGCGAGCGACTGCGCCTGGCGCGCAAGGAGCGAACCATTCGTCGTCAGCGTGATGTCCTCGACGTCCGGCAACGGCGCAAGCATCGCGACGAGCTTGGGCAGCTCACGCCGGAGCAGGGGTTCGCCGCCGGTCAGCCGGACCTTGCGCACGCCGAGCGCGACGAACAGTCGCGCGAGGCGCGTGATCTCCTCGAAAGTGAGCAGCTCAGAACGCGGCAGGAACGCGTAGTCACGGCCGTAGACCTCGCGCGGCATGCAGTACGTGCAGCGAAAGTTGCAACGATCCGTGACCGAGATGCGCAGGTCGTGGATCGGCCGGCCGAGGGTGTCGCGAATAAGCATGTCTGGACATTGTCGCCGCTCGTCCCGAAGCAGACCCTGACCGACCTGGGGCACGTGCGTGACGCCGCGGTGCCCGCGGCGTCAGTTGGCCGCCCGGCGAACGCCAGTCGCCGGGCGGCCGGCCGTCAGTGGATCAGCCGCCTCTGGCCAGGAAAGCCTCGACCTGCGTGCGAAACGCGTCAGGCTGCTCGACGAAGGTCATGTGCCCGGCATCGTCGATGAGCACGGTCCGCGCATCGGCGATGCCATGCTGCAGCTCGGCCGCCGCGGCCGGTCCGCAGATGAAATCGTCACGGCCCGTGATGATCAGCGTCGGCGCGCGAATGTCCCCAAGCGAGCCACGGACGTCGAAGCCGTCGGCATTGAATGCGACCAGCGGCGCGCCGGCGGCACCCTCTGCCGCCGCGACCATCTGCGGCCGGAAGCGCTCGTCCCAGCGCGAGAAATAGAGCGGCGCCTCGCGCTGCCAGAGCGCGCCCAGGTCGGCAATCTCGCCGCTCTCCTCTTCCTTCAGGGCGGCGACCGCGTCGGCCAGCCATGGCTCAGCCAACTTCAGCTCGATCCAGCGCGCCATCTCGGCCTGGACGTCGTCGCTGAACGCGGCAACGCCACTGGCGAGGACGAGACTGTGGACGCGATCCGGATAACGCGCCGCATAGGCGATGGCGACGATCGCGCCGTGCGAGAAGCCGAGCAGATCGACTTGCTCGACGCCCAGGTGGGCGCGCAGTTCGTCGATGTCCGCGGCGTATGAATCGGGCGCGTAATCGGGCGCGGGGTCGGAGCCCCCGGTGGCCCGAGGGTCGAGAAGGACGAGCGTCCTGTGCCCGGACAAACCCCCCAGATCGCCCAGCTCCGCGCCCGAAAAGCCCGGCCCGCCGGGATGGCAGACGAGCATCGGCCCAGAGCCTTCCAAGCGATAGGTGATCTTCCGGCCGTCACCGGTGTTGAACCACATGACGGCGAATATACCGTGCCTTCCTGTCAGTCGATCATCTCAGCCACCATCGACCGCCGCGAGTTCAATCAGCGGCTTCAGTGCAGCCGTTGCATCGATAGGTGGCGCTGCCGGCCAGTCTCTACTGTGCGTTCAGCGAAACGTCATCCACCCACACCTGGCCGACTGACTGGGCGAAATTGAAGCTCAGCATGGCATTTGCTTGGCTCGCCGGAATGGTGAACGTCATCGAATATTCGTGCCAGTCAGTTGACAGCGTCAATGCGCGCGCGAACAACTTGTTCCACGGTGACGAGCTCTGATTCACACCCACTGTCAGTGAGCGCGTGCTTGATCCCTTGGCAAAGAAGTCGATCGTGTACGGCGTTCCCCCGCTCAGTGCCACGCCCCGCTGGACCAATTGCAGGAAGTAGTCGTTATTCGGCGTCGTGATGTCAGCCCGTGCGCTGAAGGCACCGTCGGCTGAGGTTGTTCCATCCTGTGCGACAGATCCCGTTGCGCCGCTCTTCGAGCACCACTCCCACGGACCCAGCCAGCCATCACCGGGACTCTCGAAAGAGGAATCGGCGATCAGGTTGTTACCTGCGGGCTGAGGTGTTGGCGTGGGGGTGGCAGTCGGGGTCGGGGTCGGGGTGGGCGTGTCAGTTGGCGTGGCCGTGGGAGTCGGGGTGGGCGTCGGAGTGGCAGTCGGTGTTGGGGTCGGGGTCGGCGTCGGGGTGGGCGTGGGCGTCGGCGTCGCTGTCGGCGTCGCAGTGGGCGTCGGCGTCGGCG
>Ga0209638_1000063_pt1 | contig 66908 bp, 61 predicted proteins | sample BarGraNGADG00211_FD_184490 | JGI IMG/M metagenome (GOLD analysis project Ga0209638, IMG submission 184490) | Arctic peat soil microbial communities from Barrow, Alaska - Barrow Graham LP Ref core NGADG0002-211 (SPAdes) (version 2) | ecosystem: Environmental > Terrestrial > Soil > Wetlands > Peat... | reverse complement strand
CGGCGTCCGCCGCGTGAGTCCTCATCTCGAGGCTCCGAGGCGAAGCGTGCTGGAAGCTGCCGGGTAATCGTCCTTCCTTCGAGGGTCGTCACTGAGGTGGCGGCACTCGGGTAGTCCGCGCGGCCACTGCTCTCAAGAGCGCGCAAGGGTGTCGCCGTCGCGGTAGGGATCGCGGAGGAGTTGAGCAAGCGGCCAGCACGCGACGCCGGCTCCTCGCGGGCCCGTTTCCCCACGTCCCGACCGACAGTCAGGGAGCCTATTTGTGCCCGGAGGGGCGCCCCGGAGGGGCGGTCCGCACGGCCGGACCGGCGATCCGGCCCGCGATCCGCGCGCCACGAGGGGCCCTGGTCGGATCGGACGGCTCGATCGGCCGGCGCCACTCTTCGTCACCGCCGGACTTGGAGGTGACCCTGGCCAAGCGCACGATCGCAGCAGGCTCGATCTCCTTGATCATGTCGTACACGGTGAGCGCGGCAATCGCGACCGCGGTGAGCGCCTCCATCTCCACGTCGGCAGGCCCGGTCGTCGCGGCTTCGGACTGGATCCTGATCACTCCGGCGGCGCGGTCCGGGGCGGCCTTGACCAGCAGGTCGGTCAGCGGGATGGGATGACAGAGCGGGATCAGCTCGCTGGTGCGCTTGCCGCCCATGACTCCGGCCAACTCGGCCACGCTCAGGACGTCGCCCTTCGGGTTCGTGCCGTCGATGATTGCGCTCAAGGTTTCCTGGGACAGAGCTACTTCCGCCTCGGCTGTAGCCCGGCGTGGCGTCACGGGTTGGTCCGTGACGTCGAGCATTCGAGGCCTGCGGATCCGATCCGCCTGGACGCCGCGACGGCGATCTGCGCGGGTGCTCTGGTCGGCTCCGCCGCTCGCCTCTCCGGATGCGCCCGCGGCCGCTCCGCCGCCCGGCCCGGTCTTGAAAGCCATTGGGCCATCACCTCCGTTGTCCCTCTCCGCTAGCCTGGTCGTCGTTTGATTCGCGCCCCGTCTCGGGTCGCTCGGGTGGCGGCTCCGCCGCGTCCGGCTGCTCCCGTGGCGCGTCCGCATCCGGCGGCTCGAGTGGCGCGGCGGCCTGGATCGGAGCCGCGGGCGGACGGCGCCTGCCCAGACCCACGAGACTGTCCGCCAGTTTCTTGAGCCGGACCTGCTCCTGGGCCCGCTCGTGGATGAGCCGGGCCGCGGAGCGCCGTGTCATCAGCCGCACGTCGGGCTCGATCGATCCGACGAGCAACGCGTCCTGACCCGAACGTTCCAGCACCTCCAGGACGGGCCACAGGTCGGCCTCGGGGTCGGCCCGGGGGACGTTCGCGATCGGCACCATCACGTGGTCGGTGCGGGTCGTGGGCCAGTTGCGCTTTGGGATGCGCCTGATCTGAGCCTGGCCAATGAGACCGAGCAGTTCCCCGCTACTCTCGACCAGGGCCGCGCCCCCGAGCCGCGCACCCATGTACTCCGGCGCGAAGACGTCGAGCGTCAGCTGAGGCGGCACGCGGGCCGATTCGGGATCGATCGCATCGACGACCCGCAGGCCGCTGGTCAGGGTCTGCAGGAATCCCTGCCGCTCCAGGATGCGGCTCGAGGACAGGAGCACCCACCCCGCCACGATCAAGCCGAGCCCGGGCAGCAGATCGACGCCCACCGCCAGCCCGGCGCCCAGTACGAGCAGGATGAACCCGACGAAGCGCCCGACGCGGCTGACGGTGCCGTTGGCTTTGCGCCTATCTCGCGACCTCCGCCAGGCGATGGCGTGCACCAGCTGGCCGCCGTCCATCGGATAACCGGGGATCAGATTGACCACGACCAGGAACAGATTGAACAAGCCGATCGTGAAAGCGGCGAAATCGATCGCCTGGAGCCAGCTGGGACCCGTATCGGCGCTGCCGTAGCCGACTGTGGCGACCACGGCGACGGCCCCGAAAACGACCACCAGGACGATGCTGACCAGCGGTCCCACGACTGCTGCCCGAAACTGCTGACCCGGCGTAACGGCGCGCAACTCCATGACATAGGTCCCGCCCAGGAGTTGCACGACGACGACGTTCCCGCCGATGCCGCTCCGCCGGGCCACGGCCACGTGACCGAGCTCGTGAAGCACCACGGAACCGAACACCAGCACAGCCGTCGCGATTGCCGTAGCCCAGGCCAGGCCAGCGGGCCATTGGGGCCCTGCCTGCGAGTCGAGGCCGATGCCGAAGAAGACGCTCAGGATCGCGAGCACAGGGATCCACGACCAGTGGATGCGTATCTCCGTCCCGAAGGCGCGGCCGAGCGCGATGCCGCCGTTCATGGCTCGACCTCTGCCCGCGCCGCCAGGCGCCCACCGCCCTGTCCGACGATCACCGCCAGAACGAGCACGACGCCCGCCAGGGCGATGCTCGTCTCCGACCAGAACTGGTCCGGAAACAGCTGCACCAGCTTCTCCGAGGACGTATTGAACAGGTATGTGCCCGGGGCGAAGAAGATCTCGTGGAACAGCTCGAATATCTGGTCGAAGACGAGGGTCATGGCGAGCCCGACGACAACCACGCCGACCAAGAGCACCCGCGCGCCGATCGAAGCCGCCCACCAGAACCAGCGCCGGCCGCGGCTGTACAGCCCGAGCGCGACGAGCATGACGGCGGCGAGGACCGCCACGAACCCCAACTCTCCCATCACAGTGCGAACGTCGACCATGTGGCCGCGCTCACGGGCGTCGAGAACCGGAGCGCCGTCCACTGTGACCGCGAAGTTGGGCGGCCCGAAGACAAGGTCGGAGAGGATGCTGCCCGTCACTTCGTGAACCTGGGCGGACGTGTAGCCGGTGAGCTTGTCGATGTTGCTACGGTCCTGCTCGAAACCGATCCAGATCGGGTTGAGGAAGACGAGCACCGAGAGCCCGACGATGACGCAGGGTGTGGCGATGGCGACCAGGATGACGCCGAGTCGCTCCGCGGGGCTGAGGTTCACCTTGCCATCGTAACGCCTGGAGCCCTTGCGCCCTGGCGTCGTCAGGCCGTGGGCGCCTCGGAAAGGGCCGCCGCCTGATCGCGAATGAGCTGCCAGACAGTCACGACGTCGGAGTCCCGGGTGCGCAGGTTCCCGAGGGCGACACGAATGGTCATCCGGCCGTTCAGTCGAGTGTGCGACACGAACGCTTTGCCGGTCCGGTTGATCGCATCCATCAGATGCGTGTTCAGTGCGTCGATGCGCTCGGCCACTGCCGGATCGTCCTGTGTGGTGGCGAGGGAAGCCGGGCGATACCGGAAGCAGACCGTCGAAAATGGCGCCGGCGCCATCCGTTCGAAATCGGGGTCTGCGTCGACCCAATCGGCAAACCGAGCGGCCATGGCAACGTGGCTTTCGATGCGGTGTCGCATGCCGACGAGGCCAAAGTAACGCAGCATGATCCACAGCTTCAGGGCACGGAAACGCCGCCCCAGCTGGGGCGTGTATTCGTTGTAGTCGCGGATTGGCGCGGTCTGATCGAGCGTCCGCAGGTACTCCGGAACCAGGCTGAAGGCGCTGCGCAGAACGGGCATGCGCCGTGTCAGCAGCAGCGACGCGTCGACCGGCGAGAAGAACCATTTGTGGGGGTTGGTCACGATTGAGTCGGCGAGTTCCCATCCAGCGAACGGCCCCCGACGCTCGGGAATGAGAGCCACGGCCCCCGCGTAAGCCGCATCGACGTGGAGCCACAGGCCTTCGCGCCTGGCGATCTCGGCCATCTCCGCCACCGGATCGATCGAAGTCGTGGACGTGGTGCCGATAGTGCCGACGAGGGCGATCGGCAGGTAGCCGGCCGCGCGGTCCCCGGCGATGGCCCGCTCCAGGGCGTCGATCCGGAGCCGGAACTGGTCGTCGGTCGGGATGCGGACGAGGGCCGAGCGCCCCAAGCCGAGGGTCATGCAGGCCTTCTCGATCGACGAGTGGGCTTCCGCGGATGCGTAAACCCGGAGCTTCGGGACCTCGGCGCGTGCTGGCAAGCCCTGGGCCGCGGCCTCCGTCCCGGCGGCCTCGCGCGCCGCGGCGAGAGCGATCAGGGACGACATCGAGGCGCTGTCGGTCAGCAGGCCGTCGAAGCCATGAGGGAGGCCCAGCGCCTGGCGGAACCAATCCACCACGACCTGCTCGAGCTCCGTGCCGACGGGGCTGGTCCGCCACAGCATCACGTTCGAGTTCAAGGCCGCCGTGAGCATCTCCCCGATGATTCCCGGGCTCGAAGCCGCGCTGCTGAAGTAGGCGAAGAACCGCGGGTGCTGCCAGTGCGTGACGTTCGGCTCGATCAGCCGGCGGTAGTCGGCCAGGATGGTGGCGATTGGCTCGGGGGCCTCCGGCGGCGCGGCCGCGAACAGCCGCGCCAGGGAACCGGGCGCGACCTGCGGCAGGACGGGTCGCTCCCCTACCCCCTCCAGGTAGTCGGCCATGATGTCCACCGCCGCGTGCGCGGCTGCGCGGAAGCTGGCGGGATCCATGTCCCCGTCGCCGGTGATCTGAGCTGCGTCCAGCTGCTCGGGCGGGACGCCTTCGGGTTCGGTCAAGGCAGTGCTCGTCGCGGTCGGGAGCGCTCGTCGATCGCGGGCGCGATCCGACCGGCTCTTCGCCACGAGTTTAGCGTGGCTTGCCGTCTCCGACCGGTGGTGGCTTCGGGTGGGCTTTTGGCCTAGAGGGACTCGTTGATCGTGCTCAAGATCGTCCTGATATTTCCGCCCATGAAGAGCAGGGCGGCGATCACGACGATGGCCATCAGCGAAAGGATGAGGGCGTATTCCGCGAGACCTTGTCCCCTCTCAGACCGACGAAGCATCATCCAAGCCTTGTTGCGTTCAGAGAGATGGTCGGGGCGGAGCGATTCGAACGCTCGGCCTCCTGAACCCCATTCAGGTGCGCTACCAGGCTGCGCCACGCCCCGATCGATGGGAAGGATACCAGACCCCGCCACTCCCTCCGCCGGGCGGCGTCTCGGCCGGGCGGCGATCCGCGGCGGCCCGCCGCGGCGTGGAGGGCGCGACCCGCGAAGTCAGCTCTTCCCGCCGGACGATCGCCGCGTCCTGCTGCTCGGGCCGGTCCGCCGTGCAGCCGCACCGGAAGGCTTCGAGCCGGCGAAAGGTTTCGAGCCGGCAGAAGGCTTGGACTCGCCCGACGGCTTCGATCCCATGCTCGACCTCGAGCCGGCGGTTCGCCGAACCGGGCCACCGCCCTTGCGAATGCGCGGCAGCTTGACCGACGAGCGTTCGCGGAAGATGAGGCGGATCGGGGTCCCGTCGAAGCCGAACTCAGCTCGGAGCTGGTTCTCCATGTAGCGGGCATAGCTGAAGTGCACCTCGCCGGCGTTCCGGGCGAAGAACACGAACGTCGGCGGCGCCACGGCCACTTGAGTCGCGTAGAAGATCTTGGGCGGCGCGCCCTTGCCGGGTGGCGGGGCCTGGCGAGTCGTGGCCGCTCGGATCACGCGGTTCAGCTCCGGCGTCGGGATCCGCTTGCGCCTCTCGCCCCAGATGTCCACGGCAAGCTCCAGGACCTTGCTGACGCGCTGGCCGGTCTTGGCGCTTATCGAAACGATCGGCGCCAGCTCGAGGAACGGGACCTCGGCGCGGATGCCGGCCGCGTATTCGTCGAACGTTCGGTCGGTCTTGTCGGCGACGATGTCCCACTTGTTGACTGCCAGGACCAGGCCGCGGCCCTCCTCCAGCACGAAGCCGGCCACGTGAGCGTCCTGCGCGGTCAGCCCGTCGGGGGCGTCGATCACCAGGACGGCCACGTCGGCTCGGCCGACGGCCTTGAGCGCTCGCAGTGTCGAGTAGCGCTCGGCCGCCGGTCCGCTGGCCACCTTCCCGGGTCGCCTGATACCGGCGGTGTCGATCAGGACGACCTCGCTCCGGCCCCAGACGAGGTGCGTGTCGATCGCGTCGCGCGTCGTGCCGGGGATGTCGCTGACGATCGCCCGCTCCTCGCCCAGGAGCGAGTTGAGCAGGCTCGACTTGCCGACGTTCGGCCGTCCGACAAGGGCTATCGAGATCGCCTGATCGGTCTCGTCCGGGAATTCGAAGGTCGTTTCCTCGTCGTCCGGCTCGACTTCGATCGCCTCGTCACGGCCGCGGTGCAGGCGCTTGGTGTTGCCCTCGGCGATTCCGCGGGCCCATTCGTCGGCCTCGACCTCACGCCGCTTGCGCTCGATCTCGGCTTCGCTCTCCGGCGGCAGGGCCCAGACCACCGCATCGAGCAGGTCGGCCACGCCGCGACCGTGGGCCGCGCTGATGGCGTAGGTCTCCTCCCAGCCCAGCGAGTAGAACTCAGCCGCCTCGAGCTCGCGGCGGTCGTTGTCGGCCTTGTTGGCGGCGACGAGGACGGGTGCCTTCGCGACGCGCAGAAGCTCGGACGCCTCCTGGTCGGCGGGAGTGAGACCCGCGATCGAATCCACGACCAGGACGATCAGATCGGCTTCGGCGATTGCCAGGCGCGCCTGGTCCTGCACCTTCTCTTCGATGGCGTCGCCGGGGCTGATCTCGAGCCCGCCCGTATCGACCACGATGAAGCGGCGTCCGTTCCACTCGGCGTCGCCGTAGATGCGGTCGCGAGTGGTGCGGGCGCGGTCTTCCACGATCGCCGTCCGGTGGCCGACGATCCGATTGAAGAGCGTGCTCTTGCCGACGTTGGGGCGGCCGACGACGGCCACGACAGGTAGTGGGGTCACGCGCGGATTATGGGGGGTCGGCGCCCGAGCGGCGGAATGGGCCGCGGCGCTGCCCGAGCTCAGTGGGCGAAAGTGACCTGCGGGCCGGGTAGCGAGGTCGTCCGGCCGGCCGGCGTTGCGGCGGCTGCCAGGGCGGTTGTGGCCAGTTCCGTCGCCTTCGCAGCCGCTTCGGCGGTTCCCGCGAGGAGCAGGATCCGCTCGGCCACGCAGCGGAGATCCTCGATCGGCGTCGAGGTGCCGCCGGTGACGCCGACCACGCGCGCTTCGCCGAAGGCTGAGGCGTCCGTCAGGTCGACCTCGGATTCGATCTGGAGCGCCGGCGTGCCGACGATGCCGCACAGCCGAGTCAGCTCCTTCGTGTTGGCGCTGGACCGCCCGCCGACGACCACCATCAGGTCCACGCTTCGGGCCGCCTCGACCGTGTCCTCCTGGCGGCGGATCGTGACCGGGCAGACCGTGTTGACGATCTTCAACTCATGGCATCGGCCGACCATGAACGCGGCCAGCCTCTCGAACTTCCAGGGCGGCTGCGTGCTCTGGGAGAGCAGCGCCATCTTCTTGCGGCGCGGGATCGTCTCCCAGTCCTCTTCCTCGTCGACGACGATCGCGTCGGGGGCGAAGCCGAGCAGGCCGACGACCTCGGGGTGGCGCGGCGTACCGAGCAGGACGATCGAATAGCCCTCGTCGACGAGCTTGGTTATCTCGCGCTGCTCCTGGATCACCCACGTGCAAGTGCCGTCGATGACGTCGAGGCCGCGCATCTCCGCACGGGCCAGCACGTCGGGGCGGACGCCGTGGGCGCGGATCACGACGGCTGCGCCCTTGCCGACCTGGTCGAGCGTTTCGACCGTCTGGATCCCCTGCGCCTGGAGCGCCGCGATCACGCCCTCGTTGTGCACGACCTGGCCGAGGGTGTGCGTCACTTTCCCGGCAGCGGCGGCCTCTTTGGCCTTGTCGATTGCCTCGCGCACGCCGTAGCAGAACCCGGTGCGCTTCGCGATGCGGACTTCTTGAACGTTACCCATTGCGCTTAAGTATCGCACTCAGCCTGGAATGCGGGCCCCGACGGGACCGGTTGTCGCGCGCTGAGCCGGAGATCAGTCGCTCGAGGTCGTGACGGCATCGGCGTAGACGCCGCGCTGCTCAGGCGGGAGAAGCTCGGCGATGTGGCGCATCAGCTCGGTCGTGGCCGCCGCCATGGCCTCGCGGCGGTTGACGCCTGGGCCCTTCTCCATGGCGAGCGTGAATGGCTTCCCGACCCTGATGGTCACGCGACTGCCGAATCGTGGAATGCGCTTGCCCTTGCCCCAGAAGCGCTGCGAGCCCACGACTGCGATCGGCACGATCGGCGCGCCGCTGCGCACCGCCAGGACCGTGGCGCCCTCCTTGGCTTCCTGGAGCGCGCCGGTCGGCGAGCGCGTGCCCTCCGGGAAGATGACCAGGATTCGGCCCTCGTCGAGGACGTTCTTGGCGGTCTTGAACGCTTCGAGGTCACCGGCGCCTCGCCGAACCCCGAATACGCCGTTCTGGCGCATGGCCCAGCCGACGAACGGCCAGTGCATCGATTCTTCCTTGCCGAGCCAGCCCATCTTCCGGCGGATTGTCGGCACGACGTAGGCCATCATCAGCGTCCCGTCGGCGTTGGAACAGTGATTGACGATGACCAGGGCCGCCCCGGTGCGGGGGAAGTTGTCGAGCCCTTCGACGCGGATGCGCGCCGTGCGGCGAGCTACGAAGCGCAGCACGAGGCCGGTGAAACGGGGAAAGACCGGGAGCGGGTTAGCGGACATCGCCATCGCGCCGCCCAGCCTCCGCGTGGGCAGCCAGGCCTGCCGCCGCCTCACGGATGGCGCGAATTACCGTCGCGACCGTCTCGTCGAACCCGATGCCGTCGGTCTCGATCACGAGCGAATCTGCCGCCACCCGCAAGGGGGCCGTTTCGCGGCCGGAGTCGATGGCGTCCCGGCGCCGCAGGTCGGCGAGGATCAGCACTGCCTCGGCGCCATCGGGGGCGATCTGCCGCTGTACCGCTCGTCGACGCGCCCGCTCCTCGGCCGAAGCGGACAGGTAGATCTTCAGGTCGGCATCGGGAAGGATGACGGTGCCGATGTCGCGGCCGGCCATGATGATCGCCCCGTCGGCGGCGATCTCGCGCTGTCGAGGCACCAGGGCAGTTCGCAGTTGCGGCACCTTCGAGTACTCCGATACGGCCCGATCGACGGCCGGAAGATGCACCTCGTCCGTGACGTCGCGGTCACCCACTCGAACGTTGCACAGGCGCCCCCGGTCGTCGGCGAACAGCTCGACCTCGTCGGTGAGGGCGACCAGCGCCTCCACCTCAGTCGAGGAGACTCCCCTCTCGCCCGCCAGCCAGGTCACGGCGCGGTAGAGCAGGCCCGTGTCGCAAAAGCGGTAGTGGAGTCCAAGGGCGGCCTCGGCGCCGACGGTGCTCTTCCCACTCGACGAGGGGCCGTCGAGGGCGACGGTGAGCCCGGGGGCGTGGCGGTCGGCGGCGGGCGTTGCGCGCGTGGCAGGTTCACCGGTTTCGGGTGGGGCTGGGTGCTCGTCGATGGTCACGGCCGCAGGATAGCGGACCGTGGCATCGGCGGGTTGCCCGAGGCGAATCTGAGCCCGGGCTATTCCTGCTCTTGGGCTCGCGCCGAACCGCCCAGCCCGCGTCTCGGTCGTGTGCTCGTGGCGCGGCGGGCGCAAGCGGTCAGCTGCATGACTTCGTGGTGAGTCAGCGGCCGAGCCTGACCCGCCTCCATGTCGGTGAGCTTGAAAGTGCCGACCCGCACTCGGACCAGCCGCCGAACCGGCGACTCGACGGCATCGAACATGCGCCTGATCTGGCGCTTCCAGCCCTGGGCCAGCACCACTCGATACCACTTCAAGGCCTCACTCGACGGCTCGAGAAGCTCGAGCAAGCGCCTCACCTGCGCCGGCGTGGCGTCTTCGAACAGGTCGAGCCGGGCCAGGCCTTCCTCCAGCTCGATTCCTTCCCGCAACGCGATGCGCTGGACTTTCGTGACCGAGCGTTCGAGCCCGACCATGTACTCGCGCTCCACGCCGTAGCGGGGGTGGAGCAGCAGGTCGGCCCAGGTTCCGTCGTTGGTGAAGAGCAGGAGGCCCTCGGACTCGGCGTCCAGACGCCCCACCGGGTAGAGCCGTGCAGTGCGGGCGTTCGGCGGCAGCAGCTCCATGACGGTGCGTTGGGCGTGCCTGTCTTTCACGGTCGAGACGACGCCGGCGGGCTTGTTCAGCGCCCAGTAGACGTGAGTTTCCGCAGTCGCCGGGAGCGGCGCGCCATCCACGAGGACCCGCTGCATTTCGGGGTCGACCTGTTCGCCCAGGATCGCGGGGCGGCCGTCCACCGTGACGCGCCCGGCGCGGATGAGCTCCTCGCCTCCCCGCCGCGAAGCTATTCCCGCCGCTGCGAGGATCTTCTGAAGTCGTTCACGCGCCATCAGCCTGCCTTCGACCCGCTCTCATCGAAGAGCTTTTCTGCGATATGAGGCTCGAGAGGCGGAAGCTCCTCGAGGCTGACGAGGCCGAACCGCTCCAGGAAATCGAAGCCGGTCCCGTACAGGATCGGTCGGCCCGGCGCCTCGGAGCGGCCCAGTTCCACGATCAGCCGGCGATGGAGCAGCGTCCGCAGCGTGTAGTCCGAGTCCACGCCCCTGATTCGTTCCACGACGGAGCGGGTGCACGGCTGCCGGTAGGCGACGATAGCGAGAGTCTCGAGCGAGGGCCCCGAAAGGCGTGGCGCGTCCGCACCCACGTATTTGGCAATGAGCGCTCCCGCTTCCGGGGCGGTGGCGAGCTCGATTCGTTCGGCCGACTCCACGACGCGGATGCCACGTTCCGCGAGGCTGACGACGAGATCCCCGATGCGTGCATCCACGGTCTCTCTGTCGACTCGCGCCAGCAGGGCGATCTCGGCTCGCGAGAGCGGCCGCTCCGCGACGAACAGCAAGGCCTCGAGCTGCGCCTCGGTCAACTCCCCGGGCTGCTCCAGCTCCCCCAGCTGCTGCGGCTGCTCGGGCGCGGCATCGTCCCCGAGCAGTGTGTCTGCGTCGATCGGCTCGGCTGAGTTCACTGGCGCGTCGTGCTCCATCTTCACGCGAACGATCCGAGGCTCTCGTCGACCTCGGCCGGGGTCTCGAGGGCACCGGTCAGGCGACGAACCAAGATCGGGCCCCAGGGCTCCTTCTGCTCCAGGCTGATCTCCCGGCGTTTCGACAGCTCCAGCATCGCCAGGAAGGTGACCGCCACGACCACCCGGTCTCGGACGCCACTGAGTAGATCCTGAAGGACGATGCAGTCCGCGTTCAGGAGGGCGGCCCGGATTATCGCCGCCCGTTCGGACAGGGTCACCATCCGTCCCATGAGTTCGGTCGGAGGCTCCATTTGCGGGATCAGGATCGCCAGCCCGTCCAGTGCGGCCGCCAGTTCCGCGGGCGCCAGCGGGGGTCGCTCCGGCGGCCGAGCGAAGGCCCGGCCGGCGCTGGCCGCCAGGTCGGCGTCGCGGCGGAATAGCCGGCCGGCGTCGATCCGGGCCGCGAGCACCTGCCCGGCGTCACGGTAGCGGCGGTACTCGATCAGGCGAGCGCGCAGCTCCGCTTCCGGGTCGGCTTCGTCGTCGAGAGCAATGGCGGACGGTGTCGGCGGGCGCGGCAGGATGGCGCGGCTCTTGAGCAGGATGAGCTGTGCCGCCACGGCCACAAAAGAGGAGACGTTGCCCAGCCGGTCTCCGTCGAGTGCCGCGAGCGCGTCGAGATACGCCTCCGCGAGCCCGCCGAGCGGCACCGTCAGGACGTCCAGCTGGCGAGCCTCGATGAGCGCCAGGAGCAGGGCGATCGGCCCGTCGAAGTCTTCGAGCCTGATGTGCGTGGCCGTCTCGCCAACGACGTCGGAGAGCTCGACCTTCGGGGCGGCTCCGAGCCGCGAGGGCAGGACGTCGCGCCGGGTCGTGGCTACGGCTCCGATTCGTCGTGACGGTCCCAACGTCGGCATCAATTCGCCTCATCGGCCTCGTGGAGCAGCCGGCCGGCCTCGTCGACCGGCTCGTCCTGATGGCGGATCAACTCTACCGTGCGCGGGCTGCAGCCGGATCGCTCCGCCAACCGTGCCGAGCGCTCGGCGTGGTCGCGGAGCTGCCCCAACGCTCGCTCGAACGTTGGCAGCACCCCGGCGCCGCGCCAAATCCATGCGCCGTAGTTCTCGCCGAGCGACCACGCGACTCGATGGACCAAGCGGATCCCGGGACCCTTGCCGCAGTCGTGGAGCAATCCAGCGACCAGAAGCTCCTGGTCGGTCGCACCGGGGGATCGGAGGCAGGCCACGACATCCAGCCCGTGGCGGCGGTCGGGCGCCGGCATCGCGTCGAAAACATCGAGTTGTGCGGGCGTGAGCCAGTCAGCGAGAGCCGTGCGCTCGGCAGGCGAAACCCGGCCGCGCACATACGACCAGGTCCTTCGAATCTTCGTAGCCCACCATCGCCGCACAGGCCGCGCTAGTACCCCAGCAGGAGGTTGATGATCGGAACCCCGATCGTGTCGAAGATCGAGCTCAGAACGCTCTGATTACCCAGGGGGATGATCAGGAGGATCAGGAAGAAGAACCCGTACTGGTCGAGATAAGGTCGGATCTCGTGGACCGTCCTGGGGCTCAACACGTCATAGAGAACGTGCGAGCCGTCCAGGGGCGGGATCGGGATCAGGTTGAAGATCGCCAGAACCACGTTGAGTTGTACGGCGGTGTAGCAGACTAGCGTCGCGAGGCCGACCGGTGTGCGGGCCCAGTCGCTCAGGTGGCCGTTGAAGAACAGGAAATTCCCGCCTATCAGCACCCGGTAGCCGACCGCGAAAGCCGCCGCGAGGGCGAGGTTCGAGACCGGGCCCGCCAGAGCGACCATCGAATCGGCGTGCCTGCCCCTCAGGTTGTACGGGTTGACCGGCGTCGGCTTGGCCCAACCGAATCCAAACGTTCCTCCCGAGGCGAACGCGCTGAAGACGAGCATGAGCCCGCCGATCGGATCGAAATGGACGATCGGGTTCAGGGTCAGACGACCGAACAGCTTGGCGGTCCCGTCGCCGAGCCTCCAGGCCGCGTATGCGTGTGCCGACTCGTGGACAGGTCCGGCCACGGCCAGGAACAAACCGACCCAGATGATGACTTGCGCGAGCTGGTCGGAGGTCAATTGGTCTCCTCGCTCGAGGGCTGACGGGGCGCGTGTATCGTACCGCGCGCCCCACTGGCCTCCGGAACGCTAGATCCGACCGAGCAGCTCGGCCTTCTTCGCTTCGTAGTCGGCGGGCGTGATGGCGCCCTTGTCACGCAGGTCGGCCAGCTTGGCCAGCGTCTCGGTGACGTCGTCCGTGCTCGCGGGGCGGGCAGGCTGAGCGGCAGAAGCCACGGCCGGGGGGGCTGCGACCGGCCGGCGGATGCCGTCGTCCAGGTCGTTCTTGGCGTTCAGCATGGCCTTCTTGAAATCTACGACGTGGGCGAGCATCTGGTAGCGGTCAATCGCGTCTTCATTGGCGGTCAGGATCTCGAGGTCGCCGTACTTGAGCAGGCGGCCCAGAATGCCCTGCTTGAGTACGGCGTCGTTGATCTTCTCGAGCGAGCTGTCGCCTTCCTTCTTGTCGATCAGGCCTTCGGTCTTGATGACGCGCCGGTTGGTGATCAGGTATTCCTCGGCCTTCCAGGAGAGATACACCTTGGCGATCCAGGCCAGCCCGACGACTATGAGCACTGCGACGAGTCCGCCCCAAACCTGCCAGACGGTGCCATCGGGATGTACGGCGGACACGGCCAGGAACCAGAGCACGAGCCCGGCCAGCACCAGAAGGACTGCATTTCGAGCATCGCTAAAGGGCGCAAGCCAGTGCTGCCTGCCCCGATAGAGGATCCGCTCGTCCGTGGCGAGCAGGGATTCCGCGTAGCTCATCCCGGTCTCCTTTCGGCCCGTTCACCCGACGGGCGCCTCCGTTGGATCAGGCCCGCGGGTGGGCACGGGCGTAAATGTCCTTGATCCGCTCCCCGGTCAGGTGGGTATACAACTGTGTCGTGCTGATGCTCGCATGTCCGAGCAACTCTTGAACGATGCGCAGGTCGGCGCCGCCCTCGAGGAGATGAGTAGCGAAAGAATGGCGCAACGTGTGCGGGCTGATTCCGGCGCTCAAGCCCGCCGACCGCGCCGCGAACCTAAGCATCTCCCAGGCGCGCCGTCGGTCAAGACGAGCGCCGCGGATCGAGAGGAATACCGGGCCGCCTCGGGCCCGAGTGCGGGTGTCCGCGTGGACGGGGGAGCTCGTCCAGCTTTCCAGCAACGCCGGCCTGACCTCGGCCGTGTACCTCCTGAGCCAGTCGACCGCGATCTCACCCACCGGGACCTGGCGCTCCTTGTCGCCCTTGCCGACGACCCGCACGAGCCCTTCCTCGAGAGATAGCTCATCTCGGTCCAGGCCCACCGCTTCGGAGATCCGCAGTCCCGAGGCATACAGGAGCTCCAGAAGCGCTCGGTCTCGAATCCCGATGGGCGTGGCGTCGGTGCGAGTCTCCAGCAGGCGTTCGACTTCCTCGACGCTGAGGACGTCGGGCAGCAGACGCGGCTGGCGCGGCAGGTCCAGATGGCTGGCGATATCCGTGGCGATGAGGCCCTCCGCGAAGCAGAAGCGGTAGAAGCCTCGCAACGACGCCGTTCGCCGGCGCAAGGTCGTCGGGCGGAGGGCGGCGCCTCGGCTCCGGCCTTGCGAGCCAAGCATCGTCAGGTAGCCGATCGGGACCTTGGGGGACGAGTCCCAGGTCGCCGACGCGCCACGGCTCGACGCGAAGTCGAGCAGGTCCGCACGGTACGCGGTCAAGGTGGCGTCGGACAGGCCGCGTTCCACGCGCAACTGGTTCAGGAACTCCTCGATGGCCGCCTGGAGCCGATCCGTCTCGACCGCCGCCATGCCGCGCACCTCACCCTTGCCCGGCTGTGCGCCGCCACTTTTCGGCGCGGCCGAGCAACTCCTCGGCGCTCGCCCGCGCGGCCGCGCCGCCCTCGGATCCGGCGAGCATCTGGGCCAGCTCTCCGACTCTCCCGGACTCGTCGAGCCGCTCCATGCGGGTCACCGTGCGGCCGTCGCGCTGGCCCTTCTCGATGCGGAAGTGGGCGTCCGCGTAGGCCGCGATCTGGCCGAGGTGCGTCACGCACAGCACCTGATGCGAACGTGCCAGGAGCCACAGGCTGCGTCCGACGGGTTCGGCGCTGCGTCCCCCGATGCCCGCGTCTATCTCGTCGAAGACGAGCGTAGGGGTTCGATCCGCGCCGGCGAGGATCTGTTTGATGGCCAGAGCCACTCTCGAGAGCTCGCCGCCGGAGGCGATGCGAGCCAGCGGCCGTGGCGGTTCGCCGGGGTTCGGAGCGATCACGAACGCGACCGAGTCGATGCCGGACGCGTCGAAGGCCATGTGCGCTCCGTCGATCTCCACGGCCGGCTCGGCGGGCCCCGCGGGCCTCCGCGAGACGTCGACGCCGAATGTCGTATGGCTGAAGCCCAGGCCGGCCAGAGCTGCCTCGACGGCCACGGCCAGGCCCGTTGCAGCCTTTCGGCGCCCGCCTGAGAGCTCGCCCGCGGCGGCGGCCACAGCCTGGAGCAACCGCGCCGCCTCGGCCTGGCGCAGGTGTCGCGACGCTTCCAGGGCGCGCAGCCGCTCGGCTTCCTGTGCGGCCCGTTCCCCGTACGAGATCACGGCCGCCTCGTCCTCGCCGTACTTGCGTTCCAGCGAGTAGATCAGCGACACGCGCTCCTCGAGCCGAGCCACGGCGGCCTGGTCGTTCTCGACGTTCTCGGCCAGTCCGCCGGCCTCCGCCGCCGCATCTTCGAGTTCCGCCGCGAGGCCGAGCAGGCGCTCCGCGATGGGCTCGTAACGTGAGTCGAGGCGAGCCAGTTCGCGGGCGCGCTGCGCCGCCTCGGCGACCCGCTCCCGCGCGCCGGTCCCCTCCCCCGCCAGCGTCTCGTGGATATCGAGGCTGCCCCGGGCGATCGCCTCGCCGTGCTGCGCCGACGCGAGGCGGCCGCGCAGTTCGGCGGCCTCCCCGACCCGAAGCCCGGCGGCGGCGATCTCGGCCGCCTGGTGATCCTGCAGCTCCAGGCGTCGCGCCAGCTCCCTCGGGTCGAGCGCCAGCTCGGCGAGAGCGGCCTGGTTCGCCCGCCAGGCGTCCGCGGTGGTGGCCATGGCCGCGCGCTCGCGCTCGAGGTTGCCGAATGCGTCGAGGAGCTCGCGCTGCCAGCGCTCGTCGAGGAGCCGCTGCTGGTCGTGCTGGCCGTGGATCTCCACGAGGCGCCCGGCCACGTCCGAGAGCCTGGCGGCCGTGACTGCTTCGTCGTCCAGTCTCGCGGTGGAGCGGCCCGCGCCCGAGACTTCGCGAACGCATATGAGCGGCTCCGGAAGCCGGTCGAAGAGCGCCTCGACACGTGCCGCGTCCGACCCGTGGCGCACCAGGGACGTGTCGGCGCGGGCGCCCACCGCCAGTCCGAGGGCATCGATGAGGAGGCTTTTGCCGGCGCCGGTCTCGCCGGTGAGCACGTTGAGCCCGGGCTCGAAGGAGATCCGCAGCTTCTCGATCAGGGCCAGGTCGCGGACGGTGAGCTCCGTCAGCCGGCCCGCGACGAGGGGCCGCATGGGACGATCCGCCTCGGCCAGTTCGGCGGGGCGACCTTCCTCGAAAGCTGTCTCCGCGCCCGCGGCTCCGCTCATGACGGGAGCAGCTCCGACTTGCGGCGGAGCAGATCCCAGAACGGGACCGCGCCCGCAGGTTCGATGAACTTGATCCGCTGCGGCAGCTCCTTGACCGTCACCACGTCCCCGATCGAGAGACGGCGGTCTTCGCGACCGTCGACGCTCATCTGCACGTCGTATGCGTCGAGGACGCGGCAACGAACTGTGTGCCGGGGACTCACGACCACGGACCGGATCGCCGACATATAGCCCGCGATCGGCGTCACGACCAGGTTGCGGCTCGTCGGGTCGAGGATGGGCCCGCCGGCAGAGAACGAGTAGCCGGTCGAGCCGGTCGGACTTGCGACCACCAGACCGTCGGCCGTGAACGTCGCGAGATGCGACGGCCCGATCGAAACCTCGATCCGACAGACTCTGGCCAAGGCGCCTCGAGCGACTGAGATGTCGTTGAGCGCGAAGAAGGTTTCGCTGGCTTCGGTCCTGCCTGCCGGCTGGATCTCCGCGTGCAGTGCCATCCGCTCTTCGATGCCGAAGTCGCCTGCGGCGAGCTGGTCCAGCACGGACTCCAGATCCTTGGTCTCGACCTTGGAGAGGAAGCCGACCTTGCCGAGGTTCACTCCCAGCAGCGGAACGCCGGGGACGGCGACAGCCCGCGCCGCTCGCAGGAAGGTCCCGTCGCCGCCGAGGACCACGAGAGCTCCCGTGCCCGGCAGACCTCGCGAAAGGGCGTCGAAGTCGCCCGCGGGTGAGGCCCAATGAGCGATGCAGTGCCCTTCGCACCAGCTCTCCGCCCGTTCACGCAGGTCCAGCGCCGCCGCTTTGGTCGGGTTGTAGGCAAAGCCGATGCGCTCGAGCTTCATATCTCGGCCAGCTCCCCGAACTTGCGGGCCCAGGCTTGGGGCAGCTCCGCCGGCCCGCCCTCCAGCGGGACGAAGTTGGCAGGCACCTCGAGCTCCAGGAAGAACTCGCGGTTCCCGGCGGGGCCCGTCAGCGGTGAGGCCACCGCGTTGCGCAGCTTCAGCCCGATGCCAAGCGCGAATCTGGCCACAGCCTCGAGGGTTTGGCGGTGGATCGCCGGGTCGCGGACGACGCCGTCGCGGACCTGCTGGCGACCCGCCTCGAACTGCGGCTTGACCAGCGCCACGATCCGCCCGCCGGCCGGCCCGAAACACGACGCGACGGGCGCCAGGACGCGGTCGAGCGAGATGAACGAAACGTCCATAACGGCCAGATCCACGGTGCTCGGCAGCACGCCGGGCCCGAGGGCGCGGGCATTGGTCCGCTCCATCGACACGACACGCGGATCGTGGCGGAGCGCCTCCGCGAGCTGGCCGCGGCCTACGTCCAGGGCGTACACGCGGCTGGCGTCGCGCTGGACGAGCAGGTCGGTGAAGCCGCCGGTCGACGAGCCCACGTCCAGGCAGACGAGCCCGACGGGTTCGATCCCGAACGCGTCGAGAGCGGCCCTCAGCTTGAGTCCCCCGCGCGACACGAACGGCGGCGGCGCCTCCACCTCGAGCTCGATCGTGGTCGCCACGAGGTCGCCTGGCTTGCGGTCGGTCCGGGCGGCGGCGCCCTCCCCGACTCGCACGTGGCCGCCGAGGATGAGAGCCTGGGCGCGGGTTCGGGACTCGGCCAGACCGCGCTCAACGAGCAACTGGTCCAGGCGTTGACGAACGGGACGGGGTCCGGCTGGGCTCATGCCCGCAATCCTGTCACACCCGGATCATCTCGTGCTGCGCTGCCACGCTGTGCGCGATCGGAGGGGTCGTAACCGGAGCCGTCGCAACCGGCGCCGGTTCCCGTGCTATTCGTCAAGTGAGTGCAAAGTGGCGCGGTAGCCCACCCCGCCTGACCGCCGGGAGCTGATGGCGGCAGACCGGAACGGGTCACCTACTAGTGACCAACTGTTCGCCAGCCCGAGGCGGAACCTAGCGGCGCAATCTATACAAGGCCCGAGAATCATCCGAGTCGCAGCACATAACACCCACCTCAGGCGTAAGACGGCTTTCGGATGGGCGGTCTGAACGGTGATCAGAACGCAGGTCGCCTGGGCTCAAGGCTAACTTTTCTGGGCGGCTCGGCGGAACGCGACGACTACGTAGGTGATCCAAGCCAGCATGAGGAGCCACTCGACGATCGCTTCCGCAAGCGCCGCAGAGCCCGTGGTCGCTGCCAGGCCGGTATCGGTGGCACTGCGGAGCTGCACCAGCTGAGACCCCAGGACCAACGCGACCAGCGACAGCCTCCACGCTCGAAGACTGTCGCGGGTCGCCCTCGTGAAGGGAACGGCTATCTGGAATCGGGCTGTGGGGTCCCAGCCGTTGGATCCTCTTCGGAATGGGAACCTTGCGACTCGGATTGGCGCCCACAGCTTCGAACCGTCCACAGGAACGATCGAAGCCACCAGACCGACGAATAGGAAGCCACCGCCAGCGAGCCCCATGGCCAGCGGCCAAAGCAGGGTCGCGTACATGTGTCGACCGACCTCCTTGACGCATTCCTGAGCGACCAGGCGCCTCGGCCTAAGCGGTCCGGGCCTCCCGGTGCGCGGCGCTCATCTTCGGCCGCGCGGCGGGAGTCGCGCCCAGGAGGGCCAGCGTCTCGCGGATCTGGCCTGCGATCCCGGTCGCGTCCAGCCTGAGCAAGCGACGCAGATCGTCCACCGAACCATGTTCCACGAACCGGTTGGCGGGAATGCCGACGATGCGAACCGAGACGTCGCGGTAGCCGGGTTCCGAGACCCGCGCCTCCTCCAGCAGCTCCAGCACGCCCGAGCCGAAGCCGCCGGTCACGACGCTCTCCTCGAGCGTGACGACGAGCTTCTTGCCGGCGGCGTGTTCGAGGATTAGCTGGCCGTCGAGCGGCTTGGCGAAGCGGGCATTGATCAGCCCGACGGACCAACCATCGGCCTCGAGCATGTCGGCAGCTTGCCGGCCTCGGTCAACGATGGGCCCAAAGCCGACGATCAGGATCTCAGCGCCTTCGCGAAGCACCTCGCCGACGCCGATGGGCAGGACTTCGGATCGCCGCGCCGCGACGCCGAAACCCGGGTCGCGCGGATAGTGCAGCGCGAATGGGTGGTCCTGCGCGAATGCCGTTCGGACGAGGGATCGGAGTTCCTGCTCGTCCTTCGGGCTGGCGATGATCATGTGGGGGAGTTGCCGCTGACTCGGGATCGTGAACATGCCTTGATGGCTGGTGCCGTCCTCGCCGACGAGGCCCGCCCGGTCCACGGCGATGACGACGGGCAGGTCGTTCTGGCAGACGTCGTGCACTTCCTGGTCGAAGGCTCGCTGGAGGAACGTGGAGTAGAGAGCGACGACTGGCCGTTCGCCCGCCAGAGCCATTCCCGCCGAGAGCGTAACGGCGTGCTGCTCGGCGATGCCGACGTCGATGAACCGATCGGGGAACTCGGCCTGGAAGAGATGCAGACCGGTCCCGGTGGGCATCCCGGCCGTTACGGCCACGATGCGCCGGTCCTCACGGGCCAGCTCGATCAGCTCCGTGGCGAAGTGGTACGTGTAGTTGCGCGGTCGGCCTCCGGCCAAGGCGCGCGCCGCGTCGGAGGGCGTGCCACCGTCGGCGCTTCCGCCCGGATTGCCGCCGAGGCCCGAAGGCTCCACCGGTGCGTCGTCGACGCTCCCCGGCGCCGGCATCGCGCTCTCTTTGCGTGCGAGCGCGGGGCCGCTCAGCGCCTGCTGCACCGTCGGTGCGACGACACCTTCGACTCGTCCCTTGGGCAGGTCCGGCATCGGCGGGAGCGCCGCGCCGTGGAAGGCGATCTGGTCTCGCTCCGCCGGCTTGTAGCCCCGGCCCTTGTGCGTCCGGACGTGAACGAGCACCGGGCCGGGCACGTCCAGGGCGGCGCGGAAGATGTGCTCCAACCCGCGAATGTTGTGGCCCGGTATGACGCCCAGATAGGTAATGCCCAGGTCTTCGAAGAGCTGGCCCGGCTGGGCGAAGTTGACGACCATGCGGCGAATGCGCCGCGATAGCTTCAGGGCGGGCTGCCCGACGACCGGCAACGACTCGACGAACTTGTCATAGGCGGTTTTGCTCTGTTTCCAGGCCGACGAAAGCTTGAGGGTCGAGAAGTACTGGGAGAACGCCCCCACGGTCGGGCTGATCGACATGGCGTTGTCGTTCAGGACGATGAGGAGCTGCGTCTGGCGGTGGCCGATGTCGTTGAGCGCTTCCAGCGATAGGCCGCTGATCAGGGCCGCATCGCCCACCACGACGGCAATTCGCTCCATCGAATGGCGGAGGTCGCGAGCCGTCGCGAGACCCTGAGCGATCGAGAGGCCGGTGCCCGCATGGCCGCCGTCGAAGACGTCGTGTTCCGACTCCCCACGGCGCGGGAAACCGCTGATGCCGCCGAGCTGGCGAAGCGTTCCGAAGCGCTCGAACCGACCGGTCAACAACTTGTGGGAGTAGGCCTGGTGACCGGTGTCCCAGACGATCCGGTCGCGGGGCGACTCGAGGACCCGGTGCAGGGCGATCGTCAGCTCGACGGTGCCGAGCGACGAGCCCAAATGGCCGCCCGTCCTGGCCACCGTCGAGATGATCTGCTGGCGCAGCTCGACCGCAAGGGAGCGCAACTCCTCGTCGCTGAGGCCGCGCAGGTCGCCGGGGCCCTGGAGGGTGGGCAGGATGGGCACTTATCGTTGCTCCTGGCGCGAGCGGTCGCGCGTCGTGTCGGCTGGCAGGCCCTCGCCCGAAACCTGGCTCGGCGCCTGGGAGAGTCTACGCCGGACGACCCGATGGCGGTCGCGCGGCGTCCCCGTGCGACGCGCTCCGGCACAGTTTGGTTGCGCGAGGGGGCGCTTAGGCCTGTTCCTCGCCGTTCGCGTCCGTGACGTCGAGCTCTCCGGAGGCGCGCTCCAGAAGCCTCTCGACACGCAGCTCGGCCGCCGCCAGCAACGCGGCACAGCGTTCGTGGAGCGCCACCCCGCGCTCGTACAACGCAATCGAGCGTTCGAGCGGCAGGCCGCCCTGCTCGAGTTCGCCGACTGTGTGCTGGAGCTCGGCGAGGGCTTCGTCGAACGCCAGCGAGTCCACATCGAGGGTTGCCGGGGCGGCGGTCTCCGCCGCTGGCCGTTCACTCATCGATGCCAACCTCCTCACCAACGTCCGGTGCCTGGTCCGACGGCGTGGCGCCATCGGCATCCTGGCGTGCTTCCAGTGCTCGGTCCATGCGTCGTCCGAGGAGCATACCAACCCACAGCGACAGCGCAAACACAACTCCGGCTCCGGCGAGCAGGAGGGCAGCCGCGGCTATGACGGTGGCGTCGATCACGCACCCCCACCCGGATCGGCGGCATCCGCAGCCGGGTCGGCGGCATCCCCACCCGGCCTGCTTTCGGCGGACCTTCGCTTCGCTGCAGAGTCGCCTCTCTCCTCCCGCCTGCGGCTGCCGCCTCGGTCGGCCCCGGCGGTGGCTTCTCCGTCCGCGGTGGCGGCGAACTCGCCGCGCGCGACCTGCACGATGAGGCGCTGGCCGGGCGGGGCCTCGTCGGGGGCGCGCACGATGCGCGAATCGGACCGGCGACGCACCACGGCGTAACCGCGATCGAGAGTGGCCTGCGGGCCGAGTGCGGACAAAGACGCGAAGTTGCGTTCCAACCCGCCTCGAGCGATGGCGAGGCGGGTGTCGGCCAGCGGGCGGAGTCGCCCCGCCAGCCGGAACTCCAGGGCTTGTCGCCGTGCGAGGCCGCCCTGAACCGACCGCGTCGCGCGGTCGAGCAAGAAGCCGGCGCGCTCCCGAGCCTGAGCCAGCTGCGCGGCGGGCCGGAGCCGATCGAGAGCTCGCCCTTCGGCGACGAGCTCGGCGCGCGACCCCGCCACGGCGCGGAGAGCCAGGCTACGGGCGCGGTGCTCCAACTCCCGCAGGCCGGCCGCCAGCTCGGTGCGATCGGGCACGACCAGCTCGGCCGCGGCCGACGGCGTGGGGGCGCGAACGTCGGCGGCGAAATCGGCCAGCGTGACGTCGACTTCGTGGCCGACTCCACAGACGACCGGGACCGGGTGGCGCACGACCGCACGAACGACCCGCTCGTCGTTGAACGACCACAGGTCCTCGAGCGACCCGCCGCCGCGAGCCAGGATTACGACCGCCGGCGCTTCCTCCGCGCGCCCGGCGGCGCGGCACTGCTCACCCCAGCGAGCCAGGCGATCCAGAGCCGCCACGACGCTCGGAGCCGCCCCGTCGCCCTGAACCTGGCACGGCGCCAGGACCACTCGGGCCAGCGGCCAGCGCCGTGAGATCACTTGGCAGATGTCGTGCCAGACCGCGCCGGTAGCGCTCGTGGCGACGCCGATCACCGCGGGCCGCCCGGGGAGCTGCCGCTTTCGGGCTGCGTCGAACAGGCCCTCGGCCGCGAGCTTAGCCTTGAGCGCCTCGAAGCGGAGCGCCAGGTCGCCGAACCCGGCCGGCTGCACGGACATGACGTAGAGCTGGTACACGCCCTGGGCCTCGAAGATGTCGATCCGGCCTTGCACTACGAGGCGAAGGCCCGTGCGCGGCTCGAACGGCGACCCAACCCTGTTGTCGCGGAAGAACACGCAGGCGAGCTGGCTGCGCTCGTCCTTGAGCGTGAAGTAGGCGTGGCCGGCCGAGGACACGGTCACGCGACCGACTTCACCCTCGACCCATACCTCGCGGAGTGCCGGCTCAGCCCGGACCGCGTCCCTGATCGCCCGGGTGACGTCGCTCACGCCCAGGATTCGAAGCGACGACTCCGCCGTCAGCCCCCTGGCGAGTGGCGCGCTGCCGAGGGGAGGCCGAACGTCTGGATTGGCCGAGGCTGCCGGCGGCATGGGCGGCACCGAAGCGACCGGCACGGGCGGCACCGACGCCGGCTTCGAACGGGAGCGAGCCTCTTCGTCCTCGACGGGAACCGTGTCCCACGACGGCAGGGCCCAATCGGGCGGGTGGCCGGCAGGCTTGCGTTCGGGCTGTTCCTCGGGCAGGGAATCTCCCCACAACGGGTCGCTCTGGGGAGGCCGGCTGCGGCTCATCTTGCCCTGCCTTTGAAGCTCAGAGCCTGGTCTGGTACTCGCCTGTCCTTGTGTCGACCCGGACCGTGTCGCCCTCGCCCACGAAGATCGGAACCTGGATGGTCAGGCCGGTTTCGAGCTTGGCCGCTTTGCGGGCGCCCGTCTGGGTGTCGCCGGCGAAGCCGGGTTCGGTTTCGACGACCTTGAGGTCCACCGTTACGGGCAGCTCGACGCCGATAGTCTCGCCCTCGTAGCTGGTCCGGTCGAGGAGCATCGAATCCTTGAGGTAGTTGACCGCGTCGTCGAGCTGGTCGGCAGAAATCTGGAACTGCTCGTAGCTCTCGGTTTCCATGAAGTGGAAATCGTCGCCGTCTCGATACAGGAACTGGATCTGACGATGGTCGAGCTGGGCCCGAGGCCACTTGTCGCCGGCCTGGAAGGAGCGCTCCACGATCCCGCCGCGCCTGATGTTGCGAAGCTTGATGCGCACCTGAGCCGAGCCGCGACCGATTTTGATGTGGTGATAGTCGAGGATCTGCCACAGGTCGCCATCGAGCTCGATGGCAACGCCTTTGCGCAAGTCACCGGTGGAAATCATGGTTGCGGACGGCTCCTTGGCTGGTCAGCCGGGCCTGCGCGCCGGCCGGATCGTCTTCCTGTCGAGGCTCGATTGTAGCGGAGCGAGCCCGCGGCACGGTCATTGTTGGCGGCCGGGACCACAGCGGACGCGGTCGTCAGACGCCCACGACGATGGCTTCGCGAGGAAACGTCGTAAGAAGCTCCACCAGGTGCGAGTCGACGTCCAGGAGGACGAGATCTTCGATCCTGACGCCGGTCTCTCCGTCGATGTAGATGCCCGGCTCGACGCTGAAGACCGTCGGACTCGGCAGCGCGGTTTCGGGCGCCAGCCGGCCGAGAGATGGCAGCTCGTGCGTGGCCAGGCCGATGCCATGGCCGGTCCCGTGGCCGAACCGCTCGCCGTGGCCGGCCCTTTCGATCACGCCGCGTGCGGCTGCGTCAACCGCCCGACCCGTCGGAACGGCGCCGCCGGCACGCACGGACTCGGCCAGCAGCGTCAGCGCGGCTGCCTGAGCCTCCGCCACGACTTCGTAGACGGCCAGGTCTCGCGGGTTTGGGTCGCCGACGAAGAGCGTTCGCGTCATGTCGCTCCGGTAGCCCGCCACCATCGCTCCGAAGTCGAACAACACCACCTGCCCGAACTCGATCTCGCGGTCAGATGGCGAGCCGTGGGGCAGGGCTGCGTTCGGGCCTGCCAGACAGGCGATCCCGAAGGCGAGAGCTTCGGCGCCGCCGGTCCTCATCTCCCACTCCAGCGCCATGGCCAGTTCGCGCTCTGTGATGCCCGGCTTGATGCGGCGTAGAGTCGAAGCGAGGGACCGATCGGCAACTCCGCAGGCGGCTCGGATCCGCTCGACCTCGCTCGGTGTCTTGACGGCTCGATCGGCTTCGACCCAGCCCGACACCGCCACGAGCTCCACCTCCGGCGCGGCCAGCCGAAGCTCCTCCCAGAGCTCATGACTGATGGCGGCCGATTCGACGGCCACGCGGCGAGCGCCCAGACCCGTGGTGAGCGCGGGCCAAATTGCCGCCAGGTCGTGGGTGGCGGGCTCGATTCTCGCGTCCGGCGCCTGCTCCACGGCCTGGAGCCGGTAGCGACTGTCGGCCAGCACCACGACCGCGTCTGCGGACACCAGGAAGCGTCCCGAGTTGCCGGCCAGGCGGTCCTCGCCATCGCGCAGGACGAAGCCAGTCAGGTAACGCATGTGCTCCGAACGCAGTCCCAGGTACGCGTCGAGGCCGCGACCGGCCAGCCTGGCGCGGAGCCTGGCGACGCGAACGGGCCGCTCGGCTCGATCGGCTTCGGCCCAGCGGGCGAGGTCCCGCGGGCTCGGAGGAGCCGGGAAGTCGGCTGGATGTGGCGAGCGCGGCACGACAAGGGTCATGCCGGCAATGTTACCCGCCACCCGGGGTCCGTCACGACGGGCTGGGCAGGAAGCCGTACTTCTGCTCGTTGGCTATCTGCTCGGCGTTGGTCTTGGCGTAGACGATGGTTCCGGCCGCGTCGTTGGTGGCCAGGAAGTAGTAGTAGCCGTCCTTCGTATCCGGGGCAAACGCGGCCTGGAGAGAGGCCAGCCCGGGCGAGCAGATCGGCGTGGGAGGCAGGCCGCCGTGGGCATACGTGTTGTACGGCGCGAGCTTCTCCGGGAACTCGATCTTGGAGAATGCGGGGCCGGAGGTCGGCTCTACCCAGAATGTGTAGTCGACCCAGGACGCTGTCGGATGATCTGCCAGCCAGACGGAATCGCTCGCGTACGTCACCGATGGGTTGGAATTCAGGAGTCCTGTCGGCCATTTCTTGGGGTCGAGCCGGTTGACGTACACCCCGGCTACCAGCGGCCTATCGCTGTCCAGTTTCACTTCTGGCTCCACCAACGAGGCAATCTGGACGGTTCGATAGATCTGGTCGGGCGGGAGAGCCAGCAGGTCGGGCGGGGCATATTGCGCAAAGGCGTCCAGCTGATCCTCGATCAAACGGACTGGGGTTATGTCGGGCGCAACGTCGTAGGTGGCCGGAAACAGGAAGCCCTCGAGCGAAGCGCCGGCCGGCAGCTTCAACCACGGGTATTTGGCCAGCAGATCGGCCGCTGGATTGGTCGCATCCTGGTAGTACTGATTGACGTCGAGCGTGAGTTTGGCCGTCGGATCGGCCGGATTCGCCTCGATGTATTCGAGCTTCGCGACCATCTGCTCGATCCTGAGACCTTCCCGGAACTGGATCCGTATGGTCGGCGGAGCCGTGGGGGCCGTGATCAGCGCGGCGATGATCTGGTCGACCGTCATGCTCTTTGACAGGACATGGCGACCGGAGATGAACTTGTCCGACACGTTTTTGATCAGCGACTCGAATACGAAAGCTCTCGCGTCGCCGATCAGGCCGGCGTGGACCAGCTCGTCGGCGATCTGCTTGGGCGTCTCGCCGGAGGTGACCTGGAACGCAACCTTGGTCGCGTTGGCGGCGTCCACCGGCTGCGTCAGCTTCGTGCCGAGCTCCGAGCGCACGATGTCGGCCATGAAAGGCAGATTGAGCGCGGTTGGGTTCTCGGCCGCCCAGTTCGCCAGGCTGCTTGCCACGACCGGCTTGGCCACGAAATAGAGTCCGCCGAGGACCACCGCGGCTGCCACGACGGCGAAAAGGACGAATTGGATGACGGTCCCGGGGCCACCTGACCGGCTCGAACGGTAGTTCCGCGGAGGATCGGCCCACTCCGGTTTGCTCTTTGCCGGTCCGTTGGAGCCTGCCGGCTGGTTCGGGTCGTAGTCAGACCAGCCCGTGTCCAGGACTGGTCGCTTGACGCTCGGATCTCCCGACCGGGAGGAGGGACCGCCGGTCGATCTGGCACGTCCTCCATTACGCAAGGTCATCAGGTTTCTCGCTCCGACTGACGCTCTCGTGTTGGTGCATTCGGTTCGCTGCCTCGGCTTGCCTCGCGTCGAGATCGTCTTGCAGGATCAAAGCGGCCGCTTCCCTATCTATGCGGGCGCGGTGCGCATCCCGTTGGGACGCGCTGGGCGGCCCGCCCGACCTTCCCCTTGGGGGCGAGCCGATTCGTTCTTCGGCCCGAACGCTGGACAAACGCTCGTCACGGAAACGCAGCGGCATGCCGGTCGCCGATGCCACCGCGGTGGCCCACTCTCGCGTAAGTTTGGCTTGAGGGCCCTCCGTTCCGTCCTTGTCGAGTGGTAATCCTACGACGAGAGCCTGTGCTCGTTGTTCCGAAGCCAGCCGCGCGAGCACGCGAGCGTCCGCCTGGATGGTCCGCGCGCGGCTGAGGGTGACGAGCGGGGCGGCGGTTCCGAACTCCAGATCGCCCAGCGCGACTCCGATGCGGCGCTCCCCAAGGTCTATCCCGAGAACCCGACGCACGTCTCGCCCGAGGTCGCCCATCAACTCGCCGAGGCAGAGGGCACTGTGGAGGAGCTGGGCGTGGCCGACGGCGTGGCGCTACCCGAACTCGACGGGGCGCTCGAGGCCGAGCTCGACGAGCTCGCTCCTGCCGACGCGCTCCCGGAGGGCGCCGCGGAGCCGGATGCCGATGCCGACGCGGCCGACGCGGCCGGCGCGGACGCGGTCTTGCCGGGCGCCGTGGTCCCGGCCGGCGATCGGCTGCTGGTCGGGTGCGTGGGGGCGACGAGCTTGAGGTCGATGCGGAAGTCGTAGGTGGAGATGGTCGAAGCCCACCACGGCGCCAGCGTAATCGTGGCCTCGCCGAACTGCGTCAGATACGCCCGCGCGTCCGCGACCGACTTGCCCTCGATGTTGGCTTTGAGGACGTCGACGCTCACCGTTGCCGCTTCGTCGGCGTTCGCTGTGATGGGCATGGACACCACCGCGCCGTCGTTCCGCGGGGTTCCCATGGTCGTCGTGAGCGAGCCGTCGACGAGGATGTAGCCGGGCTGGACCTTGCTGGTGATGCGGGTCTCGGCGAGGCCCCGGACATTTGCGGTGTCGGCCTCAGTCGCGGTCCCAGTCGCCGAAGCCGCAAGCTGGAACGAGTCGACCTGCTGGTTCAGCAGCGTCGCCGGGCCGGGGTCGAAGGCGATCTTTCCGAGCTGACCGGTCCCAGCGAACAGCTGGACGCCGTCGGGCAGCGTGCCGGGGTTATTCAGCGTGGCGGTGAAGGTGTCGCTGATCGACTTGGTCAGGCTCGCGGTGGCCTTGTCCAGATCCGACTGCTGGACGACGAGGCTGACGACATGGGTTCCGCCCTTCGCTGCGTTCTGGTTGGTGACTGACCCAGCGACGAGCGATGCAGCGAGCGCTGCGGGCATTCGAACGATGGTGCCGGCTCCAACGTTGCCGGCCAGGCCCTTCTGGACTGCTACCACGGGCGCGTCCGCGATGGTGGGGATTATCTTCAGCCCGACGGTCCCGGCCCTTGGAACCGTAATCGTTTTGGTAGTCGTGAAAGCGACGCCGGAGGCCGTGCTGACCAGGGTGCCCACCGGAACTGTCACGTCAAGGCCGTTGTTGACGTTCGTGAACGTCACGGTCCCGGTCGCGGCCGTCTCGGCGACCTTCTGCCCGGTTGCCGTGAAGCTGCTGTTCTGGCTGAGGTCGAAGGACTTCGTGATGCCCGGAACCGTCAGCGTGGCGTAGTTGACCGCGACAGCCGCCGGATCGATCTTGACGGTGAGTGCCACCGGCCCGAGTGGCTTCTCCCGGACGGTGAGGACCACGTTCGCGCTCGGCCAGAGCTGGTACGCGGCAAACGCGCCGGCGACGACGATCACCGCCAGCAGGGCAAGCAGCACGACACTCGAAATCCCGAGTCGTCTGCGGCGCGCCGACGCCGCCGCTGCGCCTCCGGAGCCTGGAGCCATGGGGGAAGCGCTGCCCGACTCGCCTCTGACCGGACCGCTGCCGCGGATGCCGCGAGAGCCGCTCGAGGCCGGTTCCAGCGTGGCCCCCAGCTCGCCGAGCGCTGCCGACACCTCTTCCGGGCCTGCGGTCCCGCCGCCTGCGGGTCGCCCGGCTTCGGCCGCTTCGTAGTCGCGAACGTTGGCGAAGACGGGCAGACCGGCCGACTGCGCCAGCGACCGCACCGAAGCGTCCGGGGCCACGATCGCGAGCCGCTTGTTGCGCTGCTTCGCCTCGCGCTCCAGCAGCTTGAAGTTGATCCGGGACGTGGCGACGCGCGAGCCGGCCGGCATGACCAGCGCGATGTGCGCGTCCGTCGAGCCGCGGATCCGAGCCGCGGCCGAGGTGATCTCGTCGTCGACGTCGAGGTAGTAGATGGCCATCGGCTACATCTTCATGGCTCGGAGGACGCGGCGCAAAGCTACGTCCAGGGGATCTTCGGTCGTCTGCAGCTCGATGGCCTGGTAAGCGAGACCGAGCGGAGTCACGTCCTGCTCGTCCACGAGCAGGCCCGTGCCGTCGTTGATGCGCTCCACCTGTTGCGGCGCCATCGAGACAACCTCCGGAGGCCTGCTGAACGGCAGCCGCTTCCAGAACTTCTCGCTCCGCAGAATCGTGTTGATCTCCGGCAGCCGTGACCCGCCTCCGCAGACGTACACGCGGCCGGGCAGAAGGTCGCCCGACGCCAGCTCCTCCATCACCAGCTCCACGCCTGCCGACCAGATCGCGACGTCGTCCGCGATGACACGAGCAACGTCCGCCTTCTGGGGGACCGCCAGGCCGCGCGCGTAGTCCACTTTCACTTCTTCGGCGCGCGGGAAAGGCAGATCGAGGCGGTCGGCGATGGACTTGGTGAAAGCCCGGCCCCCGAGGGCGAACATCCGAGTGCCCTCGATGCCGCCATGACGGACCAGGGCGACGTCCGTCGTCCCGCCGCCGACGTCTATGAACAGGGCGCCGGCCTGCTGGACCTGCTCGCTGGCGAGCACCCGCGCCACGGCATACGGTTCCGCCACGATCTCGAGGAGTTCCAGGTCGAGCTGCTCGGCCACGCTCTGTAGCGCCCCGAGGTGAACCAGAGGAGCGAAAGCGTTGAAGATGCTGATCTTGACGTGCCGGCCCTGGAACCCGACCGGGTTCGTGACCGCATAGCCGTCGATCAAGGCGCCAGTAACGGCGGCGTGCACCAGCCGCACGTCCACCTGCGTCAGGCCGGTCTCCCAGGTGATGGCGCGTTCCGCCTCGCGGAGGGCCTCGCGCTGGACGCCGTTGATCAGCTTCTGCAGCTCGACTTCGGTGATCGGAGTGTCGGGTCGCTTGCGCTCTTGCGAGTGGGTCGTGGTGAAGCCTTTGACGAGCTCGCCGGCGATGCCGATAACGACCTGCGTCGGCCGGAACCCGGCCATCTCCTCCGCTTCCTGGAGGGCGGTCGAGCAGTTGTCCACGACCGCGCCGATGTCAGTGACGGTGCCGGACTGCATGTGGGCGAGGCCCTGGCGCTTGCGGCCGACGCCGCGGACGGTCCCGCAGCCCATCTCGTCGATCTCGAAAACGAGGGCTTTGGCGAATTCGGTGCCGATGTCCAGCGCGGTGCAGGCGGCGAGCGCCGATTCCTCCTCGCGGCCCCAAATCTTGCGCCAGAACGCCACGGCAGCCGCTCCCCTGCTTCGATTAGTCGCCGACCGACCTTAGTGTATCCGCGATCGCGGCGAGAGCCGCACCTATGGCCTCCCGTTTCGTGGCCATGCCCTGAGCCATTTCCGGCCGGCCGCCGCCGCGTCCTGCCATGGGTTTCATGGCCACTTTGACGAGCTCCCCAGCCGAAATGCCGCGGGAGAGAAGGTCCTGGCTGACTGTGACGAACAGCTGGGGGGCTTCGGCGTCGAAGGCGACGGCGATGACGCCCGAACCCAGCGCGGCGCGAATCTCCTTGACGAAGCTCTTCCACTGCTCGGGCGATTCGAAGGCGGCCGATAGGGCGACCAGCCTGACGCCGGGCGCGACTTCCTCCGCTCGAGCCGCGAGATCGGCGGCCTTTGGCAGGCCGCTTCCGCCGGCCCGGAGCCGCTTGCGAGTGTCTCGAAGCTCGTCCTGGAGGGCGGCGACGCGGTCCGGGACGGCTTCGAGCGACGTGGCTCCGACGGCGTCGGCGATACGATCGAGCAGCGCGAGACGCTCCCAGAGGAGATCGTCGGCGCCGTCGCCGGTGACGGCTTCGATCCGGCGCGTGCCTGCCCCGATGCTCCGCTCGCCGGTGATTACGAAGCTGCCGATCTGACCCGAGGCCGAGCAATGGGTGCCGCCGCAGAGTTCCAGCGAGTAATCCTGGACGTGGACCGTGCGCACGCGCTCGCCGTACTTCTCGTCGAAAAACGCGTCGGCTCCGGCGGCGACGGCTTCGGCCATCGATTGGACGGTGGTGGTCACGGGCCGGTCGTCGCGGACGATGCGGCGCACTTCGTCCTCGATCGCGCGCTTTTCGTCCGCGCTGAGCGGCCGATCGCCCGGGTAGTCGAAGCGCAGGTAGTCCGGCGTCACGAGCGAGCCGGCCTGGTGCGCCTCGGGCCCGACGACGTTGCGCAGGGCGCGGTGGAGCAAGTGCGTCGCCGTGTGGTTGCGCATCGTCCGGGCGCGCCGTTCGGCGTCAACTCGGGCTGTGACCGTCTCCCCCACCCTGATGCGGCCGTGAAGCTTGCCGCGATGGACGAACAGCCCAGCGATCGGCTTCTGAGTGTCCTCGACCGTGAAGAGCGCGCTTCCGCCGCCGGTTTCGAGCAGGTCGCCTCGGTCGCCGACCTGGCCGCCGCCCTCGCCGTAGAAGGGCGTGGCGTCGAGCACGACTTCGGCTTCGCCGCTGCCGGTGAGCTCCTGGTATTCCATGTCGTCGCGCAGGATCGCCAGGACGCGCGCGTCGGCTTCGGTGGTTTCGTAGCCGGCGAAACGGGTCTCGCCAGTGCGGCGTTGGATCGCCTGGTAGAGGTCGCCGAGCTCGGCGTGGCGCGCCAGGTCGGCTTTGGTGCCCTTGCGGCTGCGCGCCTTCTGCTCGGCCATAGCCGCCGCGAAACCTTCGCGATCGACTCGCACGCCGTACTCGGCGGCCATGTCCACGGTGAGATCGACCGGGAAGCCGTACGTGTCGTGGAGCCGGAAAGCTACCTCGCCACTCAGCACCGGGGCTTCGGCGGGCAGGCTGTCGGGCAGCCGGCCGATCGTTCGCTCTTCGCGTGTGAGGTGCGCAAGCGCGGCCTCGAGGTGGACCGTGCCCGTCTCGAGTGTCCGGGCGAACTGGGCCTCTTCCTGGCGGATGACCTTGAGGATCCTGTCGCGCTGATCGACCAGGTTCGGGTAGGCGTCCTTCATGACGTCGATCACGACGCTCGCGGTCACGTCCATGAACGGTTCGCGCCGGCCGAGCAAGCGGCCATGCCGCACCGCACGACGCAGGATTCGCCGCAGGACGTAGCCGCGGCCCTCGTTGGACGGCGCCACGCCGTCGGCCACCAGGAATGTCACCGCGCGGGTGTGGTCGGCGATGACCTGGTAGCTGAATCGCTCCGCCTCGAAGGCTTCGGGGTCATGGCCGAGCAGTCCGCGCATGGCGGCGTGGATCGGCGTGAACAGATCGGTGTCGTAGTTCGTCGGAACCTGCTGGATGACGCTGGTCAGTCGCTCCAGCCCCATGCCGGTGTCCACGGAGGGCATCGGCAGGGGCACGCGGGTGCCGTCGGCGTGCTGGTCGAATTCCATGAAGACCAGGTTCCAGATCTCCAGCCAGCGCGGGCAATGCTCCGAGTGATCCGGAATGCACTCGGGCCCCTCGCTGAACTCGACTCCGCGATCGAAATGGATTTCGGAGCAGCGTCCACACGGCCCGGTGTCGGCCATCCGCCAGAAGTTGGCGTCGTTGCCCTCTTCGACGTTGCCCCAGCGGGCAATCCGCTCCGGCGGCAGGCCGATCTCGTCGCGCCACACGCCATAGGCCTCGTCGTCGTCGGTGTAGACGGTCGCGGCCAGCCGGTCGCCCGGGATTTCGAAGACTTCGGTCAGGAGTTCCCACGCCCAGTGGATGGCTTCGCGCTTGAAATAGTCGCCGAAACTCCAGTTGCCGAGCATCTCGAAGAAGGTGTGGTGGCGCGGCGTGCGGCCTACCTCCTCGAAGTCGTTGTGCTTCCCGGCGACACGCAGGACCCTCTGGTAGTCGGCAGCACGGACGTAGCTGCGCTTCTCGCGCCCGGTCAGGACGTCCTTGAACTGGACCATCCCGGAGTTGGTGAATAGCAGCGTCTGGTCGCCCGCCGGAACGAGCGAGGCGCTTGGAACCTCGGTGTGGCCGCGCTCGACGAAGAACTCGACGAAGCGACGCCGCACCTCGGCCGCAGGTAGGTAAGGGATCGGCAGGTCAGGCATCGCCGGTAACGGTACCAAACGGCGGCGCTCCGCCGCTGAGGCGCCGGTCGCTCGCGTTCTCGCTTACGGCGTGTATATCTCCGCGGATGCCAGGATGCCGGATCCGGCGCCTCCGGCGAGGAGGACGCGGCCGTCCTTGAGGAGGGTGACACTGCAACCGCTTCGAGCGGTCGTGATGGAGCCGGCAGCGCTGAACTCGCCTGTCTTGGGGTCGTACAGTTGCGCCGAGTCCCAGCCGGCGACGAAGACGCGGCCGTCCTCCAGGAGCGCGGTCCCGTCGCCGCAGAACGGTATGCGGCTGTCGGTCGGGCCGAGGGCACCGCTCGGGAGGAGCGACCCGGTCGGGCTGAACTTGTCAGTCCTGGGGTCGAACAGCTCCGCCGAGCTCAGGCATCCGCCGCTGTCCGGGGTGCCTCCGACCAGGAGAACTCGGCCGTCCTTGAGCAACGTCGCGGTGTGGCCGTAGCGAACCGGGGCCATTGGACCGATCGAACTGAGCAAGCCGGTCTTGGGGTCGTACAGGGAAGCCTGACCCTCTCGGCCTCCAGCGATCAGCACCCGGCCGTCTTGCAACAGGGTGGCCGTGTCGCCGTACGCACCTCCCTGCACAGTGCTCGTTACCTGGAATTTCCCGGTCCTTGGGTCGTAGAGCTGCCCTGGGCTGCTCTCAAGCATCGAGCCATCGCTGGCCGCGGTCATCAACACGCGGCCATCGGCAAGGAGAGTGGCATTGAGGCTGCTGTAGATGAACGGTCGGACGTTGTAGTGGCCTGAGGTTTCGGACGAATCGGCCAGCATCGAACCCGTCGGGCTGAATTGACTCGTTCTCGGGTCGTACAGCTCCGCCGCCGGAAAGTCGACGATGAGGACGCGCCCGTCCGGGAGCAAGGTTGCCGTCTGGGCGTCGTCGAGCGTGTTCGATATCTTGCCGGTCGGCGCGAACTCGCCGGTGGCCGGGTCATAGAGCTCCGGCCAGATGATCGTCATGGGGCCGCCACCACCGACGATCAGGACGTGCCCGTCGTTGAGGCGGATCGCGAGATTGCCGCCCCGAGCGTTGCCCATCGAGCCCGTGAGATGGAACTTGCCGACGCTCCGCACGAGAGGCGTCTCTCCTCGTGTGACAAGCGGCGTCGTCAGCGGCGAAACGGTCGGCGAGATCAGCGGCGAGATAGTCGGCGAGATAGTCGGCGAGACAGTAGCTGCGGTCGCATGCGACTGAGAGCAACTGCTGAGAGCCACGCCGGCGGCAAGAAGCAGGGCGGCCGGACTCGGCCGGGCAAGCGCTAACCGATGTCGCGGACGCCGGTTGGGCGAGATCGCCCCCGATTGAATTGCCATCTTGCGGCCCCCCTGCCATGCCCCCGGCGGCCTCGACGAAACGCAGTCTAGCGCGGCGGGCAAGAGCTCCGTTTCGGGGTTTTCAACCACCAGATAGGGGCGGGTAGGGAGTTGCGCCAGACAGCTCACCCGCGCTCAGGCAGAGCCCTGCGTGCTCCTGTTCAGCCAAAGTTCAGGTTTCCCAGTTAGCATGCGCTCTGCATCAGCATTACTGGAGTAGACACCAGTTGGATACAACTGAACAGCCGCGCCTGACGGAGCCGAGGCTGCCCGCCCGTCCCGCGTCACCCTGGATCGACACTGCCGGGTCTCTGCCGACCTTCGCCCAGTCCTCTCGGGCGACCGCCGCGATCCTGGCTTTCGTGGCCGTGTTCGAGTTCACGGTTAGATCTCAGCAGCCCTTCCACACCGCGTCGGCCGATCCTCTCGCCAACTTCCTTGGCGTAGCGGTCCCTCTGGCAGCGGCTTTCGTCGCGGCCTCTGCGCTCTACTGCCCATGGCGGGCGCTGCTCCTCGTCCTCGCGCTGACGCCGTTGTGGAACGGAGCCTACATTTCGTGGCAGATCGGCTCCGTTCAAGTGATCCTCCAGACGGTCTTCGTGGTCGCGCTGGGGATCGGGGCCGCCATAGCATGGGCGAAAGAAGAGGGCGTCTTCGCGGCGAGGTCGGAATCAGCCACGTCCGCACGCACGAAGGGATTCGACGCGTTCCGGCTGGCCGCGGTCGCGGTCGCAGGCTTCGTGGGGATAGCCGCCGTCTCGACCGTCGCGTCTCCCAACGTGGCGCTGAGCGCAACCGTGCTTCTCCATGGCATCCTCGAGCCGATCGCACTGGCCGCGATCCTCGTGTTCTTGCGCCCATCCCGGCGCGACCTGGTAATGCTCGGCGTGGCACTGGGTGTGTCGGTCGGCCTCGGTACCGCGCTCAACGTCATCGCGGCCCTCCCGACCATGACCTCGCTGGCCGCCGTTCAGGCAAATCGCCTCGTGTTTGCCAGAGCGTCCTTCTACAACGTCGGCCTGTACGCCGCCGTGGTGGCGACAACCGTCCCGCTCGTCGTGGCCGCCGTGGCCCTTCGCCGGTCGCTGAACCTGCCCAGGTGGGCGGTCAGCCTGATGGTCGCGGTTCTCGCCGCCGGCTCGGCCGGCCTCTTCTTCGCTCTCTCTAAGAGCGCCTGGATCGCGACCGCCAGCGGCACGGTCCTGCTGTTGCTCTTCATCATGCACAGCTGGCGCCGCCGTCTGGCTCTCGTCGTCGCCAGTGTGGCCGTGTCGACGCTCTTCATCCCCTGGCCCGCGGTCATCCTCCAGATATCCCCGAGCCTCAACTCCGGGTACCGCAGCGCCATGGTCGCGCTCGTCGGCGAGAGCAGGTACGACTCCTGGAACCCGGCCACGCTCGCCGGCCGCGGTTCGCTGACCGAGCGCTTCTACGCTGCGGACGCGGCCGTCTTGATGGCCCTGACCAATCCGGTCCTCGGCGTGGGCCTGGACCAGTTCGGCGTCAACTACACAAACCCGGCCTACAGGCCCCCCCAGGCCAACGACTTCGTCGACCACGCCCATTCGTTCTTCCCGGAGATCGGCGCGGAGCTCGGGCTGGTGGCCGTGACGTTAGTCGTGGTCCTGTACGCCGCCGCTCTGTGGGCCATGTGGCGTGTCTATCGGAGGGCTCGGGAGCGGCTGACGCGCGTCCTCGCCGCCGGTTTGTTCGCCTCGATGATTTCCTGGCTGGTGGTCGCCACCGCGTTCGGCTGCGATATCTACAGGCCGGACCGCGACCTGTCGTCGGACGTGGTGGTTGCGGCAGTCGTCCTCGGCGCGGCACTGGCGCTGGCGCGGACCGTCCGCGCTGAGCAGTCCCGGCGCCCAACGGATGGGGCTCCGGGCGTCGCAAGCTAGGTTCGCCGCCGCCGGTTCCAGATGCGGGATCCAGCGATCGCCGCCCCGACGAGCGCGCCAAGGGCGAGGCCTCGCGCGAAGGCCAGCAGACGGGGATCCGTGGCGCTTTCGGGTGTGCGTCGCCGGAGGATGAAGCGCCGCAACTCGCCGATCACGATCGCAACCTCCGCTCGACCGGGCCCAGGATCGACAGAACCGCCACAAAGCCGATGCCCGCCCATGCCACGAGCGAGGCGGAGACGACGTGGAAGTCGCCGATGCGAATCGGATCGACTCCGGTCCTGCCTCCCAGAGCGTCCCCCGCCCAAGCCCCGAGCGCGGCCGCGGCGAAGACGATCGCGATCCGTACGCCCGCTCTGGCGCGCAGGAAGACGAATAGAGCGGTATGAAAGCCGCCGATAAAGAGGGCAAGAATAGGAGCGGGGCCGATAGCCACGTGCGGAGTATAGGAGACGCTCAGCCGGCGACCGGCCGATCCGGCCGAGCGGGCTGGGCGATTCGGCCCCCGCCTAACACGGCCTCGCCGCAATAGAAGACGGCGGCCTGACCCGGAGCGGCGGCCCACACTGCCTCGTCGGTGTCAACGATCCAGTTGTCATCCCCGGCTGGGTGAACCGTCGCGCCGGCGGTACGACCGCCGTGGCGGATCTGAACCTGGGCTCCGAAGGAGCCTCGAGGTTCCGCCAGCAGAGCTTCGGCGGTCGTCGCCGAAGGTGGCTCTCCAGCCACGAACCGCATCTGCTCGACCTGGAACGTGCGCACCAGCAGATCCTCGCGCCGGCCAAGTCGAATCCGGTTGGCCTCGGCGTCGATCTCGAAGACGTAGCGGACTTCGCCCAGGGCGACTCCGATGCCATGGCGCTGCCCCACCGTGTAGCTGGCGGCGCCGAAATGCTCGCCGACCTCGGTGCCGTCGATGTCCACGACCGGTCCGGGCTCGGGCCGCCAGCCGGCGCGATCGCGAAGCGCCTCGCGATAGTCGCCACGAGGCACGAAGCAGATCTCCTGGCTGTCCGGCTTCTCTGCGGTGGCGAGACCCATTGACCGTGCCACTTCTCGAACCTGCGGCTTCGTGAGCTCTCCGAGGGGGAATTGAGTGTGCGCCAGCTCTTCCTGGCCCAGGCCGTAGAGGAAGTAGCTCTGGTCCTTCTTGGGATCGCGTCCGCGCAGCAACCGGTACCCGTCCGGCCCATTCTCGATACGGGCGTAGTGCCCCGTTGCCACGGCCTCGCAGTCGTACATGAAGCGTGCCCGTCCGAGGAGCGCCCCGAACTTGACGACGTTGTTGCAGTCGACGCACGGGCTTGGCGTTCGACCCTGCAGGTAGGAGCGCAGGAAGGGCTGCAGGACGCCGTCGTTGAACTCACGCTCGAGATTGAAGATGTAGAAAGGAATGTCGAGCTGGGCCGCGACCCGACGCGCATCCTCGGCGGCGTCGAGGGAGCAACAGCTGCGCTTGAACTCCGAGTACGAGTCGGCCACGTCGTGGAGCCGCATCCACACGCCGATAGCCTCGTCGCCGGCGGCTTTGACGAGCGCCGCCGCCACCGACGAGTCCACGCCGCCTGACATCGCGACGAGAACCCGCGTCACTCGGCCGCCGCCTCCACGCTCGCCATGGGGCTGGGTTCCGAGGAACCGGTCGCAGGCATCACCGAGCCCCGGGCCCGAAGGTTCGCTACCGCGTCGCGTTGAGCCACGATGGTCCGGGCCACCAGCCGGACTGCCTCGTCGATCTCGCCGGCCGTCGTCGCCCGGCCCAGGGAGATGCGCAGTGCACATCGGGCCTCGTCGTCGGGATATCCCATCGCCGTCAGAACGTGGCTGACTTCCGTGGATCCGGTGACGCAAGCCGAGCCTGTCGAGCAGGCCAGCCCGGCCAGGTCCAGCGCCGTCGTCACGGCCGCACCGTCCAGCCCGCGGGCCAGGAATGACGCCAGGCCCGGCAGCCTTTCACTGAGATGGCCGGTTTCCTCGACGTCCGGAAGCTCGCGGAGGGCGGAGGCGAGTTGCTCGCGAAGTGCCGCCAGGCGAGGGACCGTTTCAGTCTGTTCCGCCACGGCCAGCTCCAGTGCGACCGCCATCCCGATGGCGCCGGCGACGTTCTCGGTTCCGGCGCGTCGATAGCGCTCCTGGGCGCCGCCCTGTTCCTGGGCCAGGATGTTGGTGCCGTGGCGGACGTAGAGGGCGCCCGTGCCCTTTGGCCCTTCGAACTTGTGGGCCGCCAGCGAGAGCAGGTCCACGTCGAGCAGTGCGACGTCGATAGGGAGATAAGGCGCCGCCTGGACCGCGTCGGTATGAACGAGAATGCCCTTGTGCCGGTGCACCCTCGCGGCGATCTCCGCGACCGGCTGGATCGTGCCAACCTCGTTGTTGGCGAGCATGACGCTGACCAGGATCGTCTTGGGGGAGATTGCCGCCTCGACGGCATCGGGGTCGACCCGGCCGTAGCGATCGACCGGCACTTCCACGATCTCGAACCCGAACTTCTCGAGGTACCTGACGGTATGGGCGATGGAATGATGCTCGACCGCCGTGGTGACGATCCGATGGCCGCGCGCCTTCGCGGCCCAGGCGGCGCCCTTGACAGCCAGGTTGTTGGCCTCGGTGCCGCCCGCGGTGAAGACGATCTCCCGCGGCTGAGCCCCGATGGCGCGTGCGACCCGTTCGTGGGCCTCGTCCAGCCCCGCTCGGGCACGGCGGCCTTGCCCATGCAGAGACGAAGGGTTGCCGAACTCCCCGGTCAGGAACGGCATCATGGCTTCGAGTGCTTCGTGCCGCAGCGGCGTGGTTGCGGCGTAGTCCAGGTATATCGGCATCGCGTCGATTGTACGCCCGAGTCTCAGGGCGGCCCGCCGGCGAGGCTGAGTGTCACAGCTGATCTGCGTTTACGCTGTCCGGCGCCGCGGCCGGCCGGGCAGGCTCAGCGAGCCGTGCGGGTCAGCTGCTCCCGGCGAAGAGCCATCGCCACGCCGATCGCCGCGCTGGCGGACGCCAGAACTGCGACGCCCCATTCGGAGTGGAAGCCGTAGCCTGCGCTCGAGTTCCAGAACGACATCAGCGGCATCGGGCCGATGCCGACCTCCAGGCGGGGCACGGACGCGAGTAGCGCGATGACCGACAGCATGATTATCCCGAAGACGATCATCACAAAGGCGAACAGGTATCCGTACAGCGCCGACTTGGCCATGGCGAGTACAGGATGAAGCGGTCCTCTCATTTTCTCCCTCCGGCTGCTGGATCTCGCCCGGGGCACTCCCGGGTCCGAACGGCCCGATCATAAACCAGGTCGACGCTCGTGCGAAGTCCTAGCCGCGGACCGCGGCGTCCTGCTCGGCGATCAAGCGGTCGTACTCGCGGCCGGCGATGCGGCGGCGGTCGTGGGCCGAAAGGACCCGCTTGCGGATCCGGATCGTCCGGGGCGTGACCTCGACCAATTCGTCCCCGCCGATGAACTCGATGGCGGACTCGAGGGTGAGTTCTCGCGGCGGAGTGAGGCGCAGCGCCTCGTCGTGCGCGTGAGTCCGCATGTTCGTGAGCTTCTTCTCTTTCGTGGCGTTGACGTCCATGTCGCCGGGGCGGGCATTCTCTCCTACGACCATGCCCTCGTAGACGTCGGAACCAGCCGAGATGAACAGCTCCGAGCGCTCCTGAAGGTTGAACAGGCCATACGCGTTGGACAGGCCGGGCCGGTCCGCGACCAGAACGCCCGTCATGCGGTGGGTGACTTCGCCCGCCCAGGGCCCGTAACCCTCGCCGATCTGGTGCAGGAGCGCCGTGCCGCGTGTCTCGGTCAGGAGCTGGCCTCGAAAACCGATCAGGCCGCGAACGGAGATCACATATTCCATCCGGACCCGGCCGTCGGCGTCGGTGCTCATCTGCTCCAGCCGGGCCTTGCGGTCCGCCAGGGCCGCCTGCACCGGGCCAATGAACTCCGGCGGCATGTCGACCGTTATCCGCTCGTAGGGCTCGTGGGTTTCGCCGTCCACCTCATGCAGGAGCACTTCGGGTCGCGAAACCTGGAGCTCGTGGCCTTCCCGGCGCATCTGCTCGATGAGGATCGCGAGCTGGAGCTCTCCGCGGCCGCGGACCTCGTAGGTGTCGCCCGAATCGGTCGGCAGGACCTCGATCGAGACGTTGCCGAGAACCTCGCGATCGAGCCTTTGCTTGAGCTGGCGGCTGGACACGTACTTCCCCTCACGCCCGGAGAGCGGCGAGGTGTTGGCTCCGAACGTCATGCGCAGCGTCGGCGCGTCCACGTCGAGGCGAGGCAGTGGACGTGGGTCGAGCGGGTCGGTGATAGTGTCGCCGATCGTCACGTCGGGGATGCCCGCCACGGCCACGATGTCTCCGGGACCGGCCTCCGGGATATCCACGCGTTCGATGCCGTGGGCGGTCGTGAGGCTCGTCACGATGCCGCTCACCGTGACGGTGCGCCCGGGCTCGATCGACCCGGCGGTATCGTCGGCTTCGTCGCGAACGATCGTTATCCGCTGGCCGATCCTGATCGTGCCGTTCCACAGTCGTCCGACGGCCATTCGGCCGACGTAGTCGTTGGCGGACAGGTTGGTCACGAGCAGCTGGAGAGGGTGATCAGGGATGTATTTCGGGGCCGGAGTGTGCTCGATCATGAGCTCGAAGAGCGGGCGTAGGCTCTCGCCAGGCGTATCGAGATCGAGCGTAGCCGTACCCGTTCGGGCATTCGTGAAGACCACAGGGAAGTCGATCTGCTTCTCGTCGGCACCCAGGTCCAGGAACAGCTCGTAGACAGCGTCGAGGACTTCGCGTGCCCTCGCATCGGAGCGGTCGATCTTGTTGATGACCACGACGACCGGCAAGCGACGCGCCATGGCCTTCTGGAGGACGTAGCGAGTCTGCGGCAGCGGGCCCTCGGCGGCGTCGACCAGCAGAAGGATCGAGTCGACCATGAGCAGGCCGCGCTCCACCTCGCCGCCGAAGTCGGCATGACCGGGAGTGTCGACGATGTTGAGCCGGATCCCGTCGTACTCCACTGAGGTCTGCTTCGCGAGGATGGTGATCCCTTTCTCGCGCTCCAGGTCGCCGGAGTCCATGACGCGGTCGACGAGTATGGCGTTGGCTCGGAACGCCCCAGCCTGGCGCAGCATGGCGTCGACGAGCGTGGTCTTGCCGTGGTCGACGTGGGCGACGATCGCGATATTGCGGATGTCGGCGCGCTCGACGGCTGCGGCCGGGTCGATGGGCGTGGCGAAGCTGGTTGCGTCATTCATGGGCTGCGGAATTGTCGCACAGTCGCAGATGGCGGGCCTTTCCATGGCCCTTCCCGGCCGTCTCGGCGGTCTCGGCCCAGAGTGAGCGCCCGGCGCGGTACACTCGGCCGGAGGAGCAAGCGCCATGACTGTCGCAGCAATCGTGATCGTCCCCGACTCTGCCGCCGCCCTGGCGAACGTGGAAGGCGAGCCCGTCATCAGGCGACTCGTACAGTCGGCCTGGGCGGGAGGCGCGATGCCGATCGTGGTGGTCTGTCCGGCTGTTGACGGGGCATTCGAACAGGCGATGACCGAGCTTCAGGTCGCCCTGGCTCGTCCCGAGCCGGCCGTGCCGCACGGCATCGCCTGGTTCGCCGGCGGTCAGAAGGCTGCCGCCCGGGCAGTAGTGGAGACGACCGCCAGCCTGCTCTGGCCTTTCCGGTTTTCGTGGGTCGACCCCGAGACGGTAACCTCGCTCATAGAAGCGCACGGCGCGTCTCCGGAAGCTGTCATTCGGCCGGCTTACGGGGGCCGGCGCGGCTTCCCGATCCTCGTGCCCAATTCGTTGGCAGAACGACTGAATGAGCTTCCCGGGCTTCACGGGGAAGAAGCGATCGATGCGGTTGTCGCAGGGGGCGTGCCGTCGCTCACGGTCGAGCTTGGAGACCCTGGCATCGTCCACGACGGTGGCACTCCCCGATCCAGCCTGCCCGATTACCAGGGACCGCCGAGTCCGGTGCCGGGGAGCCGGGCCGGGATGGGCTCCGAAACCATCGAGGCCGGATCGTAGGCCGGCCTGAAGCCCGCTAGGCGGTCGGCGCGACGATCGGTCCCGCTGAGCCCACGTTGGCGAAGCTATAAGTGGTGACGATCTGGATCAGGTGCTCGCCGCTCGAGGTGTCGGTCCAGGCGTTGAAGGTGGCCGACACGGGGGTCCCATCTTGTGTCACGTACAGGTCGAGTGAGACGTTCACGATCTTTTCGGGCAGCGTGGAAACATCCAGGACGGCCAGCTTGCTCTTGCCCGGAGTCCACCATGGCGTCGACACGAGGTGACTGAGCGTTTGGCCGGAGTCGCTGGTCGTATCGCCGACGTACTGCAACATCTTGGGACCGGTCAAGTCGAAGATGGGAAGCAGCAAGTAGTAGGCCGAGATAGTCGACGCCGGAGCGTAGTGGCCGGCGGCCGATCGCAGCGATAGCTGATTGGACATCAAAGTGAAGTCGGTTGCGATGCCGCCGATCGTCACGGTCCCAGCCTCATTGCCGGCTTCTACCGTGACGTCGAGGCTACTGAAGAGCGTGTAGCCCTGATTCGAATTGTTGACCTGCGGGCTGACCGTCGCTCGGGTGCTGACGTGGATGTGCGCGTTGAAATTGGGATCCGCGAACTGGGCCAGCGTCCTGGCGATGGACGCGGGCAGCGTGGGTGCTGGGGTTGGAGAGGCGGTGCGGGCCACAACGGCCTGCCGCGTCGGGGCCGGCCCGGAGCCGAAAGTGCCTGCGAGGAAGAGCGCACCGAAGACGAGGGCGACGACAACGAAGGCGACACCGGCTCCCACGAGCAGGCTCGGCCCCGATCGCGGGGCGGGTTCGGGCCGCAAGGGAGTCGGGGTTTGGAAGGGCGTGCTGGCATACCTCTCGACGAAGAAGCGCTCTCCAGCGTCCGGCGGCGCTGCAATCGGTTCGTACTTCGTCCCGCAGCGCGGGCACGCTTCTTCGTCGGCGTCGAAAACGTCGTGGCAGCGGGGGCAGCGGACCATCTTCTCTGTCATCTGCCGCGCTCCTGCCTGTCGTACCGGCGCAGTTTCACGCTCCAGGGGTAGTTTCGGCTCGGGTCTGAGCGGGCTCCACGCCGACGAAGCGCAAGCCCAACTCAGCGTACTGCTCCGCGTCGGGCGGCGAAGGGGCTTCCAGCATCAAATCGGTGCCGGATTGGGTCTTTGGAAATGCCATGACCTCGCGAATGTTCGTCTGCCGCGCGAGCAGCGCCGCCCAGCGATCGATGCCGACGGCGATGCCTCCATGGGGTGGCGCGCCGAAGTCGAAGGCCTCGAGGATGCCACCGAATCGTTCGTGCATCTGCTCCAACGAATAGCCCTGGAGCGCAAAACTTCTTTCCAGCAACTCGCGGCGATGGATCCGGACGGAACCGCCGCCGAGCTCCCAGCCGTTGAGCGCCACGTCGTATTGCATGGCGCGGGCCCGGCCTGCCGGATCGTCGGGAGAGGGTTCGTAGGGATCGCCGGACGCGGTGACGAGCAGCGTCTCGTCCTCGGGAACGACGCCGCTGAACGGGTTGTGCGTCGCGTGCCAGCGGCTGCCGTTGGTGTCCCACTGGTACATAGGGAAGTGGTAGATCCAGCAGTAGGCCAGCACGTCGGGATCCGCGAGGTTGAGACGCAGGCCTAGCTCCTGGCGGAGGCGACCCAGGACGTCGGCGACGAGCTTGCGGTGGGCGTCGGCCACGATGAGGATCAGATCGCCCGGCTTGGCCCTGGTGGTCGCAGAGATCGCTCCTAGATTCGTGAACTTGCCGATGGGCGACCGGAGCTCCCCATCGGCGACGAAGGCAACGTGTGCCAGTCCCTTGGCCCCGTAGCGGCGGGCGAACCCCGTCAGGTCGTCGATCTGGGAGCGGCTGGCGTCAGCCATCCCCGGCACCGTGATCGCCTTGACGCAGCCGCCGGCGGCCAGAGCGTCGTCGAATACCCGGAAGCCACTCGCCGCTTCCCCGAACGCCGGCGCCACGTCGACCAACTCCATCCCGAAGCGGAGATCGGGCTTGTCCGAGCCGAAGCGCTCGATTGCCTCCTCGTAGGTGAAGCGCGGGAACGGGATCTGCCGGATCGGCCGGTCGGGGGTCGTCGCGCGGCTCACCTCGACGATCATCGCCTCGACGAAGTCCATGACCCGATCTTCTGTCACGAAGCTCATCTCCAGGTCGAGCTGGGTGAACTCGGGCTGGCGGTCGCCGCGCAGGTCCTCGTCCCGGAAGCAGCGCGCGATCTGGAAGTAGCGGTCCATGCCCGCGACCATGAGCAGCTGCTTGAGCTGTTGGGGGCTCTGCGGCAGAGCGTAGACGGAACCGGGTTGGAGGCGGCTGGGGACGATAAAGTCGCGAGCGCCTTCGGGCGTGGACTTGAGCAGGATCGGCGTCTCGATCTCGACGAAGCCGGCCTTGTGGTGGGCCTCGCGGATGGCGCGCACCAGGTCGGAGCGGAGCAGCAGCCGCTCGAGCAGCGGGCGGCGCCGGATGTCGAGGTAGCGGTAGCGGAGACGCACGGTCTCCTCGATTGGCGCGTCGGGCTCGTTGATGTAGAACGGCGGCGTAAGCGCCTCGCTCAGGATCTCGACCTTTCGACCGCGGACCTCGATCTCGCCGGTATCGAGCCGGGCGTTCTCCGTGCCGGCCAGACGGCGAGCGACTTCGCCTTCGATCTGGAGGACGAATTCGGGTCGGGCCTTGCTGGCGGCCTCGTGCGCCGCGGGCGACTCCTTGGCGTCGACGACGACCTGGGTAATGCCGTAGCGGTCGCGCAGGTCCAGGAAGATGAGCTGGCCGTGATCGCGGCGGCGATGGACCCAGCCGGCGAGCAGCACGGTCCGGCCGGCGTCGTGGGCGCGCAACTCACCGCAGGTGGCGTCGCGGTAGGGCGTGGCGAGGCCGTAGGCGGCTTTGGAAGATGCGGCGGGGCGGGCGTCACTCATGCGGAGAATGCTACCGGAAGCCCCAACCGCGCGGCGAGATCTGTGTCGCACGGGGGTGACAGGTGATTGGCAGACCGGCGATCCGCAGACTGCCGATCCGCAGCTCGCCGGTCCACTGCCCCAGACGCGCAGCGGCGAGCTTTCTGGTCAAACTTGCATCGGGTGAGAGTTAGGCCATCCAATTGTGGCCCGGCGCGCCGCGGTGAGGGTCGTTCGACGGCAGAACTCATGAGTCACGCTTGGCCGCGGGCCCGCGGCGCGCCCAATCGTCGGTCCGCGGCCGGCATCGACGCCTCAACTGCTCCAATTCTCATGTTAGGCAAGTCCGACTAGATGCTCCGACCCATGGCCGTGGGTATGGACGCGCCCTGGTTCGGGGGTCTTGCGCGGTGCCCTACATCGTTTCGCCGATCTCGACGATGTGGCCGTCGGGATCGTGGAAGCGGAAGACTCCCTGGCCCCATGCCTGGGTTTCGATCGGGTGGATCAGGTCTGCGCCCGCCTCGGTCACCGCCCGGTAGGCCGTCTCGAGGTCGTCGGTCTCGAAGTAGATGTCGATGTTGTCCTTGCCCTGCGGACCCTTTGCGAAGACGCCCGGCGTCTTGTACACCTTCTCGAGCAGGTCGACGCCGTCGTGGATCGAGAAATCGCCCTCGAAGATCACGATCGTGCCGTGATCCTGGGCGACAGGCAGCCCAAGCACGTCGCGATAGAAGGCAGTCGAGCGGGCGACGTCGCTCACGAACACGATTGTCGAGACGTGACGGATCTTCAACTGGTCTCCTCGATCACGACGGCTTGACCTGCGGGGGGTTCGATCGACAAGCTAGCGATGAGGGCAGCGACCGCCGATTCCGTATCGACCGCGTTTGGACCCCATCGTGCCTCGATATAGCCGGCTGCGCTCAGCTGCCATTTGTTCCAGCCGTCACCGCGGCTCTCGATCGTGGGCATGGCGCCGATACTCCCTCGGGTCTGGCCGGGTGGCAGACTTCCCGTCGGCAGCGGCCCCGGCATCATTTCGGCGCCTTCATACCAGTAGACGACCACTTGGCGGCCGTTCACCGCAATGCTCGGGGATGGCGCGCATGCCGGGCCGCCCACCTGTCGGGGTCGCGCCGCCCGCCGAGCTGGCGCCAGGCTCGGATCGAGGCATCCTGGATCACCTCCTGCGCATCTTCCGGCGAGCGGACCACCGCCAGAACGGCGCGGTAGATGCGGGGAGCATTCGTCTGTCACTACCTATGACCAGACGGCGGCGCGATTCGTTCCCCTAGCCGTGGTGGTGACTCTTGGCGGCCCGGGCCAGGTCCTTGGCCAGCGAATCGAGCGGAATCAGGTGCTGGGTGCCGGCCTCGAGGTCCTTGAGCTGGACGTGGCCGTCGGCAAGCTCGTCGCCGATGATCACGGCGAAGTGGGCGTGGTCGCGGGCGGCGCTCTCGATCTGCCGGCCGAGCTTTCGCGGCGACAATTCGGCCCGGACGGAGAGCCCCTCCGCGCGGAGCAGGCTGGCGATGCGAAGCCGGGCCGTGGTATCGGCCGGATCGGCGCCGACGATGACCGCCAGCGGCGCGGCTTGATGCGTCGGAGCGGCGCCGGTCTCCTCGAGCGCGAGAAGCACGCGGTCGAGGCCGAGGGCGAAGCCGATCCCCGGCGTCGGCCGGCCGCCGAGCAACTCGACGAGGCCGTCGTATCGGCCGCCGCCGCCGAGCGCCTGCTGCTGACCCTCGGCACCCTGGCGGTAGTACTCGAAAGCGGTGCGGGAGTAGTAGTCGAGGCCGCGGACCAGCGTAGGCTCGACTCGATACGGGACGGCCAGCGCGTCGAGGTGCGCCCTCACGGCCGCGAAATGCGCGACGCAGGCTTCGCACAGGCAATCGCCCATCTTGGGCGCGGCCGCGATCAGCGCCGCCATCGCCGGATCTTTCGAGTCGAGCAGGCGTAGCGGGTTGGTCTCTAGCCTTCGCCGCTCGAGCTCGGGAAGTCCGATCTCGTGCCCAAGGAAGTAGGCCGTCAGCAGCTTGAGGTAGGCCGGCCGGCAGGCGCCGTCGCCGATCGAGTTGATCAGCACCTGGACGTCTCCCAGGCCCGACTCCACGTAGAACCGGTAGCCGAGCTCGATCATCTCCGCGTCGACGGCAGGCCCGGGGTCGCCGATCGCTTCGCAATCCCACTGCCAGAACTGGCGGTAGCGGCCGGCCTGCGGCCGGTCGTAGCGGAACATCGGGCCGGTCAGCGCGAGCTTCACCGGCGGCGGCCATGTCTGCATGCCGTGCTGGATGTAGGCGCGAACTACGCCGGCCGTCGCTTCGGGCCGCAGGGCCCAGGATTCTGATTCCTCGGTCCGCGGTGCGAGCCGGAACAGTTCCTTCTCGACGACGTCGGTGACCTCGCCGATGCCGCGCTCGAACACCGCTGTCTGCTCGAACATCGGGATCTCGATCTCCCGGTAGCCGTAGCGGCCGGCCAGTGAGCGGGCGATCCCCTCGAGGCGGCTCAGGCCCGGTCGAACGTCGGGCAGCAGGTCGCGGGTACCCCGTGGGGCTCGAAATGATGGCATGCCTGCAAGTCTAGCGAGTGGATGTGGCGCCGATGTATGGCGCAGGGTCGCCAGTCGAGACCTCGGCCCAGCCCCGACAGCGGCCCCTCGCACCCGTCAGGTCCGAGGCCCCACCGCTCCCGCTACGGTCTGTGGCCGCTCCGCTCCCGGGCCCCACCGCTCCGGCCCCGATCGCTGTGTGGGCGTCGTTCCTGCCCGGATCTATGTGCAACTGTGACCAAATGGCCCGTTCCGATGGCTCAGTGCCCAGGTGGTGGGCACATCCGACACTCGACTCCACCTTGGCACCAGATGTGGGTCGGATCTGCCCGGATCGGACTACATCTGCGCTCATGGACGACTAGGTCGGGGAGCCGTATGTCGGTCTGAAGTCAGTCTTGTCCCTGAATTCGGGCAAGTCCGACGTATTGGGACAGGCGGTGGCGGAAGCGTGGTCGTATTTGCCCACCACCTGGGCAGCCGGCCCGGCGCGGAGTCCGGTTTGGTCGACGTTGCCAACGGGTGAGTAGAAAGAGCGGGCCCGTGCTCGGCGGGGGTGCGCGCCCGCCCCCGGCGCCTGCGGCCATCCCGCTCCCGGCGGCGCCGCCGCCCGCCCCCGCCGCCGCGCCGGGCCGCCCCGCTCCCCTGCGCCGGGTCTCCCTGGTTCTCCCCTACCCCAGGTCGCGGGCGACCGCCGTCACGTCCTTGAGCTGCTCCAGTCGACTCATGACCCTGGCGAGCTGGGCGACGGAAGCAACCTCGAGCGTGGCCTTGACCGTCGCGGTCCGGTCGGCGGTTACTGCCAGGTTGGCGGCCAGGATGTTGACCTTGTTGTCGGCGACGACCTGAGTGATCTCCGAGAGCAGGCCCGTGCGATCGAAAGCCTCGATCCGGATCGCGATCGGGTAAGTCTGCTGGGGCGACCCCTCCCATTCGACCTCGATCAGTCGCGCGGTCTCACGCTCGTTGAGGATGGTCTGGCAGTTCTTCAGATGAACCGTCACGCCCTTGCCGCGGGTGATGAAGCCGATGATCGGGTCGCCCGGGATGGGATGACAGCATTTGCCGAAGCGGACCAGCAGGTCTCCGACGCCCTTGACCCGAACGCCGCCGTCCCGCAGTGGGGTAGGCGGCGGCGCGGTGGGCGGCAGCGCGAACTGGGCATCGTCGACCACGCCAAGCCGGGTGACGACCTGCTGGGCGCCGACGGCGCCGTAACCGACAGCGGCGTAGAAGTCGTCGAGCGTGTCGTACTTGTAGGCGCGAGCCAGCTCCAGGATCCGCTCCGCCCCCACCGCCCCGAGGCTGGTTCGGGCCAGTCGCCGCAGTTCACGATCGAGCGACTCGCGGCCGTGGGCGATGTTCTCGTCGCGCTCCTGGCGCTTGAACCATTGGCGGATTTTCTCGCGAGCGTGGCTGGTTCGAACCACGTTCATCCAGTCGCGCGACGGGCCGTGTTCGCCCTTGGTCGTGACGATCTCGACGATGTCGCCGTTCTTGAGCCGGTAGTCGAGCGGCACCAGGCGGTTGTTGATCTTGGCGCCGATGCAGCGGTGGCCGATGTCGGTGTGGATTCGATAGGCGAAATCGAGCGGGGTCGCGCCCGCCGGCAGGTCCTTGACCTCGCCCTTCGGCGTGAACACGAAGACCTGGTCCTGGAAGACGTCGAGCTTCACGCCTTCCACGAATTCGGTCGCGTCGGAGACGTCGCGCTGCCAGTCCATGACCTGGCGCAACCAGGCGAGCTTGGCGTCGTACTCGCGGTCGGCCCGCGAGCCCTCCTTGTAGCGCCAGTGCGCGGCGATGCCGACCTCGCTGACCTGATGCATCGCGTGGGTCCGGATCTGGATCTCTAGCGGCTTGCCGTCGAGGGCCATGACCGCGGTATGCAGGCTCTGGTACAGGTTCGGCTTGGGCACGGCGATGTAGTCGTCGAACTGGTTCGGGATCGGGCGCCACATCGAATGGACTACGCCCAGCGCCGCGTAACAGTCCTTGACTTCGTCCACCAGCACGCGGATGGCGTATACGTCGTAGATCTCGCCGATCTCGGAGCCCTTGCGCTGCATCTTCTTCCAGATGCTGTACAGGTGCTTCGGGCGACCCGATAGCTCGGCCTCGATGCCGGCCGCGGCCAGCTCCGGTCGCAGCGCCTCGATGGCCTTGTCGACGAACGACTCGCGACTCTTCCGCCGGGTATCGAGCGTTCGGGCGAGCTCGCGATAGCTTTCGGGCTCGAGGCTCTTGAAAGCCAGGTCTTCGAGCTCCCATTTGATGCTCCAGATGCCGAGCCGCTCGGCCAGCGGGGCGTAGATCTCGAGTGTCTGGCGGGCTATGCGGAGCTGCTTGTCCGACGGCAGCGCGTAGAGCGTCCGCATGTTGTGGAGCCGGTCGGCCAGCTTGATCAGGACGACGCGGATGTCCTCTGCCATGGCCAGGAACATCTTCCGGATGTTCTCGGCCTGCCGCTGCTCGTGGGTGTGATTGCTGAACTTCGACAGCGTGGTGACGCCGTCCACGAGCCGGGCAACCTCGGCCCCGAACTTCTCTTCGATGTCGTTGAGGCTGTACTCCGTGTCCTCGGGGACGTCGTGGAGGATTGCCGCCGTGACCGCGACCGGATCGATGCCGATGTCGGCGAGGATCTGGGCTGCGGCCAGAGGATGCGTCACGTACGGCTCGCCGGCAACGCGCAGCTGGTCGCCGTGGGCCATGACCGCGAACTCGAACGCGCGCCGGACGACGGTCAGGTCGGCCTGCGGGTAGTGGCGGGCCAACGACTGGCGCACATGGCGCAGCATCGACTCGGGCGAGTGCGGCTCGCCGCGGCCGCCGCGGAGTCGATCCGCCAGGGCGAGGCGGACGGATCGGGTACGTGAAGGGGTCCCAGGCGTGCTGGTCGGGGGCTCCAGCGGCTCGATAGACACCCCAAAAGTCTACCAGCCCAATAGCACGCGTCAGTCCGGGAGTGCCTGCCTGCTCAGCTCAGCAGGGATTGCACGTCGATCGTTCCGCCCAGCGTCACTTGCTGTCCATGCACCGCCACGGAGGTCAGCTTGAAAGGGTTTCCGGTGCCGGGAACGATCAAGGCGACGGGCGGGATCGACGTGGCCGTCGGGACCAGGAGAAGGGTGCCGTTGCTGACCGCAAGGGTCCCCGACTGCTTCTTCCCCGCGACCACGATCGTCACGGAGTTCGGTTCCTGGAGTGACACGGTGGCCTTGATCGAACTCGCCGCGAGCATCGTCACGGCCAAGCTGGCGACCGATTGCGACGGGACCGCCAGCGTCGCGTCGGCCAAGCTGGCGGTCCCGTGGACATCGACCTGGTCGACGGTCAAGGGCTGGCCGGTCGGGACGGCGAGTCGCACTCCGGAGAATGTCCCGTCCACGGTCTCGATCTTGCGGCTGAGGAGGTCGACGTTGTGGAGAGTGACGTCGATGGAGGAGGCACGTAGGTCGCCGACGTAGACCGAGTCGGAACGGATCCTTATCGCGTCGGCCTTGCCGGTCAGCAGCAACGGCGGCGGATTGGAGCTCACCTCGACGCTCGTGTTGGTGCCCGTGAAGCCGCTCGCGTTCAGGGCACTCGTCGCGAGGAAGCCGGCCCCGAGCGGCAGTCCGAACCACAGCAGAGCAAAGAGGATCGCCACCTCCACCAGCAACTGGATCAGGCAGGACCGCATCTGTCTGAGGTCTCCAATGCCGCTCGCCTCGCTCCGGCACCGTTTGCGCCGGAGCCCGGGCTCCGGCACCGGTCGTGCCGGGCTATCGCGTCCGAGTGGTCGGTCCCCTGTGGGCTTCCGTCCGCACCCAGTCGCTCCGCATCATGACGGATTGCGGCCGCGATTACCGGTGTCGTCAACCTCCGCGCGCCTTCCGCCGGACTCGATTCCTTGCTCAGCGTTCATTCCCCTGCGCAGGGTGAATGGCGCGCCTCTCTCGCCAGTCGCGCAGTCGGTACCAGGCAGGTGAGATCACCATGTCCATCGCCCCGGGATGGGTGAGCCGCACGCCGCCAAAGCCACGCTTGAACAGGCTGAAGCCCGCCCACTCCGGATCTGCGGTGGCATCGTCCGCCTCGGCCACGCCCCACAGGTCGAGCGAGTCGATGCCGTCGGCCATGAGGGCCTCGCATAGCGTCCAGAGAGCGAAGTACGCGCCGTTGGCGTGCCGGAGCGCATCCTCGCGCAGCGAACCGGCGTACAGGTAGAAGCCGCGCCTTCCGGTCGCGAGCGCCAGGCAGCCCGCGATGGGCCGGCCATCGAGTTCTGCAAGCACGAGATAGGCCGCACCGGATGGGGCGAACGAGTCGGCAAGCCGGTCGAGCGCCTGTGGGGAGCGGCTGTGGAACCCGCCGCGGGCGCTGGTGGCTGCGAGCAGCTCCGCGAAGACTCGATATGCAGCGTGGTCGGCGTCGCGAACCACGCGCGCGGTTACTCCCTCGCGCGTCGCCCGGCGCAAGAGATTGCGAGTGTCCTTGTCGAAGGAGGCCAGGAGCGCGTCCGGCCCGCTGCGAAGGTCCAGGACTCGAGTCGTCCGAGCTTGGAGATCCACTCGCGCGGGTCGCAGTCCGCGGCGCTCGAGCTCGGCCTGGATCCGCTCAGCGGACAAGCCGCCCGGCTGGGCTCCCGTCTTTGGCGGCGCGGCTCGCGGATCGATCTTGGCGACGATTCCGCGTTCGCGCCGGCCGGTTCGGTCGATCGCCTCGAGAAGCCGGTCCAGGGCGACCGCGCCGCCAGGGTCGTGCCAGTCCCAGACGGGCCCATGCGGGACGTACAGGACCGAGCGGCCGAACGAAGTCGGACGGACCAGAACCTGGGCGACCCCGCGGACCTCGCCGGACGCATCCCTGGCGATCAGGCGAACAGGGTGCTCTCCCCCGACAGCCGTCACCTCGCCCCAACCCCAAGCCTGGAGCGGGTCGCCGGCCGGATGCCCGGCCAGGAACCGGTGCCAGTCCACGCGGTCGCCGGCCGTGGCCTCGGTGGCGAACGCCTGGGAGTCCGAGCCGTCCGAAGCGGCCGCGACGCCGTCACTCACCGGTGTAGCCGAGGGATGCGAGGGCTCTCACTGCCGCCGCACGTTCGTCCCAGGGTTGGACGCCGGCGCTCGTGATGATCGAGCGCTCGTGACCCTTGCCGGCGAGTAGAACCCAGTCCTCAGGTCGGGCCCGCTCGAAAGCCACCGTGATGGCCTCCTGCCGATCGGCGATGCACTCCAGGTCCATTCCACGGCGCAATCCGGCGGCCTCCGCTCCAGCCGCGATCTCGTCGAGTATCGCCTCCGGGTCCTCGTCACGGGGATCCTCGTTGGTGAGAATGACGAGCCGGCATCGCCCTCCGGCAACGCGACCCATCATCGGGCGCTTCTGCACGTCGCGTTCGCCGGCGGAACCGAACACCGCGATGACCCCGCCGCCGCGCCCGGCCGCCAGCGCCGACAGGCGGTCGAGGACCTTCTCGAGCGACGCCGGCGAATGGGCGTAGTCCACGACGACGCCGAAGGGCTGCCCGCGGTCCACGCGCTCCATGCGTCCGGGAACCCCGCGAACGCCAGCCAGCCCGGCGCGGACGTCAGCCGGGTCGAGCTCGAGGGCTTCGCCCAGGGCGATAGCGGCCAGGGCGTTGTGGACGTTGAATCGACCGGCCAGCTGCAGCGCCAGCGACCCTTGCCAGCGAGGCGTCGTCACGTCGAAGCGAAGGCTGCGGGCATCCTCCGCGACCGACGTTGCCCGTACGTCCGCTGAGGCGCTTTCGCCGTAGGAGATCGACCGCGCTCCGGCTGCAGCGGCCGCCGCCTCGAACATCGGCGCCGCGGGGTCGTCGCGGTTGACGATTGCCACGCTCGGCCAGGGCGGATCCAGGGGCTTGTCCGTGCCACGTCCGAGGCGCCGGAAGAGGCTCAGCTTGGCCTCGCGGTATGCCTCGAACGTGCCGTGGAACTCCAGGTGCTCGTGGGTGAGGTTGGTGAGGATCGCAACGTCGTAGGCGATCCCTCCGACTCGTTCGAGGGCGAGCCCGTGAGACGTGGTCTCGACGATTGCAGCTTCGTTGCCCGACTGGACCATGGCTCGCAGGGTTCGCTGAAGCTGGGGCGCCTCAGGCGTAGTGATGTGCTCCGGGTTGAGGCTGTCGAGGTCTCCGATCCCGATCCCGGCGGTGGTGATGATGCCGGTGGAGATACCTGCGGAGCGCAATGCCGCAGCGGCGAGGAACGAAGTCGTCGTCTTGCCGTCCGTGCCCGTGATGCCGATGACGCCGAGCTCTCGACTGGGGTCGCCGTACCACCAGCACGCGGCCGTAGCCAGGGCCGCGTGACTTCGGTCGACAACGAGTTGCGGGAGCGACACGCCCGGAACCGGCCGTTCGACGATCGCCGCTGCCGCTCCCAACTGGGCCGCAACAGCGAGGAAATCGTGCCCATCCACGTGCGCGCCGGGCACGGCCACGAACAGCCAGCCCGCCCGCATGTGCCGGGAGTCGAATGCCAGACCGCGAATCTGCACCGCGGCCGGCGCACCGTCTGAGCCCGCCCCGGAGCGCAGCCTGCCTTCCGCCGCGAGCCGCTCGATCAATTCGCCGAGACGCCGGGGAGCGACTGGCTCTGCCGCGGTGAGCCGGTCGAGCAAGGTCGCGGCCTCGCCACGTTGCTCTTTGTCGTCGTATGGCAGTGAGTCCGTCACGCTCCCGACTCCCCGGAGCCTGGCCTGCCCCGTCCCCTGACACCCTGCCGCCAGCGGCCGATGCGATCGAGCGCCGCCTGCGCACTGTCGAAGGCCAACCTGCCGGCGGGATCGAGGACGAGGTCCCAGGCGCCAACGAACGTGATTTCACGCCCGCCGAAGCCGCTCTTGAAGTACTCGATGCCTTCGTGAGACAGTCCCCACATGTCGTAGCTGTGCGCGCCCTGCTCGCGGGACGTCCGAATCGCCTCCCACTTGAGAAGGTAGTTGGCTCGACTGTCGGCGCCCTCCTGCGTCATGCCGCCCCAGGGCTCGATGACCCGGTCGCCGACCCGGAGCACGAACAGTGTCGCCAGTCCCTTGCCGCTCGGGTCCTCCGCGAAAAGAAGCCGCGCCATGCCCAGTTTCGAGAAGGCCTGCCAGGTCTGCAGATACGATTCGTAGGTGCGGATGACGAAGCCCGCCCGCTTCGCCGTGTCCTGGTAGATCGAGTAAAACTCCGGCAGCCGGTTCTCTGAGGCGTCCACCACGCGGATGCCGCCCTTTCGAGCCTTGTTCGCGTACTGGCGCCACTTCTTGCGCAGATCACCCCACAGTGCCTCTTCGCTTGCCTTGAGGTCGATCCGACGGGTCCGCGTCGTCTGGATGGGCGTCCCGGGGCGCCAGCCGCAGTGGCGCAAGCCATGTCGCAAGGTACCGTCCAGATCGGCCGGCCCGTCCAATTCGATCTCGGGCTCGATACGGACGTGAGACACCTTCCCCGGGTGCGACGCGAGAGCTGTCTGCACCGCGGCCGTGAAGGCTTCCAGCGTCGGAAGGTCCCAACGTCCCAGCACGGGGCCGCGGGGCGCATAGGCGAAGGCCCACGGGAACAGGCGGGGGCGGCGGACCAGGAGCTGCACCCCGAACTCGGTTTCGGGGACGGAGCGCTCTTCTTCGAGGTGGTCTACGAGATCCAGATCCTCCAGGTCGAGCGCCAGACCGTCCGGCACCGGTCGGGTTTCGGTGAGGGCCGCGTCCTTCAGGGCTTCAGCGGCGACCGAAGCCCCCGATCCGTGCGCGGCGCGGCCGGGCAGGGTGGTGCCCATGAATCGGAGCGGCGTCCAGCCGTTCGGTCGCTTGACCTCGGCCCAGGCCGTTGTCTGCAGGTAGGAACCGGGGTCACAGCGCGCGACGAAAGCGTCCCAGGCGGCCGGGTCCGGCGCAAGATCGACAACCGATGTGCCGATGTGGGCGCTCGATCGCCCATCGACCTTCGGCACCGAAACCCGCTCTGGCATCCCCTTTGGGGCCTCCACTCGTGTCCTCTTATGGGCGAATCTGATCCGGCCGAGGCGGGTCGTCAACGACCCTCCGGCTGGTCTCCGGCATCGGCCCGTTCGGTCCCGCCGGCCCGCCCAACCTTCGGATGGAGACTGGCTCGGGGATGCGAGGCAGTGTACGCGGCTCGCAGGCGAGCGGGCGAGACGTGCGTGTAGATCTGGGTCGTGGCCAGATTCTCGTGGCCCAGAAGTTCCTGGACTACCCGGAGGTCCGCCCCGCCGTCGAGTAGATGGGTCGCGAAGCTGTGGCGAAGAGTGTGCGGCGAGACTCCCTCCGGCAATCCGGCGGCACGCCTCAACTGCTCGAGCCGCCATCGAATACCCCGGGCGCCCAGGGCGCCGCCGCGATGATTCAGGAACAGAGCGGTCGCCTGGACATCGTCTCCGGTGCGGGACTCGCGCGACGGCGCCTCCCCTGCGAGGATCGGCCGGGCGGCGTCGAGGTAGCTCTGGAGTGCCGCCCGTGCGGGCCTGCCCAGCAGGGAGATCCGTTCCTTCCGACCTTTACCGGTTACCCGGACCTCACCCCGCCGGAGATCTATCGAGCCGAGCGTCAGCGACGCCAGCTCGCCGATGCGGAGGCCCGCGGCGTACACGGTCTCCACGAGCGCGACGTCTCTCAGGGTGAGTGCCGCTCGGACCCTGTCGGGCTGCGTCGCCGCAACTCCGGCCGGCCCGGACCCGGCCGTCTCGATGAGACGCTCGGTCTGGGCCACCGTCAGAACCGCCGGCAGGCGGCGCGGCTGCCGGGGAGTCGCCATCGCCGTCAGCGGGTTGCCCGGAGCGAGCCCTTCGCGCGTGGCGAAGCGGTAGAACGAGCGCATCGCCGCCAGCCGCTGGCCGACCGTCCGGCGTCCATGGCCTTCCGACAGGCTGGCCAGGTATGCCCGCAGCACGGGTCGGCTCGGCTCCCTCCAATCGTGCCCGTGGAGCGCCAGCCAGCCGACATATGCCGCGAGCCCCGTCCGGTACGAGCGGAGGGTGTTTTCGGACGACCCTCGGGCGGCCAGTGCCCGCAGGAATCCTTCGACCGCCTCGGCGGGGCTCGACGCCGCCTCCGCGGCGCTCGACGCCGGGGCCGCGGTCTCCCCCGTCATCCGTCGCGACGGGCGCCGGATGTGGCCGCGCGCGTCGTGCGAGCCGCGGAGCTGCGACCACCTTCGCGGCTGGCCGGTTTCGTGGCACGGGGCCGGCGTGATTGGCGCCCGGAACTCGGCTTTGCGAGAGCGCTCGGGTTCGGGTCGCCGCCGGCGAGTCGCGCTCCGATCAGTTCAGCGCCGGAGGTCAACTCGACCGGTGCACCGCAAATGAGGCACAGACCCTGCTCGCCGGCGCGAGCGATCGGCCCGTCGTCAGTGTCGTGGACTGCCCCGACCGGTTCATGTGACGTCGTGAAGCGGCAGGTCGGATAGCGCGAGCAGCCCCAGAAGACCGAACCGGTGCGGCGTGCCCGCCTCGCGGTCAGGTGGCCCGTACGGCACGTCGGGCAGGTGACGTTGAAAGCGAGGGGCGCGGGCGGCGGCGGGCCGTCCTTCTTGATGTAGTCGCAGTCGGGATAGCGCGAGCAGCCCATGAATGGTCCGAATCGACCGCGACGCTGGACGAGCACTCCGCCGTCTGTCGGGCCGCACTTGGGACAGGCTTCGACGACCGCCGCTTCCCCGGGAGCGCCGTCGGCCCCCGCGCCCCCGCTCCCGCCGGTCCCGCCGGCTGCGGTCGAGCCGGGCAGCTCGCGCGTCTCTTTGTGCTCCGGATACAGCGAGCACGCCAGGAATTCCCCATAACGCCCCAGCCGGATGACCATCGGGTGGCCCTCGGAGCAAACCTCGTCCGAGGGACGCGTGGTGAAGTCGGCGCGCTTGAGCTCCTTGCTCTTCTCCTCGATGCGAGACTGGAAGGGCGTATAGAAGTCGCGCACGACCGGCACCCACGATCGCTTGCCGCTGGCGACGTCGTCGAGGTCGTCCTCCATCCGCGCGGTGAACTCGAGGTCGACGAACTCGCCAAAATGGCAGACCAGCAGGTCCGTGACCACCTCGCCGATCGTTTCGGGGTAGAGGCGCCGCTCCTTCACGCGGACGTAGCCGCGGTCCATGATCGTCGAGATCGTGGCCGCGTAGGTCGACGGCCGGCCGATGCCGTGCTCTTCGAGCGCCTTGATCAAGGTCGCCTCGGTGTAGCGGGGCGGCGGCTCCGTGAAGTGCTGCAGCGGCGAAACCGACTCGACGGACGTGACGTCGTCGGCCTTCAACTCCGGCAGGCGGCACTCCTTCTCTTCGTCCGCGTCATCCTGACCCTCGGTGTAGACGCGCGAGAAGCCGTCGAAAGTGGTCCGGGTGGCATTGGCGCGCAGTCCGTAGCCGTCCGCCACGAGATCGACGGTCGTCGTCTCCTGCTCCTTGGCGGCCATCTGGCTGGCCAGTGCGCGCTGCCAAATCAGGCGGTAGAGCCGGGCTTCGTCGCTGCGCAGAGACCTGGCGACGGCCTCGGGGTCCCGGGCGAACGATGTCGGCCGGATGGCCTCGTGGGCTTCCTGGGCGTTGCGGGTCTTGGTCTTGAACGCTCGTCCGCGAGGCGTGGTGTAGGCCTCGCCGAAACGGGCCTCGATCGCACGCGCAGCTTCGGCCATGGCCTGGCTCGATAGCGCGACGGAGTCGGTTCTCATGTAGGTGATGAGCCCGACCTGGCCTTCGTCGGTTTCGACGCCCTCGTACAGCTTCTGGGCGGCGCTCATGGTGCGCTTGGGTGAGAAGCCGAGCTTGCGGCTGGCCTCCTGCTGAAGGCTCGACGTCGTGAACGGCGGAGCCGGGGTCCGGCTGGTGTGCTTGAGGGTGACGTTCGTCACGACTGGCTTGCTGGCGCGGATCGCATCCGCGTGCCGCGTCGCCGTCTCGCCGTCGGCGATCTCGGGCTTCTTGCCGGCGATCTTGACCAGGTCCGCCTCGAAGGTGGTGCCGTCGGGCGCGATCAGAGTGGCCTGCAGCGTCCAGTACTCGCGAGCGGTAAAAGCTCGGATGTCGCGCTCTCGATCCACGACCAGCCGAACCGCCACCGATTGCACGCGTCCGGCCGACAGCCCGGCTCGGACCTTGCGCCACAGCAGCGGGCTGAGGGTGTAGCCGACCAGCCGATCGACGACCCGCCGCGCCTGCTGGGCATCGACAAGGTTGGTGTCGATTACCCGCGGCGAGGCGAACGCCTTCTTGATCGCCGATTCGGTGATCTCCGAGAAGGTGACCCGCCGGGTCCTCTCGGGTGTGAGCGCGGCGGCCTCGGCCACGTGCCAGGCGATGGCCTCGCCCTCGCGGTCGAGGTCGGTGGCGAGGTAGACCATGTCGGCTTTGGCAGCGGCCTTCTGGATGGCGGAGAGCTGCTTCTTGCGGTCGGCCACGACTTCGTAGACGGGGGCGAAGTCGTGCTCGACGTCTACCCCGAGCTGGTTCTTGCCCGGGTTCTCGGGCAAGTCCCGGACGTGACCGTACGAAGCCAGGACCGTGTAGCCCGGGCCGAGGTAGCGTTCGATTGTCTTCGCCTTAGCAGGCGACTCAACGATAACGAGGTTGCGGTTCATCGGCGGGAGTCTAGCATCCCCCACTCACCCGCCCATTTACGGCCCCCGAGGCGGGGCCGACCGAGTCGCGGGCGACGGGCTCCTCACTCGCCCCTGATGCGGCGCAGCACGTCGACCGGTTCTGGGTCCTCGTCGCGGGTCTCCATTGCCGGGGGCTCGCCGTCAGCTTCGACGTCCAAGCCGGTCGTTGCCGGCAGCAGCGCGACCTGCCCATCGTCGGGGTGGCCGGCCCGGATCTCGATGAAGCAGACGTGGACCAGCGGGAATACGAACGTGGAGTCGCTCCGCTCGATGAAGACCGGCGGCTTTCCGTTCATGGCGCGCAGGTTCGTGCAGACGAGGCAGGAATCGCCTGCCGTGGGTGGCGCGAGTAGATCGGCGAGGAGCGGCTGCTCGTTGTGGAGGTGAACGACTACGTCGCGGAGCATTGCCAATCCACGTGTCCGCTCGATCGAGCGACTATTGCTGGTGTAGTCGGCTGGACTGGCGCCCGGCGCAATGACTCAAGGGTGGTAGAAGTCGATGACCACTCGGACGCGGCCGCCGGTCACCCAGACCCCGATCCCTGCGCGGTCGAACGCCGGGTTCATCAGGTTCTTGTAGTGCTCGCAGCGGCAGGGGGCCTCGGACTGGTAGAAGATCTCTACCGCCACCATGCCCGCCATGACGGACGATGGCGAGCCGATGTTCTCGGCCCACTGATAGCTCGTGTAGCCCGCCCTGGCGAGACGCTGGCCCGGCGTGCCATTGGCGTAGTGGTTGAGGATCCCGCGGTCGGCCATGAACTTCGCGAAAGGCCGGGCAACGTTTGTCGAAATCCCGGGGTCGAGGCTGAGCGCGCGTGCCGCCGGCAGGGTATGGGGACCGGACGAGCGGCACAGCCCGCCGGAAACGACCCATCCGCCGGTTCGGGTGCAGTTCATCAGTTGCAGGTAGTAGCTCTCGGCCGCCTGCCACTGGCCGCTGCCCACGCTCCCGCCGCCCGTCGAGATCTTTACCGTGCTTGGCTTGTCGACGGTGGATGTCGCAGTGGCCGCGGCACTGAGATTGAGTCCGCCGCTCGAGGTCGCGTCCGTCGAGACCGTGGCCACGATCTTGGCGCCCGCAGGAAGGCTCGCGCTCGGCGTCAGGACCAGCACGGTGTCGTTCTCGGCCCAGTAGGTCTTGCCGGTCACGGGCTTGCCGTTGGCGGTGACGGAGAAAGCCGGCGTCGTGGTTGCCTCGTCCATCTTGGTCGTGAATCGAACCGAGATGGCCTGTCCCGGATCCACGCCGGTTGTGCCGTCGCGCGGCCTGAAGCGCACCACGGAGGGAACCGCCTGCGTAGACGCGGTAATCGGCGCAATCCAAGCGAGAGGGGCGCCCGCGGCATCGACCATAGTCGCGGCGCTGAAGCTGACGGTGTAAGTCGTTCCCAGCGCGAGCGGCGCATCCGGCGTGAAGGTGAATGCGTGGGAGTCGGCATCGGTCGAGTCGTCGCCGCTGATCTTGCCGCCGACGAGAGGCAGGATATTGAAGGCGGTCTGGACCATCGCCAGCTTGACCGTGGCGTCGAAGGTGAGGACGAAGGTCGTGGTGGGGGCGATGGAGTCGCCTATGACCGTCGATGCCGCGATCTTGCCCGAGGTCGCCGGCGCCGTCAGGAACGACGCATCCGTGGCGTTACCGAGCTTGAGGCCGTCGCGATCCAGAGCCGTCGCCGCCACGTCGACCGTGTAGTAGGTGTCGGGCGCCCAATGGCTGTCGGGTACCAACGAGGCCGTCTGCCCCTTTGAGTCCCAGGTGACGTGGTATGCCACCTTGGGTAGAACGGTCAGTGACCACGCCACGCTGGCCTGGTCCATCGGCTTCGAGAACTCGATCCCAAACGCCGAACCCAAGCTCAGGTCGGTCACGATGTTCGGCTGAGCCGTCGGGTGCTTGGGTCCGTATGTCGGCGCGGCGTTGGCCGAGACGCCTTTCGAAGGCAGCCCGACGAGGAGCCCGGCGGCCACGAGAGCCGTGGCCAGCGCGAGCGCGAATACCCTCGTCAGAACGGATCGGTGGATGAAGGCGCTGAGATAAACGAAAGAGAGTACCGGGAGCGCGAGCGTGGCGGTCGCGAGCTTCCGCAACAGACAGTCTCCTCTGTGGCCAGGTCGGCAGCTGTCAGTCGGTGCGTAACGGGATGCGCGTGGTGGACTGGCGGCAGGGTAACACCGCCCGACGCCATCGGGCAAACCGATACGGCAAGTACTGAGGGCTAGACCCTGGGTGCCGGGACTTCCCCGCGGAAGACGGCGGCGTGGCGCCGGGCGAACTCGTCGAATGGAGTCGGTCGGCGCCCGAAGACGGTTTCTAGGGTCCGGTACACCGTCGCCTCCTTGCCTTTGCGCCGCTCGGCGAAGAGCTCGCCGAGGCCTTCGGCGGCGCAGGCGGGCGCGCCCGCGGCGAGTCGGGCCGCGATGAAGTCTTCGGGGCTCACGTCTACGTAGCGGATCGCCAATCCAGTCGCGGCGGAGAGTTTGGCCGCGACTTCCGACATGCTGAGCGACTCGGGGCCCGTGATCGGGTAGATCCGTCCTTCGTGTCCGGAGCCGGTCAGCACTTCAGCTGCGACCTCGGCGATGTCGTCGATGTCGATCGAGGCGATCCGAGCGTCTGCCATCCGGAAGCCGTAGCGCGCCGGCCTTGAGGATCGACGGCACCTGCCGGAAGTAGGAGTGCATGAATTCGCCGGCCCGAATGTGGGTGAAGGGCACGCCCGACTGCTCGAGATGCTGCTCGATCTCGCCGTGCATCCGAGCGAACCGGAAGGGCGAGTCGAGCTCCGGGATGATCCCGGATAGCTTCACCACGTGGCTCAACCCAACCGACGCGGCCGCGTCGATGAGGTTGAACTGGACGTCGCGCATGGACGCGTCCGAGGACGAGATCAACATCGCCCGGTCCACGCCGTCGAGCGCCGGGACGAGAGTTGCCGGCTGAGACAGGTCGCCCTCGACGATCTCGACATTGGCCAGCCGCGTGAGCTCGGCGGCCTTCGCCGCGTTCGAAGTTCCGGCGTTGCGAACCAGAGTTCGCACGCGGACGCCTCGCTCAGAGAGCCGGCGAACGACCTCGGCGCCGACCAGGCCGGTGGCACCGGTTACGAGAATCAGCGGCTGATCTTGGGTCATCGCGACTCGGACCTCTCAGGGCGAGCCTGCGCCTGGAGCGGCGCTCGCCGGTCGGGCAAGGATACGTTCCAGGCTGCTCGGTCCTGCGCAACGATCGTTCGAGAGCGGTCTGGCACCCACTCCGTGGCTTTCAGCTGGCTTCGGGCGCAGGGACCTAGCGGAGGTAACGGGCGATCGCCGTAGCCCAGGCTTCGATCTCGGTCCAGTCGGCTTGCTATCCGGCTGGTAGGCGCCAAAGAAGACGTGATGTTCGCGGGCGTGGACCGAATCGGCCAATTCGGGGATCTCCTTGGGCACGGCGACCACTTTCTGGTCGCGACCTTGGGCGTCGAACGCATCAGTGCCGAGAGGGCCGCTACTGAAGAGTCAGACCGGCCTGGCAGCGAGAACACCCCGGTTGTGTCGCACCAGCGCGACGGCCTCCCTGAGCCAGTGGAACATATACGCCGCGCTCCCGATGACGAAGACGTCGTACCCCTCGGCACTCTTGACCGAGGCGACTGGTTGAGCCTCGGCATCGATGCCGGTGGGCTTCAACGTCTCAGCGATCCGTTCGGCGATCCCTTGGGTGGCGCCGTGGCGGCTCGCATACGCGACGAGAACATGCATGGCGAAGCTTCTTTCGGCTAGTCGGTCTCGATCGAGCGGCAAGCGGGGCTCAACCAACGATAGCCCGCACCTTCGATGGCATCGAGCCGTCTCGCTGCTAGGGTGACTCTAGCGGGAGGGGTTCTCATCCTCGCAACCGGCGCCAGATCCAGCCAGAATGAATGAAGAGCAATCGGCCATCGCCCGCAGCGGCGGGCCTGGTGGGCCCGATTCCACGAATGCTTGGGTCGCAAGAGGGGCACGGAGGACGTCATGGCCGCACTGTTGCAGAACCAGGCCCAAGCGGGACCGCCGGTCAACGTGCTCCACGATCAGAACATCCCGAACACCCTTGGCGGGATAGGACCTCCAGCCACAGCCGCGGGGCTCCGCGTGTCCGCCGGCGCGTTGCTGGTTGCCGCGATCGTGTTCGTGTTCGTAGCCGTGCTCGTGATCCTGCTGGGACGCCTGGTCTGATCTGCCGGAGCGGTATGCGCTGGCTTTGCCGCACTGGTGGTGATTGCTGGAGTCCTACGGCTGGTACAACCTCCGACCTTCCCGTTCTCAGCCCGCTACGGGCGGTCTGCGTCGAGAAGGGCTTCCAGCTCGGTGACGGCGCCTCGCAGCTCCTCGTTGGCGCGACTCCACGCCAGCCAGTTGGCGCAGCTTCGTTCCGACCACCCGGAGGTGGTCCCAGGAGCCCGGTCGAACGCCTTGAGAAAGGCTCGCGTTTCCGAGTTTCGAGTCGCGACAACTCGAACGCTGAGACGCCGGAACTCGGCGACATCCATCAGAGCCTCCCGCAGCGGACCGCCCCCGTGCGGAATAACTGTACTCCGGCGCGAGCGCTTCCTCGGACCCGTGCCGGCTGATGGCTTAGCGTGCGAGCCATCGAGGGTCTGCCGAGCGACCGCGACGAACTGCCGTCGATGGGGCAGCATTGTGGGCGACAAGCGTGGAGGGGCGCTCTGGGCGCCAGGTGCCCTGAGCGTCAGGCCACGCGCCCGACGAGTCCAGCAGACCGAGGGACGAGATGGCCGACACCGACATTCTGCGCGAGCAACTCCTCGCGCTCATCGATGGGCACGGCGCCCATCTGCCGTTCGATGCCGCCGTGGCGGACTTCCCCGACGACGCCATCAACCGGCTGCCGCCCAACGTGCCCTATACGCCCTGGCACTTGCTCGAGCACATCCGGATCGCCCAGTCGGACATTCTCGACTACATCCGGAACCGCGCCTACCTGGCGCCCACCTGGCCCGAGGAATACTGGCCGGCGCACGACGCCACGGCAACGCCCGACCAGTTCGCGCTCACGGTCGAGGGTTTCAGGTCCGATCGAGCGGCATTTCGCGAGCTCGTAGCGGATCCCGCGACCGATCTGTTGGCGACGATCCCGAACACCCCGGGCCACACCATCTTGCGCGAGGTGCGCGTGGTCGGCGACCACAACGCCTACCACGTCGGTGAGTTCGCGATCCTCCGTCAGGTCATGGGCACCTGGCCGCCCGGCCGGGAGGAGTAGCGCTCGGGGTGTGGGCGCCCCATCGCGACGCAGCGGGTCACCTCGTCCGAGGGTCCGAATATCTGGCGAGCATGCCAGCCGGCCGGTAGCGACCGTAGGAACTCGTTACGAGGCCGCGAAGCTCGAGCAGCGTGAGGGCGCTCAGCAAGGCGGCGCCGGCCAGAGACGAGCCACGGGCAAGCTCGTCGGCAGTCGCCGGCCCTGCCATCAGCAGCTCCGCCAGGGACCGCTCCACCGAGCCGAGCGAGCCGAGAACTGCCCCTGGACCCGCCGTGGGCGCACTCGGGCCGGGCCGCGCAACGCGACCCGCGCCACTCGGGCCATCCGCGCCCGTCGCGCCGGACTCCCCGCTCCCCCACTGGTCCAGGCCCAGGTCTTCGAGCAACTCCGGGATGCCGCACACGATCCGGGTCTGGGTCGGAAATCCGCGCAGGAAGGCATGGCAACCCGCGCTGGTGGGCGCATCGATCGGCCCGGGAACGAGGAAGCATTCGCGGCCCTGCTCGAGGGCCCAGCCGGCCGTGATCAACGCTCCGCTGCGTGTCCCGGCTTCCACCACGACGGTCGCGTCGGACAGTCCGCTCACGAGCCGGTTGCGCCTGGGGAAGGTGCCCCGCGTAGCGGGAGTCTCGGGCGACAGCTCCGCCACGACGGCGCCCCCGGCGGCCACTATCGCGTCGGCGAGTCGCTCATGCGCCTTCGGGAAGAGACGGGCGTGCCCCCCGCCGAGTACGGCAACCGTGGCGAGCCCTTCCGACACGACCGACGCATGCGCGACTCCGTCGATGCCGACCGCGAGGCCGGAGACGACGACGGCCCCGGCCCTGGCCAGCGACGAACCGATCCAACCGGCTATCAATCGGCCTTTGTCGGTAGGCCAGCGCGTTCCCACTACCGCCACTGCGTGCGCGGTCGTCAGGGCGGCCACCGACCCCCTCACGAACAGCAGGGGCGGCGGCATCTCGACACGGCGCAGGCGTTCGGGGTAGTCAGCGTCGTCCACGGTGACGACCGTCAGGCCGAGAGACCGGACGACATCGAGTATCCGCAAGGCGTCGGCGGCGTGGTCGCGAATCCGGCGCGCCATGTCTTCGCCCAGCCTGGCGCCGGACCGGGCGTCCGGCGAGCCACCCTGTGCGCTTGCGGCGCTGTCAGCAACGGCTTCACGCAGGCGCCCGACCCCGTCCGATGCAGAGGCCGTTTCCAGGACCGCTGCCGCCGACCCGAAAGCTTCGAGCAGCGTGGCGAACGTCACTGGTCCGAGGCCGGGAACGGTCAAGAGCACCACCCAGGCGTCCCGTTCTCCCTGGAGGTCGCGGTTTCGGGTCCGCGGCCCGCCTCCACCGGACCCCGCGCCGAGTGGCGCTGCCGGCGACGCGGGCGCACCGTACCCGACCCCCATGGCATCCGCCGGCAACAGCGCACCCGTCGAGACTCCACCCTCGGCCACTTGCCGGGGCACGATCGGGCCCAACGTTTGCACGCCAAGCATCGTTCAGCCGACCGCGCTCCAGCCGGCGTGGCTGGAGCCAGGCGCGCGGAAGCGAGCCGCTTCGTCGAGATGTTCGGAGCCCACCGCCACTTCGCGGGCCAGGTCTGCCGCGGTGCGGGCCACGCGCAGCAACCGCTCGGTCCCGCGAGCCGACCAGCCCTCCAGATCGGCAAGTCGAATGGCGTGGCCCTGGGACGCCGGCGTCAATCGGCACTGGGCTCGCAGCGCACGGCCGCTCAGGCTCGAATTCAAGCATCCCTGGCGGCTCAGCTGCAGCACCCGGGCCTCCACTATCCGCTCACGGACCGCGGATGAACCCTCCGGCGCGGCCGCCGCCATGTACTCGTCGGGCTTGACCCGAGGCATATGAACCCACAGATCGATCCGGTCGCGCAGCGGGCCGGAGATGCGTCCGGCGTATCGATCGACGATGGCCGGTCCGCAACGGCAGCGGCCGTCTCCCTCGCCGGCATGACCGCACGGGCACGCCTGCGAGTCACAACTACACGACTGTGCGCCGTGTGATCGAGCTGCCGGTCGGCCGCCAGAAGAGCCAGACCCGAGTCAACGCCCTGGTTGCGGGCGCCGCATGAGCACCG
>Ga0209638_1000061_pt1 | contig 67737 bp, 56 predicted proteins | sample BarGraNGADG00211_FD_184490 | JGI IMG/M metagenome (GOLD analysis project Ga0209638, IMG submission 184490) | Arctic peat soil microbial communities from Barrow, Alaska - Barrow Graham LP Ref core NGADG0002-211 (SPAdes) (version 2) | ecosystem: Environmental > Terrestrial > Soil > Wetlands > Peat... | reverse complement strand
GACAAGGCGATGCTGGCCGGCCTGCGCAAGTAGCGGTGGGCCACATGCGCGGGGCGTTCCTCCTAGCTCAGCTTCAGCGCCACCAGCACGATCCCGCTCAGGAACGCGGCCATCCACAGCGCCCAGACGTGGATGCTGAACTTGTGGAAGCTGCGCAGCACGCCCTCCTTCTTGAGCAGCAGGGCGATAGTCGCCCACGCGGAGTGGGCGAGCATCAGCACGATGGCGAGGACGCCGGTGACTCCGCGGACGTCCCACCTCCAGCCGCCGGCGATCTGCGACATCAGCGTCGTGCCGGTCGTGTCGAACACCAGGCCGAACCAGAACAGCGCCGGGTGCCAGGGCTTGAGCTGGCGTGCGGTGCGCTCGCCGAACACGGCGACCGTGTACAGTGACGCTGCCAGCAGCATCGATCCGATCGCGAACACCAAGGTCGGGCTCATCTCGTCAGTACCTCTCGTGTGTTCCCGCCCCGAGGGCCGCTTGGCTTCCGGTGCTATGTGGGAAAGTGTCTTGCGAGCGCTCGGTTCCGAGACGCTTCGTATCCGGTGGTGGTGGGGGGCGATCCACACGCTGCACGTCGTGACCGACAGCTCCTGCGATATACCCAACGGGCTGCTCGAACGGTACGGCATCACGCTGGTGCCCATGTCGGTCGACATCGAGGGGGCCGACTACCTCGAGGGCATCGACATCACTCCGGGCGAGTTCTTCGAGAAGATGGCGCGAAGCCCGGAGCTTCCCAAGACCTCACAACCTGCGCCAGCCGCCTTCTCAGAGGCCTTCGACGCGGTGTCCGCCGACGGCCCGGTCCTGTGCCTCACGGTCTCGTCGAAACTGAGCGGGACCTACCAGTCCGCTTGTCTGGGCGCCGGGCTGTCGGGAGCCGACGTGACGGTCTTCGACTCCCTCAACGCCTCGATCGGCCACGGGCTGCAGGTCCTGAAGGCGTGCGAGCTTGCCGCCGCCGGGCGCACGGTCGACGAGATCGTTCCGCTCCTCACCGAGTACCGGGACGGGCTGAACACCCTGGTGCTGCTCAACACGCTCGAGAACATCGTTCGGGGAGGACGCCTGAGCCGGTTCGAGGGCAGCGTGGGCAAGGTCCTGGACATCAGGGTGCTGCTCCACAACGATCGCGGCGAGGTCATCCTGCTCGAGAAGGTCCACGGCAGGAAGCGGCTCATCGAGCGGGCAGTGCAGCGGCTGCGCGACATGCGCCCCGACCTGTCCGGCCGCGACGTCGGGATCACGCACTGCGACAACCTCGAGGACACGGAACGGTTGAGACAGGCGATCGGCGAATGCTGCAGTCCGCGCAGTTTCATCGTCAACGAGATGGGCGCCGCGATGGCGACCTACGCGGGGCTGGGCGGGATCATACTGTCGTTCTGATGGCGCCGGAGCTTGCAGTCGTCCCTATCGCCGGCCCGGATGCCCGCCGCGTCCGCCGAACATGAGCATGAGCAGCGGCAGCACGGAAGCTCCCATCAGCAGCCGGCCGAAGCCCGGGTCGGCGCCGTACAGGACCGCGCCCGCGATCAGCAGCGCCGCGAACACGAGCCCCGTGGCGATGCGTCCCACCGAGCGTTCGAGCCGTCGGATCCGCAGGTCGAGCATCGGGGTCTGCACGCCGAGCTCGCCGCGCTCCATCTGGGTCAGCACGCGGTCGGCGCGCGCAGGCAGCGCCACCATCGTCTTCAGGATCTTGGTCCCCTCGGACAGGACCGTGTCCCAGGTCGAGCCGCCCTCTTCGGATATCAGCGACGTCGCGTATGGCGCGATCGAGTCCCAGATGTTGAACTCCGGCTCGAGCCCCGTGCACATGCCCGACAGGATCGCGATCGACCGCCCCAGCAGAAGGAGGTTCTCGGGCAGCTGGAACGGCAGGTTGAGCATGAGCTCCTGGAACTGCAGGCCGAAGCTCATCATCTCGCTGTGGTCGATGCTCTTGAGCTGGTCCATCGCCATGCCGCCGAACCGGTCGAACACGGCCATGCTCGCCCGCTCGATCAGCGCGAGGTCGGCGGTGGGCAGAAGCACGTCGAGCGTCTTGAAGGCGCGCACGAGCCGGGCGCCGTCTTGCGTCCCGACGGCGATCACCGTCTCGCGCAGGCCCTCCCGCAGGTTCTCCGGCACGCGGCCGACCATGCCGAAGTCGATGAACGTGAGCTTCCAGTTGCGGTCGCCGTCGGCGTCGACGCCTTCCAATGGTGTGACGAACAGGTTGCCCGGGTGCGGGTCGGCGTGGAAGAAGCCGTCCTCGAAGATCTGCTTGAGGTAGGTGTCGGCCAGCGTGGCCGCGACGTCGGACCGCGCGATGCCGGCCTCGGTGATGGCGTCGTAGTCGCCCAGCTTGATGGCGGAGACGTCCTCGAGCGTCAGGACCCGTCGCGTGGTCAGGGCCCACACGACGCGCGGAACGCCCACGAACTCGTCGTCCGCGAAGTTGGCGGCGAACGTCTCGGCGTTGCCGCCTTCGGCCAAGTAGTCGATCTCCTGGCGCGTGGTGGTGGCGAACTCCTCGATGAGCGCGGCGACGTCGGCCCGGTCGCGGACCGGCTTGTAGCGTTGCAGCCAGCCGCCCACGCGGCGGATCGCGGCCAGGTCGACCTCGACCACCTGCTCGATGTGCGGACGCTGGACCTTGACCACAACGTCGGCGAATCCGACCTCGGCAGCGTCGGTCTCGCGCAGGCAGGCGCGGTGCACCTGTCCCAGCGAGGCGGCAGCCAGCGGGGTCTCTTCGAAGCTGGCGTAGTGCTCCATGAGCGTGAGGGCGAGTTCGGACTCCGCCTCGATACGGATTGCGGCGAAGCTCTCCGCGGGCACCTCGTCCTGGAGGCCGGCCAGCTCGTCGGTGATCTCGGGAGGCAGTATGTCCAGGCGCGCCGACAGGAACTGGCCCACTTTGATCATGAGCCCGCCCATCTTGATGGCGAGCGCGCGGAAACGGACCGCGATGGCCTGGTTGCGTCGCGATCGGTTGCGGTCCGCCCAGCGGCCGAGGCCGACCTTGCGTAGCACGAGTTCCCAGAAGATGAAGCCGAGGGTCACCCGGCCGAAGAACAGGACGATGCGCCAGTAGCGCGCGCGGAGCTGTGACGCGTTCATGGGTCCTCCGGGGGAGTTCGTTCGTCGGTACGGCGCAGCGGGCGGCGGCCCGGTGGTGCGGCGCGAGACTCCGGCGCCGTACGGGCGCGAGGGCCCGGCCCTCTAGCGAGAGCCGGGCCGTTCGCGCTCCGGGTGACGCCTAGTCCTCGGCGAGGATCGCGTAGAGCTTCTTGCGAGCGTCGTCCAGGACCTCGAGAGCGGCGTCGGTCTGGGCCTTCGTGCCGTTCTTGCCGATCTGGAACACGGCACCCATGAGCTTGCCGACCGCCTCGCGGTAGTCGCTGTTGTGGATGCCGCCCTGCGCGACCGCTTCCCAAGGTGCGGGCTGGCCGGCGGTCTCGGCGACCGCGGCGGTCCCTGCCTCGGTGAGGCTGAAGACCTTCTTACCCGCGGACTCCTCGGAAACGATCAACCCTTCGTCGGCCAGAAGCTGCAGGGTGGGGTAGACCGAACCGGCGCTGGGGCTCCAGGCGCCACCGCTGCGCGCGGAAAGCTCCTGGATGATCTGGTAGCCGTGCATCGGGGCCTCGGAGAGCAGGCGAAGGACGGCCGCGCGGATGTCGCCGCGGCGAGCGCGAGGGCCGCCGGGGCCGAAGCCGTGTCCGCCCATGCCGCCCATACCGCCCATACCGAACGGCCCCTTGAAGCCGCGGTGGCCGAATCCCTCGTGGTTGCCGTGCATCCCGCGGCCGCCGGACTCGTCGCTGTTGTGTGGAGTGTGCATGTCAGTTCCTTTCGTTGCTGTTGTAACGCGATATATCGCTACCTGTCGTGATAGTAGCACGGCGCGTGCCAGGACCATGCTGCCGGAGGTGCGCCGAACGGGGTCCTCGCGTATGTAGGTCTGGCAACGGCCGCGCCCCCGACCGGCGTCCGGCACCCGCGTTGCTCTCCCATGTGCATGCGAATCCATAGAATCCCGGGCATCTTTGCCTACAGCTACCTGATCGAGACCGTTGAGACCTTGTTCCTCGTGGACGGCGGCATGCTCGGCACCGGCGACCGTATCCTGCGCCGGATCGCCAAGATCGGGCGCCGCCCCGAGCAGCTCAAGTTCGCCTTGGTGACTCACGCTCACATCGATCACTTCGGAGGGCTTGCCGAGGTCCAGAAGGCGAGTGGCTGCGAGATCGTGTGCCATCCCTCCCACGTGGAGACCCTCCGCGCCGGTGGCAGCCTCGTCTCGCCCGGCCTCAACTTCTTCGCGAAATGCTACGAGGTCATCGCCGGCTTCGCGCTTCCGAAGATGCGGCTGCCGCGCCTCACCCGGGTCTCCGGGGTCGAGGACGGCGCCTCGATGGAGCGCTTCGGGCTGGACGGCCGCATCCTGTACACCCCCGGTCACAGCAGCGGCGACCTGACGGTCGTGCTCGACGACGGGTCCGCGTTCGTTGGCGACCTCGTCCAGGGCCCGCGTCTGCCCGGGGTCACGCCTCCGGAGTTCTCGATCATGGCGGTGGACGAGCCGGCGATGCTCGCGAGCTGGCGCGCGCTGATCGACTCCGGCGCCCGCAAGCTGTTCCCCGGGCATGGAGCGGTCGTGTCGCTCGACCGGATCATGCCGGTGTTCAGGCGCGCCCACGCCGACAAGGACCTTCGCGACCTGCGCGCTTCTGCCGCCGCGGCCGCCGACGCCCTCGCCTAGAGGGTCAGTCGCGCGTCCGGCCGTGCGCGGGCCTCACGGCGCGTGACGCGACCGAGCGCCGGGCCGGGGCCAGTTGCACGACCCATATGTAGCCCGCCACCGCGCACATGAACGCGATGAACGGCCAGTCGGCGCGCGAGAGCAACATCATCCCGACCAGCAGCGGCAGCATGACGATCCCCGCCGCGCTGTCCGACCGGGTCAGCAGGAACGCCACGAGCAGTACCGCGAGAAGAAGGCCGAACTCCGCACCGGTCAGCCAGCCGTGCGCGGCCGCCTCGCCCACCCCATAGACCAACAGTCCCGCGGACGCCGCCATCCCTTGGCCGCCGCCGCGCAGCGCGCTGAACACAGGGAACCGGTGCCCGACGATCGTCGCGAGGCCGGCCAGGTAGCCGAAGCCCGCGGGGACCGCGAGAAGGCCGGCGATCCAGACGGCGACCACCCCGACCGACAGGTCGTACACGGCGGTCAGCAGGCCCGGTCCCCAGCCGAGCACCCGGACGGCGTTGATCGTTCCGGGATTGCCGTCGCCGCGTCCGCGTATGTCGACGCCGCGGCCGCGCGCGAGCGCGTTGGCGGGCAGGAACGACCCGAGCGCCAGCGCCGCCGCGATCGCGACGAGGATCCGCAGCATGTCGGTGGGCGGCATCATCACTTGTCTCTGCCTGCCCTGCTTGCAGCATCGGCCAGGCGGGCCGCGGCGGCAGCAGCGTCGTCGATCGTCGTGCGGACCCTGCGTCCCTTCCAGTCGACGCCCCGGCCGAACCCGGTCCTGACCATCGACGTGTCGAGGATGACCACCAGGTCCAAGAACACGAGCGGGTACAGGAAGAAGGCGGTCAGCGGGATGTCGCGGTCCCACGTGACCAGCGCCCATTGCAGCGCGAAGAGGACCATGGCGCCGGTGACGGCAGTCGGCGGCATCGCGAGCCTGACGTTCGATGAAAGTACCCAGAACGCCGGCGCGACGATGATCCCGACGATCACCACCGACACTGCGAGCGCCCCGAACGGGTTCCCGCCGAGCGCGCTGTAGATCGAGCGCGAGATCCCGTGGAAGGCGCTGGGGTACCCGTCGTAGAGGCGGCAGCGCGCCGCCTGCCTCGCGTCGAGGAACACGTTGCGGAAGCCGGAGTCCTTCATCCGGATCGCCATCGCCATATCGTCGACCACGGATCCCTTGATGGATTCGAAGCCGCCGACCGCATCGAGGGCGCTGCGGCGCAGTACCACGTACTGCCCGATGGCGAACGCGATGCGCGAGCTGCGCACGCGCGGAACGAGGAAGAGCGGGACCAGCAGCATCATCGCGTACATCGTCGGCACGACCAGCCGCTCGCCGAAACTGCCGTAGTCCTGCCGGAGGTAGCCGGAAAGGATGTCCGCGTGGTGGTCCTGAAGGTTCGTCACGGCCCACGAGACGCTGCGGGGCGTGTGGACCGCGTCCGCGTCCGCGAGGAGCAGGATCTCCCCGCGCGCGACCGCGGCCCCCTCCGACAGCGCATGCGTCTTGCCCATCCACCCGTCCGGGAGGGGGACGCCGCGCACGAGCCGTACGCGCGGATCATGAGCGGCGTAGCCAGCGACGATCTCGGCCGTCGCGTCGCTCGAGTCGTCATCGACGACTATCACCTCGAAGTCGGCGTACTCCTGCGCGCTCAGCGACTCGAGGCAACGGGCGATGGAGCCCTCCTCGTTGCGCGCCGGCACGATCACCGAGACCAAGGGGCCGCCGGTGACCCGGGGAGGCTTGGTGGCGAGCCGGAAATAGACCACGTTCGCCAGCGCAGTGAGAAGGAAGTACGCGTTGGCGCACAGCAGTGCGATGAGGTACAGATCGGGCATCTGCGACCCCCACTCGCGCTCGAGCGGCTGACACCTCTGTGTGCAGCTTCAAGGCGTCACCAGCGTACTACCGGTGAGTGTTCCGCGCCTCACCTCCGTCCATACGCAGGATCCGGCAGATCTTTCGCGCGCCGGCCGGACCTCGCGGCTCGCCGGTAGGACAATACCCGTGCGTGAAGGGCGGTCCCGGTGGGAGAATGGGCAGCGAGCGTCCCGGCTCCACGAATCCGATCGGCTTCACCGACGAAGGAGTCCCGTGTCCCACAACTCCCTGAAGTCCGGCTACACAGATCTGGTCGATCGCCTGAACCGGTTCCCCCAAGGCGCCCCGCCCTCCGAGTCGCTGTACAAGATCCTGTCGGTCCTGTTCAGCGAGCGTGAGGCGGCGGTCGTCGCCCAGCTGCCGATCAAGCCGTTCACGGCCGCCAAGGCCGCGAAGATCCTGAAGATGGACCTCACCGAGACCCGCAAGGTGCTCGATGAGCTGGCCGGCCGCGCGATCCTGCTCGACTCGGAGCACGAGGGCGAGACCCACTACATCCTGCCGCCGCCGATGGCCGGCTTCTTCGAGTTCTCGATGATGCGGACCCGCGGTGACGTCGACCAGAAGCTGCTCGGCGAACTCTTCTATCAGTACCTGAACGTGGAAGAGGAGTTCATCAAGGCGCTGTTCGCCACCGGTGAGACGCAGTTGGGGCGCGTGTTCGTCCACGAGCCGGTGCTGTCCAACGACAACGCCCTGCATGTGCTCGACTACGAGCGCGCGAGCGAGGTCATCCGCACCGCCACGCACCGGGGGGTCGGCACCTGCTACTGCCGACACAAGATGTCCCATGTGGGGCGCAACTGCGACGCTCCGATGGAGATCTGCATGACGTTCAACGGGACCGCTGACTCGCTGACCCGGCACGGCTACGCGCGCCCGGTCGACGTGAGCGAGGGGCTCGCCCTGCTCGACCAGGCCTACGAGAGCAACCTCGTGCAGTTCGGCGAGAACGTGCGCGAGAGCGTCAGCTTCATCTGCAACTGCTGCGGATGTTGTTGCGAAGCGATGATCGCCGCTCGCAAGTTCGGGATGCTCAACCCGGTGCATACCTCGAACTTCATGCCGGTGGTGGCCGACGCGGCCTGCAACGGGTGCGGGAAGTGCGTATCCGCCTGTCCGGTGGAAGCGATGACGATGGTCTCCGCGAACGACCCGGCCCACCCGAACGCGAAGCGGGCCAAAGTCAACGAGGACCTGTGCCTCGGCTGCGGCGTGTGTGTGCGCGTGTGCTCGCGCGCAGCGCTGGGGCTGAAGTCGCGCCCCTCGCGCGTCATCACGCCGGTCAACTCGGTCCACCGCAGCGTGGTCATGGCGATAGAGCGCGGCGACCTGCAGAACCTCATCTTCGACAACCACGTCATGTGGAACCACAGAGCCATGGCGAGCGTGCTCGGGGTCATCCTGAAGCTGCCGCCGATCAAGCAGGCGATGGCGAGCAAGCAGATGAAGTCGCGCTACCTGGAGTACCTGATCACGCACGTGAAGGTGTAGGCGCGCGGGCGCGCGATCGTCCCACGCGCCGGTGTCGGGGCCGCCGGCTTGGTGTAGGGTTGATTCGGGCATGCACCACTGTGTCGAGCCCCCGAAGCGAACGCCACTGGAGGACCTATGCCCGGACCGGCCACGGCCCGGCGCGACTCCGCTCCGGAGTCGCCCTTCCGCGATGAGCTTCTCGGACCGGACCGCCTGGCCGAAGAGGCGCGGCGGATCGCGGCGGGCCAGCGCACGGCCGCTGGCGGCAGATTCCGCACGACGCCGCTGCTGTCCCTGATCGCGCGTGCTGCGAAGGACCTGGCCGCGGACAACGCTGCGCTGAACCGCGCGGCGCAGGGCCCCCGCGCGGTATCCCCGGCGGGCGAGTGGCTGCTCGACAACTACTACCTGATCGAACAGCAGGTCCGCGAAGTGCGCGAGGACCTGCCGGTCCGCTACGGCATGGAGCTCCCTCGCCTCGAGTCGGGCCCGAATGAGGGGCTGCCGCGGGTCTACGAGGCAGTGGTCTCGATCATCTCCCGCACCGACTCGCGCTTGGACGTCGGCGCGCTGCTCGGGTTCGTCGACGCGTTCCAGGAGGTCGTGCCGCTCACGATCGGCGAATGCTGGGCCGTGCCGATCATGCTCCGCATCGGGCTCGTGGAGAACCTGCGAAGGCTCTCGCGCAGCGTCCTGCAATCGCATCTCGACGAGGACGCGGCGGACGCGTGGGCGGACCGCTTCACGCTGGCCGAGCAGAACGATCCGGACTCGCTTCCGGAGCTGCTCGCGCGCATCGGTACCGAGCCAAGGCACGACTCGCCGGTCTTCCTGCTCAGGCTCGCGCAGCGGCTGCAGGCCGCCGAGCTCGCGGCCGACGTCGTGAACTCCTGGCTGGCGGGGCGGCTCTCGTCCCTGTCGATGAACCTCGAGGGCGAGGGTGTCCTGCACCAGCGCACTCAGGCGGCCGACCAGGTCTCGATAGCCAACGCCATCGGTTCGATCCGCCTCCTCAACGCCCTGGACTGGAACGACTTCTTCGAGGACGTGTCGCGCGTCGAGCGGGTACTGCGCCGTGACCCCGCGGGTGCGTACGCCGGGATGGACTTCGCCAGTCGCGACCGCTACCGGCACTCGCTCGAGGAGTTGTCCAAGCGCTCCCCGCTCGGGGAGATCGAGCTGGCCGAGTCGATCATCGCCCGGTGCGAGGCCGCCATCGCAGCCGACCCGGAGGACGAGGTCGCCGGGCACGTCGGCCACTGGCTGATCAGGTCCGGCCGGTACGAGGTGGAGAGCGCGATAGGGTATCGGCCGCGCTTCCGCGAGCACCTGTTCAGGGGGCCGTTGAGGTTCCGGCGCACGTTCTACTTTGGCCTGATGACGCTTACGACCGCCGGCTTCGCCTCCGGACTGTGGTTCTACGCTTCCGAGCAGGGGCTCAGGGGCTGGCCGCTGGTCGGGCTGCTCCTGGTGTCGCTGGTGCCGCTCTCGGATCTGGGCATCGCGCTGACCAACCGGTTGGCGGCGGCGGCGTTCCCGCCTCGCGCGCTGCCGAAGCTCGACCCCCACGCACCTGTCGCCGACGAACGGCGCACCGTGGTCGTCGTACCATCACTGCTGCTTTCGGTCCCGAACGTCGCAGGCGTCATCGACGGGCTCGAGGTCGCCTATCTGGCGAACCGGGATCCCAACGTCCATTTCGCCTTCCTCGGGGACCCGGCGCCGGCGGATGCGGATCAGGTCCTCGCGGACGGCCCCGTGTGCGAAGCGGCCCGGCGCGGCATCGAGGAGCTCAACGAGCGCTACGCGGCGGAGGTGGGAGAACGGCCGTTCCACCTCGTGCTGCGTGGACGCCGGTTCAGCGAGAGCGAGCAGTCCTGGATGGGGTGGGAGCGCAAGCGCGGATTCATCGACGAGTTCGTCTGGGAGCTGCGCAACGGTCCATCCACATCGATCCACACGCGCATCGGCGACCAGGAGTGGCTTCGCAACGTCACCTACGTGCTGTCGGTCGACGCCGATACCGTCGTGCCCAGGGACGCGGTCAAGCGTCTGATCGCGACGATCGCCCACCCTCTCAATCGCGCGCGGTGGCAGCCGGGCGACGGCCGCGTCCGGCGCGGCTACGGCCTGATCCAGCCTCGCGTGGGCATGTCGCTGCCGGGCGCCCACAGGTCGCGCTTCTCGCTCATGTACTCCAGCGGCACCGGCATCGATCCCTACGCGTCGGCGGTCTCCGACACCTACCAGGACGTCTTCGCCGAAGGTTCGTTCACCGGCAAGGGCATCTTCGAGGTCGACGTGTTCCTCGGCGTGCTGCACGGAGCGTTCCCCGAGAACGCGTTGCTGTCGCACGACCTGATCGAGGGCTGCTTCCTGCGCACCGGGCTTGCCAGCGACATAGAAGTGATCGACGACTACCCTGCGAACTACCTGTCGAACGCAGGGCGTGTCCATCGCTGGGTCCGTGGCGATTGGCAGACGCTGCCGTTCCTCGGCACGAGGGTCCGCAACCAGGACGGCGACCTCGTGCCCAACCCGATGTCGGCGCTCCACCGATGGAAGGTCGTGGACAACCTGCGGCGCTCGCTCGTGGCGCCGGTCACATTGCTCGTGTTCACGGTCGGGTGGCTCGTCCTGCCCGGGCGGGGGCTGGCGTGGGCCCTGTTCCTGCCAGCGGTCGTGCTGTTCCCCGCGTACTTCTCGCTCGCGGACTCGGTGATCTCACGGCCGAGGTCGATGAGCCTGAGGTCGCAGATCCCGGACATCATGCGCGACTTCTTCGCGAACTCCGTTCGCGGCTTGTACGAGATGGCCGTGCTCCCGCACGAGGCGTTCCTGATGGTCGACGCGATCGTGCGCACCCTGTGGCGCATGGCCGTCAGCCGGCGGCACCTGCTCAAGTGGGTCACAGCCGCCGAGGCCGAGCAGAGCGCCGGGCGGACGCCGGCCGCCTTCTGGAGGGCGCTCGGCCCGTCGGCGGCCGTGGCGATACTTCTGCTCGCGGCCGGCGCGTTCGCACGTCAGGAGCGCTTCGGGGTCGCGGCGCTGTTCGCGATCGGGTGGCTCGCCGGCCCGGCCCTGGCGCTGTGGATCTCGGAACCGACCCCTTCGCGACATGAGACGCTCACCACGAAGCAGCGGCGCGCGCTGCGCCGGGCCGCGCGCAAGACGTGGCGTTTCTTCGACACGTTCGTCACCGAGCGCAGCCACCACCTGGCCCCGGACAACTTCCAGGAGGACCCTGTCGGCATGGTCGCGTGGCGCACCTCGCCCACGAACCTAGGCCTCCAGCTGCTGTCCTACCTGAACGCCTACGACCTGGGCTACGTGAGCCTCGCGGACATGACCGGACGCGTGGAGGCGACGCTGACCACTATGGCGGGGCTCGCCCGCCACGAAGGCCACTTCTACAACTGGTACGACATCGAGACTCAGGAGCCTCTGCGTCCCGCATACGTGTCGACGGTGGACTCGGGCAACCTTGCCGGCCACCTCCTGACGCTGCGGATCGGTCTGCTGGAGGACACGGAGGCCCCGCTGCTGGGCGACCAGCTGCTGTCGGGAGTGCGCGACACCGTGGTGCTGGCGATCGAGGACCTGCGCGACGAGAGGCATGCGCTCGGGCGCGCCGACGCGGTGCAGGGCCTGCGTGATTCGCTGGACGCCGTCGCGCGGGCGGTCGAGGCCGCCGAGAAGCCCGACGACCTGGGTGGATGGCACCTCTTGCTGGAGCGGTTATCGTTCGACGCGGCTCTGGTCGAGCGGCGGCTCGAGGGGCTGGGGCGGGAGGCGGATGCGGCGACCGCGGGTGTGGCGACCGAGGCGATGGCGGATGCGGGCGGACAGCCGATGGCTTCCTCGCTCGCCGAGCCGTCCCTGTGGCCGTCCACTCCGCTCGAGCGGACCCGCGCCGCGTGCCTGGACGTCGTTCGCTCAGTTCGCGGGCCGCTGGACATGCTCAACGACCTCGCGCCGTGGGCCGGGCTGATCGGACAGGCACCGGCCGAGGTGCGCGGGCGGCCTGAGCTGCGCCCCTTGCTGGAGTTCGTGCCGTCGCTGGTCGGACTCGCCGAGGGACTGGACCGCGCGCTCGCGGCGCTCGATGAGCTTGCGCAGAACGCGGAATCCGACGATGCGCGCGTGTGGGCCGAGCGGGTCGGCCGAGGCATCCGCGACGGCCGCGGAGTCTGCATGGGCCTGCTCGTGCGGGCGCGGCTGTCGGCCGACATCGCGCGCGAGATGTGGGAGCACACCGACTTCGCTGTGCTGTTCGACGAGTCGAGGCTGCTGTTCTCCATCGGCTACAACCTGACGGAAGGGCGCCTCGACGACTCCTTCTACGACCTGCTCGCGAGCGAGGCCCGGCTGGCGAGCTTCCTCGCGGTGGCGAAGGGGGACGTACCTCAGGCGCACTGGTTCCGGCTCGGCCGGCAGCTCACCGACTCGGGGACCGGGCGGGCGCTGGTGTCGTGGTCCGGCTCGATGTTCGAGTACCTGATGCCGCTGCTCGTCATGCGCTCGTGGCGGGGCACGATCCTGGACGAGACCTACGAGACGGTGGTGCGCAGGCAACGGCAGTACGCGGCGGACCGCGGTATCCCGTGGGGGGTCTCGGAGTCCGCTTTCAACGCCAGGGATGCCGACTCCACCTACCAGTACCAGGCGTTCGGGGTGCCCGGGTTGGGGCTCAAGCGCGGCCTTGCCGACGACGTCGTCGTGGCGCCGTACGCCGCGCTGCTCGCCCTGCCGATCGACCCGCGCGGGGTCGTCGCCGAGTTCGAGGCGTTCGCCGAGCAGGGCGCCGAAGGACGCTACGGGTTCTACGAGTCGATCGACTACACGGCCGGCAGGGTGCCGGCCGGCAACCGGCGGGCGGTAGTCCGCGCTTACTTCGCGCACCATCAGGGCATGGCGTTCGTGGCGATCGGCAACGAGCTCACCGGCGAGAAGATGCGCACCCGCTTCCACTCGGACCCCACGGTGGCCTCGGCCGACCTGCTCCTCCAGGAGCGCGTCCCGCGCGGCGTCGAGATGCTCGCACCCCGGGCCGCGGAGGTCGCCCACGTACGGTCGGTACGCGAGCTGGCGGTGCCGGTCGCGCGGGTCTACCACAGCGCGACCAACCCGGCGCCGGCGACACGCTTCCTCTCCAACGGCCGCTACTCCGTCATGGTCACGAACGGCGGCGGCGGTTACTCGCGATGGCAAGGGCTGTCGGTCACGCGATACCGCGAGGACGTCACTCGCGACTGCTGGGGCACGTTCTTCTACGTGCGTGACCTGGACAGCGCCGAGGTCTTCTCGGTACCCCACAACCCGTGGATCAAGCAGCCCGACGAGTACCGGGTCTCGTTCGCCGCGGACAAGGCCGAGTTCACCCGGCTCGACGGCAACCTCGAGACGCACATCGAGGTTGCGGTCTCGCCGGAGGACGACGTGGAGGTGCGGAAACTGACCTTCACGAACCGCGGGCACCACCGTCGCGACATCGAGGTCACCTCGTACCTCGAGATCGCGATGAGCGCCCAGCGCGGAGACCAGGCGCACCGCTCCTTCTCCAACCTGTTCGTGGAGACGGAGGAGCTGCCCGACACCCACGCGGTGCTGTTCACGCGCCGTCCTCGGAGCGCGGATGAGCGGCTGGCGTGGGGGCTGCACATGATGGCCTGCGAAGGGGAGTCGTGCGAGCCCTCGTTCGAGACAGACCGGGCGGCGTTTCTCGGCCGTCTGCGCGGTCCCGACCGGCCCCTCGCGCTCGAGCGCAGCGGCCCGCTCGCCGGCGGCGTCGGCCCGGTGCTCGACCCGTGTGCGGCGATCCGCGGCCGGCTTCGGATCGAGCCGGGCGAGAGCGCGCGCGTGGTGTACGTGACCGGCGCCGCCGACTCGCGCGACAGGGCCGTCCGGCTGACCGAGAAGTACCACGACCCGGCCAGCGCGCAGCGCGCGATCAACCTCGCGTGGACCGCCGCGCAGGTCGAACTGCGCGACCTCGGGATCTCGCCGGAGGAGGCGATCGCGCTCGAGCGCCTCGCGTCCAGGCTGCTGCTCACCGACCCCTATTCGCCACTCAAGGTCCAGACGCCGCGCGAGAACGAGCTGTCGGTCAACGGGCTGTGGTCGCTCGGGGTGTCGGGTGACTACCCCATCCTGCTCGTGCGCGTCGAAGACCTCGAGCACGCGCCGCTCGTGCGCCGGGTGCTGCTCGCGCACCAGTACTGGCGTCACAAGGGGCTCATCGTCGACCTGGTCGTGCTCAACACGAAGCCCAGTGGCTACAGCGACGAGTTCGATGACCGCCTCCGCATGCTTATGCGCACCGGACACGCCCTGCAGCTGCTCGACAAGCCCGGAGGCATCTTCCTGCGCCGGGCCGACCAGATGCACCCCGACGTGCTTAACTTGCTCATCTCCGCCGCCCGCGCCGTCCTCGAAGGCGATGGCGGGACTATCGAGCTGCAGCTCGACCGACGCCGGCGCCCGCCCGCGACCCCGAAAGCGCTCGCGCCCATGCACGCGCCGCGGCTCGACATGCTGCGGACCGAGGTGCGCCCGCAGCTGCTGTTCGACAACGGGACCGGTGGCTTCGACCCGGAGACCGGCGACTATGTGATCGTGCTCACCGACGGGCAGAACACGCCTGCGCCGTGGATCAACGTGATGGCCAGCCGCGAGTTCGGCTGCATGGTGTCGGAGGCGGGGATCGGGTGCACGTGGGCGTTCAACAGCCACGAGAACCGCATCACCACTTGGAACAACGACGCCGTCAGCGACGGCACCGGCGAGACTTTCTACCTGCGCGATGAGGAGACGGGCGAGTTCTGGAGCCCGACGCCGATGCCCGCTCGCGCGCCCGGCACGTACACGATCACCCACGCACCCGGATGCACGACCTTCCGGCACGCGTCGCACGGCATCGAGTCGGTGCTCGAGTGGTTCGTGGCAGCCGACGACCCGGTGCGCTTCGTTCGAGTGAAGCTGCACAACACGACGGACCGCGCCCGCAAGCTCACGGTGACTCACTTCATCGAGTGGGCACTCGGATCGTCGCGTTCGGGCGCGCAGCAGCAGGTCGTGACCCGCTTCGACTCTGAGGCGGACATGCTGACCGCCCACAACTGGTTCAACCAGGACTTCCCCGGGCGCCCGGCGTTCCTCGCGTGCGACCGGCCGCTCCAGTCGTGGACGGGGAGCCGTACCGAGTTCGTCGGCCGCAACGGGCGCCCCGCCGATCCCGCGGCGATGCGCAGACGGTCGCTCGGCGGCGACTCCGGCCGATTCCACGACAACTGCGGCGCGCTGATGGTCGAGATGGATCTCGAAGCGCATGCCGATGCTGAGGCGGTCTTCCTGCTCGGACAGACCGAGACGCTCGACCGAGCGCGCGAGCTGGTCGCCGCCTACCGCGAGCCGGGAGCCGCCGCAGCCGCGCAGAAGTCGGCGCGCGACCGGTGGGAGGGCCTGCTCTCCACCGTCCAGGTCAAAACGCCCGATCCCCGGCTCGACCTGATGCTGAACCGCTGGCTGCTGTACCAGACGATGGCGTGCAGGATCCTCGGCAGGACCGCGGCCTACCAGAGCAGTGGGGCGTTCGGATTCCGCGACCAGCTGCAGGACGTGATGGCGGTCCTGCTCGCGGACCCGAAGCTGGCGCACGACCAGATCGTCGACGCGTCGCGTCGGCAGTTCCCGGAAGGAGATGTGCTGCACTGGTGGCAGCCGTCCTCGGGCCGCGGCGTGCGGACGCACATGACCGACGACCGCCTCTGGCTCCCGTACGTCGTCACCGAGTACCTGCGCGTCACCGGGGACGACGGCGTGCTCGCGGAGATGACGCCGTTCCTCGAGGGGCAGCCCCTGCCGCTGGAGCAGGAGGACGCCTACGTCCAGCCGCTCGCGACCGAACAGACCGCCGACGTCTACGAGCACTGCGTGCGTGCGATCGAGTGCTCGCTGTCCACCGGGGCGCACGGGCTTCCTCTGATGGGCGGGGGAGACTGGAACGACGGGATGAACCGCGTCGGCCACGAGGGTCGCGGAGAGAGCGTCTGGCTCGCGTGGTTCATCGCGGACGTGCTCGAGCGTTTCGCTCCGATCGTGGAAGCCCGCGGCGACGGCGAGCGGGCCGGGCGCTACCGCGCGAAGGCGGCCGAGCTGGCCAAGGCGGCAGAGGCCGAAGGGTGGGACGGCGGCTGGTACCTGCGCGCGTTCTTCGACGACGGCACGCCGCTCGGTACCCGGAACGCCGCGGAGTGTCGCATCGACGGGATCACCCAGGCGTGGGCGACGATCTCCGGGCTCGGCGGCGCGGAGCGTGCACATGAAGCGCTCCAGGCGGTGCAGGAGCACCTGGTGCGCCGCGAGGACGGCCTGGTCGCGCTGCTGGATCCGCCATTCGACAAGACGCCGAAGGACCCGGGGTACATCAAAGGATACGTGCCGGGCGTGAGGGAGAACGGCGGCCAGTACACGCACGCCGCGATCTGGGTCGTCCTGGCGTACCTGATGCAGGGCGACGGCGACGAGGCGTTCGACTTGCTCGGCATGCTTAACCCTATCTCGCACTCGTCCGATCCGGAGGCGGTAAGCCGCTACAAGGTGGAGCCCTACGCGCTGGTGGCCGACGTCTACTCGGTGGCGCCCCACGTCGGGCGCGGCGGGTGGACCTGGTACACAGGCGCAGCCGCGTGGATGTACCGCGTCGCGCTCGAGAACCTGCTCGGACTGCGCATCGAAAGCCGCGGAGACAGCGAGTCCCTGATCGTCGACCCCTGTGTGCCGAAGGCGTGGCCCGAGTACGAGATGACGCTGCGCCACGGCGGCGGGACCTGGCGGATCCGCGTCGAGAACCCGCGGGGCGTGAACCGCGGCGTGGCGCGCATCACTCTAGACGGGCGCTCGGTCGAGGGCGGAGAAGTCCCGCTCACCGGCGTCGGCGACCATGAGGTGGTCGTGACGCTGATCGGCGGCTGAGACCCCGCTGCGAAGTGGCCTGCAGCGGGCCTGCTTGCGGCGCCCACGCGCCCGCTCGCACGCGCCCACGCGGACCCCGCATTCCTTGTCCCTGTGTGTTACACACTCCTTTCCGAGTGATATACACTCGGCAGACTCGATTCGACGAGGGGATGTGCCGCTTCCTTGGGAGCGGCCGAACAGGGACATCAGGGAAGGGAAGGGTGGAGCATGAAGAAGTTTGCACGTTCGTTCGCGCTTCTGCTGGCTCTCGCACTCGGCATCGCAGCCATCTCGGGGTGCACCAGCACGAGCTCGAACACCACGGGCGGCACGTCTGCCGCAAACGACACGTTCACGTACGCACAGGGCGCTGACCCCCGCGGTCTCGACCCCGCGCTCGTGGATGACGGCGAATCCTCGAAGATCATCGTGAACATCTACGAGGGCCTGCTGAAGTACGCGCCGGACTCCACCGCGGTCGAGCCCTCGCTCGCCGAGACCTGGACGATCAGCCCCGACGGCCTGAGCTACACGTTCAAGCTGCGCCAGGGCGTCAAGTTCCACGATGGCACCGACTTCAACGCTGACGCCGTCAAGTTCAACATCGACCGCCAGCTGCCGCCGAAGGTCACCGCGGACATGTCCTACGGTCCCTTCGTGTTCGGCTCGGTCAAGGACGTCGTGGTCGTCGACCCGTACACGGTCACGATCAACCTCACCGCGAAGAACACCGCGTTCCTGGCGAACCTGGCGATGAGTCTGGCTGCCCCGATGGTCAGCCCGAAGGCGCTCACCGACGGCAACAACTCCGTCATGGAGCACCCGGTCGGCACCGGTCCCTACAAGTTCGTGAGCTGGAACAAGGGTGAGAACGTCATCCTCGTCCGCAACGACGACTACTGGGGCGACAAGGCCATCATCAAGAACGTCATCTTCCGCTTCATCGCCGACAACTCTGCGCGCGTCCTGGCGCTCAACAACGGTGAAGTCGACATGATCGATGGCATCGACGCCACCGTGGTCAGCCAGATCGAGTCGGGCGGCAGCAAGCTGTTCCAGGCTGCCGGCATGAACGTGAACTACATGGCCTACAACACCACGACCGCCATGTTCAAGGACCCGGCCGCGCGCATCGCCGTCTCCCAGGCGATCAACGTCGACGAGCTCGTCACCAGCCTGTATCAGGGCTACGCGGAGAAGGCCACGACGATCCTGCCGACCTTCGTCCCCGGCTACGACGCCTCGGTCCAGCAGGTCGCATACGATGCCGCCGCCGCGCAGGCGGGCCTCGCCAAGGCCGGCATCACCAAGATCCACATGATCGCCTACACCAACCCGCGGCCCTACAACGCCGCCACGGGCGCGACTCTCGCGACCGCGATCCAGGGCTACCTGCAGAAGGTCGGCGTGTCGTGCACGATCGACACCTACGACTGGACCACGTACAAGGAGAAGGTCAAGGCCGGCGACTACGACATCGCCTTCTACGGCTGGATCGGCGACAACGGTGACCCGGACAACTTCCTGAACCTCCTGTCCGACAAGGACCCGACGATGAACATCGCCAGGTGGCAGGACGCGACCTACAAGGCCGACATCGCATCGGCTCTCACGATGCCGAACGGCCCGGAGCGCAACGCCGCCTACGGCGCGATGGAGAAGTACGCTGCCGCGCGTGCCGTCTGGCTGCCGATCTCGCACGCCAAGACGCTCGCCGCGTACCGCCCGAACGTCTCGGGCTTCCTGTACCACGTGACGGGCAACGTGTTCCTGTCCAAGGCAGTGAAGAACTAGCTGTTCGATCCACAGCGGAAACACGTGCAGCCGAAGGTCACCGAGTGTGATCTTCGGCTGCACGTTCGCTGAGCCACGAGAAGGCACGTCAAGATGCTCAAGTACGTACTGAAGAGAGTGCTGATGGTCATCCCGGTCCTCATCGGGGTGTCCATCATCGTGTTCTCTCTGATGCGCGTGTTCTCGCCCGACCCGGCGCCGATCGTGCTGGGCCAGCACGCCACGCAGGAGTCGATGCTGGCCTGGAGACAAGCCAACGGCCTCGAGAAGCCGGTCATCGAGCAGTACGTCGACTTCGTCGCCGGTGCCCTGCACGGGGACCTCGGCACCTCGTACTACACGAAGGCGCCGGTGGCCAGGGAGATCGGTGCGCGCTTCCCGGCCACGATCGAGCTGGCTGTGGCGGCGATCATCTTCGCGACCATCGTGGGGATACTGCTCGGGGTGATCGCGGCGGTGAAGAAGAACTCCATCTTCGACGCCGCGGGCACCTTGCTGGCGCTGGTGGGGGTCTCCATCCCCATCTTCTGGCTGGGCATCCTGCTCATCATGTTCTTCACCGGGACGCTGCACCTCCTGCCTTCCGGCGGGCGCATCAACCCGATGCTCGAGCCGGCGAACGTCACCGGCTTCTACATGATCGACTCGCTCATCGCCAGCAACTGGCCGGCGTTCAAGGACGCGGCGATCCACATCATCCTGCCGGCGCTCACGCTCGGCATGTACTCGATGGCGATCATCACGCGGATGACGCGCTCGACCATGCTCGACACGCTCGGTCAGGACTACATCCGGACGGCGCGGGCCAAGGGCATCACCGAGACCAAGGTCATCACGAAGCACGCGTTGCGCAACTCGATGATCCCGGTCACCACCGTCATCGGGCTCCAGTTCGGCTCACTGCTCGGCGGAGCGCTGCTCACCGAGAGCGTCTTCTCCTGGCCCGGGATCGGCAAGTTCACCGTGGACAGCATCCTGAAGTCGGACTTCCCCATCGTGCAGGGGATCGTGCTTCTGGTCGCCGTCATCTTCGTGCTCGTCAACCTCATCGCTGACCTCATCTACGCGTACCTCGATCCGCGTATCAAATACGGCTCGAAGAAGGAGGGATAGCGGCCTTGGGCTCACAAGACGACTTCAGCTCCGGCCCGCTGCGCGAGCAGCCCTCCGAGAACTTCATCGCCGACGAGGCGATGGCGTTGGGGGAGACGCTGCCGGACAGCGGCGGGGACCTTCCCGAGATCGACGAGACGTTCCACGAGAAGCCCGAGAACCAGTGGCTCGAAATGTGGCGCGCCCTGATCGCCAACCGGGCCGCCATGGTCTCGCTGTTCTTCATCGCGTTCCTGGCGCTGATCGCGATCTTCGGGCCGCTGATCACGCCGTACAACCCGATCGAGACGAACATGGCCAACGCGCTGAGGGGCCCGAGCGCAGCGCACTGGTTCGGTACCGACCAGCTCGGCATGGACATCTTCAGCCGCGTGATCGCCGGTACCCGCATCTCGCTGACGGTCGGCCTGCTGGCGGTGTCCATCGCACTCACGACCGGCGTCGTGCTCGGCTCGATCGCCGGCTACGTCGGCGGCTGGGTCGACACCGTGATCATGCGCGTCATGGACATGATGCTCGCGGTGCCGTCGATCCTGCTCGCCATCACGCTGATGGCCGCTCTGGGAAAGGGTATCGACAAGGCGGTCATCGCCATCGGCCTGGTGTCGATCCCGGAGTACGCGCGCATCGTGCGCGGCAGCATCCTTTCCATCAAAGAGAACGACTACATCGCCGCGGCGCGGGTGGTGGGCAACAGCGACTTCCGGATCATCTTCCGGCACGTCCTGCCCAACGCGCTGTCCGTGATCATCGTGCGCGGCACGCTGGGCATCAGCAGCGCGGTGCTGGACACCGCGGCCCTCGGCTTTCTCGGCATGGGCGTCCAGCCGCCGCAGGCGGAATGGGGCGACATGCTCGGCAGGGCCCGCGGCTTCATATTCCAGGCCCCGTGGACGCTGCTGTTCCCGGGCATGGCGATCACGTCGACGGTGCTCGCGTTCAACCTGCTGGGCGACGGCCTTCGCGACGCGCTCGATCCCAAGTCGCGGATCAAGTAGGGCGACGAGATGGCTGACAACGTCCTTCTGGAAGTGAGGAACCTCTCCACCGACTTCGTGATGAAGCGGGGGACGGTGCACGCGGTCATCGACATGAGTTTCACCGTGCACGAAGGCGAGATCCTCGCCATCGTCGGCGAGTCCGGTTCCGGCAAGAGCGTCGCGTCGCTTTCGGTGATGGGGCTGCTCCAGCCGCCGGGCCGAGTCGTCTCCGGCGAGATCCTGTACAAGGGGCGCAACCTGCTCAAGCTGTCGCGCGGTGAGATGCGCGACATCCGCGGCAACCACATCTCGATGATCTTCCAGGAGCCGATGACGAGCCTGAACCCGGTCTACACGATCGAGAACCAGCTGGTCGAGAGCGTCCAGACCCACATGAAGCTCGACAAGAAGGCGGCTGCCGCCCGTGCGGTGGACATGCTGCGTCTCGTGGGCATCCCGTCGCCGGAGAAGCGCATCAAGGACTATCCGCACCAGATGTCCGGCGGCATGCGTCAGCGCGTGATGACCGCGATGGCGCTGTCGTGCGACCCGGACCTGCTCATCGCCGATGAGCCGACCACCGCGTTGGACGTCACGATCCAGGCGCAGATCCTCGCGCTCATCAACGAGCTGCGCGGCAAGATCGGCATGGCGGTGCTGCTCATCACGCACGACCTCGGAGTCGTGGCCGAGACCGCCGACCGCGTCGTCGTCATGTACTGCGGCCAGGTCGTGGAGGAGGCGACGGCGCTGCAGCTGTTCGAGCGTCCGCTGCACCCGTACACGCTGGGTCTTCTCAGGTCGATCCCGACCATGGAGGACTCGGACGCCGACGAGCCGCTCTACATGATCCGCGGCATGGTGCCCAACCCGCTCAACATGCCGAAGGGCTGCGCGTTCTTCGACCGCTGCGACCGCCGCATGGAACGCTGCCGGACCGAGATGCCCCCGCTCTACGCGGCCGCGGGCCGCCGTCTCCGGTGCTTCCTGTTCGACCCGGACCGGACGGGGGCGGCGTCATGACCGAGCCCCTGATCCAGCTGAAGCACCTGTCGAAGTTCTTCCCGGTCGACACCGACCTGCTCGGCAGGACGACGTCGCTGCTCAAGGCGGTCGACGATCTCACGCTCGACATCTTCCCCGGCGAGGCGTTCGGGCTGGTCGGCGAGTCGGGCTGCGGCAAGACGACGGTCGGCAAGATGATGGTGAACCTGTACCAGCCGACCTCCGGTGAGATCTGGTTCGAGGGTCAGGACCTGGCGAAGCTCTCGACGCGGGCGCGCCGCGGGCGCTGCTGCGACATCCAGCTCATCTTCCAGGACCCGTACGCGTCGCTGAACCCACGCATGACGGTGGGCGACATCATCTCGGAGCCGATCCGGATCAACCATCTCGTGCGGCGCGACCAGATCGCGGACCGCGTGGGCTACCTGCTCAACGCGGTCGGGCTCTCCGCGAACTACCGCAACCGTTTCCCGCACGAGTTCTCCGGCGGCCAGCGCCAGCGCGTCGGCATCGCACGGGCGCTCGCGATGCAGCCGAAGCTCATCGTGTGCGACGAGCCGGTCTCCGCCCTCGACGTGTCGATCCAGGCGCAGGTGCTGAACCTGCTGTCCGACCTGCGCGAGGAGTTCGGGCTGACCTACCTGTTCATCGCCCACGGCCTGAACGTGGTCAAGCACATCAGCGACCGGGTCGGTGTCATGTACCTCGGGCGGCTGGTCGAGGTGGCGTCGAAGCGCGAGCTGTACCGGAACCCGCTGCACCCCTACACGAAGGCGCTCCTGTCCGCGATCCCGGTGACGAACCCCGAGCAGCGCACGAAGCGGATACTTCTCGAGGGCGACGTGCTGAGCCCGATCGACCCGCCGCCCGGCTGCCGTTTCGCCGGACGCTGCTACGCGAAGGCCGGCTGCACCGGCTGCGCCTGCGAGAGCGAGATGCCGGAGCTGGTCGAGGTCTCGCCCGGCCACTTCTTGTCGTGCTACCTGTTCGACGAGGGCCGGCGAGTGCTGGCGGGCGAGGTCAGCTAGCTGGGCTCCGCGCGGTCCGCACGCGCGGCGATCGGCCGCGACATCACGGTGACCTCCTGGCCGAGGTACTCGCAGCGTTCGTCCACGGTCCATCCGAGCCGAGCGTAGAACTCCGCGGTGCTCGGCGTGTACAGGTACAGGCGCTCCACTCCGATCGCCGACGCCTCCGACTCGACTCGCGCCACGAGAGCCGTGCCGTAGCCGCGTCCCCGGAAGCGCTCGACCACGTACACGCCTGCCAGCCACGGGGTGAGGTCGGGCCGAGTGTCCATGTCGTTCGCGATCAGCATCGCGGAGCCGCACAGCGCGTCATCTTCCAGGGCCACGACGACCGTCGGAACGCCGCCCCGTCCGCAGGCGTCCTGCAGCCGCCGCGTCCGCTCCTCGAGCGTCTGGTTCGGCCGAAGGTAGCCCCACTGTTCGAAGTGGAGCAGGGCCAGCTCGGGGACGAGCGACGGAAGGTCGGCCAGGTACTCGATCCTCACGGTGCGCGGTCCTGTCCGCCCGGTGTCGGGCCGTCAGGTGGTCTTCAGTCGACGAACTTCACGATATCGCCCAACGAGGTCCGCTGCCGCTCCGTGTGGTTCAGCGCGCTTTCCGGATCGGGCTTGCCGAGTGCCACGCCGACGACGAAGCGGTGCCCCTTCGCCTGCGGGACCAGCCCGTGAAGCGCGCTGCCGTAGCGAACCGCCATCGCCATGATGCAGGTGCCGAGTCCGCGATCGTGCGCCGCGAGGCACACGTTCTCCACCAGCAGGCCCAGGTCGAAGCACGCATATTCTGCCGCGAGCCGCTCGTCCACCGCGAACAGCAGCATGCACGGGGCGCCGTAGGCCTCAGCGAGGCCGGTCCGCGGCGGGGGCGCCTGGGACGCGGCGCCGGGCGTGACGCGGCGGTACATCATGCGCGCCAGGATGTGCTCGGGCCACTGGTCGCGCTGGGTCATCGGGAGGTCCGGGTCCGGCGCTGCCTCGGCGGTCAGCTTCTCCGCCATCATCGACTTGTAGCGGGCGAGTGCATCTCCTCTGAGCACGAAGACGTCCCAACCCTGGGCGTTGGCCCACGACGGCGCCCAGCGGGCCTCGTCGAGTATCTCGGTGATGGTTTCGTCGGATACCGGATCCGAGACGAAGGACCGGACGCTCCGACGCTCATTCATAACCTCTGACAGCTCCATCGCTAGTCCTCGCTCTCGTCGTGGCGCGACGCGAGGGGGTCGTGTCCCCGCTTGCCTCCCGCGTCGATGAACGCCTTCGCCTTCTCGACCACCTCGTCCTCGGTGGCGCCCTGGACGTGCGACGCTGCCACCCCGAACGGGTAGTCCCACATCACGCGGCCGCCGGGGTCGTCCTGGACGGCGTCCATCTTGCAGACCTCCCCCGTGAACCCCGGTTCGACCGCTGCCATCGGGTCGTCGCCGAGCACGACGTAGCCGGGACGCACGAGGATCTCGAAGCCCTTGTACTCCATGCGCGAATCGCGCTCCTCTCATCGGCCGGGCCGTCGCGCGAGGCGCGGCGTTTCGAGCGTAGCACTGTGTCGGGCTCGCGGCGCCGGCAGCGCTCGCCTTGCGTGATTCGCTATGCTGGCGATGTTGCCCGAAACCCAGGAGGTCTTCATGTCGCACGGCGTCGGCCGGCTCCACGTGATAGCGGGATGCATGAGCAGCGGCAAGACCGGCGAGCTCATCCGTCTGCTGTCGCGGCACCGCATCGCGGGCGACAGCGTCGTCCTCTACAAGCACGCGGTCGACTCGCGCGACGGCTGCAAGGCCCGGTCGCGGCTCGGGATGGAGATGGAAGCGGTGGTCGTCTCGGCCTCGGCCGAGATCACCGGCGCCGATGCGAACGTGGTCGCGATCGAGGAGGGGCAGTTCTTCGACGAGGGGCTGGTCGGCGTTGTGCGACGGCTCCTGCGCGAGGGTCATACCGTCTACGTCACCGGACTCGCCCAGGATTTCCGCGGCGAGCCGTTCGGCGCGATGCCGACGCTGCTCGCGCTCGCGGACGAGATCTCGCTGCTGACCGCCATCTGCCAGAAGTGCCACGGCGTGGGCACGCGGACGCAGCGCATCATCGACGGGAAGCCCGCCCCGTGGGACTCACCGCTGATCATGGTGGGCGGGTCCGACTGCTACGAGGCGCGCTGCCCCGACTGCCACGAGGTCCCCGGGCGGCCGCAGGACGTCTAGCGGCTCCGTGCGGCCCGCTGACTAGCTTGCAGGCGCCAGAGGCGTCGCGGCGAAGAACTCGTAGACATGAAGCGTCGGCTGATTGCGTCCGCCGACGTCCCGCGGCATCTTCGAGGTCGCGTTGCCGGCGTAGGTCATGCCGTTGCGGAGCTCGACTTTGACGGATACCTTCTCGCCGGGCCCGAACGGGAGGCGCTCATCGATGCTGACGACGACCAGCGTCTGCAGGTCGGTGTCCAGCGTGGACCCGTCAGCGAACTCGACGGTCTTGTCGCCGATCCAGAGAGCCTTCAAGGGCAGAGTCGCCATCGTTTCAACACCCCATGTCACGCGGTCGATGTGCGCGGTCGGCGATGACGGTATCAGAATGGGCGCGCAAACCCATCATCTTGCTCGAGAAAGCGCCGCGGGTCCGGCTCATGAGGAAGCGCACGCTTCAGATGTTCCGCATGCGTCACCAAGGCGCGTGTCTCTTCCATCACTAGGGTATGCATTGTGCAGTGAATCACATTTGCGTCTGTTGACAGCTTCGCTCGATCGCATCTGGTGATCGTGTCCGTTCTCCGGCAAGGACATCGACTGATCGGGAGGCGAATGGCGGGATGAAGGAAATCTTCGTCGACATCGAACGCTGCACGGCGTGCAAGGCGTGTGAGATCGCCTGCGCGGTGGAGCACTCCACCTCGAAATCCCTGTTCGGCGCCGTGTTCGAGCGCCCCGCTCCTCAGAAGAGGGTGCACGTCGAGCCAGCTTACGCGTACGCCTACCCCGTGCGCTGCCTGCACTGCGGGGACGCTCCCTGCATCGCCGCGTGCCCGAACGGCGCGATGAGCCGGGACGCGGTGACCGGCGCGGTCCTGGTCGCCGAGGACCGTTGCCAGGGCTGCTTCATGTGCGCCATGGTCTGCCCCTTCGGGGCGATCTCCGTGCACTCGGTCAAGCGCACGGCGGTCAAGTGCGACCGCTGTCCCGATCGCGTCAACGCAGGCCTGCGCCCCGCCTGCGTGGAGGCATGCCCCACGCACGCGCTGGAGTACGGCGAAGAAGAGGAACTGGTGAGCGAGAAGCGCTTGAGCGCCGCCGCGCGCGTGGCGCAGGCGGTCAGCGGCTCCGCTGCCTCCGCGCACGAGAACGCCGCCACCCCGCTCGACACCCTGAGAAGCCTGAGAGGATGCTGAAGATGTCTCGAGAGATCATGGACGTAGCCACGGAGGCGCTGCTCGACCGGGCGTGCGCGTGCGGGATCGAGACAGGTCTGGACCGCCTCGAGGCTCAGGACCCGCAGTGCGGTTTCGGGCAGCTCGGCACCTGCTGCCGCATCTGCTACATGGGACCGTGCCGCATCGATCCGTTCGCGACCGACGGCAGTTCGCGCGGCGTCTGCGGAGCCACAGCCGATGTCATCGTCACCCGCAACCTGCTGCGCGAGGCTACCGGTGGCGCGGCTTCCCACCTCGGACACGCGCGTCACGTCGCGCTGACGCTGCGCGACGCCATGAACGGCGACGCCCCCTACGTGATCGCCGACCGCGCGAAGCTCATGGAAGTCGCGGGCGGGCTCGGGATCGTCACCGAGGGCAAGGCCGACACGGACATCGCCAAGGAGGTCGTGGGAAAGGCGCTCGAGGACTACTCCCGCCAGGACGGCGAGCCTGCGAACTGGGTTAAGCTCCGCACTCCCGCCAAGGAGTTCGAGATGTGGACGGGGCTCGGCCTCGTCGTCTCCAACGCCCACAACGAGATCGAAGAGGCGATGCACCGCACGTCCGGCGGCAACGACGCCGACCCGGTGAACCTGCTGCTCGGCACGCTACGGATGGGCATCGCCGACGGTGTAGGCCTCGCCATGGCCACCGACCTGCAGGACATCCTGTTCGGCACGCCGCAGGTTCGCGGTATCGAGGCCAACGTTGGAGTGCTCGACGCAGGCAAGGTCAACCTCGCCATGCACGGCCACAACCCGGTGCTCTCCGAGAAGATAGTCGAGTGGTCCGTCAAGCTCGACGCCGAGGCCCGCGCAGCTGGCGCGGACGGCATCAACGTCGTCGGCGTCTGCTGCACCGGCAACGAACTCACTATGCGGCACGGCATTCCGATGGCGGGCCACAACCTGCAGTCGGAGCTGCTGATCGTGACCGGCGCCGTGGATGCCATGGTCGTCGACGTCCAGTGCATCTGGCCCGGCACCGTGAAGGTCGCTGAGTGTTTCGACACTCAGATGATCACCACCGAGAAGAACGTGAAGATCCCGGGCGCCATGCACATGGAGTTCGAGTCTACCCACGCGGACGAGGTCGCCGAGAAGATCGTGCGGACCGCCATCGAGGCGTTCGTCGCACGCAAGGGCAAGGACGTCGACATCCCGCAGATCAAGGCCTCCGGCCTGGCCGGCTTCTCGGTCGAGGCGATCCTCGGGGTGCTTTCGAAGGTCGATCCTGTCAGTCCGCTGAAGCCGGTGATCGACAACATCGTCGCGGGGAACATCTACGGCGCCGTGGCGTTCGCCGGATGCCCGAACCCCAAGATCCGCTCGAGCGAGATGACGGAGATCATGGCCAAGGAACTCCTGGCCAAGAACGTTCTGATCGTGACCACCGGTTGCACCGCGCACATCCTCGCGCAGGCAGGAATGATGAGCCCGGAGGCCACCGAGAAGTACGCGGGCGAAGGTCTCAAGGCGGTGCTCACCGCGCTGGGCGGCGCCGCCGGTCTGGACGGCCCGCTGCCGCCGGTGTGGCACATGGGCTCGTGCGTCGACAACTCGCGGATCGTGACCCTGCTGGGCGCGCTGGCCGGCGCTCTGGACGTCAAGCTCAGCCAGCTCCCCGTTGCCGGCTCCGCCCCCGAGCTCGTCCAGGAGAAGGCGATCTCGATCGGCGCTTGGCTGCTCGCGCTCGGGCTCACGGTCCACATCGCCCCGGCTCCGCACATCCTCGGCAGCGGCGTGGCGACCAAGGTCCTGACCGAGGACCTGGTCGGCATCACTGGCGGGCGGGCGTATGTCGAATACGATCCCGAGAAAGCCGCCGCGGGCTTGCTGGCGGATATCGCCGGCAAGCGGGCTGCGCTGGGCATCTAGCCATGCGCATCGTCATCGTCGGCAACGGGCCCGCGGCGCTCGCCGCGGTGGAAGCGATCCGCGAGAGGGACCAGGCCAGCGGGATCACCATCCTGTCCGGCGACTCCGGGGCGGGTTACACGCCGTGCTTCCTTGCGAAGTACGTCGCCGGCTCCGTCGACATCGGCGGTCTGGCTCTGCGCCCCGAGGACTTCTACGAGCGCCACCACGTGGAACTCGTCACGGGTCATGAAGTCACGGCAGTGCGGCCCGAGGACAACGTTGTCGTGCTGGACGACGGCAGCCGGATCGGCTACGACCGGCTCCTGATCGCGTCCGGCGCCGAGCCGCTGATGCCGGAGGGGCCGGACCTCTCGGGCCAGGGCGTCTTCGCGTTCCGGACCCTGACCGACGCCGCCGCGATCCGCGCGGCCGCGGAGCACGTGCGCGACGCGGGCGTGCTCGGTTCCGGCTTCGTCGCCATGGAGATCGCCGAGGCGCTCGCGGAGACCGGCGCGGCGGTGACGGTGATCGCGCGCCGCGAACGCATCCTGCGCCGCATCTTCGACGCCGAGGTCGCCGGGATGGTCGAGGCTCACATGTCCGGCAATGGCGTCCGCTTCCTGAAGGGACGCGACCTGGCAGGCGTTGAACGCGGACCCGGGAGCACCGAGCTCAGCGCCGTCGTCCTCAGCGATGGCGAGCGCCTCGCCTGCGACATGCTCGTGGTCGGCGTCGGCATGCGGCCGAACATCGCGCTCGTGGCCGGGACGTCCATCGCGACCGGTCGCGGCATCCTCACGGACGCCGCCATGCGCACCAGCGTGCGGAACGTCTACGCTGCGGGCGACGTCGCGGAGGCGGAGATCGAGGGGATCCGGAAGGCGAACCTGATCCATCCCAACGCGGTCGCCACCGGACACGTCGCGGGATACAACATCGCCGGAGGCGACCAGCGCATGAGCGCGCATCTCGCCGACATGAACGTGCTGACGGTCTTCGGCCGCTCGTTCCTCGCCGTGGGCGCGCTCGAAGGTGAGAAGATCCTGAGGCGCTCCGCCGGCCCGGACGGGCTCGTGAAGGTCTTCGCCGACGAGGCGGGGTTCATCAAGGGTGTGGAGCTCGTGGGAGACGTGACCCGCGGAGGGCTGTACGCCTCGCTCATCGCTCGGAACGTGAACGTCAGCGCGACCCCGGATCTTCTCGCCCCGACGTTCAACTACGGGGAGACGTCCGGTCAGGCGGCGTGGGCGTCATGAAGATCGCCTTGGCCGGAAAAGGCGGCGTGGGCAAGACCACGATCAGCGCGTCGCTCGCGCGCTATCTGGCCGACCGCGGCGAGAGGGTGTTCGCCATCGACGCCGACCCCAACGCGAACCTCGCGCTATCGCTCGGCCTGACGCGTCAACAGGCGGAAGGCATCGTCCCCATCAGCGAGATGCGAGAGCTGATCGCCGAGCGCACCGGGGTCGAGCCGGGCGCGGTCGGCGCCTACTTCACGGTGAACCCGCGGGTCGACGACCTGCCCGACCGCTTCAAGATCGAGCATCGTGGCGTGATGTTCCTGCAGGTCGGCGCCATCAAGGAGCCGTCGTCGGGGTGCTACTGCCCGGAGAACGCGCTCCTGAAGAGCCTGCTCATGAACCTGGTCCTGCTGCGCGACGAGACAGTGATCCTCGACATGGAGGCCGGCTTCGAGCATCTGACGCGCGGCACATCGCAGGCGTTCGACGCCATGATCATCGTGGTGGAGCCGAGCCTGCAGAGTGTGGTCACCGCCACCCGGATCCACGCCCTGGCGGACCGGATCGGGATCCGGAACGTCTTCTACGTCGGCAACATGGTGCGGGACGCCGAGGACCGGGCGTTCATCGACCGGGAGCTGGCGGGCGGCACCGTCCTAGGCCACGTCGCCTACTCGGACGAGATTCGCACCGCGGTCCGGCAGGGGCGCGCCCCCTACGACATCTCGCCGCAGCTCGCTGACGATATCGCAGGGATCTGGGACGCCGTCCTCCGCGAGGTGGGCCGCCTCCCGGAATAGCGCAGCCGCGCGGTCTTCCTCGTGCGCAATCGCTGGCGCACGATCGGTGCCCTACGAGATCACGCCTAGTTGTAGTTCCCACGGACGTTGTTGTCATTGGACCCGCGAGATCGGTGTGCTGCCGTCGAGGCCGCCGTGTGGACGAGACAGATTGTAGAACCTCAGGAACGGGCCGAGCATCTCGGCCCGTTCCTCTGTGTTGCGGTAGGCCCTGCCGTAGGCCCATTCGTTGGTGAGGAGCCTGATGAACGCCTCGGCCTTCCCGTTGGTCTGCGGGTGATAGGGCCGAGTTTTGATCGCCTTGATGCCGGCGTCTGCGAGCAAGTCAAGGAACACGTGCGATCGGTAACTGGCGCCGTTGTCGGTGAGGATCCGTTGGACCTCGATCCCGCAGCCCTCGTAGAACTCGAGCGCTCGCCTGGTGAACGCCACCGTCGTGTGCCGTTGCTCGTCGGGGCAGATCTCGGCGTAGGCGAGCCGTGAGTGGTCGTCGATCGCTATGTGGACGTAGTCCCATCCGTAGCCCTTGTGGTGCATACCGGGGCCGCGGCCGTGAGCACGCTTGCCACCGCCCTCGGCGATCCGGCCGAGCTTCTTGATGTCGAGGTGTATCAGTCCGCCCGGCTCGGGGTATTCGTAGCGCACCACCGGCTCTTTGGACGGCTGTTTCAGGCGGTTGAGGCCGCAGCGCCGCAGCACCAGGTAGATCGTCGAGCGTGCGTATCCGAGCATCCACGACAGCCGGTGCGGGCCGAGCCGGAAACGCAAGCGGGCGCGGATGATCGCACGCATGCGCTCACGCGAGACACGTGCGGGGATCCTGCGCGGGCGTGAACATCGGTCGCGCAGTTCGAACAGACCGGACCGGAACCGCCTCACCCACTTGCTTGCGGTCTGGCGCGAGACGCCGCTCGCCTCTGCCGCCGCGGTCACGCTCCAGCCGTGAAGATAGACCCGCTCGCACAGCAGCAACCTGCCGTGCACGGTCAACCGCGCGTTAGGATGATGCACGAGGACCCGCCTCCATTCAGTTGTGGCTCGACACCAACAACCGAACGGAACGGGTCCTCGACTGTCAACAACCTATGTGGGAACTACACCTAGGTCTTGCTCCACCCAGCGTGAGCCATGCGGAGGGCCTCGGTGCGAAAGCGCCGGGGCCCTCCGGCGCGCAGTCTCCCTCACAGTCCGGAGATTGGCAAACACCCGAACCACCCTCCTGACCTGCTGTTCTGCTGGAATCCGCAGTGTTGACGCCAGCGGCGCCAACGACATGACCGGAACCGGCCTGTTGCATCAAAGCACCGCCCCAGCGCTCGACCGGCGCGAAAGAAGATCATCACCCGTCTCGGGGCCCGTTCCGATAAGGATCGGACCCTTCTGCTCTTCACCGCCTGCCCTGCCCTGCCCTGCCTAGCAGGGCATCCGCCCTCGAACGCGAACTACTCTCCTTGAACGGCAAAGACGGTCGTCCACACAGGGAGAAGCGCGCATGCGGGTCGTCAGGGTCTTCACAGGTGAGGATGTCCGCTACGGTCTCGCCGACGCGGGAAGCATCACGCTCATCTCAGACGAGCCGTTCGCTGCCTGGGAGACCGACGAGGTCATCTCGATGACCGGCGCGCGCCTGATGCCCCCCGCGATGCCCACAAAGATCGTCTGCGTCGGCGTGAACTACAAGACGCACGCGAACGAGATGGGGCACGAGCTCCCCTCCGAGCCGCTGATCTTCCTCAAGCCGCCGACCGCCATGAACGCCCCCGGCGGCGAGATCCACCTGCCGCCCGATGTGGGCCGTGTGGACTACGAAGGAGAGTTGGCGGTCGTGATGGGCCGTCGTGCGCACCGCGTGGCCCCCGAGGACGCCCTGACGTTCGTGCTCGGCTACACCTGCGCGAACGATGTCACCGCGCGCGAACTGCAGAAGCGGGACGGCCAGTGGACGCGCGCGAAGGGGTTCGACGGGTTCTGCCCGCTGGGGCCGTGGGTCGAGACTGACGTCGACCCGTCCGACCTGCTCCTCGAGACCTATCTCAACGGCGAGGTCGTGCAGTCTGCGCGCACGAGCGACATGATCTTCGACGTCCCCACGCTCGTGAGCTTCATCAGCCACGTCATGACGTTGCTCCCGGGCGACATCGTGCTCACCGGCACCCCGTCGGGGATAGGGGAGCTCCACGCCGGCGACGTCGTCGAGGTCCGTATCGAGGGGATCGGCGGCCTCACGAGCCGGGTCGTCTAGCCTTCCGGGTCGGGCGTGAGCAGCGACGGGCGCGCGATCAGGAAGAGCGCCCAGGCCAGAAGCACGATAGCCCCGGCGGCGATCGCCCAAGACGGCCCGAAGATCTCCGCGAGCGGGCCGAACGCTGCGGCCGAAAGCGGCATGACCCCCAGGAAGCACATGATGTAGACGGACATCACGCGTCCTCGCAGGTGATGCGGCACGTTCGCCTGGACGGACGTGTTCGCGAGCGAGTTCGTCGTCAGCACGCACGCGCCGGCCACGGTCGACAGCGCGACGGAGAGCCACAGCCACGGGGTGACGGCGAACGCGATCAGGGCCACGGCGGTGGCGAGTATCGTCCATCGCATGAGCCGCTCCCGGCGTACCCAGTGCGGCAGGCTGGCGACGGTCAGCGCACCCACGAGTGCGCCGAGGCCGTTGGCCGTGAACAGGATCGTGTAGATGTTGGTGTACTGCTCCTTTGTGTGGAAGCCGAGGACTTTGTCCGCGACCGAAGGCAGCAGGAAGATGTACGGCATCCCCACCAACGTCATGATGAGCGTGCTCAGGATCACGATGCCGATCATGCGATGCGTGGCGGCGTGGTGGACTCCCTCCTTCAAGGACTTCCACGCGCCCTCGCGCGCCGCCACCGCCCGCTTCGGCGGCATATGCGGCGAGGTCCGTATCGCCCACAGCGCTGCGATGACGAACAGGAAGCTGATCGCGTTTATCCAGAAGACGTCCGCGATCCCCGCGACCTGGCCGGCGACGTACACCACGCCCAGAGCGGCGGCACCGCCGAGCATGCGCGCCGACTGGAACTGCGCGGAGTTCAGCGCGATCGCGTTCAGGAGGTCTTCCCTCGGCACGAGGTCCGGGATCATCGCCTGCCACGCGGGGAACGACAGGGCTGTCATCACGCCCGCGAAGAGGCCGAGGGCGCTCACGAGCACGAGAGAGCTGATCGGGGTCGACGCGCTGAGACTGCCCGTCACGTACAACGCGCCGAAGGCGATCGCCTGGATCATCAACAGCACCTGCGCCCAGATGATGAGCTTGCGCTTGTCGAGGCGGTCGGCCAGCACGCCGCCCGGCAGCGCCAGGAACAGGTTCGGGATCTGCGCGGCGAACGTCACCAGGGCGAGGTCGGCGTCGGAGCGGCGGAAGCCGTACGCGATGAGGCCGATGACCGCGGACTGCATCCACGTTCCCACGTTGCTGACGAGCGCTCCGCTCCAGAAGAGGAGATACGCACGATGCCGGAACGACTCGAAGGTCCCGCCCCGGCGGACGATCCTGTACGGAGGGCTGCTGGTGTCGGACTCCGCTTCGGCGACCGACGTGGGGACGCTGTTGTCCGGTTCGGGCTCGGGGAAGGGAGTCTCGTGGCTGTTGTCTGACATGGGGCGCGGCTCCGGGATCCAGGCGGGTCTTGCGGACGGCGCCGCCGAAGTGGTGCGCGGCGGCGGGGCGATGAATGATACCCCACGGCCTCCAAGGTACGGGGCGGCCACTTCCGCCGTTTGACTTCCGTCATGTGCGCGTCTGCGGGTCGCAGGTACCCTCGGAAGGAGCGCCGCTGCACACGACCGCGAAGGATGTCCCTGATGACCGGAACGACAGTCGTCCCATTCACTGGACCTCGACCTGAAGTCGATACCCAGGAGGGCCCTCCCGCGCTCAGGACGTATGCGCTCGGGTATGCCATCGGGGCGATCTTCCTGGCCTTCGAGATCCCGCTCCTCGGGCTGCAGCCGAAGTACGCATTCGACGGTGTCTACCTGGCGGCGTTCGCCCTGCCACCGGTGCTCACCGCCTTCACGCTCCTGCTCGTCGACTCTCCTGGCCGGCCCCGGACGCTTCCTCTCCGCGCTCTGGTGCTGTTCGCGGTCACTACGCTCGCCAGCGTCGTGTCTACCGTCCTGCTCACCCCCTTGCTCGTCCTCATGTTCAGAGAGGGTGTGGGCCGCAGCCTCTCGGCGACCGGCGCCGTCTCTGCCGTGACGCTGGCGGTCGTGGCGGCTCCGCTCGTCGTGGAGCTCGTAGCCGCCTCGCGCTCCCGCCGTCTCCTGCATGCCTCAGTGCTGGTCGCCGGCCTCGCCGTCACCGCGGTCGCGTTCTCCATGGCGCTCTGGCCGACAGGTCCGCTGGCCTCGTCGATGCGCTTGGACCAGGGCGAGCTGCTGATGATCACGTCGTCGTGGTGGCTGCCGGTCTACGCGCTCGCCGCCGCCTTCGCGCGGCGTCTCGGGATGGCCTGAACCGAGCCATCCCGAACGTCCGTTCGTCCGCTCGGAATGTGACGGGCGGAGCCCCGGAACGGGGTCCCGTGTCGGGTCGCGGTGCTACCATCAAAGGCGCGCCCGAACCACTGCGAACCCCGAGCGGAGGCCCTGAGAAGGAATGCACGCGGACCGTCTTCGCACCCCCGACGTCGAGCGTCTCCTTGCTGCTTTCGCGGCGCTCGGGGATCCCGACGACGTCTATTCGTTCCTCCAGGACGTGTGCACGGTGCGCGAGATCCGGGAGATGTCGCAGCGGCTCGAGGTCGCTCGGATGCTGTCGGCAGGCGAGCACTACGACGACATCCGCGAGGCCACCGGCGCGTCGACGACGACGATCAGCCGTGTGAGCCGTTGCCTGAACTACGGCGCTGACGGCTACAGGACCGTTCTCTCGCGCATACGGGAGGCGTGACCTTCCCCGTGCGGTTCGTCCACCTGCACACGCATTCCGAATACTCGCTGCTCGACGGCGCCGCGAAGATCGACAGACTGGTCGCGCGGGCCAAGGAACTCGAGATGCCGGCGCTGGCTCTGACCGACCACGGCAACATGTACGGCGCCGTGGAGTTCTACAAGGCGGCGGCCAAGGCGGGAGTCAAGCCCATCCTCGGTTGCGAGGTGTACTTCACCTCCGGGTCGCGGCTGGTCCGTGACGGCAAGCCGGACATCTACCACCTGCTCCTCCTCGCACAGAACGAGCAGGGCTACCGCAACCTGATGGCGATCGTCTCCGACGCGTGGATCTCGGGGTTCTACTACCGGCCGCTCGTGGACGAGGAGCTGCTGACCCACTACAGCGAGGGTCTCATCGGCTCCAGCGCCTGCATGTCGGGGATCCTGAGCAAGTCGATCGAGAACGGCGACCCGAAGCGCGCACGTGACTGGGCCGAGCGCTACTCCCGGATCTTCGGCGAGGGCAACTTCCTCGTCGAACTGCAGCAGCAGGGCATCACCGCGAGCAACGGTGTGACCCAGTACGACCTGAACCGCGAGCTGGCCGCGATCGCGCGCGAGAAGGGCCTTCCGCTGGTCGGCACCAACGACATCCACTACGTCCACGCCGAAGACGCGAAGACGCAGGACATGTTGCTGTGCATCCAGACGGGCAAGATCCTGGACGACACGCAGCGGATGCGCTTCTCGTGCGACCGCTTCTTCATGCGAACGGCCGAGGAGATGTCCGAGGCCCTCGCGGAGTATCCGGAGGCGATCTCCAACAGCGCTGACGTCGCCGAGCGCTGCAACGTGGAACTCGAGTTCGGCAAGATCCTCCTGCCGGTCTTCGGCGTTCCCGAGCGGTTCGCTGGCATGGACGAGCAGGAGGCGCTGGACGCCTATCTCGAGGAGCAGTGCCTCGTCGGCATGCGCGACCGGTACGGCGATCCGATCCCGCCCGAAGCTCTCGAGCGCCTCTACTACGAGCTCGGCGTCATCCGGGAGAAGGGCTTCGCGGGGTACTTCCTCGTCGTGCAGGACTTCATCGCCTGGGCCAAGGCCAACGGCATCGGCGTGGGCCCTGGACGCGGCAGCGCGGCCGGTTCGATCATCGCGTACGCCCTTCGCATCACCGCTCTCGACCCCCTCGAGCACGGGCTGTTGTTCGAACGCTTCCTCAACCCCGAGCGCACCGAGATGCCCGACATCGACATCGACTTCGACGACGAACGCCGCGGCGAGGTCATCGACTACGTGAGGGACAAGTACGGCGAGGACAAGGTCGCGCAGATCATCACCTTCTCGACGATGAAGGCGCGCGCGGCGGTCCGCGACGCGGGCCGCATCCTCGGCTACCCGTTCGGCGTGCCCGACAAGGTCGCGAAGATGATCCAGGAAGGTCCCGACGCCGAGATCGCGACGTCGCTCAAGATGAACCCGGATCTCCGGACCGCGTACGAGACCGACGGCGACACGAAGCGCATCATCGACGCCGCGCTCGCGCTCGAGCACTTCGTGCGAGGTGAGGGAGTGCACGCGGCCGGCGTCGTGATCTGCCGCGACCCGCTGCGCTTCCACACGCCGATCAAGCGGGACACCAAGAATGAGGCGATCGTCACCCAGTACGAAGGCAAGCTGGTGGCGGAGCTGGGCCTGCTCAAGATGGACTTCCTCGGCCTGCGGACCCTGACCGTCATCGCGAAGGCGCTCGCGGCCATCAAAGCCAACCACGGCGTCGACATCGACATCGAGAAGATCCCGATGGACGACAAGGCGACGTATGCGCTGCTGCGCCGCGGGGACGTGGACGGCGTCTTCCAGGTCGAGTCCGGGGGGATGCGCCAGCTGCTCAAGGACCTCAAGCCGACGCAGTTCTCCGACGTGGCCGTCCTGGTGGCGCTGTACCGTCCGGGGCCGCTGCAGTCGGGCATGGTCAAGGACTTCGTCGAGCGCAAACACGGACGCCAGAAGGTCGTCTACTACGACGACCGGATCAAGCACATCCTGGAAGAGACCCACGGCACGATGGTCTACCAGGAACAGGTCATGCGCATCTCGATGGACATGGCCGGCTTCTCCGCCGCCAAGGCGGACAAGCTCCGCAAGGCCATGGGCAAGAAGGACGACGCCGAGATGGCGAAGTGGCGGGCCGACTTCGTGGACGGCGCCGTCGCCGGCGGCTACGAGCGCAAGCTCGCCGAGCGAGTCTACGACGACATCGAGAAGTTCGCGGGGTACGGCTTCAACAAGAGCCACTCCGCGGCGTACGGCCTCATCTCGTACCAGACCGCGTACCTGAAGACGCACTACCCGCGCGAGTTCATGGCGGCGGTGCTCTCGAGCTACTCGGGCAAGACCGAGAGCATCGTGAAGTACGTCGCGGCGGCGAAGCGAAGCGGGATCCCGGTCCTGCCGCCTGACGTGAACTCCTCGGGGGCGGACTTCACGGCGGTGCCCGAGGGCATCCGCTTCGGGCTCGCCGGCGTGCGGAACGTGGGCGAGGGCGTGGTCGCCGCCATCGTGGCGGAGCGGCAGGCGAACGGCCCGTTCACCTCGCTGCAGGCCTTCTGCTCGCGGGTCGATCCGAAGGCGCTGAACAAGCGCACCCTCGAGTCGCTCATCAAGGCCGGCGCGTTCGATTCGACCGGATACACGCGCAAGCACCTCATGGCGATGATGAGCGACGCCATCGACTTGGCCGTCAAGCGTGCCAAGGACGACGAGGCGGGGCAGACCGGCCTTTTCGAGCTCGAGGGCGACCACGGCTTCAGGCACGACGAGCCGGCTCCCGACGGCGACGAGTGGGACAAGCCCATGAAGCTGACCTTCGAGAAGGAGATGCTCGGCATCTACGTCTCCGACCATCCGCTGCGCGAGATCGCCTCGGTCATCGAAGGTGCGCGTTCCATGTCCCTGGACGAGATCGAGAACATGAGCGATGGCCAGTCCGCGTGGTTCGCGGGGATCCTGACGTCGGTGTCCCGTGTCGTGACCAAGAAGGGGAAGTCGATGATCGACTTCACCTTGGAGGACCTAGACGGCTTCGCAGAGGGCCGGCTCTTCGGCAATGTCTACGCGAAGTTCGAGGGGCTGTTCGCCGAGGACGCCATCGTGCGGGTGCGGGCCAAGGTCGAGGTGTCGGACCGTGGGCGGAAGCTGCAGGTGATCGACGTGGTCCCGCTCGGGGATGACGGTAGCTTCGCCAGAGGGCCGGGAGTCCTGCTGATCCGCGACGAAGGCGCGCGCTTCACGGACCCGGAGGTGCTGGACTGGTTCAAGCGCCTTGTGCCCCGCTATCCGGGCCGCGACAGCGTGCGCGTCGAGATCTCGAACGGCGGAGGGACGAAGACCTACGCGCTGCCGCCCGACACGTACCTGGTCGACATGACCTCGCACCAGCTCCACGCCGAGTTGCGGGAGGTCTTCGGAGCGGACTCGGTCTACGAGCTGTAGGGGGTTGCGCAGGACCGGCACGGATGGTACTTTATCGCTGCAGCACTCCACCGTACTAAAGTACAGCGATATGAACGATCCCTACCCGGAAGGACCGCACCGATGCGCCCCGTCACCCCTCGCGGTTTCCGAGATGTGCTCTTCGAGGAGGCCGCCGAACGCCGAGTGGTCACCGCGGCGGTCTCCGATGTCTTCATGCGATACGCGTACCGTTTCGTGGAGACGCCGGCGGTGGAGGAGTACGCGACGCTGGAAGCCGCCGTGGGAGCCACCGTGTCCGGCGCCGCGTTCCGCCTCGTCGACTTGGATGGATCGCTCCTGGCGCTGCGTCCGGAGATGACGCTGCCGATCGCCCGCCTCGCGGCGGCGCGCCTCGGTGGCTCGAGCGGCCCGCAGCGGCTCTGCTACGCAGCGGACGTATACCGCGAGCACGCCTCGCTGCGCGGCGAGTCCCGCCAGTTCGCCCAGCTCGGCGTCGAGCTGTTGGCAGTGAACGGCCCCGCTTCGGACGCCGAGGTCGTCTGCGTCCTGGTCGACGCGCTGCGCGCCACCGGGCTGACGGAGTTCACGGTCGGCATGGGAACGGTGGCCGTGCTGCGCGCGCTCATCGGTGCGGCGGCCTCGACTCCCGAATGGGCCGCATCCCTGATGGCCGCCGCACACGCACGCAACCTCGTCGCGTTCGACGCGCTCACCGCGGCGCCGGGCGTTCCGTCGACGGTCGGTTCCGCGCTGCGCACCGTCGTCCGGATCGCGGGCGGACGCGAAGCGATCGCTGCGTGCCGTGCCGCGGCGGGTGCGGTGGGGTGCGCGGGCGCGCTGGACGCGCTCGAAGCGGCGTGGGACCTCCTGGAGGCGGCCGGCGCGGCAGACCGCGTGCGCGTCGACTTCGGCATCCTCCGCTCGTTCGACTACTACACCGGGCTCATAGTCGAGGCGTACGCGCCCGGTCTGGGCCTTCCACTCGGTGGCGGCGGACGGTACGACGACCTGCTCGCGGCGTTCGGCACGCCGATGCCCGCCGCCGGCTTCGCGCTCTCGCTCGAGCGCGTGACGATCGCGCTGGCCGCTCAGGGCGTGGAAGTGCCGGTGCGGGACATCGATGCGCTCGTCGGTGGCGATCCCGCCGCGTGCGCCCGGGTGTGCTCCCGCCTGCGTGCGGGCGGCTGGCGCGTGCAGGCGAGCGCCAACCGGACCGCTGACGCGCTCGTTGGCGAGGCGCGCGACGCGGGAGCGGTCTGGTGGATGGCCGGGGAAGACGCCGCACTCACGCGCGTGAGTGACGGCGCGGCCTTGGCGCTCGAGCCGCTCTCGGCGCCTCCGGCGCTCGAGGCCTCGAACGAGAAGGGAAGCGTGCGATGACCGACACCCGGCTTCGTATGGCCGTCCCGAAGGGCGCTCTGTTCGAGGGCACCGTCTCGCTGCTCGTGCGCGCCGGCGTCGACGTCGGCGCGCTGGCGGACCCTGGGCGCCAACTGATCGTCGACACCGACGAGATGCGCTTCATCATCTGCAAGCCGACCGACATCCCGGCCTACGTCGCGTACGGCGCGGCGGATGTCGCTGTGTCCGGGGCGGATGTCCTCGCCGAGGCCGGCCTCGATGTGGTCGAGCTCGCCGATCTCGGGTTCGGGCAGTGCCGGTTCGTGGTCGCGGAGCGCGAAGGGTCGTCCGAGGAGGTCTTGCGCTCGTACCGGCGCCTTGGGGTGATCAGGGTCGCGACGAAGTACCCGCGTGTCGCCGAGGCGCACTTCGCCTCGCGTGGGATCCAGGTGGAGCTCGTGAAGCTGCACGGGAACATCGAGCTGGCGCCGCTGGTGGGCCTTGCGGACCAGGTCGTGGACATCACGGCGACGGGAACCACCCTTCGCGAGAACGGATTGAGTATCGTGGACGAGGTCATGGACTCGAGTGCGCGCTTCATCGCGAACCCGGTGTCCGTGCGGATCGACGCTGACAGGGTGACAGGGCTGGTGGAGCGTTTGCGCGCCGCCGCGGCACAGGGCTCCAAAGGAGTGATGCAGTGATCATGCGGAGGATCGAGCTGAAGCGTGGCCGGGCGCTCGACACAGCGGACCTGCGGCGCGACGGAGGCGTGGACCCGGAGGTGCTCTCGGTCGCGGCCCGTATCGTCGAGGACGTCCGTGAGCGCGGTGACGAGGCGGTGCGCGAGTACACGCAGCGGTTCGACGGTCCGGACCTGGATGTCCTTCGCGTCACGAGCGCCGAGATAGAGACGGCCGTCGCGTCCGTGTCCGACGAGTTCAAGGACGCGCTCGCCGCCGCGGCGTCCTCGATAGAGGAGTTCCACGAGCGGCAGCTTCCCCAGTCGTGGTTCGACGCCCGTGAGGGAGGCGTGTTCGTCGGTCAGAAGGTGACACCCCTGCGCAGGGTCGGCATCTACGTCCCCGGCGGCAGGGCCTGCTACCCCTCGAGCGTGCTCATGAACGCGATCCCTGCGGTGGTCGCCGGTGTGGACGAGATCGCGATGGTCGTTCCGCCGGCCGCCGACGGCTCGGTCAACCCGTACGTGCTCGCCGCCGCGGCCGAGGTCGGGGTGTCCGAGATCTACAAGGTCGGTGGCGCCCAGGCGATCGCCGCTCTCGCGTTCGGAACCGCGTCGATCCCTCGTGTCGACAAGATCACCGGGCCCGGCAATGCCTACGTCGTCGCCGCCAAGAAGCTCGTGGTCGGGGACGTGGGCATCGACATGCTGGCCGGTCCCTCCGAGATCTGCGTGCTCGCCGATGAGACGGCCGAGCCGGCGTTCGTCGCCATCGACCTGATGGCCCAGGCGGAGCACGACCCGAACGCGCGCGCATACCTCGTGACGTCTGACCCCACGCTCCCGGACGAGGTCGAGGAGGCGCTGGACGTGCTTCTGGCCGAAGCGCCGCGCGCCGACGTCATCCGGCGCAGCCTGACCGACAACGGCCTCGTGGTCGTCGTCGAGGACGAGTCCGCCGCCATCGACGTCGCGAACGCCATCGCGCCCGAACACCTCGAGATCATGATGGCCGAACCCTTCGAGCTCCTCGGTCACGTGCGCAACGCGGGCGCGATCTTCCTCGGTCCGTGGACGCCCGAATCTGTCGGTGACTACGTCGCCGGCCCGAACCACGTGCTTCCCACCGGCGGGACTGCGCGCTTCTCAGGCCCGCTCTCCGTGGACGACTTCGTGAAGAAATCCTCGGTGATCTCGTACTCGCGCGCCGCGCTGGAGACCGATGCGGCGACTGTAATCGCGCTGGCAACGGCCGAGGGCCTCGACGCGCACGCCGACGCCGTCGTGCTGCGACTGGAACTCGCCGAGGAGATGGACGCCGAAGCCGGCGCCGGACCCGGGGAGGCCTGAGCCGTGGGCGAACTGAGAGGGCCACGCCCGGAGCTCGCCGACCTGACCGCGTACGACGCGCGCGAGCCGGAGGTGGAGATCAACCTGTCCGCCAACGAGAACCCGTCGAACCTGCCACACGAGCTTCTGGCCAACATGGCGAAGCAGCTCCCGCAGCTCGCCTTCAACCGGTATCCGGACCCGATGGCCACGGCGCTGCGGACCCGGATCGCGGATGCGAACGGCCTCGATCCCGGCAACGTGCTGGTGGGCAACGGCGGAGACGAGCTCATCTTCGACCTGATGCTCGCGTGGGGAGGGCTCGGACGCACTCTGCTCACCGCGCCTCCTACGTTCGCGATGTACGAGATCGACGCGCGCCTCACCGGGACCGAGATCGCGGAGGTGCCGCGCCGCCAGAAGGACTTCTCGATCGACGAGAAGGCGTTCATGGCGCGGCTCGGGCAGGGTGGCGTCGACATCGTCATGATCTCCCACCCGAACAACCCCACCGGCAACCTCGCCCCAGAGACGTTCCTCATCGATGTACTGAAGGCGACCGACGCGCTCGTGCTGGTCGACGAGGCCTACTTCGAGTTCTCGCGACACACGATGCGGCCGCACATGGAGCGGCACCCGAACCTGGTGATCCTCCGCACGTTCTCGAAGGCGTTCTCTCTGGCGGGGCTTCGCGTGGGCTACATCCTCGCGCACGAGGACGTCGTGCGGGAGCTGACCAAGGTCCGGCAGCCGTACTCGGTCGACAGGTTCAGCCAGTGGGCCGCGGGGCTCGTGTTCCGCGAGCGGGTGGTCTTCGAGTCGCAGATCCAGGAGCTGCTGCGGCAGCGCGATGTCGTGGAGCAGGGGCTCGCGCGCATCCCGCACGTCAAGGTATTCCGCACCGAGGCCAACTTCGTCCTCTTCCGCGTGGAACGCGCGGCGGCGGTATGGCGTGACCTTCTCCACTCCTACAGCATCCTCGTCAGGGACGTCTCGCGTGTGCCGGGGTGTGAGGACTGCCTGCGCGTGACAGTCGGGTCCGAGCGGGAGAACAGCGCCTTCCTGACGGCGATGGAGGAGCTCATGCACCGGCGCAGGGCGCGCGACATGTTCGGCACGACGAGTGACGAGGAGCTGGACCCGGTCTCCACCGCCCTGGGACCACTCGACTGAACCGACCCCTGGAACCGACGGGAGCACCACGATGGGACGCAGCGCGCGCATCGAACGGAGCACGAACGAGACCGCCGTGGTCGTCGAGCTCGACCTCGACGGCACCGGCGTGACCAGCGTCTCGACAGACGTGCCGTTCTTCGACCACATGCTCGACGCCTTGGGACGCCACTCGCTCATCGACCTGACGGTGGACGCGAAGGGCGATCTGGCGGTCGATGCCCATCACACTGTCGAGGACACCGGGATCTGCATCGGGCAGGCGCTGGCCTCCGCCCTTGGTGACCGTTCGGGCATCCGGCGGTTCGGCTCGGCGGCGGTGCCGCTGGACGAGGCGCTCGTGTTGGCGGCCGTGGACATCTCGGGCCGCGGGTCGCTGACCTACGAGGTCGAGGTACCGATCGAGGTGATCGGGACGTTCGACACCACATTGGCGAGGGAGTTCATCACCGCACTCGCGGCGAACGCGGGGATCACCGTGCACCTGCACGAGGTGAGCGGGGAGAACGCCCATCACATCATCGAAGCCGCGTTCAAGGCGCTTGCGCGCGCTCTCCGGGAGGCCGTGGAACTCGATCCGCGCGTCACCGGCGTGCCTTCCACAAAGGGCGTGCTGTGAAAGACCTGGTCTATCCGCGGCGCGTGCAGGACGTGGCCCGGTGACGGCGGTGGCCGCCCCGGCGATAGCCATCGTCGACTACCGCATGGGCAACCTCCGCAGCGTCGAGAAGGGATTCGCCGCCGCCGGCGTGCCGGGTGTCGTGGTGACCGGCGACCCCCGCGTGCTCGCGAGCGCGCGGGGCATCGTGCTGCCCGGCGTCGGAGCGTTCCGTGACGCCGCGGCGAACCTCGAGTCGTCCGGGCTGCGTGAGGTGTTGCTGGCGCGCGTCGCGGCCGGCGTGCCGCTGCTCGGCATCTGCCTCGGCATGCAGCTGCTCGCGACCGTCGGGTTCGAGGACGGCGAGTGGGCGGGCCTCGGCCTCGTCCCGGGCAGGTGTGAACGGCTGCCGGGAGGCGTGAAGGTGCCCCACATCGGGTGGAACACCGTCACGTACCCGCGCCCGAACCGGTTGTTCGACGGCATCGAGGACGGCAGCGCGTTCTACTTCGTGCACAGCTACCACGTCGTTCCCGACGACCCGTCGGCCGCGATCGGTGTCACCGAGCACGGCATACCGTTCGCCGCGGCGGTCGCAGCCGGCAGCGTGTACGGCGTCCAGTTCCATCCCGAGAAGTCGTCCGATCGCGGCCTCGCGCTGCTGCGGAACTTCGCCGCCATCGTGGAAGAGGAGTGCGCGTGAGCGTGCAGATACTGCCTGCGATCGACATCCTGGCCGGCCGCGTCGTCCGTTTGCGGCAGGGAAGGTTCGACGAAGCCACCGTCTACAACAACGATCCTGTGGACCAGGCGAAGCGGTGGGAGGACGCCGGCGCCGAGATCATCCACGTCGTCGACCTCGATGGCGCCGTCACCGGTGAGCCGGTCAACATCGCAGCGATCGAGGCGATCGTCGCGGCGGTGCGCGTGCCGGTCCAGGTCGGCGGCGGCATTCGGACGGAGCGCACTCTGCAGCGGCTCTTTGACGCCGGAGTCGCCCGCGCGGTCCTGGGGACAGCGCTGATCACCGATCCGGCCTTCGTGAAGGAAGCCTGCGCGCGCTGGCCCGGGATCGTCGCGGGAGTCGATGCGCGTGGCGGCCGCGTCGCGATCGAAGGCTGGAAGCAGGGCACCGAGCACGACGTCGTCGAGGTGGTGGGCGAGCTCGGCTCGCTGGGCATCAAGCGCGTCGTGTACACCGACATCTCGCTCGATGGCATGCAATCGGGGCCGAACCTCAAGGCGTATCGCGGGCTCGCGCTGGCGACCGAGGCGGCGGTCATAGCGTCCGGGGGCGTGTCCACGATCGCGGACATCCGCGCCCTTGCGCAGGTCCCCGGCATCGAGGGCGTCATCGTGGGCAAGGCGCTGTACGAAGGCTCCTTCGAGCTGGCGCGCGCGATCGCGGCCGGGCGCGGAGAGGAGTGACCGCACCGTGCTGATGAAGCGCGTCATACCGTGCCTCGACGTGCACGCGGGCCGCGTGGTCAAGGGCGTGAACTTCGTGGACCTGCGCGACGCCGGCGACCCGGTCGAACTCGCGCGGTTCTACGACGTGGAAGGCGCGGACGAGCTCGTGTTCCTCGACATCACCGCGACCCACGAGGAGCGGCCGACGATGCTGGACGTCGCGGCCCGGACCGCCGAGGTCTGCTTCATCCCGTACACCGTCGGAGGCGGGATGCGCTCGGCGGCCGACATCCGGGCGATGCTGCTCGCGGGCTGTGACAAGGTCTCGCTCAACTCGGCGGCGGTGGCGTCGCCCGAGCTCATCTCGCAGACCAGCCGCATCTACGGGTCTCAGTGCATCGTCGTGGCCATCGACGCGCGCCGCGTCGCCGGAGGCCGTGACCGCTGGGAGGTCTTCGTGTCCGGCGGGCGCACCAACACCGGCATGGACGCCGTGGAGTGGGGGAGACGGGCGGAGGAGCTCGGCGCCGGCGAGATACTGCTCACGAGCATGGACCGCGACGGCACCAACGACGGCTACGACCTCCCGCTGACGCGCGCGGTCACCCGCGCACTCACGATCCCCGTGATCGCGAGCGGGGGAGCGGGCAAGCTCGACGACTTCGCTGAGGTCGTGATCGAGGCGGACGCCGACGCGGTCCTCGCCGCGTCGACGCTGCACTACGGGACGTTCCGGGTCCGGGACATCAAGGCCGCCATGGCTGCGGCCGGCGTTCCGGTCCGTCTCGTGGACGTGCCCGACGACCCCGCGCGCCCCGCACCGCTGACCTGGAAGGGATGAGGGAGCCGATGGACCGCGAACGTGACGACCTGACGGTCGAGGACCTGACGTGGGGCGAGGGCGGCCTTCTGCCCGCGGTGGTGCAGCAGCGGGGGACCGGCGAGGTCCTCATGCTCGCGTGGATGGACCGTGAGGCGCTGGCGCGCACGCTCGCTTCCGGACGCGCGTGGTTCTTCAGCCGCAGCCGCAACACGTACTGGATGAAGGGCGAGACCTCCGGCAACGTCCAGGACGTGACCGGCGTCCGCTATGACTGCGACGGCGACGCGCTGCTGCTGACCGTGGAGCAGCGCGGCGAGGGCGCCTGCCACACCGGGGAGCGCACCTGCTTCTACCGGGCGCTGCCGCTGGCGCAGACGGTGGAGGAGGACACCATGGAAGCGCCGCGTCTCGGCGACGTGCTCGCCGGTCTCATGGGCGTGCTCGAACAGCGCAAGCGCGACCTCCCGGAGGGCAGCTACACCACGAAGCTGCTTTCCGGCCCCCAGGACAAGCTCTTGAAGAAGATCGCGGAGGAGTCCGGAGAGGTGATCATCGCGGCTCGCGACCACGACCCCGCGCAGACACGTTACGAGGCCGCCGACCTGCTGTACCACCTCCTGGTGGTGCTCGTGCGCGAGGGGATCCCCGCCGAGGACCTCGCCACGGAGCTGTCCGGCCGCGTCGGCCTTCCTCCGCGCCCGTGACCGCGGCCACCCGGCCGCGCCGCGGCCGCAGTCAGCCGCTGTGGGACCGCATCGAGCGCAACCGGACCAAGGAGGCGGCGTTCATCACGGTGTTCGTGCTGGCCGCCGCCGTCTCGCTCGCCTTGATGGTGGGGATCGGCGGCCTGGTCATCGTAGGGGCCCTGATGTCAGGCGAGAACGGCGCCGACTTCGGGAGGGCACTTCCTTGGCTCGTCGCAGGCGGCTTCCTCCTCGGTGTGGGCCTTGCTGTGGCGCACGTGTGGCGCATGCTCACACACCCGGAAGAACGGCTCCCCGGTTCGTTCGGCGCGGTGCCGTGCCAGACGGGTACGTTGCCCGAGACCGAATCGGCGTTGCACGACATGGCGATCGCGGCAGGCTGCCCCGGGGTCCCTCGGCTCTCGCTCATCGACGACTGCGATCGCGTCAACGCGTTCGCGCTCGGGTTGGCGGAGACAGAGACGATCATCGGCGTCACCCGCGGGTTCGCGGAACGGCTGGGCCCGGAAGACCAGAGAGCCGTCTTCGCGAACCTGATGGCCCGGGTGCGCGCCGGAGACACGCTGTGGGCGACGGTGCTCTCGGCGGTCATGGGGCCGATCTGGGCCGATAGGGCGTATCAACTCCACAAGGACACGCCGCTGCAGGACGAACCCACGTGGGGCGAAGCGCTGACGGGTGGCGCGATCACTTCTGGCGCGCGGCAGGCGCCGGGGGGCACCGGCGGGTTCCTATTCGGCTTCCTCGGGGTCGCGCTCACGGAGGTCCTCATGGCCGGGCACGAGCGCGCGGGTCTGGTCGCGGCGGAGAAGGCCGACGCTGAAGGTATGCTGCTCCTGAAGGACCCGGAGCAGATGCTGGCCGGTCTCGAGAACGTGTTGCAGGCGAACAACACCGTCCCCGGGGCGGGGGAGGCGTATTCGGGCCTATTCTTCTGCTGGGCAGGGTTCGGATACGCTCCCGAGGACGATCCGGAGATGCAGAGGATCGGCCGTCTTCGCGAAGTGCTGGGCGCTTCGGGCGCCTGACGTCCGGCGCGCTGACCTCATCGTCACGTCCTTCTTGACCCATCCCACCTCCGTGCATACACTTAGACATGTGTCTAACAGTCTAAGGAGGTGTGCTCGTGGCCGACGTGTTCAAGGCGCTATCGGACCCGACGCGCCGCGAGATCCTGCAGTTGCTGCGGCGCAGCGACCTGACCGCGGGCGCGATCGCGGAGAACTTCGCGATGAGCAAGCCGTCGATCTCACACCACCTGTCCGCGCTCAAAGCCGCGGGGCTCGTGCATGCGGACCGGCGAGGTCAGGAGATCGTGTACTCGCTCGACACGACGGTATTCCAGGACGTTATGAGCTACCTGCTCGAGATGTTCGGCTCCCCGAAGGAGGAGACGCGCGATGACGAGTGACCCCCTTATCGATGACGTCACGCCGGAGGGCGTGAACGGTGCGCCGCAGCCGGACGAGCTTCCCGCGCCGCCACGCCTGCGCGACTACACGAAACTGCCGCTGCTCATCATCGCGGTGATGTTCATCGCCGCCGCGGTCTTGTATCCGTCGATGCCGGAGCGGTTCCCGACGCACTGGGGCCTCAACGGTCCCGACGCCTGGTCCGCGAAGTCGCTCATGAGCGCCTACTTCATGCCGCTCGTGGCGCTCGGCATCTACGTGCTCCTCGTCTTCGTGCCGTTCCTGGACCCGAAGCGGCGCAGCCTCAAGATGTCGTTCCGCGCCTACAACATCCTGCTGGACGCGATCATCGGCATGGAGGCCGTTGTGTTCGCGGCCACGACCGCGGCTGCCTACGACAACGCGTTCGACGTGACCAAGGTCATCCTCGTGGCCGTCGGCCTGCTGTTCGCTGTGATCGGGAACTTCATGACCACCGTGAAGCAGAACTGGACCTTCGGGATGCGCGTGAGCTGGACGCTGTCCGACGAGGTCGTGTGGCGCAAGACGAACCGACTCGGCGGCTACCTGTTCGTGCTCGCGGGCGCGGTGACCGTCGTGTGCGCGTTCCTGCCGTCGCCGGCCAACATCGTCATCATGCTGGGTGCGATCTTCGGCATCGTCGTGGCCACGTACGTCTACTCGTACCTGCTGTTCCGGTCGCGCCATCCGGAGGCGTGAGACCGATATCGTGCTTGCACCGGCGCCGCGTCGCGTGTATTCTGCGTCCCAATCGCATATCGATTCAGCCTGTGACGGGGAAGAGTAGCTCGGTCGCGAAGCCTAGAGAGCCGGTGGTTGGTGGAAACCGGCGTGAGCGAACCGTGTGAATGGTCCCCCGAGGTTCCGGAGCAACGGCCGTAGTCGGGCCTACTAGTGACGGCGGACCCCCACCGATACAAGGGGCCGGATATCGGAGGCACTTTTCTCCCGTATCTCGGAACACAAGTGGGCTCGCCGTGTATGGCGGGTCAACAAGGGTGGTACCGCGGGAGCCGAAGCTCTCGTCCCTTACAGGACGAGGGCTTCTTGTGTTGCCCGGAAGACGTGGAAGGGTCTCGAATGACCGTACCGAGCAAAGCGGAGTTCGTTCGGCTGGCGGCCGACCACGACGTGGTCCCGGTCGCGCGCGAGGTGTACGCGGACCTCGCCACGCCGATCTCCGCGTTCATGGCCATCGCGGAGGGCGCTGAGCACGCATTCCTGCTGGAGAGCGTCATCGGCGGCGAGCGCCTCGGCCGCTACAGCTTCCTCGGCGTCGGGGATGGCGAGGTGATCACGTCCCACCGGGACGAGGTGGTGGTCGAGAACGGCGGGGTGACCGGCCTGCGTGCCGACGATCCGCTCACCGTGGTGGCGGACCGCCTGGCGGCGGGACGTGTCGCGCGTGTCCCCGGCCTGCCGTTGTTCGTCGGGGGCGCCGTCGGGTTCGTCGGCTACGAGGCGGCAGCCGGCTTCGAGAAGGTGCCGAGGCATCCCAACGACGAGCTCGGGCTGCCGGACATGGTGTTCATGATGGCCGACATCGTCGTGGCGTTCGACCATGCGCGGCGTGTGTTGCAGGTCATCGCTCCGGTGCGCCCGGGCGGCGCGCCCGAGTTCGCGTACGAGGCGGCGCTCAATCGCATCGACGCGTGCCTCAAGCGCATCGACCAGGGTCCTCGCGGCGCCGAGCTCGGCGCGGTGGATGTCACCGCGGCGGTGCCGCTTCACGAGCACACCTCGCGCGATCAGTTCGTGGCCGACGTGGAGTCGGCGAAGGAGCACATCCTGGCGGGCGACATCTTCCAGGTGGTGCTCTCACAGCGCTTCAGCGCTCCCTACGGCGGCGATGGCCTCGACCTCTATCGCGTTCTGCGCGCCGTCAACCCGAGCCCCTACATGTTCTACGTCCGCACCCGCGACGTGACTCTCGTGGGATCGAGTCCCGAGCCGCTCGTCCGTGTTGAGGGCGACACGGTGCTGACGCGCCCGCTCGCGGGTACTCGTGCGCGCGGGGTGGACGCGGCCGAGGACAGCCGTCTGCGCGCCGACCTGCTCGCTGACGAGAAGGAGCGCGCCGAGCACGTCATGCTCGTCGACCTCGGCCGCAACGACCTCGGGCGAGTGAGCTCGCCGGGCACCGTCACGGTCGACGAGCTCATGGAGGTCGAGTACTACAGCCACGTCATGCACATCGTGAGCAACGTGACTGGGACGCTCGCCCCCGGGAAGGACGCGTTCGACGCGTTGCGCGCCACGTTCCCCGCGGGCACCGTGTCGGGGGCTCCGAAGGTCCGTGCGATGCAGATCGTCTCGGAACTCGAGCCCGCCGCCCGCGGTCCGTACGCGGGCACCGTCGGCTACTTCGGGCTCGATGGCGCGATGGACATGTGCATCACGATCCGCACGTTCGTTCTCGCGGGCGGCACCGCCTACCTCCAGAGCGGCGCGGGAATCGTCGCGGACAGCGATCCGGAGAAGGAGTATGAGGAGTGCCTGCACAAGGCGCGGGCGCTCCACCACGCGCTGGAACTCGCCGCGGGGATGCACGCGGAGGTGGCGCGATGATCCTCGTCATCGACAACTACGACAGCTTCACCTACAACCTCGTGCAGCTGCTCTCCGCGCTCGGGGCCGAAGTGCGCGTGGAGCGCAACGACGCGATCGCCGCGGACGAGGCCCTCGCGCTGCGCCCGGCAGGGATCGTCATCTCGCCGGGACCCGGAACCCCGGCAGACGCCGGCGTCTCGAGCGACGTGGTCCGGGCCGCGGCCTCCGCGCGCGTGCCCGTGCTCGGGGTGTGCCTGGGTCATCAGGTCATCGCCGAAGCCTTCGGAGCCACCGTCTGTCGCGCGCCCCGGCCGGTGCACGGCAAGACCGACGAGATCGCACACGCGGGGACCGGGCTCTTCGCGGGCCTGCCCGACCCGTTCACAGCCACGCGCTACCACTCGCTCTGCGTGGATGCAGGCAGTATCGAGGAACCGCTCGTCGCGGTGGCCCGGACCGGCGACGGTGTGGTGATGGGCATCGAGCACCGCGACCTGCCGATCTTCGGCGTCCAGTTCCACCCGGAGAGCGTGCTGACGCCTGACGGCGCGAAGCTGCTCGCGAACTTCCTCGACCTCACCGGCGAGGTGCCGCTCGCGCGCACCACCGCCGAGGCGCCCGCGGCGATCGCAGCCGCCGGCGGTACGGCCCGGTCCTCTGCCCGCCTCGCCGAGGTCACGACAGTTCCCGGCGCGATCGCGCGGGTGACCGGCGGCGACTCGCTCGACGAGGACGAGGCGCAGCGCGTGATGGGCGTGATCATGGACGGTGAGGCCACACCGGCGCAGATCTCGGCGCTCATCGTCGGGATGCGGATGAAAGGCGAGACGGTCGACGAGATCGTCGGATTCGCACGCGCCATGCGCGAGCGGGCGACGCCGGTGCGGCCGACGGCGGTCCGCTACATCGACACCTGCGGCACCGGTGGTGACGGGCTCCACACGTTCAACGTCTCGACCACGACCGCCTTCGTCGTCGCGGGCGCGGGCGTGGCGGTCGCGAAGCACGGGAACCGCGCCGTCTCGTCCAGCGCCGGTTCCGCGGACGTGCTCGAGGCGCTCGGGGTCGATATCTCGCTCGACGCGGCAGCGATGGCGCGTTGCGTCGACGAATGCGGCGTGGGGTTCCTGTTCGCGCAGTCGCTGCACGCTTCCATGCGCCACGCCGGTCCCACGCGGCGCGAGATCGGCATCCGCACCGTCTTCAACATCCTGGGTCCACTCACGAACCCGGCGGGTGCCACGCGGCAGTTGCTCGGGGTCTACGACGCGAATCTCGCGCCGCTCATGGCAGAGGTCGCGGGGCGCCTCGGTGCGGAACGCACGCTTGTGGTGAACGGGCATCCCGGAATGGATGAGGTCTCGGCCAGCGGGCCGACCACGATCGCCGAGTACGACGCGGTCGCCGGGGGCGTGCGCACCTACACCGTTACGCCGGAGGAACTCGGTATCGCCCGGACGTCGCTCGCGGACATCGCGGGCGGCGACGCGGCGGCCAACGCGGTACTGGTCCGGGCGGTCCTGGCGGGGGAGCGCGGCGCGCGTCGCGATGTGGTGCTGATGAACGCGGCGGCCGCGCTCTGCGCTGCGGGCGAGGTCGACGACCTGGTCGATGGCGTCGTGCGGGCAAGGGACGCGATCGACTCCGGTCGCGCGCTCGAATCCCTCGAGCGGCTCGTCGTGACGAGCCAGCGGCTCGCGAGGGGTGTCTCGTGAGCGCGTTCGACGCCATCATCGAACGCCGCCGGGCCCGCATCCTGTCGGAGTATCGCGCGTTGTCGACCGCGGACCGCGAGCGTCTCGCGTGCTGCGCCCGAGCGCCACGCGACTTCGCCGGGCTCCTGCGCGACCGGCCCGATGTGGCGATCGTGGCCGAAGTGAAGAAGGCCTCCCCGAGCGCGGGCCCGATCGCGCCCGAGTGCGAGGCGAGCAAGCAGGCGCTGCACTACGAGAACGGCGGCGCGGCTGCGATCTCGGTGCTCACCGAGCCCGACTTCTTCGGCGGGTCGTTCACCGACCTCTCGGACGTGTCCGATGCGGTCTCGCTCCCGGTCCTGTGCAAGGACTTCGTCGTCGACCCCGTGCAGCTCTTCGTCGCGCGCGGGCACGGCGCGGACGCGGTCCTGCTGATGTGCAGCGTGCTGGGCGAGACGCTGCCGTCGTACCTGGACCTGGCCGCCACGCTTGGCCTCACACCGCTCGTCGAGGTCATCGACTCCGACGAACTCGCGGCGGCGGTGCGTGCGGGCGCGCGTCTCATCGGCGTGAACGCCCGCGACTTCAGGACGCTGGGCGTGGACCTCGAGGCGCAACGCGAGCTGGTCGCGGAGGCGGCGTCGAGCGGCGCGACGGTAGTCGCGGCGAGCGGCATCACGCGGCGCTCGGACGTGGAGGCGGCCGCCTCGGCCGGCGCCCATGCGGTGCTGGTGGGCGAAACGCTCATGCGGGCACCATTCCCAGAGGAAGTGCTCGAAGATATGACGGGTGTCACGCGACGCCCGTGAACGCATAGACGACGGTCCGAACGAACGGCCACGGCCACACGACTGCACGATGAAGAAGGGAGCACGCCGATGTCATCCGACAAGACAAGGTTCGGGCTCGACGAGACCAGCATCCCCACCGCCTGGTACAACATCATGCCCGACCTCAAGAACCCGCCGGCGCCGCCGAAGGCGTTCGCGCCCGACGGTACCGAGCTGGGGCCGGACCAGGTCGGGGAGCGGCTCGCCGCGATCTTCCCGATGGAATGCCTCAAGCAGGAGATGTCGCCCGATCGCTGGATCGACATCCCCGGAGCGGTCATCGACATCTACAAGACCTACCGGCCGTCCCCGATGCTGCGCGCGCGTCAGCTCGAGCGGGTTCTCGGCCTGCCCGCCGGCGTGAAGATCTACTACAAGTACGAGGGTGTCAGCCCCGCGGGCTCGCACAAGCCCAACACCGCGATCCCGCAGGCGTACTACAACAAGATGGAAGGCATCACCAAGATCTCGACCGAGACCGGTGCGGGACAGTGGGGCAGTGCTCTCTCGATCGCCGGCGCGCTGTTCGGCATCGAGGTCGAGGTGTTCATGGTCCGTGTGAGCTACGAGCAGAAGCCGTACCGCCGCATCCTCATGGAGACCTACGGCGGCACCGTGCACTCCTCGCCGACCAACCTGACCGACGCCGGCCGCCACGTGCTCTCGATGGACCCGGATTCGACCGGCTCTCTCGGCATCGCGATCTCGGAGGCCGTCGAGGTCGCCGTGAAGGACCCCGGCACGCACTACGCGCTGGGTTCGGTGCTGAACCACGTGTGCCTGCATCAGACGATCATCGGGCAGGAGGCCATCTCGCAGATGGAGCTCGCCGAGGACGAGCCGGATGTCGTCATCGGGTGCATCGGCGGTGGCTCGAACTTCGCGGGCATCGCTTTCCCGTACTACCACCGCAAGCTGCAGGGGAAGAGCAATGCGCGTCTGCTCGCGGTCGAGCCCAAGGCATGCCCGACGCTGACGGCCGGCGAGTACCGCTACGACCTCGGCGACGAGGCCGGCATGACGCCGCAGATGCTGATGTACACGCTGGGCCACGACTTCGTACCGGCCGGGATCCACGCCGGCGGACTGCGCTACCATGGCGACTCGCCGCTGGTGAGCCAGCTCGTGCATGAGGGAGAGGTCGAGGCGATCGCAGTCGACCAGACCGCATGCTTCGCAGCGGCCGTGCAGTTCGCGCGCGCCGAGGGTATCCTGCCGGCGCCGGAGTCGAGTCACGCGATCCTGGCCGCGATCATGGAGGCGAAAGCCGCCCAGGCGGCAGGCGAGGACAAGACGATCCTGTTCAACCTCTCGGGCCACGGCCACTTCGACCTGGCCGCGTACGCCGCGTACAACGCGGGGGATCTCCAGGACTACGACTTCGCCGCGGGCTCGACCCTCTGCGAAGCCGAGTAGGGACCTCATGACGACCACGCGGGGTACCCGGACGAGGGTCAAGGTGTGCGGGCTGACGCGCGGGACCGACGCGCGCGCCGCCGTGCTCGCCGGCGCCGACGCGCTCGGGGTCGTTCTCGTACCGGGTGCTCGGCGTGGTGTGACGCTGACCGAGGCCGAGGCGGTCTTTGCCGAGGTCCCACCGTTCGTCGCCCGCGTCGGCGTGTTCGTCGACGCGCCGATCACGGACGTGTTGGCTGCCGTGGGGCGACTGGGTCTGGACGCGGTGCAGTTCAGCGGCCAGGAATCGCCCGAGGCATGTGAGCAGGTGCCGGTGCCGGTGGTCAAGGCGTTCCATGTCGGCCCCGGGCTCGGCGGCGTCGACCTCGTACCCTACGAGGGCGTCATCGCTGGCGCGCTGTTCGACACGGCTGTTCCTGGCGAGGCCGGTGGAACGGGACGAACGTTCGCCTGGTCGGCGTTGGCCGGGCTCGTCCCGGGGCTGCCGGTGATACTGGCAGGGGGCCTCACGCCGGAGAACGTGCGTGCGGCGATCCTCCTGACGCACCCGTACGCGGTCGACGTGTCCTCTGGGGTCGAATCCGCGCTGAGAGAGAAGGACCCGGCGCGCATCGACGCGTTCGTCGCCGAGGTCCGTGCCGCCGACGCTGCCAGCGCCGGCACGATGAGAGATGAGTGACCCGGATGAGTGAGTTGCTGCCCCGCGCTGACGAGGTCTACGACGCCCCCGACTCCGCCGGCTTCTACGGTGCCTTCGGCGGGTCGTTCGTGCCCGAGACGGTCGTTCCCGCGCTGCAGGAGTTGACCGCGGCGTTCGAATCACGAGACGCCGCCTTCGAAGAGCGGCTCCGTGGACTGCTGGTCGACTACGTCGGCCGGCCGACGCCGCTCTATCGCGCGGACCGGCTCGCGGAGGCTGTCGGTCTCGGACGCGTCTATCTCAAGCGCGAGGACCTGGCGCACACGGGCGCGCACAAGATCAACAACACGCTCGGGCAGTGCCTGCTTGCGAAGCATATGGGGAAGCCCAGGGTGATCGCGGAGACGGGTGCTGGACAGCACGGAGTGGCCACCGCCACCGCTTGCGCGCTGCTTGGGCTCGACTGTGCCGTGTTCATGGGGGTCGAGGACATCCGTCGCCAGTCGCTCAACGTCTACAAGATGCGGCTTCTCGGCGCCGAGGTCATCCCGGTCTCGGAAGGGACCGGCACGCTCGCCGACGCCGTGACCGCGGCGCTCCGTCACTGGGTCGAGCGCGTGGAGGACACCTTCTACTGCCTCGGAAGCGCCGTCGGCCCGCACCCGTACCCGCTCATGGTGCGGCATTTCCAGAGCGTCATCGGCGAGGAGACGATCGCACAACTCGCGGAGAAGAACGTGGGCCGTGTCGACGCGGTCGTGGCCTGCGTGGGTGGCGGGAGCAACGCCATCGGGACGTTCCATCCGTTCGTCGTCGGGGTGCCTGCCGATGCCCGTCCGCTCCTGGTGGGCGCCGAGGCCGCCGGCCTCGGAATCGACACCGACAAGACCGGGGCGTCCCTCACGCTCGGGCAGCCCGGCGTCATGCACGGCTTCTACAGCTACCTGCTGCAGGACGATGCCGGCAACCCGCTCGAGGCCTACTCGATCTCGGCGGGACTCGACTACCCGGGCGTAGGGCCTGAGCACGCGTACCTTCGCGACGCCGGGCTCGTGCGGTACGAGGCGGTCACCGACCAGGAGGCGCTCGGCGCGTTCGCCCTGCTCACTCGCAAGGAAGGCATCATCCCCGCCATCGAGTCCAGCCACGCGCTCGCGCTGCTCCCACGACTGGCGGGGGAGCTCGGTCCGGACGCCACGGTTGTCGTGACCGTGTCCGGTCGTGGGGACAAGGACATGGACATCGTGCGCGAGGCAGGGCTCTGACCGTGGCGCATCCGGTGGGAGAAGCGTTCGGGCACGGCCGACCGACCCTTGTGACCTACCTGATGGCGGGGTGCCCGGACAGGGCGGTCTCACTCGCGTCGGTCCGTGCGGCGGCGGCTTCGGGCGCCGACCTCATCGAGCTCGGCGTGCCGTATGGCGACCCGCTTGCCGACGGGCCCACGATCGTAGAGGCGGCGCGCACCGCCCGCGCCGCGGCTCCGGGGGGCTTCGGTCTGGCCGAGACACTCGTTCTCGCGGCGGAACTCGCGACCGATCCCGAGATGCCGCCGATCGTGCTCATGACATACCTGAATCCGATGCTCAGGTTCGGGTTGGACCTGCTGGCGCGTGAAGCGGCCGGCGCCGGCGTCGCCGGCTTCATCGTGCCGGACTTGCCGGTCGACAGCCCGTTCGCGAGCCGCTGGACCCGGGCGGCGCACGCTGAGGGCCTGTCCACCGTCTTTCTGGCGGCTCCGACCTCGACCGACGAACGACTCGCGGCGGTGGCCTTGGCATCCACCGGTTTCATCTACTGCGTGTCCTCGGTGGGCGTGACGGGTGAACGCGCGACACTGTCGAAGGAGCTTCCCTCCCTGGTCGGGCGCGTCCGGGCGGCCCGGGGGGCCGCCACGACACCGATCGCCGTCGGGTTCGGGATCTCGACGCCGGAGCAGGCCGCCCAGGTCGCGGCCATCGCTGACGGCGTCGTGGTCGGAAGCCTGATAGTGAAGCAGCAAGGCGATCCGGAGCGGGTGCGGGAGCTGGTGGCCGCGCTGGCGGTCGCGGTCCACGAGGCGACGTAGGCGCCATCCTGTCCCGTTGCGATGCGGCGCCGCGGATAAGTGGTTACCCCCGAAGGCCACACGGTCTAGAATCGTGTAGTCAGCCATCACACGTGCCGGCGGAAGGTGGCTCTTGTATGACCTACCTGCGGATCGACCGGAGCAAGTTCTGGGGCTGGGTCGTGGTCTCGCTGCTGGTGGGACTCGGGATCGGCTTCGGGACGATGCTCCTGCTCACCTCCTCGCGCAGCGACGAGGTCCGCACGCTGAACAACCGGGTCGGTTCCGTTCAGGCCCAGCTGACGGCGGCGGAGACATCACTCACCGCGCTCACGGACCAGAACGCGCAGCTGACCCTCGACCTCGAGGGGGCCAACGCCCAGATCGCCTCGCTGCAGGGGTCGTCATCCTCGACGACGACCGACACGTCAACGGCCACCACGACCACCGTCACCATCAAGGTGACGTCGCGTACGATCACTCCCAGCAGCGTCGTGGCCTCCGAGAACGTCACCCTGACGATGACCGCGAAGGTCACCGGAGCCCCCACCAAGGTCACGATGCGGATCTACAACGCCTCCAAGAGCTACGACAAGACCTTCACGCTCAAGAAGGTGTCGACGTCGGGGCAGACTCAGACGTGGAGGGCCACAACAAAGGCGCCCACCGCGATCGGGACGTACCGCTTCTTCGCCACTGCGACCAAGAACGGGGTCAGCGTGACGATGAAGGGCGTGAGCGCCGGCACGCTGAAGGTGAGGTAGCCAGGATCCCGCGAATACTGGAGAAGGGCCCGGAAGGCATGCCTTCCGGGCCCTTCTGTCTGCGATCGGCGGGAAGCTACTTCTTGTTCGGCGCCTCCGGGGCATCCTCTCCCTTGGAGTCCGTGTGCGGCAGTGACGACACCTGCATCGGGCCGACGGTCGCGGCCCGAGGGGGCTTCTCTGTCTCTTCGCTCGCGGCGCCGGTGCCGGTGTTCTCCGGCGTCTTCGTGGCGCCGTCCATGACCGACTTCCGCAACGCCGACACCTGGGGTGAGCGCCTGGACTCGGCCGCGCCAGGGACGATCGGCGCCCCCAGCTTCTCGGACGTGAGCAGCGCCAGGAGCAGCCCGAAAGCGTTGTTGCTGGCGTTCGCGTCCCCGCCTCCTTCGCCGCCGCCCATGTTGACGACGGTCTGCGGGACGATCGGCACCTTGGATGTCTCGATCGCCTGCGCCATCTTGGTCATGACGTCCTGGGCGAGCTGCAGCTGCGGCCCGCCATAGGCGTTGACCTGCTCTTCGATCGCGATCGCACGGCCGATGCCGACGCGTGCCTCGCGGTCTGCGTCCGCCTCGGCGGTGACGCGGATGCGCGTGGCCTCGGCGTCCGCCAGCATCTTCACGCGAGCCTGCTCGGCGCCGGCCATCAGCTTGACCTTCTCGGCCTCGCCGGCAGCGAGCGTCTTGACCTTCTCGGCGTCGCCACGGGCGAGCGTCTTGACGCGCTCGGCGTCCTGCGCCGCGCGCTGCAGCTCTGCGCGGCCGGTGTTCTCCTGGACCTGGATGTTGATCTCGGACTGTGTGAGCATCGTCTGCTGCTCGGCGATCGCCATCGCCTGCTTGAGTTCGCGTTCCTTGTCGGCCGCGATCTTCTGCTTGTCGAACGTCTCGAGCTTCTCGAAGGCGATCTGCCGGTCGCGCAGCTGGGTCAGGATCGTCTCGATGCGGGTGTCGCCTTCCGGCGAGCGCGGCGTGCCGATCAGGACCTCTTCGAGCTCGAGGTTGTAGCGGCCGAACCGCTCCTTCATGTCCTCGCTGCTGCGCGCCTGGATCTCGTTGCGCTGCTGGATGAGTTCGATGAGCGTCTTGGTCTGGCCGACGTTCTTGAAGTAGCTGGACACCATCGGGTCGAGCGTCTGGTTGACCAGCATCCCGATGTCGCCGAACCGCTGGATCACCAGCGGGGCCTTCTTGTAGTCGATGTGGATGACCACCGACAGCGGCAGGGAGGGCTCGAAGGCGTCCTTGGTGATGAGTCCGATCTCGGTCAGGTTCGCGTCGTAGTTGTGCTCGCCGGTCTCGCCCTTGATCCACTTCAGGATGATGTTCGTCGTCGGGACGAGGATGACCTTGCCGGCGAACAGGTTGAACGCGTACTTGCCCGGCATGAGGGGCTCGCTCCACACGCCGCGGCTCCCCTGCGTGACGAGTTCGCCGTGCCGGTAATCCTCGCCCGAGATGTCGGCGCCCTTGGGGCCGTAGTAGCTGACGACGACACCGGCGTAGCCCACCGGCACGATCGTCTTCTCGATGAGCTCGACGGTCGCGAAGAGGCGGTTGATGAAATACGTGCCCTCGGTGAGAACCTGGTACTGGCGCCCGCGGTAGCCGCCGCCGCTCAGGAACGCTTCGGGATTCTGGAAGTTGCTGTGGTAGTTGGGTCCATCGACCTCGTCGCCCACCGGAGGAGCGATGATGTCGCCCATCGGCAACGACGGGCCGTCCTGCACCGTCACGATGCCGACCTTGTCCTCGGCGCCCTTGATCAGGACCGGCGTGAAGCCGCCGACGTTGGCGAGGTGGGTGGCCATCGACATGACGGTGGCCTCCTCCTCCTTGCTGCCCATCGGGAGGTAGTAGACGTGGCTCTCGGTGATGACCATGAACTGGGCCAGGTTCAGAGCGTACGTGCCTTCACGCATGATCGCGCGCTGGGGACCGCGCTGGCCGCCGTTCGCCATGAACGCGCGGACGTCCTGGAAGTTGCCGCACTCGATGACGCGGGCCAGCGTCTGCTGCGGCTGCATCGGGATGCCGTCGCGTGCGAAGACGTAGCCGATCTTGCCCTGCGGGATCGTGATCAGCGGCATGACCCGGACGCGGTACATGAACGGCGAGCGGAAGTGGATGCCGCCTCGTAGCACCTCGGGCTGATAGCCGGCCTCGCCCTTCATCGCGATGATCGAGTCCTTGAGCGAGCCCTTCGTCGACCACCACTTCTCGACGACGCCGACCTGGTCCGACTTGATCAGCCTGACGCCGAGGACCTTCAGCATGACAACGATGGCCACGATGACTCCGACGATCCACAGCACGATCGTCGTGAGCAGTGAACCCCCCTCGAACATGTCGTCCCTTTCCCCTCCGTCGCCTTAGCGCGGACGTGTTCGTCGCGCTGAGGTAGTTCCTTCCATCGTTCGGATGCGGCCGGGCTCAAGGAATCGTGAAGCCTCGGCCTTCCGGCACTAAGACTCCGTGTAGCGGGCTCAGCGGGGAGGCAGCGTGTCCCCGTCCGAGCCATGCCCGTCCCGAATGACCACCGCTGCGTCGGTTCGCGGCAGCCGGTGCGCCGCGAGGCCGAGCGCGATCGTCATCGCCCCGATGGCCATGAAGATGAGGCCGATGAGCAGACCGGCGGTCACGGTGCCGGTCTCGGGCTGCACGAACACGACGACGCCGGCGCCCGCGATGAGCAGCCCGCGCACGAGCCGCATCCACCACTGCGAGAAGAAGGCCCGCAACCGCCAGGATCCCACCATGTCCGCGAGTCCGACGAGCACGGCCAGCAGCGCCAACGCCTTGAACAGGAATGTCACCAGGGCATCGGGCTGGAGAAGGGCGTAAGCGCCGAAGAGCAGGAGAAGCGCTCCAGGGAGGAAGGCGACCGTCCACCAGCCTCCGGTCGAGCGCCGCACGGAGACGATCCAAGACATCCAGACCAGACCGGCTATGACCGACGCCAGGCCCAGCATGAACACGAAGACACTCGTGGTCAGCCCGGGCATCGCGGCGACGAATATGCCGAGCGCGGCCACGAGCGTCCCCCACGCGACGAGCGGGAGCCAGGTGCGGCGCAGCGAACCGGCGTCGGACGTGTAGAAGAGCGAAGCCATGATTACCACCCCTGGTATCGGCGAAAGGTCCCGGCCACCCGGGGACCCGCACCTAGCATGATACGCTTGGACCGAGGTCCACGAAGGCCTGCGAAAGGAATCATCCCGTGCCCCGGATCGCACTCGCACAGATCGACACCACCGTCGGTGACCTGACCGGGAACGCCGCGCTGATCGCTGAGGCGGCCAGGACGGCCCGCCTCGAGCATGTCGACATCCTGCTCACCCCCGAGCTCGCGCTGACGGGCTACCCACCCGAGGACCTGCTCTCGCGGGGTCACTTCTTGCGGGACACCCGCGCCGAGCTCGATCGGCTGGCGCTCGCGTGCGAAGGGCTGATCGCCATCGTGGGGTTCGTGGAGGACGCCGACGGACAGCTCTCCAACGCCGCCGCGGTCCTCGCCGGCGGATCGGTGCAGGCGGTCTACCGCAAGCGCCGTCTCCCCAACTACGGGGTGTTCGACGAGGAGCGCTACTTCGTGCCGGGGGATGCGCCACTTCTCCTCGACGTTGACGGCACCTCGTGCGCGCTCACCATCTGTGAGGACGTCTGGGTGCCCGAGCTGGTCGAAGAGGCGGCGGCGATGGGCGCCTCCATCGTGTTCAACATCTCCGCGTCGCCGTTCCACGCAGGCAAGGGGACCGAGCGGGAGGAGATGCTTCGCGAGCGCGCGAGCGCGAACGGCGTCAACCTCGTGTACTGCAACCTGGTCGGCGGGCAGGACGAGCTCGTGTTCGACGGCCGATCGGTCGTCATCGATACGCAGGGCCGCGTGATCGCCCGCGCACGCCCGTTCGCTCCTGACCTGCTGATAGCCGACGTGCCCGCTGCTCCGTCGCCCGTGCGCGAGGAGCCCCTGCTCGGGGGGCCGGACGAGGTCTGGGACGCGCTCGTACTCGGGCTGGCGGACTACTTCTGCAAGAACGGGTTCACCGACGCCGTGATCGGGCTCTCCGGGGGGATCGATTCGGCGCTGACCGCCGCCCTTGCGGTCGACGCGCTGAGGCCGGAGCACGTCCATGGCGTCATGCTGCCCTCGCGGTACTCGTCTCCCGGGAGTCTGGACGACGCGGCTGCGCTCGCCGGCAACCTCGGCATCGAGACGCGCGTCCTGCCGATCGAGGAGGGGTTCTCGGCGCTGCTCTCCACGCTCGAGCCGTCGTTTACCGGCATGGCTCCGGATGTGACCGAGGAGAACCTCCAGGCGCGCGTGCGCGGGACACTGCTGATGGCGCTATCGAACAAGTTCGGGTGGATCGTGCTGGCCACCGGGAACAAGTCCGAGCTGTCCGTCGGCTACTCGACGCTGTACGGGGACATGGTCGGAGGCTTCGCGCCGATCAAGGACCTGTTCAAGACCCACGTCTACGAGCTGGCGCGCTGGCGGAACCGGCAGCGCGAAGTCATCCCGGCCGCGAGCATCGAGAAGCCGCCCTCGGCCGAGCTGCGTCCCGGTCAAGCGGACACCGACTCGCTGCCCCCGTATGACGTTCTGGACAGGATCCTCGGCGCCTATGTGGTCAAGGACCTCTCGGTGGACGAGATCGTTGCGTGCGGGCTCGACCGCGCCACGGTCGTTCGCGTCGCGCGCATGGTCGACGCCGCCGAGTATAAGCGCCGTCAGGGGCCGCTCGGGATCCGCGTGACCCCGAAGGCGTTCGGCAAGGACCGGCGGATGCCGGTCACGAACCGGTACAGGGGCTGAGGGACGGTGGGGACCGACTCCGGGCGCACGCTGCTGGCCCGCCCCGACGGCATCCGGCTTCTGCGGGTCCCGGCTACCGATCCGATCCTGCAGCAGGTCCGCGACCTGTGCTACGAGACGCTGCACCGGCCCTTCGGCGTGACTCGCAACGACGCCTGGAACGAGGCCGACCCGGCGTCGACCCACATCGTCGCTGTGGACGGAGACCGGCTCGCCGGCTACGTGCGCCTCATCGTGGAGGGCGGAGCGGGCCACGTGCGGCAGGTGTCCGTGGTGCCCGAGTACCGCGTCCGCGGCGTCGCGAGCGACCTCGTCGTATGCGCGGTCGGACGTGCTCGCGAGTTGGGCCTGCCGCTGGCGTTCCTCAACGCGCGGGAGCGCGCGGTCGGGCTCTACGAGCGCGTCGGCTTCCGGGTCACCGAAGGGCCGTTCCGCATGGGTCGGACCTACCTGCCGCACGTCCGCATGGAGATGCCCCTGCGGTAGCCGCGGGCGTGGGGTAGCCTGTGGCGCCATGGGTACCATTGACCTAACCTGTGTCGTGGCTTGAGGTCGGCGGCCAGGACGCCGCCGGAGACCGTATCGAGGAGGGAACGAGAAGATGCCCAGCATCACCCGCGCTTCCGTGCGCGTGCCCGCCGACGTCCCGGCGGCCATGCGCGACACGTACGTCGACAACTATCTGAAGGCGACTCGCGGCACCGGCCGTCTCATGCTCTTCGCATGCGACCAGAAGATCGAGCACCTCAACGACGACTTCTTCGGGGAGGGCATCTCGGCTGACGACTCCAGCCCGCTGCACCTGTTCGAGATCGCCTCGAAGGGGACGATCGGCATCCTGGCGGGACAGCGCGGCCTCATCTCGCAGTACGCGGCCGACTACCCCGACATCAACTATCTCGTGAAGATGAACAGCAAGACCCACCTGGTGAAGACCTCCCAGGAGGACCCGTACTCGCCGCAGCTCTACGACCTCGCGACGATCCTCGACCTGATCGAGAACGGCGTGAACGTGGTCGGGATCGGCTACACGATCTATCTGGGCAGCGAGTACGAGGCGCAGATGATGACGGAGGCCTCGCAGCTGATCGCCGACGCCCACTCCGTCGGGCTGCTGGTCGTGCTCTGGATCTACCCGCGCGGCAAGGCGGTCGGCGACGAGAAGGACCCGCACCTGATCGCGGGCGCGGCCGGCGCGGCATGCTGCATAGGGGCTGACTTCGTCAAGGTCAACCCGCCCAAGAAGACCGAGGCCGCATCCTCCGCGGTGCTGCTCGAGGAGGCCACGAAGGCCGCGGGCCGTACCGGGCTCGTGTGCGCAGGAGGCTCGACCGTCGACGCAGAGGTGTTCCTGAACCAGCTGTGGGAACAGATCCACATCGGCGGGGCGATCGGGAACGCCACCGGCCGCAACATCCACCAGCGCCCGCTCGAAGAGGCGGTCCGCCTGACGAAGGCGATCAGCGCCATCACGCTCGGAGACGCCGGGTTGCCTGAGGCGGTCGCGGTCTTCAACGGTGAGAAGGACTTCACGGTCTAGACGCGTCTCACGCCGTTGCCCGGCTCTTGCGTGGCCCGCCGCCCCACTAGGGGCGGCGGGCCACTCGCATGAGGGCCGCGATACCGCCCGCGAACGGTCCGGGGACGGGCCGCCCCGCGGTGCGCGCGGGCTCCGTACACGTCGGTTCTATCTCCGGTTCACGGTGGTATCATGCTGCGATGCGCCGCCACACGGCTGGCGCGGCCAACGGCGACTCACGATCGAGCGGCAGGCGCATGCCGATCTCAGACTGGTTCAAGGCGCGCGAGCAGCGCCGCTACACCGCCCCGACCACGACGGTATCCACTGCCGACGTGCCGGACGGAGTGTGGGTGCGCTGCGAGGGCTGCAAGCGGACCCTGTACATGGGCGATCTCGAGCGGTCCGCCATGGTCTGTCCCTCGTGTGGCAAGCACCACGACATCACGGCTGCCGAGCGGCTCGAGCTGCTGATCGACGAGGGCTCTTTCACCGAGATGGACCCCGAGCTTCGCTCGAAGGACCCGCTGGGATTCAGCTCGGGCAAGACCTACGTCGACCAGATCGCCGTCGCCGAGGAGCGCACCGGGCTTCCCGAGGCGTTCGTGACCGGCACGGCCACCATCGGCGGGCACCCGGTGGTCATCGGGGCGATGGACTTCCGATTCATCGGCGCGTCGATGGGTTCTGTGGTGGGCGAGAAGGTGGCGCGGGCGTTCGAGTTGGCCGCGAGCCTCCGCCATCCGCTTGTGATCGTGACCGCTTCCGGCGGAGCCCGCATGCAGGAAGGCATGTTCTCCCTGATGCAGATGGCGAAGACATCGGCGGCCGCGGCGCGACTCGCCGAGAAGCGCGTGCCGTACGTCGCGATCCTCACGAATCCGACGATGGGCGGCGTGACCGCCTCGTTCGCCACGCTGGCGGACGTCATGATCGCGGAACCGGGGGCGCTGATCGGCTTCGCCGGCCCGCGCCTCGTGGAGCAGACGATCCGGAAGAGCCTGCCGAAGGGGTTCCAGACCTCCGAAGCGCTCCTCGAGCACGGAATGATCGACATGGTCGTCGATCGGCGAGAGCTGGCCGAGAAGGTCGCCTCGATACTTGGATATCTGCAGCCGGGCGATGAGTGACGTGGCGAGGAGATTCGTGATGGAGTTCGAGCGTCCGCTCGCCGAACTCGAGGACAAGCTGGCTTCTCTCAAGCGCGTGGACGTCAGCGACCAGCCCGAGCTGGCCGCCGAGATCGCCGAACTCGAGGCGGAGATCGGTCGCATCGCGGAGACGCTCTACACGGCGCTGACGCCCTGGGAACGGGTCCAGATCTCGCGTCACCCGGAGCGCCCCAAGACCGACGACTACCTGTCGGCGCTGTTCACCGACATCGTGGAGATACACGGCGACCGCCTCTTCGGTGACGACCAGGCGATGTTCGCCGGGTTCGGCACGCTGGCCGGACGGCGTGTGGCCGTGCTGGGTCATCGCAAGGGCAAGACGACCAACGAGAACATCCACCGCAACTTCGGCTCCCCGCATCCGGAGGGCTTCCGCAAGGCCGAACGCCTGATGCACCTGGCGGACCGGTTCGGGCTGCCGATCGTGAGCTTCCTCGACACCGCTGGTGCCTACCCGGGGATCGAGGACGAGGACCGTGGTCAGGCGCTCGCGATCGCCGGCTGCCTCGCGGCGCTGGCCCGGGTGCGAGTGCCTGTCGTCGTTGCGGGGATCGGCGAGGGCGGCAGCGGCGGCGCGCTCGCGATCGGGTTCGGTGACCGACTCATCATGCTCGAGAACGCCTACTACTCGGTCATCAGCCCCGAGATGTGCGCGACGATCCTGCACAAGGACGCGCGTCGGGCGAACGAGACGTCCGAGTGCCTGAAGCTGACCGCCGCCGACCTCCTCGGGCTGGGCCTGGCGGACGAAGTGGTGCCCGAGCCCATCGGCGGCGCGCACCACGACCCCGCTGCGGTGATCGCGGCGGTCGGTAGGGCGCTCACCGGCGCGCTGAGCACGCTGTCGAAGCTGCCCGCGGACGAGCTCGTCGCGGCTCGCTACGACCGCCTCCGCGCCATCGGTGACTTCACGGGGGAGTAGACTCACTCTCCGAGCAGACTGCGCTCGCAGCCGTGTCGGCGCGCGCGACATCGAAGGGTGAGGAGCGACAACACCATGGCCGCACAGGGAGCCATCCGTCGCATCGGCATCGTGTTCTCCGGAGGGCCCGCGCCGGCGGCGAACGCCGTCATCTCGGCGTGCGCTTTGTCGTTCCTCGACAAGGGTGTCGAGGTCATCGGCCTGCTCGACGGATACATGCACGTCGAGGGCTTCAAGCCAGGAGACCGTCTCGTCGAGGGCGAGCACTTCCTCCGCTTGGGTGTCAGCGACGTCTCGGGCATCCGCAATCGCAAGAGTGTTCTGTTGCGCACCTCTCACGCGAACCCCGCTCGCGGGATAGAGAACGAGGCGGATCTGCTCGACCCCGAGCGCAACGCTGCGGTCCTTTCGATCCTGGCCGCCGCCGAGCACCTCGGGCTCGACGGGCTGGTCTCGGTGGGTGGCGACGAGACACTGTGCACCGCCAACCACCTCCATCGCTACCAGCAGCTCGTGCCGGGCACGCGACCGCTCGCCGTGGTGCACCTGCCAAAGACGATCGACAACGACTACAACGGCATCGATTGGACATTCGGGTTCGTCTCGGCAGCCGACTTCGCCGCTAACGAGATCCGCAACCTGGGCGCCGACGCGCAGTCCACCAACACGTGGTACGTGCTGGAGCTGATGGGCCGGCAGGCAGGGTGGCTGACCTACGCGGCCGGCATCGCCGGCGAGGCGACGCGGATGTTGTCGGTCGAGGACGTGGACGGCGCCTTCGACCTCGAAGGCTACGCCGACACGCTGGCGGCCCTCATGATCCGGCGGGAGGCCGCGGGGAAGCGTTACGGCATCGTGTGCGTCGCCGAGGGGCTGGCGTCGCTTCTCGCGGACGACGCTCCCGCGGTCGACGGTGGCGGCTACTCGCTCCTCGGCGTCGCGCACATCGCGGACCGGATCGCGCGCGCGACCGAAGCCGCCTACGAGCGCGCGTCCGGCCGTACCGTGCGCGTGCGGTCGAAGCAGATCGGCTACGAGGCCCGGTGCGCGGAGCCGGTAGCGTTCGACATCCTCCTGGGCAGCCAGCTGGGGGTGGGGGCCTACCGGGCGCTCGCCGAGCTGGGCAAGTCCGGTCACATGGTCTCGGTGCACGACCAGTTCGAGATCGTGTACGTGCCGTTCGAGGACCTCGTCGA
>Ga0209638_1000060_pt1 | contig 68664 bp, 65 predicted proteins | sample BarGraNGADG00211_FD_184490 | JGI IMG/M metagenome (GOLD analysis project Ga0209638, IMG submission 184490) | Arctic peat soil microbial communities from Barrow, Alaska - Barrow Graham LP Ref core NGADG0002-211 (SPAdes) (version 2) | ecosystem: Environmental > Terrestrial > Soil > Wetlands > Peat... | reverse complement strand
AAACACAGGGCTGGAAAGCATTGCGAAACGATACTCCAAACTACGTTATTCTTATTGAACCGCCGGATGCGGACCCGCATGTCCGGTGGTGTGAGAGGACGGCGCTAGCCCCGCCCTCCTACTCGATTTTATTTAGACTGGAGGTTCTGGGTCCCCTTCATATCACCCTAATACCTTTCCAGGACGTATTTCAACAAATTAGCTTAGGTTTCATGGAGGCCATGGGATGTCGACCGGGCTGGTATATCCATGCTTCTCGACGGTATAGATCTGGCCTCCTGATGGTTGTGAGCAACCAGGCTGGTCAGTGAAAGATGCAGTGTTATCGTTTTGGGTTTCTTTGTGGGTTGGCATCCAGACGTAATTTCCGTTCTGGCAGACATAAACGTCCAGGAAATAACCGTTGTCATCATCCTGTGTCATCCAAACCACTTCCCAGGTTATGGTGACCGTGTCCCCTTCGCGGATAGCCCTGATTTCAGTGGGAGAATGGTAAAGGGCATCAGTAATGGGCAGGATTACTTGGTGGACGCGGAGCTTGCTTGGATCGCCAGTCACATCAACTACATACGGTGATATCCAGCACCACTTATCCGGCCTGTCCATATGTACATAAAGCCATGTCCCGACCGGCGCACGCCCGTAAACTGTCCCGGTATCGCCGGCGAACAGGTCCCACCCGTAAAGGTAACTACTGGCTGGCCCCCAGTTGCATCTCGCAAGCGGTTTATTTACCGTGACATGCGGGAAATCATACGTTGGGGAGGGGGTGAAGGTGGGCGTGCTGGAAAATGTGGGGGTTGGTGTAAGAGTGGGTGTGGAAGTTTCTGTCGGGGTGGATGAAGGCGTAAACGTAAAGGTTGGAGTGGAGCTCGACGTAGGCGTGTAAGTAATCGTAGGGGTAAAGGTAAAAGTAGGGGTTGACGTGCGTGTCCAGGAAGCCGCAGTGACAGTCTCGGCCGCAAACGTCATGCTCACTTGTGCTTCCAGGGAAGGTCCGCATCCTGCTAGTAAGAAACAAACGGAAATAAACAGGAAACAGAAGGATTTGAAAGATTTGGGGTTTCGCATGCTTTTCCTGCTGGGTCCGCAGGATTCATTCCTTTATTAATGGACGATCATGTCTCCAGGGTGTTTTCAGATTGCACTCTGGATAAATTTTGCCAGGTTTTCTTTCAGCACTCTGATGGATGGCTCATGGACATACATCATGTGACCTGCTTCATAATAGCTCATGCTGATGTGGTCTTGCAGTTCCCTCTCCAGGCCGAGGCGGTTGAAGGTGTATTGGGTGGCAAAGTATGGGGTGGCGAGGTCGAAAAAACCGTTTGCCACGTGGACTTTAAGGTGTGGATTGACACACATGGCGTGGCGAAGGGTCTCGGCTACGTTAACGTACCGGTTTTCGTGGTCTGCGTAAGACCAGGGTGATACTTTGCCTGTTAATATCTCATACGGTAGATCAGACTCGAATTTGAGGTCATTGCGGACATAATTGTACAAAGCTGCGGTGTAGGGACCCAGGATCGCATCCATGCTGGGATCGGATTCCCAAACTTCCCCGGCTGCATCCCGGTCCATCCCAAGGAAGCGGCTGTCGAGGCGCCCAACTGTGCGGCGTTTGTCGCGTAGGAGTTGTTTGCAAAAGCGGAAGATGACCGGGCGCAGGTTGGTCTGTTCAATATATTCCTGGCCCAAGCCAGTGTACCGTGCCAATTTTTCCGCGATCAGCGTTTGCTGGCGTTTGCTGAGTGCTGCTCCTTTGGCAAGCGCTGCTGTGTATTCTCCTGCTGCGAACTTTTCAACCTCGGCCAGGAACTTCCGCAGGGGTCTGCGGGTGTGAACCTTGCCGTGAAAAAAAGCGGTGGCAGCGTAGGTGGGCAGGAATAGTATAAAAGGCAGGTCGTTGCCCGGCTCGAATTCCAGCGTGCTGAAATCAAGCACCGCTGAGATAAGCATAATGCCGTTCAGATATAACCCATGGCGGTCCTGGAGATATCCGGAGAGCCCGGCTGAACGCGTGGTTCCGTAGCTTTCTCCAGCCAGGAATTTCGGGGAAAACCAGCGCCCGTAGCGCGTGGTGTACAGGCGGATGAAGTCCCCCACGCTTTCGATGTCTTTCTTAAAGCCGTGGTATTCTCTTGCCTTCTGGCCTTCCACCGGGCGTGAATACCCGGTGCTGACCGGGTCGATGAAAACCAGGTCGGTCTGATCGAGCAGGGAGAACTCATTATCTGCCAGGCTGTACGGCGGCGGCAGGAGAGCGCCTGCATCTCCCATCAAAACCCGTTTGGGACCAAGCAAACCGAGGTGCAGCCACACGGAGGAGGAGCCCGGGCCGCCGTTATATGAAAATGTTATTGGTCGTTTGGTTTTGTCCTTAACATCATCTTTCGTGTAGGCAACAAAGAAGAAAACGGCCTTTGGCTTCTCACCTTCCGACTCTTTCTCGCGGTCGGTTGTTTCTTCTTTCATCACCATCGTCCCGGCTGTGACGGTGTAATTGATTTCCTTCCCATTCAGGATGAAACTGTGCTTTGTCTCAACCAGGTTGTCTTTTAACTCGGGCTTTATTAATTCATGTTTTTTATCTTCGAGTTTCTTTTCTTCTTCGTTCATGGAAATCTCCTGCTGGAATGTGTTTCAACCCGGCACAATTATAAGCGCCACAGAAACAGGCACGGTTAACAAAATTGTCCGACCTCAATTCTCACCAGCACCCGCCTTAAATCTGCGGATTTCATGATGATCGCAACCCCTCGCACTCCAGATCCAAGTGAAATCTCTTCCTCGGCAAATACGGCGTTATCAGCCAGGATGGGGGTGGGTCGCGCCAGTCCCAGCGGAGAGACGGATCCCACCGCATATCCTGTAATATTCAAAACTTCTTCTTCGCTCGCCATCGAAATGCGTGAAACTCGCAGGTGGGCGCGCAGTTTACGCCAGGAAACCTGCCTGGGACCGGCTGCCAGGGTCAGGAAGAAATTATCTTTCTTATAACGGAACAATATACTGCGGATAACCTGGTCTTGGGATTGACCGCGTTCACTCGCCGCTTGCTTCAGCGATCCGGGTGGCTGAAGGTGCTCGTATACTCGGTAAGGAATGGATAGCTGGTCAAGGGCAAAGGTGGCGGGTGCGGAAACCATCATGCCGGAGAATATACCACATCAGTGTCATACTGCCAGATTGTCGGATCGGGCCGTACAATAACAATTTGCACATTGGCATCTAATTGAAGAGTTCTTTTTAATTATCCAAACTTCATAAAAGCTTTAGCGACCAGGGAAATATGGATTCTATCGAAAATGAGAGGAAACTGAGAATTGACTTAATTAGACATTAGCGACTATAATCACTTATTAGGTAATATTTCTCTTTCGCTGCAACAAGGCGTTGCGAAGGGGAATTTTTTTATAACACTCGGTTGCAGCACCCCAAAGTTTTTTAGGAGGTATTGTTTGTCTACACCAACGTCCCTTAGGCCTCGGCGCCGAAGATCACTGTTTTAATTTTTGCCTTTCTCGTGATCATACTGCTGCTTCTGGCTGGCGGGCTCTGGTTCATGCACACGCGGCCCGTTGTGGCACTCGACTGGGGACCCGGCGTAAATATTGCCAACCCGGCCAACGGCGCAGTGCTTGACCTGGGCATGCCGCTCATCGTCACGGCGAGCGGGATTGATCCACAGGGTGTGACGCGGCTCGAATTGTATGTCAACGGAGTCTTGACCGCGGTGCAGCAAAGCACTGACACTGGCGGATCCAATCCCCTGCAGGGATTTACCGCTTCCTGGACGCCTACCACAGCCGGTCGCTACACCCTGACAGTGCGCGGTTACCGAAGTGACGGACGCTTCGGCGATTCCAGTCTGGTAATCGTAGACGTGATGGCAAGCCAGGCGGATGTCACTGGCACTCTGGCCGACCTGCTGCCGGCTCCGACGGATGTTCCGTGTCCCAGCTTAAACGAGGTGGCAACCGCATTGGGCGTCCCAGTCCCAGATCTGCTGGCACTCAACTCCTCATTGAGCAGCACAGAAACCAGCCTGCCGCTAAACTGCGCGGCAGATATCACTCTGCCGCGCCCAACCACACCTCCGCCCGGAATGGATGTGGGCAGTTCCGGGGGAACTGGCAGCACTCCCGGAGGCATTGGCAGTACCGGCACACCGCCCGCCGGTGCGGGCACATCCCCCGGTGACACCGACAATCCACCCAGCGGCGGTTTGGGCGCTCCCCCCGTCCCGGCCACCCTGCCCGGCACGCCTTCCATCCCTGCCTGGGTTGGCGTGGATCCATCCACCTGCCCTAGCGTCAGCCTGACCTGGACAGGCAGCCCCGATGCAGAAGGTTTCACTATTTATCGCAATGCGCCCGGCGACTCGCACATGAACGCCATCGCCCACCTACCCGCCAGTCAGTCCAGTTATACCGACACGATCAGCCTAGCCGGAGATTATTACTACCAGGTGGCAGCGGTGCACGGTGAGCTGGAAGCCTTGTCCGCCATCTATCACTTCAGCAGCCTTGATTTTCCCGCCTGTGTCTCGGCTCTGCGCTCCCCTCTGCCGCCAGCAGGGAGCAGCCTGTACCTGATCCTGCCCAGCCTGCAGACGAATAGCGTCTATGAAGGCGTGTACTGCTATATATCTGTGGATGGCGGCGCACAGGGTCGTTTACCCGCCGTGGATTTCACATCTTTGGCACCGCTGAGCGACGGCCTGACCTATGACCTGCGTACTCCCCCGGCGCGTGGTCACTACCTGCTGACCCGCACCGGCAGTGACCCGGTGACCCTGGAAATACGCTGTATGGGCGCTCACGGAGTCTATAGTGATTCGCTGGGTGGATTCCTGGCAAGCCACCCCAGTACCGAATGGGACGGGCACGAACTTATCTCCAGCGGAACCGGAGGGGTGGGGGCATTCACTGCCCACTATTGCATCACGGCCGATCCGACCCTGACCGATTGCATCAGCGCCACGGCACCCGCTGCTCCCACACTTTTACTGGTCACACCGCCACTGGCTCCGATCCTGTTCGCAACTGACCTGCCGGCTCCGACCAATCTGCGGATTGGTATCAAAGGCACCGCTGCCTGCGACTCGATCCCCGACTTATTTTCACGACTTGCATGCCTGGCATCCGCATTGGGAGGTGGCAACCCCCAACCGCAATTGTCATGGGACTGGAATGGCGCAGGGCCATATAGTGAAAGCAACCTGACTGGCTATCACATCGTTGCCACTGTCAACGGCAGCACTTGGACCGCGTGGGACGTCCTACCGGGCAGCACGAAGACTTCACGTTATTCAATTACCAGTACCCAGTGTGGCATTCCCATCATTTTTCAGGTTACAGCGGTACAGGGCGCTATGCAATCACCGCCCAGCGCTGCCCTGTCTATCCCCACCCCTGCCTGTTCAGACCCAACCCGGGCGCGTGTGCGAGTGATCTTTGAAAGCCTGGATCTGCATGCAGATGTTACACACGGAATTTTCGACGTCGGTGATATTTGCATTATTTGCCGGGACAATGAATTCGAGTTATCGGGCTGGTTTACTGCTACCACTGGTCCTGGCATTGGTGTTCCTCTTGAATGGTATGGCCGATTGACCGGTATCGATTTTGTGAGCATCACCGCTCCTGGTGTCTATCCCCTCGCTGACCAGCGGCTCAGTTCAGATTGGGGTGCGACCAGCCGGACTGGTAACAACATCATCACGCTTGATCTGAGCGGAGAAGCTGCTAGAGTGAATGTGTCATTTCGGATATTTGATCATGACGCCTTCAGCTCTTCTCAGGATTGCGCCGGCTTTAATTACAGCTTTACAATGGTTCCCAGTGAATGGCAAACTGCGGATCAGACTATTCCCATTTATGGTGATCGTACCGCCGAGTCCAATCAATTCGGGAATACGGATTCCATTGGATGTACCGTTAATGTGAGATTTGTCGGCGAACCGGTTCCGTAATCAGGCCTGGAGAAAATGAATATGAAAACAACACAGAAATCCCTGATCTCATTGCTCCTGCTGGCAGTGCTGCTGGCGGCCTGCTCACCCGGTTCAAGCGCGACCCCCTCGGCGGGAACGACCGCCTGGGTTGATCAGCCGGTGACGGACGCATTGCTGCCGCTGGCGCCCTTCACGATCCGCGGGCATGCCAGCCGTCCCGGAGGCGGGATTGTCAAAATGTCCTTCATGGTCAACTCGGTCGAAGTCGGGAATGCCGGTACCGACGCCTCCGAGGCCATTGTCAGCGGAGAAGCGGTGTGGACACCCTCGGCACCGGGCGTGTACTCCATCCAGGTGCTGGCTTTGGGCATGGATGGTATCACTTACTCGGAGGCGTCACGTGTGTGTGTGTCGGCATTGTCCGATATCAGTGCGCTGCCCGGATTCCTGGGGGATTGTGGATCCCCAATACCCACCTTGCCAGACTTGACAGTTACCTCCCCAGCGACAGTCACCCCTCCAACCCCGACCGATACTCCGCCCTCGGGGAACCAGGGGATCGCCATACAGAATGCCAACTGTCACGTTGGCCCCGGGACGGTCTTCCCTGTGTTGAGTTATGTCCCTAAGGGGACCAGTGTCAATGTTACCGGCCTGAGTGAGGATGGGTTGTGGCTTTTTGTAAAACCATGCGGACTGGGGCCTGGCTGGGTGCTCGCCTCGTTCATTGAGACATCCTTCAATCTGTCGACCCTGCCCATCCTCATAGGTCCACCAACTCCTACGCCGATTCCGCCGACAGTTACGCCTGTTCCGTTCTTTGACTGTGCTGCAGCTTATGGGGTCGATACAAAGGCATGTATGGCCGACCCGCGCTGTTCCTGGAATGGCAAGTCTTGCGTGAATCCCTAAGAGACCTATTCTTCCATAACCCAGGTCCAATTCAATCAATAAGTCCCTCTCGATCAGAGGGACTTATTATTATGATTGCAATTCCTTCAAAAAATATCCACAAAGAACACATGAATTTCCAACATAATGTTGATATTTATTGTATATAATTACCCGGATAAGTAAGTGTCGTTGTTCCAACAAGGAAGCTGGAATGGATAAGCAAAAATATCTTGAGTTATATTCCCAGATGGTGCTCATCCGAAGGCTTGAAGAGCGCGGGGCCGAATTGTACCAGGCGGGGAAGATCGGTGGATTCATGCACCTTTATATTGGTCAGGAGGCCGTTTGTACCGGCTTGATCGCAGCCCGCCAGCCGCAGGACCGGGTCATCACCGCCTATCGTGACCACGGCGTGGCGATCAGTTGTGGCATTCCAGCCAACCAGGTGATGGCCGAGTTGATGGGGAAGACCACCGGCATTTCGAAAGGCCGCGGCGGGTCGATGCATATGGCAGATGTGTCCAGGAATTTTTGGGGCGGATACGCCATCGTGGGTGCCCAGTTACCGGTCGCAGCTGGGCTGGCCTTGGGGGACAAATATGCCGGTCGGGATGGTGTCACGATCTGCATGTTTGGGGAAGGCGCTACCAACATCGGCTTCTTTCACGAAGCCTTGAACCTGTCCAAGGTCTGGACCCTGCCGGTGCTTTGGGTCTGCGAAAACAACATATACGGAATGGGGACCGCAGTTGACCGCGCTTCGGCGGTTTCTGAGATCCAGCAGAAAGCCGAAGGCTATGGGATGGAACACGAGCGCGTCGACGGGATGGATGTGATCGCGGTTTATGAAGCTGCCCAAAAAGCCATCGCGAAGGTTCGCGCTGGTTCCGGGCCGCGCATGTTGGAAATCCTCACCTATCGCTTCCGTGGACATTCAATGGGTGACCCCGAACGCTACCGCAAGCAGGAAGAGGTAAAGAAGTGGGAAGAGCACGATCCGATCAGCGTCTTCCATGCCTACCTGGTTGAGAATAAAAAAGCGACCATAAAAGAGCTCGAAGATATTGAAGCTCGAGCCATGGATGAGGTCCAAAAAGCGGTCGAGTTTGCAGAAGCCAGTCCGGAACCAAGCCTGGATACCCTCTTCGACAATGTATATGTGGAGGAGGTATAGTATGGCTCGAATTACCATGCGCGAAGCCATCTCCCAGGCCATGTGGGAGGAAATGGAAAGAGATCCGAACATTTTCATCCTCGGTGAGGAAGTCGGGGTTTGGGGCGGTTCCTACGCCGTAACCAAGGGATTTTACGATCACTTTGGTGCGGAACGAGTCCGGGATACCCCCATTTCAGAAGCCGCCATTATCGGTGCGGCGATCGGGTCGGCACTTACCGGACTGCGTCCGATCGCGGAATTGATGACCATCAATTTTGCCTTCTCCGCAATGGAACACATCGTTAATGAAGCCGCGAAACTTCACTACATGTTTGGCGGGCAGTTTGTCCTTCCACTCGTGATCCGCGCCGTGGGTGGGGGCGGGCGCCAACTGGGTGCTACCCATTCGCAAACCCCTGATGCGGTCTTTGCGCATTTTCCCGGCCTGAAGGTTGTCTCTCCAGGCACACCGGCTGATGCCAAGGGCTTGCTGAAGGCCGCCATCCGGTCAAATGACCCGGTATTGTTTATCGAAAACGCCACGCTTTACCAATTGCGCGGGGAGGTCCCGGAAGGGGATTATGTAATCCCGCTTGGACAATCCACCGTTCAGCGGACAGGCAAGGATGTCACCATTGTCACCTATTCCAAGGGCCTCGAAATTTCCATGAAGGCCGCAGAAGAATTGGCCAAGGATGGCATCGAAGCTGAGATCGTTGATTTGCGCTCGCTGCGTCCACTCGATATGGGTCCGGTGATCGAGTCATTCAAAAAGACCAACCGGGCCGTGATCGTCGAAGAAGGTTGGAAATCTTACGGTGTCGGGGCGGAAGTTGCCAGCCGAATCTATGAACAGGCATTCGATTATGTGGATGCCCCCGTTGTTCGCGTGGCGCAAAAGGAAGTCCCGTTGCCATATAACCGGGCACTTGAGCAATCTGCATTGCCGCAGCCAGCAGACGTGGTTGCAGCGGTCAGGGAGGTGCTGTAATGGCGTCAATAATAAACATGCCCAAACTTGGCTTCGATATGGCCGAGGGCACCCTCGTCCGTTGGTTGAAAAAAGTTGGTGAGACTGTCAATAAAGGCGAGGTGTTGGCTGAGATCGAGACCGATAAGGCCACCGTGGAAGTGGAATCTTCCGCTTCGGGAACCGTCCGTAAATTGCTGGTGGATGAAGGAGCGATTGTCCCTGTGAATTCAGCCATCGCCATGATTGGCACGGCGGATGAAAAGATCGAAGAAACGGTGAAGCAGATTCCGGAAAGTGCCTCCCAGAAAACGGAAATCTCTGCCCAGGCTGTAGTTGCAGTTCCTGTGCCAATGCCGGTTTCTGTTTCTCAAACGGATTCGGCTCATACTGTATCACCCCTGGCCCGGCGCATGGCTGCAGAAAAACAGGTGGATTTGTCTTCGGTAAAAGGAACCGGTCCGGGAGGACGCATCGTGCGTCGGGATGTTGAAGCATTGCTTTCAAACCCAGCGATTTCAAGTGCCGGCCGGAAGATTTCTCCAATCCCATCTCCAGGCTTTTCGAATTTGAGACTTCCTGACAAGACCTTGCCCTTGAGCAAATTGCGCGCTGCCATTGGTCGTCGCATGGCGGAGGCCAAGACCACCATCCCGCATTTCTACGTCACCCATGAATATAAAATGGACCGGTTGGTGGCCTTGCGTAGGCAGTTCAATAACCTCGTTCCCGAGGACGAAAAACTCTCGATTAACGATTTCATTATCAAGGCTGTGGGGCTGAACCTGCGCCAGTTCCCCAACCTGAATGCCTCATTGAATGGCAATGCTGTCCTTCACCATGGCGGGATTAACATCGGTGTGGCAGTCTCTGTCGAAGGTGGTCTTTTGACGATTGTCTGCCGCGATGCAGACCAGAAGCCCCTCCGCCAGATCGCGTCTGAAGTAAAGTCCATGGCGGCCCGGGTGCGTGCAGGCAAGGTCAAACCTGAAGATATCGAAGGCTCCACCTTCTCGATTTCCAACATGGGAATGTATGACGTGGAGAATTTTGCCGCCATCATCAACCCGCCGGAAGCTGCCATCCTGGCGGTCGGGTCTGCCCGCGAACTGCCTGTAGTAGAAGAAGAGAAGATCGTCCCGGGCTGGCGGATGAAAGCTACCATCGCAGTGGACCACCGCATCAGTGACGGGGTCGAAGCTGCCAAATTCATGCAGGGGCTGGCGGTATATCTGGAAGAGCCCTTAAGCTTGGTACTTTAACGATCAAAAAAAATTTTTTGGGGTGGAGGCACGTTTTGTATGTTGTGCAAGGCAATAAAAAAACATTCAGGGGTGACCATTCGGTCACCCCTGAATGTTTAATGGAATTCTCCCACCACCTCACCCTTCTAGTTATGTATCTTTTGGAAACAATTTGTCTGTAAAATTACCAAAACCACAGAAATATATTGCGGAATTCAAGACCCTTCACTGTTTTTCATCGCTGATTTCATTTCGGGAAATAGCTATCCATCAAATTACTTGACTTGCATATCTGGTTTCACCCATTCCTTTAATCAAATCTGTTATGATTAGATTAACGACCACAACCCAAAAAAGGTGTGCAAACATGACTTCCAGCGATGAGCTTAGCCAATATAATAATGAGACTCGGGAAGCCTGGGACGCCAATGCAGCTTTCTGGGACGAAAAGATGGGCGAGGGCAATGATTTTGTCAATCTTTTGCAATGGCCAGCTATTCTACGCCTGCTGGACCCTCAATCGGGTCAAAACATTCTGGATATTGCCACCGGAAATGGTCTCACTGCACGAAGGTTGAGCGCCATGGGGGCACGCGTCACGGCCTTCGACTTTTCCCCGGAACTTATCAGTCTGGCGCGCGCCCATTCAGATGGCTCTCCCCCTGTCACTTACCACATCCTTGACGCTACCGATGAACCCGCCTTGCTTTCCCTTGGTACAAGGGTCTTTGATTCTGCCCTGTGTAATATGGCCCTTTTTGATATCGCCGACATCGAGCCGCTTTTCAATGCCCTTCCGAAAATCCTCAAGCCAGGTGGGATTTTTGTCTTCACACTAACCCATCCGGCATTTAATAATGCTTCCTGCGTCCACATGGTGGAAGAGGTGGATGATGAAGGGGAGATCAAAACGGTCTATTCAATAAAAATATCCCGCTATATGACCCCTCATCAAATGCATGGTCTTGCCATTCGCGGCCAGCCGAAACCCCAGTTGTACTTCGAACGGCCGCTCCAGTTCTATTTAAATCTGAGTTTCCGTAACGGTTTCGTCCTGGATGGATTTGAAGAACGCGCTTTCCCACCCGGAGTGTCTCAAAAGAATCCACTCAGTTGGGGAGGAAATTATAGCGAGATTCCGCCGGTACTCGTGGCCCGGATGAAATTGACCGGGGTTCAACCTTCCTGACCGATGATCGAACTTGTTGTTTCCATGTGTCTAATCTAATTTTCCTGCTGATCGAGTTCATTGACGAACTCGTTTTTGGAGTGACCGATGCAGTCTGGCCGCTCATCCGCACCGACCTGCACTTGAATTACATCCAAATTGGTCTGGCGCTCAGCCTGCCAGGAATTATCGGGAACATGGTTGAACCAATCCTGGGCATCCTCGGGGATGTTTGGAAACGACGTTTCCTGATCCTGGGTGGCGGAGTTTTATTTGCATTGGCTTGTTTATTGACTGCGGTGAGTCACAACTTTATATTCCTGTTGATTTCATTCATGGTTTTCAATCCATCTTCGAGGGCTTTTGTCAGCCTCGCCCAGGCTACCCTGATGGATTTGGACCCGACCCGCCACGAGCACAAAATGGCGCGTTGGACATTTGCGGGTTCCGTGAGGGTATTCCTCGGTCCACTCTTGTTGGGCAGCGCCGCTTACATCGGTTTTGGCTGGCGGGGGGTGTTCATTATCCTCGCTGGTATTTCAACCCTGATCCTGGTAGGAGCATGGCGCATCCTGCCGATCTCTTCCAAACTTCATCCAGCTTTTCCTGCACTTTCCTCTGTTTGGGAAGGGATTCACATTGCATTGCGCAATCTCAAACGTGGGGCAGTGGTGCGCTGGCTGGTCCTGCTGGAATTCTCAGACCTGATGCTGGATGTGCTTTACGGCTTCCTGGCCCTCTACTTTGTGGATGTGGATGGGTTTTCAGCATCGAAAGCCGCCCTGGCAGTTGCCCTTTGGACCGGGTTCAGTTTGATTGGCGACTTCATGATCATTCCATTGCTTGAGAAGGTGCCCGGACTGAACTATCTGCGTTTTAGTGTGATCGTAGAACTTTTTCTGTTTCTGGCTTTTATGCTTGTGCCAAACCCGTGGGCAAAACTGGTAACTGTCGGCTTATTGGGTCTGTTCAACTCAGGTTGGTACGCCATCCTGCAAGGGAACCTGTATTCTTCCATGCCTGGTCAAAATGGCACGGTGATTGCGATTTGCAATATCAGCGGTATCTTTGGGAAACTAATCCCATTTGGCATTGGCCTGGCAGCCAAGCGCTTTGGTCTTGGTGCGGCGATGTGGTTGCTGCTGGCAGGCCCACTTGCTCTGTTTATTGGTTTACCAAAAAACATCCCCGTCCTTGCAACAGGTAATCGATAACATGACAATTAAATACGCTCTTTATTTCCACATCCCTTTTTGCACCCACCGCTGCGCCTACTGCGACTTTAATACTTATGCCGGGCATGAGGCTTTGATCCCACAATATGTGGAAGCTTTATGCCGCGAGATTGAATTGGTAGCCCGGTCAGCTCCTGAACAATTAAGTGCCCATACTATTTTCTTTGGCGGGGGGACTCCCTCTCTGCTGACTCCAGCCCAATTCGAAATTATCCTGAAAACTATCCGGGACAGTTATGATCTCACCTCCGATTTGGAAATATCCCTCGAAGCCAACCCTGGCACTGTTTCATTGGATGCATTGCGGGATCTGCATGACCTCGGGTTCAATCGCATCAGTTTGGGAGTCCAATCGGCGAATCCTGTCGAACTCCGCCAACTGGAACGTATCCACGATTATTTTGACGTGATTGACGCGGTGGCATGGGCCCGTCGCGCCGGGTTCGATAACCTGAACCTCGACCTGATCTTTGGTCTGCCGGAACAGACTCTACATGGCTGGCAATCCACGGTGAACTTGATCCTCGGTCTCCACCCCGAGCATCTCTCCCTCTACGCGCTGACGGTGGAACATGGCACCCCCTTCGGACGCTGGTCGCAGCACGGTTTGCTGCCTGTTCCTGACCCGGATGCCGCCGCTGACATGTACGAGTGGGCAGCGGAGGTGCTCGAAGCGGCTGGGTTTGACCAATACGAGATTTCCAATTGGGCCAAAGCGGGCAGGCAGTGCCGCCACAACCTGCAGTACTGGCGGAACCTGCCGTATCTCGGCTTCGGGGCTGGAGCGCATGGCTGTGCTGGCGGATTGCGTATATCCAATGTATTGCGTATTAAAACTTATCTCGAGCGCATCCAACCTGAAGGGTTACGTTCCAATTACACGTTTCCCCTGTCACCCGCAACTGTAAATCAAACTCAAATTTCCACGCGTGTCGAGATGCAGGAGACCATGCTGACTGGTCTGCGGTTAACCCGCGAGGGCGTATCCGCCCTGGATTTTGCTGCCAGGTTTGGGGTTCAAATACAGGTTGTTTTTGGGAGGGAGATCAACGAACTGGTTGCCTTGTCATTGCTCGAGTGGGCAGGTCCCGTCCTGCGGCTCACAAAACACGGGCGCCTGCTTGGCAACCAGGTCTTCATTCGCTTTGTAGACTAATATTCCCGCTGTAAATCTTAGTCTGTGCCCCGTTCTCGTTGGACGATATTTCATTCCGATAAAGTATCATGCCTTTTGAAACCAGAACCACGCGCTGGGTCGTTTCATTTTCTCCAGCCCGTCCTGGCGCTTGAATAATTTCAAATGGAAACTAATTTGATTTACCGGGTCTATGTTTGGGAGGGGACTTTCCTCGGGTGTGAAAAACCCATATAAAAGCCATGTTCCATCCGGGGCAAGCAGATTCTCCAGCTGGTTTAGGTAGCAAACTTTCCCCGAAGGGGAGAGACTGTGGAAACAACCTATGTCGAGGATCAGGTCATACCTATGCGTGAACACGGATTGGGGGAGTTGAGTCACGTTTCCAACCAGGATTTCAAGGTTAAGACTCGCCGCTCTGCCTTTTCGCTTGGCGATGCTGACCGCCCTCCGGGTGAAATCCACCCCGGTGACCTTCCAGCCTGCCCGGGCTAGTCCCAGGCTGGAGGTGCCGGTCCCGCAACCTAGATCCAGCGCTCGACCAGGGGTAGCAAACCGGATAAATTCCTCCACTTCCGGTGGGATGATGCCGCTGTCCCAGGGTGGATGCCGCAGGTACCACAGGTCGAACGCCAGGCGTCGGAAGGTGTTCACTTCAGGGATTCACTTAACTTGGTGGTATCCAGTTGCCCGATCGAGCGCCATAATTCTTTCCCGGTGGCGTCGAAGAAAACGAAAGTAGGCGTATATTGGAAACCATAAATAGGAGCCAAGGCTCGTCCGGTTGCGCTTTGGATATCCAGCCGGATCACAACCAGCCGGCCTTGATATTGTTTTTCGATCCCATCCACGATGGGTTTCATTGCTGTGCAGGCAATTCAGTATGGTGATTGGAATTCCAGCAGGACGGGCGTTCCCTGCCCGATGCTCCCCCGCACCTGGGCCGCATCCATTACCGGTCCGCTCTGGCGCGGGTGAAGGAAAATCCAAGCTGCCACCAGTACGACCACAAGGATGCTGAAAACGGTTATTTGGGGCCATTTGGGTTTCCTGCGCAGCAATATTACGCCCGCAATTATCACAAGGAAAACTGCGATCCAAACCGCAGAGTATTGATTGAAGATCGCCATTTTCTCTCCGTAACAAGCAAGTTGGATTTTCAGGAGGTAGTTGGGACTCTTTGACGGTTGTGAGAACTTCCCTTATAATCAGGCGGCTGACATCACAGCCCATCCTTCACGCGAGGTCCTCACATGAAAGAGTATACTACCGAGTTTATCCGAAATATCGCATTGGTTTCGCACGGCTCCGGTGGAAAGACCATGCTGGCTGAGGCCTTTTTACACTCCACTGGAGGGACCACCCGCCTGGGCAAAATTGACGATGGTTCGACCACCTCTGATTTTGAAGATGAAGAGATTCGCCGCAAGCTATCGCTTTCCACCAGCGTAATCCCGGTGGAATACAAGGATTACAAGATCAACGTCCTCGACACCCCCGGCTATACCGATTTTATCGGTGAGGTCATCTCGGCCCTGCGAGTCGCTGACGGAGCCTTCATCCTGGTTGATTCCGTGGCGGGCCTCGAGGTGGGTACGGAGATCGCCTGGAGTTATTGCGATACGTTTAAATTACCCCGCTTCCTCGTGATCAACAAAATGGACCGGGACAACGCCGACTTCAAAAAGGCGTTGGCATCCGTGCAGGAATTTTCCCCCATCCGCTTGATTCCAGTTCAGCTGCCATGGGGTGAGCGTGGATCATTCAAAGGTGTGATAGACCTTCTTTCCATGAAGGCCTATGCTGGGGAAGGCAAAACCGCCGAAGAAATCCCTGCGGAACTCGGACCGGCTGCGGAAGAAGCTCGTACCAAGCTGATCGAAGCTGCCGCAGAGGGGGAAGACGCCCTGCTTGAAAAGTACCTGGATAGTGGCAAACTGACCGACGAGGAATTGATGCGCGGTTTGAAGGCCGTTATCCGCTCAGAAACGTACATTCCTGTATTTGTTGCCGCGGGAGCCCACGAGATAGGTGTCCTTCCTTTGCTTGGCGCTGCTATCAACCTCGTTCCCTCCCCCAGCGAGAAGGAAGTTGTCGCCCAGGGGAAAGCCGGCGAGGAGAAACTCCATGCTTCCGATTCAGGTCCTCTTGCGATCTATGTTTGGAAGACTACTGCCGACCCCTTCGTTGGAAGATTAACGTACTTCCGTATCTATTCAGGCTCTCTCCAGGGCGATTCCCGAATCTGGAACCAGGCCAAGGGTGCAGAGGAGCGCATGGCTGGTCTTTCCCTCATGCGCGGCAAGGAAACCACGCCGGTCAAGGTGATTCACAGCGGTGACATTGCCATCGTCGCCAAGTTGAGTGCAACCTCCACCGGGGATACGTTGAGCGATAAAGCACATCCATTGACCTTACCGGTACCCAAGTACCCGAATGCTCTATACCGTGTGGCGATCAAACCCAAGACCCAGGCTGACGCAGCCAAGATCAGCCCAACTCTCACCCGCCTCTGCGAAGAAGACATGACCCTTTCATGGTTCCAGGAACATGCCACCGGTCAGACAATTCTGCAGGGTATGGGCGACCAGCACATAGACGTGGCCATCCGCCGGGCTGAGGGAAAGCTCCAGGTGGGGCTTATGACCGCCGAACCGAAAGTGCCATACCGGGAAGGGATCACCAAGAAAGCCGACGCCATGTATCGTCACAAGAAACAATCCGGCGGGTCGGGTCAGTTTGGTGAAGTTTGGTTGCGGATCGAACCGTGCCCGGAGAAAGAGTTCGATTTTACCGATGAATTGGTCGGCATGAACCTGTCGAAATCGTATTTGCCGGCGATTGAAAAAGGGATCAGTGCCACCTTGCAGACTGGCGTGGTGGCAGGGTTCCCCTTGAGCAATGTCCGTGTCATTGTGTATGATGGCAAGGAACACCCGGTTGACTCAAAACCGGTGGCATTTGAAATTGCCGGGCGCGAAGCTTTCAAGCTGGCTGTCCATGATGCTGGCCCGGTGTTGTTCGAACCGATTATGAACGTCCGCATCGTTGTCCCGGATAGCAACATGGGTGATGTGATGGGCGACCTCAACAGCCGCCGCGGTCGTGTGCAGGGTACGGAATCTGAGCGCGGTCGCACAGTGGTCGTTGCCCAGGTCCCACAGGTGGAGATGCTTCGCTATACAACGCAGTTGCGCTCCATTACCGGCGGGCGCGGCGTCTTCACCATGGAATTTGACCGTTATGAGATCATTCCGAACCATCTGGCACAGGGCATTATTGCCACCCACCAGAAGGAACAGGAAAAAAACAAGGAAAACGAATAAATTATCAAAGGGCGGGGCACACCCCCGCCCTTTGATAATTTATTTTGCGCTTGACAATATCTCGATTTATCGTATAATATTTTTCATATAACTTATAAAAATTCCGGAGAACTTGAATGTTAATTTGCATTTGTCTGAGGCGGGGATCGTAACCACCGCCTCTTCGTAGAAAACCAAAAACAACCAACAGACGAAGGACGGTGAGCGAACTCCGCGAAAGTTTTTCCGCAGGCGTCACTCGCCGTTTTTTGTTTACCTGTTGGTTTTTAGTTTAAATTGGAGTATTGAATGAAAATCGCGAATAATGTTACCGATCTGATTGGCAACACCCCGCTCGTCCGCCTAAATCGTATCGCTCTTGGAACAAAAGCTCAAATTGCTGCAAAACTGGAATTTTATAATCCTGCCCATAGCGTCAAAGACCGCATCGGTGCAGCCATGGTGGATTCTGCAGAAAAGGCTGGCATGATCAAACCTGACACCATCATCCTTGAACCCACCAGTGGGAACACCGGGATTGCCCTGGCAATGGTTTGCGCCGCGCGCGGTTACAAGTGCGTCCTAACCATGCCTGAGAACATGAGCAAGGAACGGCGGATGCTCCTGCGTGCTTACGGTGCGGAACTTGTCCTGACGCCTGCCCCTGAAGGTATGGGCGGTGCTATTAAAAAGGCTGAAGAGCTTGCTGCCTCCGATCCAAAGTATTTCATCCCACAGCAGTTTAAGAACCCGGCCAACCCGGAAATTCATCGTAAAACAACTGCTGAGGAAATTTGGCGTGATACGGATGGGAAGGTGGATTTCCTGGTCGCAGGAGTCGGGACCGGGGGCACGATTACCGGTGTGGGCGAAGTGATCAAGAGTCGCAAGCCGTCCTTCCAGGTGGTGGCTGTCGAGCCGGACGCATCCCCCGTACTCTCGGGCGGAGCAAAAGGCCCTCATAAAATTCAGGGGATTGGTGCCGGTTTTATCCCGGATGTGTTGAATACCGGGATCTATGATGAGATTGTACGGGTCAAGGACGATGATGCAATGGATACCGCCAGGCGCATGGCAAAAGAAGAGGGCCTGCTGGTCGGGATTTCATCCGGCGCAGCTACGTGGGCTGCCTTGCAGGTTGCCAGCCGGGCGGAGAATTCCGGAAAGTTAATCGTTGTCATCATCCCTTCCTTTGGCGAACGCTACCTTTCCACACCCTTGTTTGCTAATTTGGCAGATTAATTTCGAAATTTGGATAGGGCGATACATGTGGTCGCCCCATCAAAGGATGTTTTATGGCAACTGAAGTAATACGATCATATCCCGTCGAACACCCTCCACGAGGCTTGAGAGGCTATTTTGCCATGATGAATCGCGATATCTCCTCTGTTCTTGAACGCGATCCGGCTGCCCGCACGCGGCTGGAGGTATTCCTCGTCTATTCGGGTTTGCATGCTCTCTGGATTCATAGAATCTTGCACTGGCTCTGGCTTCACAACTTTCGCTTCCTGGCACGCTGGCTGTCACAAATTGCCCGCGCAATGACCGGCATTGAAATTCATCCGGGGGCCGTCATCGGTCCCGGAGTGTTCATTGATCATGGCATGGGGGTGGTCATCGGCGAGACAGCCGAGATCGGGGCGGATGTGACCTTGTACCATGGGGTTACCTTGGGTGGCACCAGTCTCGAAAAAGGGAAACGCCACCCAACCATTGGCGACCGCGTCGTGATCGGGGCGGGCGCAAAGGTGCTCGGTGCGATCCATATTGGCGAGGACAGCCGCATCGGCGCCAACGCGGTCGTGGTTCATTCAGTCCCTCCCAACTCGGTTGTTGTCGGCGTCCCTGGACAGGTGGTGATACGCTCCCAGCCACACCATGCCGGGGATGCCCCTGACCTCAACCATACTTCACTTCCCGATATTGTCGGTGTGACGATAAAACAATTGCTGGAGCGCGTCGATCAGCTTGAGGAGCGTCTGGACGGTCACGATCAGAAGACGCATATCCATCCACCCGTAGGCGATGTTTGGGATGGGCAGGATTTTTCCATTTAGTCCTTGGCACCCCGCCAATCTCTTCGGTTAGACTTTTCGAGCCGGTTGGGCTACAATTAAGTTATGCCTTTCATGAAGATTCCGAATACGTTGCGCTCTTATGTAAATGGTCAGGGCGAAGTTTCCGTGCAAGGAGCCACTGCTGGTGCGGCCCTGCAGGATATGCTTGCTCAGTTCCCAGCCTTCCGCCCTCATTTGTGCAAGCAGGACGGTTCGTTGCGATCATTCGTTAATTTGTACCTGGGCAGGAGTAATATCCGCGACCTGCAGGGTCTGGATACCCCCTTGAATTCCGACGATATTCTTAACCTCGTCCCTGCCATTGCAGGTGGTTGACATGTTGCTCGAACTCTCCCGCGCTGAAATCCTCCGCTATTCCCGCCACCTTCTTATCCCTGAAGTTGGGCTCGATGGTCAGCGCAAGCTTAAATCTGCCTCTGTTCTGGTTGTCGGGACGGGTGGTCTTGGGTCGCCTGTTGCGCTCTATCTCGCTGCAGCCGGGGTGGGTCATATCGGACTGGTCGATTACGATGTTCTTGAAGAGTCCAATCTCCAGCGCCAGATTATCCATGGCACTTCGAGGGTGGGTACGCTCAAAGTTGAATCTGCCCGCGCCCGCCTGCTGGACCTAAATCCTTCCATTCAAGTCGAGGTTTTCAACGAACCCTTCACCTCCGCCAATGCGATGCGGATAGCCGAACCATTTGATTTCATCGTTGACGGCACGGATAATTTCGCCACCCGTTACTTGATCAATGACCTTTGTGTCCTATCCGGCAAACCTGATATTTACGGGGCGATCTATCGGTTTGACGGGCAGGCTAGTGTCTTCTTTGCCCAGCAGGGTCCCTGTTATCGCTGCCTGTTTCCGGAGCCGCCTCCTCCAGGAATGGTTCCATCCTGTGCGGACGCTGGTGTTCTGGGCATACTGCCCGGGACGATCGGCACGATCCAGGCTACTGAAACGATTAAGTTGATCCTTGGTATTGGCTCCTCCTTGGTGGGGCGTTTGCTGCTCTATAATGCCCTCGACATGTCTTTCGAGTACGTCAAATTAAAAAAGAACCCTGCCTGCAAAGTTTGTGGTCCGCATCCGGAAATCACTGGATTAATCGATTATTTTGAATTTTGTGGTGTGCCCGGACTGGATCATCCTGAACCTGCGACCGCTGCGGAATGGAACATCTCGGCTCTGCAATTGGCTGAAAGACTCAAGCGCGGCGATAAAATCCACCTGATCGACGTTCGCGAACCGCATGAATTGGCCATCTCGCATATTGATGGTGCTCAAAACATGCCGCTTGGAATGCTGGCCGCACACCTGGGGGAGCTGGACTCGGCCCAGGAGATCGTGCTCTTTTGTAAATCCGGTACGCGCTCAGCCCGTGCCTTGGAGTTGTTATTAAGCGCCGGTTTTCGAAAGGTTAAGAATTTGCAGGGGGGGATTAATTCCTGGGCACTTGAAGTGGACCAGAGTATGCCGCTCTACTAGATATTAATGGTCGAGTTCCGAATTCCGTTTTGATCGCGGGAGAACCAGAACTGGATCCGCACAAGCCCCCTGCACGGGGGCTTGTATCTTTTACAAACATTCTGAGCGTAAGCAGGATTTAACTGTAGGGATATTGTGGAAATCCCTGCGGAATTCAAGGGTTACCATTGTTTCGGTCGATGGAACCCACCTATTCGGCAGCATGTCGAGCAGCTGCCATCTCTTTATCACCCGAAAACAATGTAGGTATAAAGCAATCCAAAGCTCACGATTCCGCTCAGTATGAGAACACCGAAGTCGGGCAACATTTTTCGTTTCCGGCGCCCGTCAGTTAAAACAGCAGCCCCGCCAAAAAATAAGGCTGGAAAGGCAAGCAAAGCTAGGACGCTGACAGCAAATTCGCCAAATATGCCCAGGCCCAGTAACCCGCCACACGCTATCCATGTAAGCATTGCCCATTTGGAGGGTTGCAGGTTAATATCATAAATGATCCCTGATATCCCCAAAACTCCCAGGAGGGCGACCACGGTCAATATGAGGGCAGGCATGGGCCACATGGAAACCCCCGGTGGATTTGTTTCGACTTGTAGTATCCAGATGGATGCCGCTCCCCCAATACACAGGATTGCTCCGATCGCAGCTAATATTAATTCGATAATTCGTTTCATTGGGTTATCCTTGGAGTAAATAGGAAGGAAATTAATTTCGGTGATGTTATCACATTTAATAGGATGGTTGCAGACAGCCCCAGGGGAAAGAAGGGTTCCCATCACATTGACCGCTGGCTGAATCTCCGACTCTGGAAACTTGTTTCAAATAGTTAATTTTTTGTCAAACCTAGTCTGGAAATCCGGCATCCGCAAATACCCGGGATGTATAATGGATAAAATGAATCCGATTTGGAGCGCACATGACTGAAACGAAAACCATCCTGGCTGTATTGGCTCACCCCGACGACGAATCCTTTGGTATGGGCGGCACGTTGGCATTGTACGCTTCACGCGGCATGCAGGTTCACCTTGTATGTGCCACTCGCGGGGAGGTGGGAGAGGTCTCCCCGGATCTGCTGGAGGGTTTCGAATCCATTGCCATGTTGCGCGAATCCGAACTTCGCTGCGCTGCAGGTGCTTTGGGGCTCACTGGAGTCCACTTTCTCGGTTATCGCGATTCAGGCATGCCCGGTTCACCCGATAACTCGCACCCGCAAGCGTTGGCTGCCCAGCCACTTGACACCGTGGCGGCGGAAGTGGTGCGCTACATCCGCACCTTGAAGCCGGAGGTTGTTCTCACCTTTGACCCGATTGGCGGTTACAAGCATCCGGATCATATCGCCATCCAACGTGCAACAGTGCGCGCCTTCGAACAAGCAGGAAATCCTGATTTTGTTCCCGATTGTCTTCCCGTACATGTGCCCGCGCGCTTGTATTTCCATAAGTTGCCAAACGGGCTCTTGAAATTTGCAGTCAAGGTCCTCCCGTTGGTGGGCAGGGACCCGCATAAGTTTGGCTCCAATGGGGATATCGACCTGGTCCCCATTGCCGAGGTGGATTTCCCCACCAATGCCCGCATAGATATTCGACCGGTCTTGGCGAAAAAGGAAAAAGCCGGGGCATGTCACGCCAGCCAGGGTGGAGGCCGCATGGGTGGCGGTATCGTCACTCTCGCGATGCGCCTGTTCAGCGGGTCGGAATTTTTTATGCGCGGCTCTCCGCCTGTGCTGAAGGGGGAAAAACTGGCGCATGACCTGTTTGCCTGACACCCTGCTTCAGACCTGTTCTTGAATTATTCTGATTATCTTGACAGTTAGAATAGATGTTCTATAATAATGGTAAATAAATCTGGAAAAGGAGCATCTTATGACAAAACGAAATATCGTCCATATTGAAATCCCCGCAGCGGACCAGGCTAAGGCAGCCAAATTTTACGAGGCTCTTTTCGGTTGGAAGACCACCCGGGATGAGAAAATGAATTACACCATGTGGGAACCGGCCGAAGGCCCGGGCGGCGGTTTTGCACCGCTTGGAGAACAGCAGGGCGGCGGCCAGGTGAAACCCGGCGATATCCTCATCCATATTGACAGCCAGGATATCGATGCCGATTTGAAGCGGGTGGTTGACCTTGGCGGAAAGGTCGTTCGTCCGAAAAGCGAGATCCCCGGTATTGGCTGGGGGGGGAATTCAAAGATCCCACCGGAAACAGGATCGCCCTATATACTAGCAAGAACCCGGATTACAATAAATAACCCTTTGGGATAGAATCCCCAGGGGTTGATGTTCAAAAATATTCTATTTCACAGTTATTAGGGACGGACCTGAAAACCCGTCCCTATGATTTTGTTTGTGGTAGAGGGGGCATGAGATTCATCGCCAACAATTGATAGCTGGATTCATGAGTATGAAGGATCGTGATCGAACCGGCATTGATACTCAGGCGTTGAAAGTTGTCCAGCGGCAGGCCGAGATAATTTGCCACCGCCAGCTTGATCGGGTCGGCGTGAAAAACCACGGCGATCATTTCATCTTTTTTATGGGCGCCTACTATTGCTTCCAGGGTGGCTACAACCCGAACTTGCATTTGGACAAATGATTCTCCACCCGGGAATTGAAATTGCGATGGTTTCTGCTGAATGATTTTCCAGAGTTTATTTCGGCGCAGCACCTTCCAGTAACGTCCGGTCCATTCACCCACATCACCATCGGTCAATTCCGGCCTGATTTGGATTTCCATTCCCAGGGATTTCGCCAGCGGTTGGGCGGTCTCGACCGCACGCTCCAGCGGACTGCAATAAATAGCTTTGATGGGAAGCTTGCTCAAGCTTTGGTCCAATAGCACAGCTTGTTCGCTTCCACGTTTGTTTAAATGGATGCCGGGGGTGTGTCCGGGTAGCCTGTTTTTTGCCAGGTAATCATTTTCGCCGTGACGTATGAGAAGAAGGGTTGGCATAATGGATTCCAATGAAATGAGATACTTGGATTGTAACCGATGCCCGGTCTTGATAATACTTTTCTGTTGGTACTGGAAAATCCGATTCTTATTAACTTGCCTTGCTTGTAATCAAATTAATATAGCGATATACTAGATAAACTTTATCAATATCTAGTTTATGGAGGTGTAGTATGAAGTGGGTCCTCAATATTCTCGGTGTGCTCCTCTTCCTGGTGGGTACTCTATGGATCTTGCAGGGAACGGGTATCTATGCGGTCGGCATGATGGCGAATCAAATGAAATACGCCTATGCTGGGATCGTGGTGGATATCATCGCGATCGGGTTGATTGTTATTGCCAACCGTCGACGGAAAAATCTCCCGCCCTCGTCCAATACTCCACCCTCCCCAAATCCATGAGATGGATACTTCCTTTATTCAAGCATAAGTTTCGCCGCTTTTCTTCCAATCTCCACGGCGAAATTGGTCCCCCGGTCCCAGGGATAAACCTGGCTCATTGAAGCAAAGAAGACCCCTTTCACCGGTGTCTGGATCGCAGGGATGTTTCGGGAATGGTTGATCAATGGCACCGGTTGAGCGTAGGGGGTCCGGTAGAGCCAGGTTTTGCGTACCCACGACCGCTCAAAATGGGGGTTGAATTTTTTTAATGACGGCAAGAAACGTTCCATTATTTCTTCCTGGCTAAGGCGGAAGTACTCGTGGTCCGGTTCCAGGTAATCGCCCATATAAACAATATGGTCGCCGCCGAAATGTTCCTTCCCCACAAAATTGGTATGCTCCACCAGCGCCAGGAACGGGTAGCCCGCTGACTTCGGCAGGTTATACCAGTAATACCCTTCCTCCGATAACTGGTGGGTGAGTGCCAGGGTCACTACCACCGCTCCCATCGATTTCATGTTTTTTAAGCCGTGCAGGTATTCTTCCGGCAATGACGGGACCAGCCTGGTCATTGCTTCCGGCGAGAGCGTCACCAACACTTTTTCGAATGTTTCGATTTTCTCGCTACGAACGGTTATCGCGCTTGGACCCGGGTCTCGTTCGATTAACGAGACGGGAGTCTTTAGTCGGATCTCGACTCCCATTTCCCTCAACCTCCCCGCAAACAGGTCCGCGAAATTCTGGAACCCTCCCTCGAACGTTCCCAGTCGCGTCGTACGTGCCTTGAGCCGCGCCCACATCCATGCCATGTTCACTTGCTTGTAATAATGCTCACCAAACTTGCCAATGACAAGCGGTTCCCACATCAGCTTATAAACTTTTTCTCCCGCCCACTTGCACAGCCACTCATCCACGGTATATTTTTCAAGGGCTTTCCAGTTATTCGTCAGGCGCAGGAATACACCCACCAGTCCGAAACGAATTTTATTGATCCCAAAACCCAGCCCTGGGAAAAGCAGCGCCTTGATGATGGAATCAAATGGATAGAATTTCCCTTGGTGGTACATGACCGTCAAGGGGCGTGGGAACACCACTTTATCCTCCCATCCCAGCTCCTTGATAAGTCCGAGCATGTGTCGGTCACTGGCGAACCAGTGGTGGTAGTATTTTTCCACCCACCAGTCCCATCCGGGCTCTTTGAACCCCCCTGCCAGCCCGCCGACAGAGTCTCCCGCTTCGAAAACGGTCACATTGTGACCGGCTTTGGTCAGATCGTACGCGGCTGCCATACCGGCGAAGCCAGCGCCGATGATCGCTATTTTCATTAATTTTCTCCTGTTGCTAATGGTTCAAATGGTCTGGATTTCTCCAGCCCATAATATTCTAGATCTGACCAGTTGGTGCTTTCGGGACTTCCATTTCTTTCGCTTCGGTCCTCAGGTTGTCGCTCCACTTGATTCCCTCCCGCGTCATGTAATATGCTCCCACCAATGTAACTGGCAGCCATAAAGCAACGTGCAACACCAGGGTATATCCTGCCGCAATGTATTGTTCGACCCCGTACGCAGTCAACACTGCTATTCCCGGTACATCGAAAGTGCCGATATATCCTGGGGCGGAGGGAATGGTCGTTGCCAGGTTAACGATGCCGTTCATCAGCATCAATGCAAAGAAACTGACCGTGAAGGCAAATGCATGCATCACCAGCCAGTACTTGACCGTCTCGAGCAGCCAAATCAGCACCGAGGTCAAGAAGACCATTAGGACGTTAGCCGGAGATCGTAGGGATTCCAGACCATCCAGGAACTTTAGCATGATTCCCGAGGTTTTTTCTCGGATGCGGCTAGGGATTAATCGATCAATAAACCACTGTCCGATTATTGCGGTGAATTTAGGGAACATGGCTGCAAGGAGAAAAACGATCAGGGCAGCAGCGAAAATTCCCACTCCCCATAGTGATAACGTCTGTATATCGCCGATAAAACCGGAATTGGAGGATGCAAGTTTCGCAAGTTGCGGAAGGTTGACAAAGACGAAGCCCAGCATCACCACCCCGTCGAATATCCGCTCGACGATGATGGTTGCCAGGGATGCCGAAATTGGTACGCCTTCCTTGCGTTTAAGGATGATTGCCCGCAGCACTTCTCCTGCCCGCGCTGGGTAGATATTATTCCCCATGTACCCGATGCAGGTGACCGGGAACATTCTTCTAGTTGGGATCTTTTTCATTGGACGCAGCAGGTAATGCCAGCGCCAGGCCCGAATCCACAATCCTACAAAAAAGACAGCCACTCCGGGCAGGATCCACCAGTAATTGGCTGTTTGGATTGCCTGCCAGAAGTCTCCCAATTTGAGCCCGCGCAAACCGAAATATAAGAATACGACACTGATCAAAACCCCGACCCAGAATTGCCATTTTTTCATATAAACGATTTTACCATGCAGGGGAAATGGTTATCTTTGAATTTGAATGGTTCACCGGGTTTCCTGTTTGGTCTGCCGTGACCCGTGAAAAAGGTGAAGAAACACCACATTTCTAAGACTTTCGCAAAAACTGTTTCGTGCTAGAATAAAAAAGCATAAATATGCAAAATTCCCTGGGTGACAGGTATTTTCTTGATTTATAAAATGCAAATGTTTGAATTTCTTTGTTGAAAACAACAAAACCAAGTCATTTTCGAATAGTTTGACATAGCTGCTGCCATATATAAATCCAGGAATCGAGTCGCATGCCAATTGATCCTTCAGAACGGGTTAAATTCCTTAATCAAATTCATCTCTTCAACGGCCTTGATGAGGCTCAGTTCACGGCTGTGGCAGATGAATTTAAAGAGGTTTCCTACCCTGCTGGGAAGGAGATTGTCCAGCATGGGATTGCCGATGACCGTCTTTGCTTGATATGGAGTGGAAAAGTGACTGTTTCCCGCTTGGGGAAACAGCCTTGGTCGGCAACGTTAGTCTCTGGGGATCATTTTGGGGATGAAGCCATGCTGATCGAACATCACCGGCAGGTGCCTTCAGCCACTGCCGTCGAGGACACCACGGTGTTGCTGCTTACTCGTCAACAATTCCAAGCTCTGGCGAAACAAGCTCCCTGCTTGAAAACGAATATTACTGCCGCGATTAACAGCCATCGTCTGGAACAACATGTCCATTTCAAATGGCTCCAGGAGAATGAGGTTGTCTATTTCCTGGCTCGTAAGCATTCCGTCTTGCTGATTGAAGGACTGACCGGTCCGGTCTTGCTGGAAATGGCCGCGATTGCGGGTATGCTGGTCACCTGGTACTATTCCCTTTGGGTTCCTCCCCTGGCAGCCCTGTGGTATGTGTCCCTCCTGTTGAGTGTTTGTGCTATTGGCTGGGGGGTCTGGAACGCAATCGATTGGGGGAATGATTACTATATCGTTACTGACCGGCGGGTGGTCTGGGTCGAAAAGGTGGTTGGGATTTACGAGAGCCGGCAGGAGACGCCGCTTTCCGCCGTTCTGCGGGTGAATGTGGACACGGATTTTTCCGGACGGCTCCTTGATTATGGTGACCTTGTCATTTCAACCATCGTGGGGAGTACCCTAAAATTAAGGAATGTTGATCACCCCAACCAGGCTGCTGCATTGATCGATCAGTATTGGAAACGTTCCCGGGAGTCTTCCCGCAAGATGGAACAACAGGAAATTCAATCCGCCTTGCGCACCCGCCTGCTGGGCGAGCAGCCCAAGCCTCCAGAGATCAAGGGGATTGTCACCACGCCGGATAAGGCGAAAAATCCCTATGAAGAACAGCGCGGTATTATCAACCTTTTCCGCCTGCGCTTTGAACATCTCGCCACCGTCACCTATCGCAAGCATATTTTCGTCCTCGTTGAACAGACTTGGAAACCCGGCTTGATCATGTTTATATTATTTTTATTCCTGGTCCTTGAGATTCTCAGGCCCACCGCCAACCTTGCATCTTTCCTCAAAGCGGATGCCGGTTTGATTTATTTGCTGTGGGCGCTCCTGTACGTAGCCTCGCTGCTTTGGGCAATTTACGAATATGTGGATTGGAGCAACGATATCTTCCAGGTGACACCCGACCAGATCATGGATATCGATAAAACTCCATTGGGTCAGGTAACCAGCGACATCGCTGCCTTGGAAAACATCCTCTCCATCGAGTATAAGCGAATCGGCATCCTGCAATTGTTCTTTAACTTCGGCACCGTATTTATCACCATCGGTGGCGGCAGGGAAATGGCCTTTGAAAATGTTTTTAATCCATCTGCTGTCCAGGAGGATATCGAGCGTCGGCGGTTGGAAAAGATCACCAAGAAAGAACAGGAAACCGTCAAGGCTGAGCGCGAACGCACTGCCGACTGGTTTGCAGCTTATTTTCACAATGAGCAGCAGCTCCGGCGTGATGAAGGGGTCCCGGACGAAAAAAAACCGGATGACACCCTGCCTGTAAATGATGTAAAATAAGCTCTCCGTCCTGTTCATTTACTGGTGAAATATGCCGCTCCGTAAAATTGTCACTCTTCCTGATCCCATTTTGCGCCGTAAAGCGCACCCTGTTACCCGTTTTGATACAGATTTGCAGTCTCTGGTTGACGATATGGTCGAAACCATGCGCGTCGCACCCGGCGTTGGCTTGGCAGCCCCCCAGGTGGGCATCCCCAGCCGGGTCATCGTGGTGGAGTACCCTGAAGACGAAGAACAGGAAGATGCTCCCAAGAAACTTTTTATCGTGGTAAACCCTGAAATAAAGGAAATATCCGCCGAAACCGAATTGGGCATTGAAGGCTGTTTGTCCATTCCTGGCTTGAATGGCGAGGTTGAACGTGCCTTGGCAGTAACGGTTAAAGGGCAAACGCGCCACGGGCAGGCTTTTAAAATAAAAGCCAAAGGCTGGCTGGCGCGCATCTTTCAGCACGAGGTCGACCACATCAACGGGGTGGTTTTTACCGACCGTGCCACCAAGGTCTGGAGACCTGAACCTGAAGAACCGGTACTTGATAATGTATAACTTTGATAAAGTGTGTTTACCCCGGGTGGACAACTTCCGGGAGTAAGTAGATCATGCACCTTACCCATCTATCGCTGACCAATTTTCGCAGTTTCGCCCGCCTGGATATGGACATCCCCCGGCGGGTTGTTTTGTTGACCGGCAGCAATGCCCAGGGAAAAACGAGTGTACTGGAAGCGGTTTATTTCCTGGCAGCCTTTACATCCTTTCAAACCCACGCAGACCGGCAGTTGGTTAACTTCCTCGAGGCAAAAAAAGAATTGGCGGTGGGTCGCTTGGTTGCCGATTACACCCGTGGCATTTCCAAACACCGGCTCGAGGTCCGGCTGGTGCTTGAGCCATTTGGAACCACCGGGCAGCGCCTGCGCAAGGAGATCCTTCTCGACGGGATCAAGCGCCCGCTATCTGAGGTCATCGGTCATTTCAACGCGGTCATTTTTGTCCCTCAGATGTCCCAGATTCTCGAGGGCGGACCTGAAGAACGCCGCCGCTACCTCAACCTTGCATTGGGTCAGACCGTCCCGGGTTATGCCCACCTGTTGAGCGAATATGGACAGGCACTCACCCAGCGCAACGCCCTCCTAAAGCTGCTTTCCGAGCGTGGCGGTGACCAGTCCCAGTTGGATTTCTGGGACGAGACCATCACACGCACAGGTGCAGTTATTATCTTGCGGCGTATCGAGGCTGTGCACGAGATCGAGCAGCTCGCCGCCCGCATCCACCGCGACCTGACCCATGGCTCGGAAGTCCTCCGGATTCACTACCACCCCGCCTACGATCCGCTGCCCTCCCCTGATGGGCAGATTGCAATGCCGCTGAAAACCACCGTACAGCGTAACGGCTTTACCGAGGATGATATCCGCCTTGGTTTTTTAACCGCATTGAAAGGTAACCGGGTTGAGGAGATCCGCCGCGGCGTTACCGTGCTCGGGCCTCACCGTGATGAATTGCGTTTCCTCACCAATGGGATTGATCTTTCCGATTTTGGATCGCGCGGCCAAGTGCGCACGGTTCTGTTGGCTCTGAAACTTGCCGAGATCGAATGGATGAAAGCTCGCACCGGTCAGTGGCCTGTGCTCCTTCTGGATGAGGTTCTGGCTGAGCTAGATACATCCCGCCGTCTGGATTTGCTCGTCTATCTGGAAAAAATCGAACAGGCTATTCTAACCACCACTGATTTGAATTTGTTTTCCCCCTCCTTCGTTGAGAAGACTGAAAGGTGGGAAGTCTCTGCCGGGACGGTGAAGGTTCGCCAGGATGGAAAGGACGGATAAAATGTCGATCAAACATGTTCAGGACGTTGAAGCCAAGACTGTCAAGTCGGGCGACAAAACCACCATCCAGGTTTTAATATCTTCCAAGGAAGGACCGAACTTTGCCCTGCGCCGCTTCACCATGGAACCTGGTGGCGGGATACCCGAACATACCAATACCGTGGAGCACGAGCAGTATGTGCTGCAGGGTCATGCCAGCATTGGCATCGGTGGTGAAACGATCGAAGTTCACGCCGGCGACGTTGTTTACATCCCCGAAGGCGTACCCCATTGGTACAGAAATATTGGCGCGGAGAATTTCGAATTCCTTTGTATCATCCCCAATAAACCGGATGAAATAAAGCTCGTAGAAAAGGGATGCTAACTTGGATTTTGATGTAATAATCATCGGGTCTGGCGCGGGTGGGTTGACCGCAGCGGTCGCGTTGGCACAGGCTGGTAAAAAGGTCCTGGTCCTTGAACAGCACGATCGGCCTGGTGGCTGGACTCATTCCTTCACGTTGCAGGGCTATCGCTTCAGCCCGGGCGTACACTATATTGGTGACCTGCAGGACGGCGGTGGACTGCGCGCGATATACGACGGCCTGGGAGTTTCACAGGATCTTACCTTTTGTGAGCTCAACCCCGATGGTTATGATCACATCATTATTGGCGACCGGCGCGTTGACTTTCCCAAAGGTAAAGATAATTTAATTGAAAGATTGAAAAGTCATTTTCCCCTCGAAGCCGAAGGGATTGACGACTATTTTACCGACTTGGTCGACATGATCCAGTCGCTTTCCAGGATCGGGGACCTGACCCATCCCCTGAAATCCGCTGCCAGTGCCCCCACCATCCTCAAGTGGATGCGTGCAACTGGGGCTGATCTCATCAACGCGCACGTAACCGACCCGGTTTTGAGAGGCGTGCTTGCCGGGCAGTCAGGTGACCACGGGATGCCTCCTTCTCGGGTTTCAGCCTTTATGCACGCTGGAATTACCAACCATTATCTCGACGGTGGGTACTATCCGCTCGGTGGGTCGTTCTCCATTCCGCGTACTTTTGTGAAGGCCCTTAACCACTTTGGCGGTGAGATCAGGCTCAATTCCCGGGTAAAGCGTATTCTTCTGGAAGGGAAGAAAGTATTGGGAGTCCAATTGGATTCCGGTGAGGAGATTCGCGCCGGTGTCGTCATATCCAATGCTGATCCTGAGGTGACCTTTGGGAAATTAATTGGACGCGACCAGCTTCCGCCACGCCTGAGGAAAAAGGTTGATTCCGTCAAATATTCAACTTCCTGCATCAGCCTTTTCTTCGCTACCGATATGGATCTGCGCTCAGCTGGTCTCGACTCGGGTAATTTTTGGTTCTACGACCACGCCGATGTGGACAAGATCTACACCGATGGTCTCACGGACGCCATGCTTAAGAATGATACTCCTCCCGGCATGTTCCTGACTGCCACAACTTTGAAAGATCCATCGAAAATCCATTCGGGGCATCATACATGCGAGGCATTTGCTTTCGTAGGGTATTCTGCCTTCGAGAATTGGGCGCGTACCAGCTACGGTGCCCGTCCAGCGGACTATGAAGCCATGAAGGAAGACCTTTCCTGGCGCATGGTGCAGGGGCTCGAGAAACACCTCCCTGGGTTGAGCAAACATATCGTCTTTTCCAGCCTCGGCACCCCGCTTACCAATGAACATTATCTCAACGCTACCCGCGGGAATCTTTACGGCATCGAGAAAAGTCCTACCCAGGTGGGACCTTGGGCCTTCCATCCGCGCACAGGTTTCGACGGTTTGTTCTTGTGCGGAGCCAGCACGCTCAGCCATGGTGTGGCAGGTGTCACTGCTTCAGGGATCAACGCTGCCAAAGCCGTGCTCAAGTGCCGCACGCAGGATATTTTGTTCCAGCACGGTCCTGGCCCGAGGTTCCTGCCCTCAGAGGATATTACCGTGTGGCCTGAAGATTTACGGAACAAGATGGAGCGCGGCGAGATTGCACACGAGGAAGATGAGAGGGAAATATAAAAGAATTGCATTTTGCTGCAATGACTTTATAATTCCTGTTCACATTGGAGGAAACCATGTCCATAGATTACACTCAAAAATCTTACTGGCTTAATACCTACGGTCCGTACACACCTAATCCTGCCCTGCAGGGTGATATCACTGTGGATGTTGCCATCATCGGGGGAGGCTTCACCGGGCTTTCAACCGCTTATTTTCTCCGCAAAGCTGAACCCTCACTCAAGGTTGCCGTGCTGGAGGGGGAGGTGGTTGGTTTCGGTGCTAGCGGGCGCAACGGCGGTTTTGCCATGACATTGTTTGGGCTGGAACCAGCGGTCACAGCCATGCTGTTCGGCAAACAGCGTACGGTGGAGGCACACCATTATTGCGAGCGCTCGGTTGACCTCGTTCGCGATTTGATTCGCGAACACAATATTCAGAGTGATTTTGAGTACACCGGTTTCCTGCGCCTGGCAACCACTCCCGGCTATGTTAAACGCATCCAGCACGATATTGAATTGCTGACCAGCCTCGGGGTGACCGGCATTGATTGGATGGACCGCGAGAAAGCCCGTGCCGAGGTGGACAGTCCATTGGTTCTGGGCGCCTGGAACGAACCTCGCTGTGGGATTCTGAACCCGGCCAAACAGGTCCGTGAATTGAAGCGGATCGCCCAGGAAATTGGTGCGGTCGTCTACGAACAGTCGCCTGTCACCGAGATCCGGCGCGGGGCAAAATTCACGTTGCAGACAACGCTGGGTACGGTCACTGCTGGAAAGATTGTTTTCGCCACCAATGCTTATTCGCATCTTATACCCGAGATCAGGCACAAACAGGTACCTGCCTTCACGCACATGGTGATCACCGAACCATTATCCAGATCTCAAATGGACTCCATTGGCTGGAAGAACCGACAGGGTCTGGAAGATGCCCGAAATCTTGTCCATTACTTGCGCCTCACCGTGGATAACCGTCTCGCCATCGGCGGCAGTGATGTAACCATCTCCTATGGGAACGACATGGATCGCGACTTAAATGCTAAGACCTTCCAGCAATTGGAAAAGGGTACGGTCGAATTATTCCCTGGTTTGAAAGATGTGAACTTCACTTTCCGTTGGGGGGGTCCTGTCAGCGTCACCTTACAAATGGCACCTGCGATTGGCATGGTCGGCGACCAGCGTGCCTGGTACAGCCTTGGCTGCGTCGGACATGGTGTCGCACCCACCCATCTAAATGGTCAGACCCTTGCTGATTTATTGCTTGAACGCAAAACTGATTTGACCTCGGTGTGGTTCGTGGAACGTAAACCCGTTGCCTGGCCGCCCGAACCTTTGCGCTGGGTTGCTTCCCAAGCCTTGCTGGGTTACCTGCATACTGAGGACTGGTGGTATGAGCGCGGTTTGAAGTCGCTAACCCAGTAACCGCCTTTATTTCTATGAATAAAATTGAGCAGACAAATTGTCTGCTCAATTTTTTTAAGTTAGGCTAAAGGAACCGTCCCCATGAAGACTGGTAATCCAGGTGGTTCTCATAGCTTTTTGACTGCGTAATTGATTGGAGTTTGCTTTCCCTCTCCGTTCGGAAGGGGTTGGAGTGGCTTTACAACGGTTTTTTCCCCGGTATGCCTGGCTTGCGCGGATACTGCGGGGGAGTTGCTGCCACCTTATCAACGATCACCAGGAACCTCTCGTCTGCCACCCCCGGCAGTGTGACCGGCAGCAGTTGGCGTGTGCACCCCCCCAATATTTTGAATGCCTTCTCTGACCGGTGGGTTTCCGCTGGTCCACTCGCACCTTTTTGTGCCAGCATAGCCCCGCCCACTTGAACCAGCGGCAAAAGATATTCTGCCAACACCGGCAGGGCTGCCACCGAGCGAGCCACAGCCCAGTCAAACGCTTCGCGCGCCTCCTTCATTTGGCCCATGTCTTCCGCGCGGGCGGTCACCACCTCGGTAGCTTCCAGGCTGAGTGCCTCCACGATATGTCTGCAAAAATTGGCTTTCTTCCCCACCGATTCGACCAGCGTCAGCCGCATGGACGGGTACAATATTTTAAGCGGGATTCCCGGGAAACCGGCGCCAGTGCCGATATCCACCAATCTTCGCGGCGGGTTTTCCTTCCATGCCAACACGCAGGAAAATGAGTCCAGGAAGTGTTTCGTTCGGATTCCCTCTGCATCCCGGATCGCGGTCAGGTTATATTTCTCGTTCCATGCCATGAGTTCGCGCTCGAAGGTCATCAGCGCCACCACCTGCCGCCCGGTCAGGTGGATTCCAAAGAGTTGCCGGGCCTCTTGGACGAGTTTTTCCATGGGTAAAATTATACCCCCTCTCTTTTTGGGAGAGGGGGTCTTTAGTGCAGTGAGGGTGATTATTGCTTGACGATTGCTGCCTTTTTCCTCTTTTGCCGTTTGACCAGGGCGATGATGCCCCAGGTAACAAGTGCGATCGGTGCCAGGATCGTGATCAAAATCGGCAGGACCAGCAGAAACAGGTTGATCAGGAAGTTTACGAAACCCTGCCAGAAAGTGATCAATGATTGGATTGCATCCCGAACCACACCTTCGGGTTTCCAGCTGCCGATCTCGATCGGTTTGATGGTCTCTTCGGCGATCAGGGTCACATTGATCAGCGAGTAGGAAGATGCCTGCTCATAATACTTCATCTGGCCTTTGATCGACTCGATCTGCCCGCGTACGGAGACAATTTGGTTGTACACATCCAGCACGTCCTGTGTCTTGGAGGTGGTACTGCTGTTTGGATTGTTCTTGGCTTCATCCATGATTGCCTGCAGATCCGATTCTGCCAGTTCCAGGTTGGTCAGCTGGCTTTGCAGGTCCACGTAAGACGCCGTGATATCCTGGCTGTTGCGCGTATCGCTGCGCACTTCAACAGCATCGGATTTAATTTGGCTTATTGCATCGTTCAATTTATCCGCCGGCACGCGGATGGAGATGGTCCCAGCCGGAACGGATTGCCCGTTTTGTGCTGTGGTCTGGTACATATTCAAGGAGATGACGAAGCCGCCCAGGGTGGTAGCCATCTGGCTGATCGCATCCACCTTTGCTTGCGGGTCGGAGAAGACGATGGTCAGGTCGGCATTCATAATCACCAGCCGGTTCTGCAACGCAGTAGTGTTGGCGTTTACTTCTCCGGGTCCTTTGTAGGCATCCGAAGTTGCCGGTGCTGCGGTGGGCAACGGCGCGAATCCGTTGGATGGACCACCGGGAACGCCTTGGGCAACAACGCCCGGTGTTGAAGCAGCTCTCGTGCCGCATGCTGCCAATACCAGGGTCAGGGCGATAAATGTAATTACGATTATCTTTTTCATGGGTCTCTCCTCTTTCAGGTTGCACGACTGGTCAGGTTGCTTCATAGACGACTGACCGCCTTTAAATGTTCCCTCTTATATATTGCAAAAAAGACACCAGCATTTATCAATGCTGGTGTCTTCACATTAATTTATCGGATTCTTTTTACCAACCCCCGGACAGACGTTCGGCATGTCTGGGCGGCAGACCCGCATCCAGGATCATCTTCTGGACGGCAGGGATATCGTATTCCACGCGGCGCGGCTCCCAGGTGTGTGCGTCCGGCGAGAAGATCGCGTAGGCTGCGCGCGGATCCCGGTCACGCGGTTGTCCCACCGAACCCGGGTTGAGGATGGCACGTTCTTTGAGATCATAAACCTCGCTTGGACGCGGTACAACAATGGACATGTCGTCGGCCTTGGCATGGTACTGGAACACTGCCTGGAAGTGCGAGTGTCCCACGAAGCACCAGGGGGTATCGAAGGAGGCCAGGTTAATGCGCGCTATCAGCGTGTTCATCACGTATTCCCAAATTGGGTCACGCGGGCTTCCGTGTGCCAGGGATACTTCCCCATGCACCACCAGCTCGTCAGGCAGGGAGCTCAGGAAACTCTTGCTCTTCTCGCTGAATAGTTTTCGTTGCCACAGCAGCGCTTTCCGAGCATCGGCATTAAACGTTTCCAGAGCCATATTCCCGATGGCAGCATAATCATGGTTTCCCATGATGCAGATTAAATTGGGTAATTGGCGGATGCGGTCGATGCACTCGTTGGGCTGCGGGCCGTAGCCCGCCACGTCCCCCAGGCACCAGGTTTCGTCAACTTCCCCCGCATCCTTAAGGACGGCTTCCAGCGCGATCGCGTTGGCATGCACGTCGGAGATCACCAAAACTTTTGTCATCAATTCTCCAGGAGTTCCCCTAAATGTGTGATGATTATCTCTGCCACTTCCGATTTGCTCATCAGCGGCAAAGCTTCTTCTTTTGCGTTCGGGAACAGGAGCGTGACTCGGTTGATGTCCACGCTGAATCCTGCGTCGGGAGCGGAAATGTCATTGGCAACAAGTATATCCAACTTTTTGGATTTTAACTTGCGGGACGCGTTCTCGATCAGGTTTTTGCTTTCAGCGGCGAACCCGATCACCACCCGCGGCTTCCTGGACTTCATCCCGGCTACCGCCAAAAGGATGTCTGGCGCAGCCTCCAGTTCCACCTGCGGGATGCCGTCCCGCTTCTTCAGCTTGCTTTTCGCAACCACTTTTGGGCGGAAATCTGCAACTGCAGCAGCCATCACCAGGGCTTCCGACCCTTTGGCTTCAGCCAGCACTGCTTCCTGCATTTCCTGTGCGGTCCGTACCTGGATGACCCGTGCACCTACGGGACTGGTTAGGCTAGTCAGGGCCGTGATCAATACCACATTCCCGCCTGCATCTAAGGCGGCTTGTGCAATCGCATACCCCTGTTTTCCGGAGGATTTGTTCGATAGCATTCGCACCGGGTCAAGAGGTTCCTGGGTCCCACCGGCAGTCACCACGATCTTCTTCCCCGACAGCTTCCCTCCCATCCCCAGGGTCATGCGGATATGTCCCATCAATTCCACTGATTCAACCATCCGCCCGCGCCCGCTCAGCCCGGAAGCCATGTGACCTTCGTCTGGTCCGGCAAAATAGATTCCTCTTCCCCTGAGGATATCAATATTTTCCTGGGTGGCGGGATTTTCGAACATGCCGGCATCCATTGCGGGCGCAATGAGTATGGATGAACGCATCGCCAGCGCCGTGATCGTAAGCAGGTTATCTGCCATTCCATGTGCCAGTTTTCCAAGAGTGTTGGCAGTACATGGAGCGATCACCAGCAGGTCGGCGCTCTGACCCAGTCCCACGTGCAGTACATGTGCTTCGCCTCCCCATAAGTCCACGTCGGTGAATGCCTTCCGCCCCGTGACGGACTGGAAAGTTAGGGGACTTATGAATTTCTCTGCAGTGGGGGTGAGCATTACATCCACCTGTACCCCGGCTTGGGTCAGTTTTGAAGCCAGGTCGGCAGTCTTATAAGCGGCAATGGAACCTGTCACGCCGAGGAGGATGTGCTTGGAAGTGAAGATGGACATACGACCATATTATAATGCCAACCTGCGTTGCAGGGGCATTGCAGTGGTGTTGCAGGCATTTCTCGTTAAAATTTGTCCTGCTGCTACGGGTGGAATACGACTTCGTGGCCCAGGAACTTATCTCCATTGTAAATAAATTTTGCGGAGAAAAACTTCCCTCCCTGCAGCCATGGCAGAAAAATGTGATCACTGGGCCAAAGTTCCAGGCCTTCCAGTTCGGCATCCGGGATCCACTGCAGGAATCCCTCCTCATTTTCTTTTAGATCTCCACTGAAAGTTTCGGCCGTATAAACGAAAACGTACCAGTCATTGCCTTTGAATCCAAGGAATATAACCAGCCCGTGCAGGCGAGGATTATTAATCTCCAACCCGGATTCTTCCCACACTTCGCGTATCACGCATTCTTCCGGGCTTTCCCCCGGCTTGAACTTTCCGCCTAATCCATTCCACTTTCCGGCATGGATATCATCCGCGCGCTTGATGCGGTGGATCATCAGCGTGGAACCATCTTGATGGACGTAGCAAAGTGTGGCGAGGATCACAACATTATTGGCGGTGTAATACCGGTCTCTATATAAATATTGTTAATTCGATTTTTTCTTGCGGATACGGTCTGCTACGCGTTTCCATGCCATGCTTGGTTGTTCGGGACGTAAATTGCGCTGGGCTTCCTTGCTGAGCGCCATGGCAATATCCTCGAAAATGGCGCCCACCTGCCCGGTGGGATTGGATAAGACCGGCGGCATGCCGACATTCAATGCGTTGACGAACTCGTCTGCTGCGTATGGCAGGATCAGGTCAATTTTGGATTTGAGCATCCGTTCGATATCCTTTACGACCAGTCCCTGGCGAGGAAAGGTCCAGTTCAGGATGATATAGATTTTCTTCTGATCCTTGTATTTCAGAGCCTCGAAAATCTCCAATGCCATGCTAGCCGCTCGCAGTGAGGCGATTTCAGGCTGGGTGATCACCAGGATCATATCGCTCTGGTCCAGCGCGGACAGCGAACGCTCGTTAAGATCGTGTGGCATATCCAGGATCACATATGGAAATGCCGATCGGAGTACTTCAATCGTCTTTTTGACCTTTTCCGGGGTAAGCAGTTCGCTTTCTTCGGGGCGCCTCGGTGATGCCAGGGTCCGAACCCGGCTCTCATGTGGGAGCATGGCACTTAAGACACCTTCCTCGTCGATCTCATGCATGGTACACACGTCGGTCCAGGTATTCCGAAGTGATTGGTTTAAGAATAGTGCCGTTTGCCCGGCAACCGATACCATGTCCACCAGGGCAACCTTCATTTCCCACAATTGCGACAACCCGGCTGCCAGGTTGACTGCGATGGTCGAAACACCCGCTCCACCCCGCAATGAAAAAACCGCGATGGTTCGTGCCGCTTCGCGAATTGCGGGTTTGACTGGTTCCTTGATTAGTGGCGTGCTTCCCTCTGCCAGCCTGGTCATGACGTTGATTCGGGCGACCAATTCAGCCGTCTCAAATGGCTTTGCCAGGTAATCGTCTGCCCCGGCTTCGAATCCTTTGACCTTGTTCTCCACGCTGTCCAGGGCGGTCAGCATGATGATCGGGACTCTTGCAGTGACGGGGTTGGCACGAATTTCGCGGCATACCGTAAATCCATCCATGTCTGGCATCATCACGTCCATAAGAATGACGTCCGGGAGCATGAATTTCAACTGCTGCAGGGTCTTCGCTCCATTCTCAACCGCGGTGACCTCGAATCCTTGCTTGCTTAGCAATACTTCCGTCATTTTTCGTAGCATTTCATCGTCATCGACGAGGAGAACTTTTTTTGGCATCCTGCACCTCTTTGAATATTTATGGGTTCAATGTTTCTGATCTTGTCGGAACCGCTTATATATAAATTAATTCTATTCCCTTGTGAGTTATCTTTGGGGTTCACTCTTTCTGGTTTTTATCGGTAAAGTGCTTCCAAACCGCGCCAGATATCGTTGCGCCAGGATGTGAAATTGTGGCCGCCGGAAAACTCGCGGTATTTTACTTTATAGCTCTTCTCTTTCAACAAGGTGTGCATCTGCTCGTTGCTTTCCAGGAGCCAGTCGTATAAACCCGCGTCCATCCAGATGTCGATTTTTGGTCGTGGCTTATGCCGGACCAGATCGACCACCACGGATTCATATTCCGAAAACGTGAAGGCTCCCGACTGGCTGATGACTTTTCCAAAGAGATTCGGCAGGCGCAATCCAGTGTATAACGCCATCAGTCCGCCCAGTGACGCACCCACTACTCCATATGCTCCACCAATGGGAGATAACAATGAAAGCTGCTTTTGCGCCAATGGGATGACGCAATCGACAACGAATTCCAGCGTCGATTCAGAGCATGAGTATTCCAGGTTACGCGATCGCCCTCCGTCTTTTATAAACGCCATCGCAAAGGGGCGCACGCGTTTCTGGGCGATCAGATTATCCACGATTATGTTCAATCTGGCGCGTTTCAGGTAATCTGAGCCGTCGTAGACCACCACCAGCGGTAGGGGTTCCTTGACTGCCGGTTGATATAGGATCACCTTGCGCTTTGTTCCCGTGATCAAATCATTGGTCGGCACCTGGAACTCGTTTAACTTTCCAAGCACAACTCCTGGAACCGGTTTTAAAAGGGGACTGGGTCCTCCGTTTGGCATATAAAAATAGTTGTTATACGAATTTCCCCCATTCCATATCCGCCTTTGGTTGAGTGGGTCAGCGATATATTCACCACTCTTCGAGTCAAAGAATCCATATTCCAGGTAGGCATCCTTAACCAGGGACATCGAAAATGACCATAATCCTGGGCCTGCACGCTGCATTGTCTGCGGATTATCTTCCCAGCCGTGCAGATCATTCACCAGGCGAGGGGCGGTTCGGCCTTGCCAGGTGATAATAACTTTTTCGCCTTCGATGACAGGGTTGCCATTTACTCGGGCTTTGGCAGGCAGGGGAAGAGTAGGCACCTTAGCCGACCTGTTTTTGTTTTTCCAACCACGCCTGGATGTCACCCCGGTGCTGTTTGTAATGACGGTTGGTGTTATCAGCGATTCCTTCCCAAAGCGGTCCCATCGGCCATCGGTCTGGGTAATTGGTTTGCAGTTGTTTTTCGCTCAAGCTTTCCGCCAGCGCGACCGAATCCCAGTACGATAAGCGAAATTCTTCCAGCACATCTGCCAGCGCAAATTCTTTGACCCGCGCAAAAGTTTCAGCGTTCATCCGGTCCACATCCCATGCTTCAGGGGTATCCGGTCTTTCCCCGCGCAGGAGGCTGTTGGTCCAGCGGATCATCCATCGTTCCCAGGTGGATATGTGCGCCAGGACGTCCTTGACACTCCATTCGCCATCCACGCCGGGGAGCAGCATTTGTGCATGGCTTAGGCGGGACAGGGCTGCTTCGAGAAGTCCGTGTTCGCTGCGGATCTGGTCGAGTAGTTCGGTCTTGTTAAGTTTTTTTACGTTAGCGTTCATTTGCTGTCAGTTCCTATTAATTAGCCCGTACGCAAAAGGGAATCCGTCCCCTTGGCGCCCCGTTCATTTTCGTTATTGGGTCGATATCGAGGCCATTAGTTTTTTTCCAAATACCGCCGGTTCGCTTCGTTCGATGACCAATTCTTTGGCTTCGTGGAAAGACATAAAATCGCGCATGGCTGCTGCAATATCGCTGACCAGTCGCTCACTTAATTTTACTCCCGGCTCTAGGTACAGGGCACGCAGTATTAACGTGCCGGTCTTGCGTTCGAGTTTTGTGTCGAAGCGCCCCACCAGCCGGTCTTTATGCAGGATTTGCAGGCAATAATAGCCGTAAACACGTTTGGGGCCCGGGATGTAGGCTTCCAGGACTCTATGAAAACCCCACAACATTTCATCGCGTTTGGAAGCCCAGAATAAATTATCGAACGGGCTGAGGAAGGTTGTTCGCTCAGCTTTGAACGCGCCGTCCGCCGCCTGCTCAACCATGGACAGGTTGTCGCGGTGGATGACCAGGTCCGCAGTTTGCCCGTCCGCCAGTTTTCCTTTAATTGGCAGCAGGATTCCATTTTTTATCAAGGTTTCCACGTGAGGGCGGGATTTGGTTACCTTCATCCATGTATAATCCCCTGCCTGCCGCGCCGAACACATTCCCAGGCTTTTGGCGCCCCTTTCCACCCAGAACCGGTTCCTCTCTTCAACACTTGGCTCGCTGGTATCCACCCATTTTGGCAGCACCCGCTCGGTAAGATCGTAAACTCGCTGGAATTTTTCTCTATCTGCGATCATGAGTTCGCCTTGGGAAAATAAAAACTCCAGCGCCACCTTGGCCGGACGCCAGTTCCACCAGCTGCCCTCCTGGTGTCCCTCTGACTCGAATTTGCTTACCTTCAGCCCCCCCTCGTTGCGGACACGTTCCATTACCAGCGGGACGAAATCCTTTTTTACCTGGTCATTCAACCAGCGGTTGTACCAGTTGGTGGGATGTTCCCGCAGGTTGCGCTGATGCGGCTTTTGAAAGCGGTATTCGGCTAAAGGGATGATCGAGGCGGCGTGTTCCCAGCCCTCGAATAGTTGGGGGCGGGGTCCGAACATTAGCCCATCAAAATCAGCGGGATTGTAATTCCCCATCCGGCTCCATGGCACCAGGTAATGGCTGCGGCGTACCATGTGAAGCGTGTCGATCTGAACGCATCCGATCTGGTCGACTACCTGGAATATGTTTTCAGGCTTCGCGGGTGGCTCGCTGCCATTTGCTGTGTGCAGGGCTTGGGTGCGTAGCGCAACTGCCCGCAGCGCAGATAATGAATATGTGGTCATTTTCCTTGTATGGAAATACGCAGGGGATGCAGTTCTGCGACCATTACATTTTTCTTTACACTTGGATCGGCGAACATAAAAGCATTGGCAGCTTGTTCATTCTCCGCCCTGAATATGACCAGCCCGAACGTATCGTCTGTGCATGGCCCTGCCAGCAGGACGGACCCCCCCTTGGCGCCTTTTTTAAGGTATTCGAAATGTTCATCCATAATGGCTTCTTCTTCCGCGGTCGGGTCATCGAAGAAACCGTGGCGAAAGGGATGGATCAGGTACAGGTAATCAGGCATAATAACATTCCTGCGAATAATTTCAGCCATGACTGATTCTTCAGCTCTGGCGTCATGAATTATATCCCCTATTTTTATCCACCTTTAATCACCTGAAAAAACCCCTCCCTTTTTGCGCAAAATTAAGGTACTATTGCTGGATATATGACTACCCCGACACCTCTCAGGCTCCACCGGGTGAACTCGGGCGCTCCGCGCACGGGCCGGATTTTGCAGACCACCTTTAGTGTGGCTTTTTTGCTTGCCACCCTTTTTACTGGTTTTTCACCCAAAATGTTTTCGGGAAATTTTGGAACACTGATTTCCGGACTTCTGACTCCACAGCCGGTTGGGGGCGAGGCTGTTCCAACAACTCAAAGCAATAACATTCGTATAGGCATCGTTTCAGGACACTGGGGCAACGGGGGTGATCCCGGAGCAGTGTGCCCGGATGGCACCAATGAACTGGATGTCAATCTGGCTATCGCTTCTCTTGTCAGCCAGCAGCTCGAAGCACGCGGTTATGTGATAGATCTCCTCCAGGAATTCGATCCCCGCTTGGATGGCTACCAGGCTGCCTTGATGCTTTCCATCCACAGTGATTCATGCGACGCAACAAATCCCGATGCCACCGGTTTTAAAGTCGCAGCCTCCAGTTATAGCCGTGACAATAATCTTACCGATCGCTTGTCAGCTTGCCTGGAAGATCGTTATGGAAAAATTACTGGGCTGCTCTTTCAATCTGGAAACATCACGGTTAATATGACCGATTATCATGCTTTCCGTGCAATTGATCCTTCCACTCCAGCAGCGATAATTGAGGTAGGTTTCCTTTATCTTGATCGCACCCTCCTGGTTGATCACCCTGACGTTGTGGCTAATGGACTGGTCGCAGGAATACTTTGTTTTGTCAGGAGCGAAAGCGTCCAGTCGGTACCGACGCCATGAACAATGATTTTGAGTCCGCACAACAAGCTCTTCTAAATGCCCAGCAGGCTGTCCGCCAGGGGGATCGCCAGACCGCCCGGCGTTGTGCTGAGATTGCCGTCTCCCTTTCCCCCGATTTGGAAGAACCTTGGTTGATCCTGGCTGCAGTTGGCAGTCCGCGCGCCAGTGTTGCGTATCTCGAACGGGCTCTGCAGATCAATCCTCAAAGTGAGCGCGCTCGTTTGGGGATGCATTGGGCCGTGGACCGCCTTCGCAGGGAGACGGCCAGCGGGAAAACTCCGGGCTCGCCTGATAAGCCGGCAGGGGGTGCCGCCTCTCAAGCTGATTCGTTCCTGGAGTCAGAGACGAAACCGTTGCCGGGAAGGAAACCTTCCACAGGGGAAGGCATCTCCCAGGTCGATTCAACTCAGCAAGCTGATACACGTCCTCTCGTAGCGAGAAATCTCCCCGCAACCATCGCCGCCGCTTCACCTTCATCCACCCAGCCTTTTTTTAAGTCTCTTGCAAAGCACCGCTGGTCGTTCCTGACCCTGATCGTCCTTGCCCTTTGTGTCACTGCAGCCTTTGCATTCTTGCCCGGTAACGCCTTTCCAGCGTTTGCCTTCCTCCGTCCTCCCCAGTCCTCTTCTCCGGTATTTGGTGCTCCGGTCAAGTTGGATAAACCAACTTACACGTCCACTTTTACTACCACTTATACTCCAACGGAAACTTTTACCCCCTCGCCCACTTTTACTTTAACTCCCACACCCACTGAGACTTTCACCCCCACAGAAACCTTCACGCCCACCCGTACCCCGCGTCCCACGAACACCCCTCGTCCTCCTTCTACCAGCACTCCTGATACTGCCGATTATAGTGGTCGCTGGATCGAGGTGAACCTTTCCCAGCAGATGTTATATGCACATGAAGGTGACAGTACGGTCGCGAGCTTCCTGGTTTCCACCGGGGTCTCGGCTTTCCCAACCGTCACCGGTCGTTATTATATTTATATCAAGCTGGTTTCCACTCTCATGCAGGGGGATGGGTATTACCTTCCGGATGTGCCCTATACGATGTACTTCTATAGAGGCTATGGGATCCATGGCACATACTGGCATCATAACTTTGGGCATCCCATGAGTCACGGTTGTGTAAATATGTACACGCCTGATGCACAATGGATGTTCAATTGGGCCTCCGTAGGGACGATGGTGTATGTCCATTATTAGATCAAATTAATATAAACAATTGCAGCCCATTCCCCGGGTATTTTTATTTCTATGTTAAAAGGATTTCTATCCAGGCGTGAATTCATTAAGCTGAGCGGTGCAGCCTTGCTCAGTCTTTTTCTTTCAGATCTCCACCTAGATAAAGTCCAGGCCGCCCATCCTTCCCTTCAGGGACGGGTCGTCTATCGCAGTCTGATTGTTCGTGATGTCCCGTCCTTTTCCGGAGTGCAAATTAATTCTATCCTCCGCGATAGCACCGTGGACATAATCGACCAGGTATTTGGTGGCGCGGATGGTGATTACAATCGCATCTGGTATAAACTCGGGAACGGAAGCTTTGTCTATTCCGGGGGGGTCCAGCCCGTCAAAACTCAGTTAAATCAACCCATTCCCGATATCCCCTCGACCGGGGTATTGGGTGAAATAACCATCCCCTACGCAGATTCAGTGTGGGCTATTAATCGCAGCCCATACCCGGGTCCGCGGCTGTATTATGGGAGCACCCATTGGATCGATGGGCTGGTCACGGACAAGCGTGATGGCAGCCTTTGGTACAAGGCTTACGATAATTTATATAATTCACATTACTATACCCGCCCCGAATGGATCCATGTCTTTTCACAGGAGGAACTCTCCCCGCTTTCACCCCAGGTGCCGGAAAATGAAAAACATATCGAAATCTCCCTGGATCGCCAGGTCCTCCTGGCGTATGAGTGGGGAGTGCTTGTATATGCTGCCCGTGTGGCAACCGGTCAGAAGAATTTCGAATCTCCCACCGGCTGGTTTCATACCTTCCACAAGCGTCCCACCTATCATATGACCGGCGGTGCCGATGATTTCTCGGTGTTCGATTTACCCGGTGTTCCCTGGGATTCGTATATTACGGATGGCGGGGTTGCCATCCACGGCACTTACTGGCATAATGATTTCGGACACCCTCACAGCCATGGTTGCATCAATATGTCGCTGCAGGATGCAAAATGGATTTATCGCTGGACTCTGCCAAACGTCCCGTTCGGGGAACGCCTGATCCTCCAGCCTGGCGTCGGGACCCGGGTGCTGATTGCGCAAAGTTAGCCATTTCGATTTTCGAATGGAGATGATCTGAAAATGCCACGTCAACCAATATTTGCCGGCCTCGTCGTGGACGAGGCAGACCGCCCTGCTGGAACTGCTTATGTCGGAGAAGAACCTTGTTACGTCGTGGACGACGGCGGTTTCAAGCGCCACATCCCCTCGGAGCAAGTGGACCGCAAGGTGCTTGAAATGATGCGAGAGCAGATCAGCGGGAATGAGGGGCTGCTCAGCGAGCAGGCTGCCAAGATGCTCGGCACCGATGACATCTTCTCGAAAGCCATGTTGGAAAACCAATTAAAGAATATTGAGCAGCAGTTCGACAATCTGTTGAAGATGGGCATCCCCGAGGAAAGCCGTGCATTCATGGGCATGTCTGGCTTTAAAGTGGTAATAAACGTTCATGGTGAAGTCGTTCGCCTCGACCAGCCCTCCCAGTCCGAGGAAGGGGATGAAGGCGGGGAGGAATAGTCAATTTAAGAGGTTTCTGCAGGGATTTTCCTCAGTGGTTTAGGGACATGAACGGCGGCTTTGCCGCCGTTCATGTCCCTAAGTATTATTCCCACCGCCTTGGGGCAGGGGGGTTGGGTAACAACAGAAATCCCACCTCCCGCTTGACTCCTATCGGCTGGAATTGTATGATAAAGCCATGACTGACCAATTGACCCCTGAAGAAAAAACCACTCTCCTCCACCTGGCAAGAGAGGCACTCGAAACCGGTGTCACCGGCTCCCCCCTGCCACTCATCGACGAGGCTTCCCTCACCCCTGCTCTCCGGGCCGAAGGCGCTTCTTTTGTCACTCTCACCGTGCACGGCAGCCTGCGTGGTTGTATTGGGGCTCTGGAACCCTACCAGCCCTTGGCAGAAGATGTCCGCGAACACGCAGTCGCAGCCGCCCTACAGGATTATCGTTTTAATCCGGTCCAGCCTGGCGAGCTTGGAAAAATTGAAATCGAAGTGTCCAGGCTTACCATCTCGGTTCCATTGGATTACACAGATTCAGCAGACTTACTTGCCAAACTGAATCCCGGTGTCGACGGGGTGATTTTATGGGATGGGATTCACCGCGCCACCTTCCTTCCGCAGGTATGGGAGAAGATCCCCGACCCAGCCGAATTCCTGGAGAACCTGTGCTATAAGATGGGCGCTGCTCCCGATGCCTGGCGAAAGAAAAAATTGCAGGTCCTTGTTTATCACGTGGAGGAATTCCACGAATGATACACGTTGTAGTAACGACTTTAGTCGTTCATATTATTCTTCATTTTCCCGCATTTCTCTTGAACATTTTTAGATAAAATAATCTTTCATATAGTTTATTGGAGACACCCATGATCGATTCCCCCATCATCCCTGCACCCATTCCTCTTTCTGAAATGCAAAAGCAATCCAAAATCGGCATTGCTTCTTTCGTGATTGGCATTGTATCCATGTTGATTTTTTGCCTTGCGATTGTGCTTGCATTTGGATATGGGATTACTATAGGAAGCACCAACCCTTCCATTCAAAGTCTTCAGAGTTCTCCAACGATCCTGGCGCTTGGCTTGCTGTTATTCCTCAGCCCCATCCTGGGTCTCGTCGGTGTTGTGTTGGGTTTTGTTGCTGTATTTCAGAAAAACCACAAAAGGCTCCTTGCTGTCCTTGGGTTGGTTTTCAACTTTTTGATAATCCTGGCATTCTGCGTTTTGTTGGTTTTCGGGCTGGTTGGGCAGACCGGTGCTTTTGGCCTCTAAACATTTCCGCCCCGGGGATTAATTTCCGGGGCGGTTTCTTCACAGGTTTTTAGTCTCGATTTCCTGCCAGGTTTCATCGGGCAGTCGCAGGTATTTTCCCAACAGGGGGTGCACTCTCCGAATCTCTTCTGCCACCCGTTGTGCCACCCGCCGCATCGAAAAATGGGCGTTCGCCGATGCCCGTAACTGGCAAAATGTGAAGGCTTCCCGCAGGTTCATTGTAAACATCACCCGTCGATTAAATCCGTTGGGTACTACGTACCCCGCCACGGATGAGTTCCAACCCGCCAGTTTCTCGTAAGTCTCCGCTGCCGCATCCATGGCAGATCGATACTGTGCCTCGAACCCGGCTTCCACAACCAGGTGTGGCACCGCGTATCCCAGTCTTGTCGTCAGGTTTTGCGGAGTCTGTGTCATCATGCGGTGTCGCTTGAACTCTACATACGCGCCCTGGTCCATGATAAGGTCGAAAGTGTAGGTGGTGTATTCAAGTTCGCGCAATGGGGTGTCGTGTTCTCCCATCGTGCCTAACAGGGAATCGGCCATCTTGTCACGTTTGGGCTCGTGCGCCTTACGCACAGACTCCAATGCCTGTTCTTGGGACATTTCTCCAAACCGGTAAAGCACTGCTGCCAGCACTTTCATCTCGCCTTCGGGATCGAAGTCGATCAGGGTGCACCAATCTCTTTTTCCATTTTCCTGCTCTTTGAGTACTTTGTGTTTAAATTCTTTCCCCATTCCTTCCAAATAAGGCACCGCTTCGGCATACTTCACCAGCGTTGGCACTTCTGCCAGCGCTGCCGCTTTGACTTCTTCACCGATTTCCCTCACTTCTTCCAGTGGATGTGAAAGCATTTTGCTGATGGCATGTTCTAACACCCGGGCATTGGCGGTCATGCCAAGGTTCGCCAGGCTTGCCGCTGGGAGCAGGAACCGGCACGAATCGACATATTGCGACCGGATTCTCCGGTCATGCGCCTCAGCAGATTCACCTTCAGAAGGAGGGTTATTCTTCTTGACTACCTCCCTTAAAGGAGTCAGACTTTTCGCATAGGTATCGAAAAGTCGGCGACAGGTCTGCAGATAAATCGCTTTCTTTGCTGCCTGTCCGTCCAGTTCGGAAGGAACAAAAAAATCTTCCGGTCCCTCTTTGGGGTGGTAGCGTTCTGACTCGATTCCCTCGATTTTGGGGAGAGGCGGCTGGAAGAATAAGTCCTTGGGTCCCCATTTTTGGTATCGGGTTGATTTTTCAGTATAAGATGCCAGCCGGTTTGACTCGATGCATTCCACTGCCAGTCGCGAAACGTTTTCGATCGCAATATGCAGCACGGCATGTTCCGCCACCGAAGCATGCCCGTATCCCACCACCCATTTCTCATGGAATTGGGCGCTCTGCTTGTCGCTGAGTTCGGCTGCAATTTCACGGAAGGATTCTGGTGAACGCGACGTTTTTGCAAATGCCACCGCAATGGTTTCGGGGCTGAGTTCTTTTGGTGAAAGCAGGTAAACCTGGCGTTTGGGCATCCCCCGTAATATAGACGAAAAGCCCCCACACGTCAACGGAACTGAGGGAGGAATTGCATATTTATTTTGGTTGACCCAAATTCCAATGGGTTTACCCTGTCCAAAAAAAAGCACTTGGTGGTACCCTCGCCGCCCTCTTATGCTCCAGGTACTTTTTCTTCCCCCACTTCCTTCAACCATATTTCTCAATAAAAGCCCGCCTCGACATCCAGAATTCCGTTCTCTGCAGGTTGAACATTGACCTTCTCTTTGTGCTCGCCGGGTTGACGTGCGGACAAGGCAGGGCCCATCCTCTTTTCATAAACCATTATCGCGCTATTTGCACCATTGGGTTCAGGGTCCGTCTTGTAGCGGCATCACAAGTGTTTCCCTGCTTCTCCACTTCCTCCGTCTCATCTTTGCCCTGTTCCCACATTCCTTCATCGAACACCACTTCCGCAAGTGGTTCCGGCTGGCGTCCACGAACAGCCAGTCGCAGCTTTCTCCTTCACATTGTCTCACCCAGTGCACTTGTGGCGATGTCAGTAGTCGGATTGCCGATTCGGTTACCACCCGCAGTGGACGCTCGAGGCAGGGTTCGTCGTCCCATCCGAGCTCAAATCCTTCACCGGATCGGACCAGCTGCGCGTGCCCCATCCCCGTTCTCCAGGTAGCGTTGAGTATCTCCAGGTCTCCAATGTCCGCATGCTTCCCTCCTGCCACGCAGGAAAATAATCTAAAGATCGTCTCGCGCAGTTCCAGCCCTCGCTGGTATACCGCCCCTGCTTCCGCTGAGTCTACCTGCGCCTCTTTTAGTAGTGACTCAATTGCATTTGAATTCAAAATCCCTGCATGTCCTCCCCACAATACCAGGTCCCGATAATCCTTGAGATATTCGTGGTGGGGCAGGCGTGCGTGCCCGTCGCGCCCGTTGGCGATAGCGTTGGTTGTGGAGAGGCGTTTGAGCACGTTGAGGTCAGCAGCGAAACGAGTAATGCTGAGACGATCAGGCGAAAATTATTAATTGTGGATCTCATTCGAACCTCCACAACGGGTAACGGGCGTCAGGAGCCGGCCTTCGTTTATGATGCTTGCGACAGGTAGAGCAAGCGAGCGCAGAAACGATCTCTGCGCTCGCTTATGAAAAAACCAGATTAAACCCGATCCCCATCGCTGGGTTCTTCATGGACATGTATCGCATTAAATCAGGGTTTTCATGCTTTCCTGTGTGTACTCTGTGCCCCAGCCGTACAGCTTTGCCCAGGCCATATCCGGAAAAATGCTTTTGAACTTTTTTGACGACGATTTTTTGGATTGGACTTCAACGATCTTTACAGTAAAGGATTTACCGGCTTGAATCTCGGGCAAATGAACCGGCTCGATCGACCAGACGGTGAAGGCATTATATGACTCGCCAAACTGAGGGGTCACTTCCAATTGGAGACCCACATCCGTCGAACCATTAGTCGTCAGCGAATCGCCCATCTCGATGATCTTTGCCTCCCCTGGCGTTGCATTCTCGAGAAGCGACTTTTCCTTCGCATCCGCTCTCTCTATGATCTTTTCCGGAGATCGCCGGAGGGCAAGAAACACAATGCCCACAATCAGGCCCACAACCAGGATGAAGACTAGAACCACCAAAAGAGTCGTAACTGGCATAATGATCTCCTTTACCAATATGATCTCGAAGACGAACCTGCGGTACCGGTAAACCGAACGAGCCTAAATATGACAAGGATTATCTTATTAGTATAACACATCTGCGCGCAGGCGGCTTCCAGCCGCACTGCGCCATGTCGCGGACATGAGTCTGCGACCAGCGGCAGGCAGCGTTCGCGGAACATTATTATGCCCGAAGGAGCTTGTGAAAAAATCATTGTTGACCTTAAAGAAAGCCAGTAAGATAGAAGCAACCGGAGACAATGTATGCAAAATAGGCTCATCGATGCACGCGAAGAGAAACCACTGCAAAAAGCAGACAAAGGTAAAGGTCACCCCCGAATCCTGAGAGCCAATCGCCTACTTTTAGCGGGGTGTATGATGCGTGAATCAATTTGAAAGAAGGAACCGCAATGTCCAAAAAAATGATTTTTCCAATTTTGATCATCATAACCCTGCTCTTATCAGCCTGCAGTCCCGCCACTCCAGTGATTCCAACGGCGGTCCCCCCCACTGCCACCAGCATTCCTACATTACCCCTGCCGACTTCCACTTCGCCCCAATCCACGGATACTCCGGTCTCCTCAACTACGCCGGTTCCCACTGGTTCAGTGCCGCCGGTATCGGTTCCTGCCTCCACAACTTATATTGACGACCGCAGCACCCCCTCCCAGGTGATCGTCTCCTTCTACAACGCCATCAACCGCAAGGAGTACCTGCGCGCCTACAGCTACTACGTTGATCCCGCCACTATAATGGGTTCCTATACTTCCTTTGCCAATGGATATACCGATACCGCTTCGGTGGACTTGGTATTTGGTCAGATCACGGGCGACCCCGGCATGAGCCAGGTCTATTACACCATCCCGGTCATCATCACAGTCACTTCAACCACCAATACCCAAACGAATTATTCGGCTTGTTACGTGGTCCATGAGACCAACCCCGATGTCTACGGCGCTCCGATCATTGACCCCATGGGCATTGCCAAAGGCTCCGCCACGGTTTCCAGTATGAGTACCAGCGACGCCGGCGTGCTCGCCACGGCCTGCAGCGGATATCCCGCCGGAGGTAACCCTCCCTTTTCTGCATACAGCAATGATCTAAATATTGACAAGACCAATTTCATTGATAACCGCAGCGGCCCGGTCGAAACTGTCAGCTCGTTTCTAAATGCGCTAAACTTAAAGCAATATGTCCGGGCGTATTCTTATTTCCAGGACCCCGCTGCCTTCCCTGGACCATATGACCCATTTGCAGCCGGATATTCGGATACGGGTGTAATTACGGTTACCTTTGGCACGGTCCAAAGCGAAGGAGCCGCCGGCAGCCTCTACTACAAGCTTCCTCTTGCTACAAAAGTGATCACCACCACGAATTCCACCCAGACCTTCGTAGGCTGCTACACGCTCCGTCTTGCACAGCCTGCAGTTCAAGGTACGCCACCATTCCAGCCCATGGGCATGGTTACTGGTAAATTCAACCAGGTGGCAAACGGCACGGACGTAAATCCCCTGCTTCCTTCAGCCTGTAATTAGTACACGCGGGAGGCAGGGAAGGACAAACATGGATGATCGATTCATGGGGTGGAGCTCCTGGTCCTGTAAAGGATGCGCCCTCCCTCGTTCTCCATATCGAGAATTCCACGAGGTACATTTTTTCGGCTATACTTGGTTTCGGGAGCCTCCGCTCCCGACCTTTTTTGTTAAGAGGATCCATGGCCTACATTGGCGAAATTGCTGCTCTTTTTACTTCATTCTGCTGGTCGCTGTCAGCGGTCGGTTTTTCTAAATCAACCCAACAGGTTGGTTCCCAGGTCACCAACCGCGTGCGGGTATTCATCGCCATGTTGGTGCTGATCCTTATCAACACCGTCCTCTATGGGGAACCCATCCCGCTGCATGCGGGAGCCTCCCGCTGGGCCTGGCTTGGCATTTCAGGCATCATCGGTCTTTCATTGGGTGACGCCTTCCTATTCCAGGCCTATCAGGAAATTGGTCCCCGTCTCGGCTTGCTGCTGCTCAGCCTGGCCCCGGTTTTTGGAGCCACCATCGCCTGGATATTCTTCGGGCAGGCGCTCACCTTGCTGCAGACCTTCGGCATCGTTATCACCCTCGGAGGCATCTCCTGGGTGATCATGACTCGCCCGACGGGTGGCGATGAAAATACCCGCAAGGTCACGGGGCGCGGCGTTTTGTTCGGGACATTGGCTGCGCTCGGTCAGGCTACCGGCCTGGTTTTCTCCCAACAGGGCATGTCTTCCGGGTTTTCACCTTTTGCTGGCACCCTGATCCGCATGTTCGCTGCCGTTGCCACGCTATGGGTATTTGCTCTCTTCCAGCGTCAGGCTGGCTCAACAATCACCACCATCCGCCGCCAGCCTGTTGCCCTCGGCTGGATCGCCTTCGGTGCTCTTTTCGGACCGGTTCTCGGCGTTTCTTCATCGCTACTCGCAGTTCAGTATACTGGGATTGGGGTTGCCAGCACCTTGATGGCATTACCGCCTATTTTTATGCTTCCCATCAGCTACTTCATCTTCAAGGAACGCTTCGGTTGGCAGGCAGTCGCAGGCACACTGGTTGCAATGGCTGGTGTTGCCCTGTTATTTTCTTAAAAACACAATTTCCCCAACCTATATCCATTTTCAGATTTTCCCCATCAGATTTTCCCCACTTGACAAACCAGAACAATAGTTCTATAATAGGAGTGCGGCAAGGGATGCGGTTTTTCCTCCTTGCCGCGTTAGATATCGTCCATTAATAAACTGGAGATCATTCGTTCCTCGAAAATTAGTTATTTAACACGCGAATTTGATCCCCTTCCTTTTTCAGGGACAGCATTCGCATTTGTAGGGCGGAGGAGCCTGCATGATACTAAATCCTATTCGTTTTGGGTTCGTTTCGCGAAACGATATCGCCAGCATGGTATATGAATATGAAGAGACAACGAGATGTTTTCGTTCCTCGTTTGTTCCTCAGGAACGATGAGCCGACATTGTCCCTGTCTGCCCACGCACTTTGGGGGCAAGGGGAGGCGGCGTTCACGACATTTTCCCGGTGCTCTTCCGGGAAGCACCCCCTTGGGGGCAAGCCGCCATACGCGGAGCAACCCCCTTTGGGGTCGGCAACGCCGCTGACATGAGTCAGCGGCGAAATGTGGACTTCGTTCACTGTAAATGGCTCCGCAATTGACCCCCTTTTCACCAGTTTATTTCCTCTTTTTATTTACTGTAGTGATTGGGATTTTCAAAAAGATTAATAATTCTCTTCTTCTCGCCAAATTTCCTACATCTCATAGTAGAATACAGCATCCCCCTGAGGCAAGCGAGGTTCAATGAAAAAATCATCAGTTACTGCTCTCATCATAGCCGGCATCGTACTTGTTCTGTGTTGCTGCCTGGTTATTGTCGCCGTCCTGGGTTTTTATGGTTTTTACCAGGTCCGCAAGGTGTTGCCAACTATAGCCGCTTATACGACCATTATTCCAAGTGATATTACCCCTACGCCTTTCGAGCTCACCCGCCAGCCTGTGGATGACGGCAACTCCAGTACCCAGCGCTTGCTCGAGCAGACCATACTCCCCGATCGGAACCTTGATTTGCTTGCCTGCAGCCTTAAAGATATATGTAATGTGCCTCCCACGGAACCCCCGCCTCCTTCGCCTCTCGTCAAGGGTGCGCAGACTCAACTCTGGGTGTTGAATACCGATACGAATGCGAATTCAAAGATTACCGTAACTCTTCAATACCTCACGCCTCACGCCTACTTCTGGGTGGAAAACGGCGTCGATTTTAATCCTTCGGACGCCAAAAATTTGATCGATACCTTCGAAAATAAGATCTACCCTACCGACCGTGAGTTCTTTGGCTCGGAATGGACTCCTGGTGTGGATGATGATCCACACATATACATTATTTATGCCCGCAACCTGGGCGGTAATGTCGCCGGTTTTTTCAATTCGGGTGACGAGTTTCCTCCTCAAATTAGCCAGTATTCCAACGCCCACGAATCTTTCTACATCGACTCTTCACAGAATCTGTCGGATCAGTATACTTACGGTACCCTCGCCCATGAATTCCAGCACATGATCCATTGGTACCAGGATAGAAATGAAGGATCCTTCCTGAATGAAGGCTTTTCTGAGCTGGCTACATTCCTCAATGGTTATGATAACGGGGGGTTTGACTATTTCTATACGATCAATCCTGATATGCCCCTCACCGATTGGTTGGGCGGCGCCGGGGACAACAGTGCTCATTATGGTGCCAATTTCCTTTTTGTTACCTATTTCCTTGACCGTTTTGGGAAAACTGCCACCCAGGCTCTTGTCCATGACCAGCAGAACGCCCTGGCCAGCGTCGATGATGTATTGCAGCAGTTGAATATCACCGACCCTCTCACCAAAAAGCCGGTGACAGCCGACGATTTCTTCCTGGATTGGACCCTCTCAAATTACATCCACGACTCAAGTGTTGCTGACGGGCGCTACATTTATCACAACTACCCCGCCTCGCCAACCACCTCTGACACCGAAGTTGTCTCCCAGTGTCCCTCGGGTCCAGGCTCACGCACGGTTAATCCATATGGTGTTGACTACATCCGCATCACATGTCCGGGCAGCTACACGATTAACTTCACCGGTTCCACTCTCACGGATCTCTTACCGACAGATCCGCATTCAGGGCTTTATGCATTCTGGTCCAACAAGGGCGATGAATCTGATATGACCCTTACCCGTCAGTTTGACCTGTCAGGCGTTTCCTCCCCTGTGCAGTTATCCTATTGGACCTGGTATGATCTCGAAAAAGACTATGATTATGTCTTCCTCGAGGCTTCCACCGACGGTGTCTCCTGGAAAATATTAACCACTCCCTCCGGTACTGCTGATAACCCTTCCGGTAATTCATATGGCTGGGGCTACAATGGTCAGTCAAGTGGCTGGATCCAGGAAAACGTGGACCTGTCGCAATTCGCCGGGAAGGTTGTCTCATTGCGTTTCGAATACATTACAGATGCCGCGGTTACCGGTCAGGGGTTCCTGCTTGATGACGTTTCCATCCCCGCCATCAACTACAACGAAGGCTTTGAATCCGGTGATGGTGGCTGGGTGGGCGCAGGTTTTGTTCGCATTCAGAATGTCCTGCCCCAGACCTTCCGCCTGGCGCTGATTACCCACTCCACCACTGGTACATCTGTGGAAATCCTCCCCATCAACGCAGATGAGACCGCACAAATCCCTGTGACCATCGGCAGTAATAATGTTCAGGATGTTGTCCTGGTGGTAACCTCTACCTCCCGTTTCACTCTCGAACTGGGTGCCTACCAGTTTGAAATTCGCTGATTGCTACCTCTTGGAAGACGGCAAATTTGAGGTTATTTTTGTTGACCTGATCCTTGTCGGTGAATTCCGAAATTTCTGTCAAGGCGGCGACTCTAAAATACGATCCAGATTGTTTCTACCTTTTGATGCTCCAGGCAGCGTCTCGTGAATATTTTCGAGGCGTCTCCTCCTCTTAATACTACAGGCGGCATCCTCGCCGCCTGCGTTTGTCGAAATGCAATTTCTGGTTTGCTTTAATAAAGTTGGAGAAACTTATGTCAACTGCTCCCTATTCCGAGGTCTTGATTATTTCCAGTTTGGCAGATTACCAGGTCGGCGCCGTTGTCTCCCGTCAAATTACCAAGGCTGATGGAGGTAATGTCACCTTGTTCGCCTTCGACGTGGATCAGGAATTGAGCGAACATACCACACCATTCGACGCCCTCGTCCAGGTTCTTGACGGGGAGGTGGAGATCAAGATCTCGGGAAAACCCTTCCTCCTGAAAGCTGGCGAATCCATCCTCATGCCTGCCAATCACCCCCACGCCTTGAAGGCTGTAAAAAAATTCAAGATGTTGTTGACGATGATCAAGGCTTGATCGAATGATTTAGCGCCATCCGAAACTTCCCCGCCTAACTATCCAGCGGGCCGGGTTTCTGATTTCATCCTCTTTTTTCGATGGAATCCTCTCATCTCATTGGGAAGATCATATTGGAAAAATTCCTAAAAATCGTTGGGTGGGTGCTTGGCAGCCTGGTGGCTGTCCTCGTAATCCTGTCTGCTTTATTCGCGTACTGGTACCTGCGCCCCAATCGAGCTCATGTGGATACCGGCGTTGTGACAGACTCTTGGGACATCGCCAATGATGGCATGCATAACTCCAACACCGACATGATCGAATGGCAGGGCAAATTCTATATTTCCTACGTTTCATCCCCGTTCCATTTCGGCAGTGTTAAATCCGTGCTGCATGTAAAAGTCTCCACTGATGTGGGGCATAAATGGCTGGAGGTGAACAACTTTTCCCCTTACGGGGAAGACATCCGCGACCCGAAATTTGCCGTGATTGGGAATCGCCTTTTCCTTTATGCGTTGAAAAACACCTCCTTCGTCGCCGAGCCCTATATTACGGTGTATTCCTACACGGAGGACGGGGCGAAATGGACCTCCTTCACCACAGTCCCTGGACTGGATGGCTGGTTGTTTTGGCGACCCAAGACGCAGGATGGTGTCACCTTCTACAATGCCGCTTACTGGTTTCAGCATGACAGATCTGTCCTGTTGAAGTCAACTGATGGGATAAACTGGCAGATCATCTCCACCATCCACAGTGGAGACCGGAATGATGAAACGGAGATCCAATTTCTACCCGATGGTCGCTTGCTGGCTACGGCTCGTCTTGAATATGGGGTTTTGCTGATGGTGCCTTTGGTGATCCGAGAGGAGCAACCCTCATCACTATTTCAGCGCCTCCTTATACTGCCTGGACCGATCAAATGCAGAGCCATCTCACCCGTTTGGATGGCCCTTATTTGTTCACCTACCACGACCGGATCTTTGCGGTTGGGCGCTACCAACCCGATCTGGGTCACTCCGGTCTGTTGACAGCACAGGGTAGTATTCTTGCCCGCAAAAGAACCTCTCTTTTCGAGGTCCGTACCGACGGTTTGGCTTATCTCACCGACCTGCCCAGTGCCGGCGATACATCCTATACCGGCGTTGTGATTGCTGGAGATACTGCCTATATCTCCTACTACACCAGCCCGATCGACCGCGACTACTCATGGATCCTGGGGATGCTCACCTCCTCGGACGTTCGTATGGCAAAGGTGGATCTTTTAGCTCTCGAGGCGCTGGCGAATCAGGCTCCATCTCGATAGGATCAGATACAGGGAAGGTTTTATTCAGGGAATAAAAATCAGCCTCGGGATACAACCTCGAGACTGATTTTTCCTTTCGGGAAGGGCTGTCGTTATTCCTGCCCTCTAAAAAAATTAAATATGGATGGCGCTGCCTTCCACGACGTGTGCGGCTTCCATCAGTGTTTCGGAAAGCGTCGGGTGTGCGTGCACATTTCGGGCGATTTCGGCTGGCGTCAATTCCATCATGTGCGCCAGGGTCAGTTCGGGCAGCAGTTCAGTTACTTCCGGGCCAACCATGGTTGCGCCCAGGATTTCACCGAGTTTCTCGTCCACTACCAATTTAACCCAGCCAGCAAAATCGCCCAGGCCCAGTGCCTTGCCGTTGGCCAGGAAAGGAAAGCGCCCGATCTTCACGGTCAAACCCCGTTCTTTCGCTTGGGCTTCTGTCAGTCCGAAGGAGGCCACTTGCGGGCTGCAGTAAGTTGCCCTGGGCATCATTTCGTAATCCAGCGTGACGGTTTCGTGGTGTGCTATATTTTCAGCGCAGACGATGCCCATCGCAGATCCCACGTGTGCCAGCATCAGTTTTCCGGTCACATCACCGATCGCCCAGATACCCGGAACGTTGGTCGCCATTCTTTCATCGATTTCAACGAATCCCCGCTCATTGATTTTTGCGCCGGCCTCTTCGATCCCTAAACCTTTGGAATTGGGGCGGAAACCGATGGCTATTAGCGCCTGGTCCGCTTTGAGCACTTTTGTCGTGCCCTCCGCTGATACGGTCACCTTGGCGCCTGTCTTGGTCGTCTCCACTGCTTCCACTTTGTGACCTGCCAAAATTTTTATACCACGCTTTGTGTACGCCTTGGCTACCTCGCTGGCGGCTTCCTCGTCCTCAAGCGGAAGGATATGTGGAAGCATCTCCACCACGCTCACTTCCACGCCATATGCATTCCATACAGTGGCGAACTCCATCCCTACCGCGCCTGCTCCGATGATGATCACACTCGTGGGTAATCTTTCCTGCAGGATCGCCTCCCAATATGTGACGATCTTCTCTCCATCCACCTTCCACGCGCCGGGGACAGCTGCTGAAGCGCCGGTTGCCAGGATGATGTTTTTTGCGGAGACCTCGCTCACCCCGCCGTCCTTATCCGTCACTGCAACGCTCTTGAGCTCGGTGGAGCCACCCGGGTTCAAATGCGCTGTCCCCATGAATACGGTAATGTTGTTCTTCCTCATCAAAAATCCTACACCTTTTACCAGCCTGTCCGAAACCTGTCGTGAGCGTTTCACAGCTGCGGAGTAATCCAGTTTCAGGTTATCAAATGAAAAACCAAATTCCTTGCCTCGTTCCCGCAACGTATGGGCAATTTCCGCATTTCGCAGAAGTGCTTTGGAAGGGATGCAGCCAATGTTCAAACAAACACCCCCCAGCCATTGCTTGTCAATGATAGCGGTTTTTTGCCCCAATTGAGCGCTCCGAATGGCTGCAACGTACCCGGCAGGTCCGGCTCCAATTATCAGTACATCAAAAGTTTCAGTCATGAAATTTCTCCGGTAAGTATGAAATTGGGAAAGTTGGATAATTACTATTAGACTCCAATTATTACCTATCCTCCCTGGTTGAGATTAGGTCTTCCATTCTACCAATGTTTCCTTGACCTTTGCCAGGAATGCATCCGCGCTGGCTCCGTCTAGGATGCGGTGGTCGAAAACGAAGGACAGGTAGACCATCGGAAGGACGGCGATTGCATCGTTGCCTGCTGGGTCGCTCACAACGACCGCTCGCTTCTGGATCGCGCCCACCCCCAGGATTCCCACTTGGGGTTGGTTGATGATTGGCATTGCGAATAGGGATCCGCTGATCCCATGGTTGGTCAGGGTGAACGTACCGCCCCTGACCTCTTCTGGCACCAGCTTTTTTGTCCGTGCCCGCTCTGCCAGGTCATTGACTGCCCTGGCAATCCCCAGTAGAGATAGTTCGTCTACCCTTCGCAAGACCGGGACGATGAGTCCTTCTTCGCCCAGTGAAGTAGCCATTCCGACATTAACTTCCGGATGGACGAGGATACCTTCCTCGGTCCACGATGAATTAACCAGGGGGTACGTTTTCAAGGCGGAGGCAATTGCAGCCATGAAATAGGCTGTGAAAGTAAGATTGACTCCGTCTGCAGAATAGGAGGATTTATTGGCTGCCCTGTGAGCTACCACCTTACTCATGTCCGCCTCCATTACGGTCAGCACATGCGGGGAGGTATCCCTGGATTGCAGCATCCTTTCGGCGATCTGTCTGCGAATGGTTGAAACAGGCAGGAGAGTGCCGCCCGCTCCTGGATTAATTTTCCTTGTGTCACTGTATTCCTTGGGTTTATCCAGGGAAGCAAGCACGTCTTGTTTCGTGATCCGCCCGTTCAATCCGGTTCCTTGGACCTGGGACAGGTCCAGGTTGTTCTCTGCGGCAATTTTGCGTACCACGGGGGATATGAATCCCAGGTTGCGATTGACCGCAAGGGATGGAATGCTGATGGACGGTTTTGAGACTCCCACCTGGGTTTCGACATTCGATAACTGTTTTTCTTGTAAAGCAATGCCTGAAGCTGGAATATTCTCTCCCGCTTGGCCGATCCAGGCCATTATTTCCCCAACTTGGGCGGATGTATTCTCAGGTACCAGAATCTTCAATAGGGTCCCCGATACCGGGCTTGGGATTTCAGTCACTACTTTGTCAGTTTCAACTTCCAGCAGTGACTCTAGCTCCTTCACCGGACTGCCTTCTGCTTTCAACCATTTAACAATGGTCAATTCATCAACACCTTCACCCAGGCGGGGGACAAGGACCTTGGTTGCCATAATTAATTAATTCCTTAATTTGAACTCGACGGAAAATGTTTTTTACGGATTCGCTTTAAATAATTATTAGTTAATCTCCGGGAAGGTTGCCGGTTTTGCTTCGTGCATCATTCCATAAATGGAATCAAAGATTACCTCTGCATTCGGCTTTGACCAGTAATCTCCATCGGATCCATATGCAGGGCGGTGCGCCGTACCTGAAAGCGTGCGCGGGGCAGAGTCCAGCCAAGCGTAACCTCGCTGCTTTTCCAGGACTTCCTGCATCATGTATGCAGTTGTCCCACCGGGCACGTCTTCATCCACGAAAAGTATCCGGCTTGTTTTTTTCAGAGATTCCACGATCTTCCCATGTATGTCGAAAGGTAATAGTGATTGCACATCGATCACTTCCGCTTGGATTCCAGTAGCTGCCAATTTCTCCGCAGCCTCTATTGCGATTCGAACGCACGCTCCGTATGTGACAATAGTGGCATCTTTGCCTTCCCGCACAACTTCGGGGATGCCTGGAGGGACTGTAATTTCACCGATATTCGCAGGCATTCGCTCCTTGACCCGGTAACCATTCAACACTTCAATCACGATCGCTGGTTCCCCGGCCTTCAGCAGGGAGTTATAGAACCCGGCAGCGCGCGTCATATCACGAGGAACCAGGACATGCATGCCGCGCAGCAGGTGGATGATCCCTGCCATTGGTGAACCCGAATGCCAGATGCCTTCGAGTCGGTGGCCGCGCGTCCGCACTATGACCGGAGCTTTTTGTCCCCCCTTGGTTCGCCAGAGCAGCGAGGCCAGGTCATCCGACATCAACTGCAAAGCATACAAAAGATAGTCCAGGTATTGGATCTCCGCGATCGGGCGCAGCCCGCGCATAGCCATGCCGATTGCCTGCCCCAGGATCGTCGCTTCCCGGATCCCGGTATCGGTCACACGCAGCGCACCGAATTTTTCTTGTAACCCATGGAAACCCTGGTTTACATCGCCTAATTTGCCCAAGTCCTCCCCGAATGCGATCAGGCGTGGATCGCGTGCCAAAGCTGCCTCGAAGGCAGCATTGACAACCTCGAACCCCATCACCAATGGTGCCTCGGGCGCATATTCTGGTTTTATTTCTTCAACGCGCAGGATAGAGTCGGCCAGGGGAGAGGTAAGGAATGTCGCGTAACGGTCCTCCTGGAGACCAACAAGGCTGTGTTCCCAATTCAATAGTTTTTGTCTTACAGCAGGTGCCTCATCCCTTGTCAGGACCAGCGCTTCGTGCACTGCGCTGGCGGAATCCCGTCGGATCGGACTCTGGATTTCAGCCAATTGCACCCGTATTTTCTCCAACTCGCCATTATGATGCGACAGGCGTGATGTTCCCGCCAGGAGGTCCAATATTTCTGCCCTCTCGTGCAGGAGCGGTGTCTGGTAAGCATCCCACGCCCGTTTGCGAGCATCTTCAACCCCTTGATTTTCTTCCTCTTCTGTTTGTGAAAGTTCAGTTTCGCTGGCAATCCCGTTTTCAAGAATCCATTCCCTGAATTTCCGGATACAGTCCCAATCTGCTTCCCAGGCAAGTCGTTCGGGGGTTTTGTAGCGTTCCTGCGAGCCTGATGTGGAATGACCGAGAGGTTGGGTGAGGTCGGTGACGTGCACTAGTGCTGGGATGTGATACTGTCGGGCTGCCTCTGATGCTTTTTTATACGTAGCCAGGAGGCTTCGGTAATCCCATCCGGGTACGCTATACAGGTCGAACCCTCGGTCGCATTCCTCTGCCGGGCAGGGGTCGCGCTGGAAGCCTTTTAAGATGGTACCGATGTTCTCTTTGACCATTTGGAACTGGTTGGGAACGGAAATCCCGTAGCCATCGTCGTAAATGGAAATTATCGCCGGAGCATGCAGGACACCAATGGCATTGACAGCTTCCCAGAACATTCCTTCCGCAGTAGAGGCGTTGCCGATCGATCCCCACGCAACCTCGTCCCCGTTGTGTGAGAACTTGTCAAACTGTTTGAGTGAATCCAATTTCCGGTACAGGACCGAGGCATACGCCAACCCCACTAGGCGCGGCATCTGCGCACCAGTGGGGGATACATCCGCTGCAATATTATATAATTTGGTCTGGTCTTTCCAGGTGCCGTCTGGGTTGATAAAACGGGAAACAAAATGGCCTACCATCGAGCGCCCGGCAGTTGCGGGATCAGCTTCCAGATCTGCATGCGCGTATAGCTGTGCAAAGAATTCCTGGAATTGAAGAACCCCGAGGGCATTTACCCAGGTCTGGTCGCGATAGTAACCTGAACGCCAGTCGCCCATCCGGAAAGAATGTGCCATGGCAACTTGTGGCAGTTCTTTTCCATCACCAAAGATTCCGAACTTGGCTTTCCCCGAAAGAACCTCGCGTCGTCCAATGATTGAGGCCTGCCGCGAACGATATGCCAGGCGGTAGTCGTTTAGGATCTCGCTGGCAGGCAAGGGCAGGGAGATTTCCGTTTTTCTTTTCGCCATATGCCAGACCTTATCAGATAGATTCAGTCAGATTATATACGTAAAGTGTAAAAATTCTATTATAAATTTCTACTCATGCGAATTGAAATAAGTGTGGTTTTCGAACCGGGATATGCACTTCTGAAAATCAACCCCTGCACTTACCGGGTCGAAGATCTCGATGAATGCGCTAATTCAATTATATATTTTCAATTATTACATTAGGGGGAAAACACCAAATATTCTGAAAATTTCTTCATCCTGCCTCCTTGCTTGGTTGGCCTCCACCGATGATTGGTAGCGTGATAAGAGAGTGAGGGACCACCAAAACATCGCATGATTTTCCCAACTTTTTTTCTGCAACAGCAAACGCCTCATTCATTGTTGTGGCTGGGATCATTTTGCAGGCAGCAACGAGATCAGGGAATTCACTCCCCACGATCACTACACTTACTTGCTCAAGCACCTTTGCCATGACGAACGCGCGTTGCTGCCCTGGCGGATACCCGTTCCGGCGGGCGTCCTCCAGGATGAATTGGGTATTTGGTGCATCCCGCATGGCAGCCAGGAAGCGTTGCTCTCCCACTCCGGATCCGGCTCCTTCTTCGCAGCGGGCAGGGATGATCATAACCCCGCCTTTTCGCACTACTGGGATTGGTGCGAAGAAAAGATACGACGCGGCTCTGCTCGCCTGGTAAAGGTTGGTATCTTTGGGGTAACCGACGCCACCGACGGCGATATCATATTGTTGCAGAATAGGGACTTCATATATGGATTTGGCAAATGAGACCAGTTCCTGGAATGCCAGGCTGGGTTCGCCGGCTTGAACACAAAGGACCCGCTTTTCATCATCCAGCACAACATTTATTATGAAAGTTAGTTTTGCCCGCCGGGCAACCTCAGAAACAGCTTCCTGAAATGGGTTCCCTTCTATCCTGCCTAGACGGGTATGGGGGTGGTCAATGAAAGCCGGACCATGCGTATAGGCAATAAAACTCTCTCCTGCCGCACCAATTGCCACGGTTTTATTTCCGCCTGAGTATCCGGCATATTGGTGGGGTTCCACGATCCCCGTTGCGATGACCAGGTCTGCGTCCACCACAGCGCGATGCATTTTTACGATCACATTTCCCTGTATGACTCCCAGGTTCCCCAGGACCTGCAGATTTTGTGGTTCATTATCAATCACCTTGAACCGGTTAACGATGTCGGTTCCCAGCTTGGCAATCTTTTCTGTATGGGTTGAGATCCGATGCATGCCGGTGGCGCAAAGCAGCGTAATATCTTCGTCTTTTACACTTGCTTTCTTTAATTCGGCTAAAATGGCCGGTACCAGGAGATGGTCTGGGCAGCTGCGGGTAATATCAGTAAAAACGATGCACACACGTTTTCCACGGCGTGCTAGTTCCCGCAATGGTTTGCTCCCGACCGGATGAATTACTGCTTCATGGATTGCCGCGGTCACATCCTCCAAAGGTTCTCCATGGTGCGACACGATCACGGTCCCATGCATCGTATCAGGAAGGGTAAATTCCATGAATGACTTGCTATAGGGGACTTTATATATTTGCTTTTGCAAGGTTTTTGTACATCCTTTGAGATAGGTTGTATTATATAAGCAAATGCGGAGACAGCGTGCCTCCGCAACTGGTTTGACCCCCAATTCTTTTTTGCCTATTTCACCGTCACTGAAACGGAAAATGTGTCAAGCGGATCTACACCAGTTTCCCACGGGCGGTGATAAACGAGCGTTAGGGACGCCGTCCCTGCTTTCAGCACCTTGAACGTAAGGGAAAGGGTTCCGCCCGCACCGACCAATCCAGGGTCGCTGCTGACAAATGTTGCCTCACCGACCTGCTTGAAAATGGTCGTATCCAATCCCTGTGCTTCCCAGGTATATCCAGTCGATGGGTTGCCGTCCAGCGTAATGACAATTTGTCCGCCCACCTCCAAACTTACCTGGCTGCCTTTGTCAGCAGCTGTCAGGTTCACAGGTTTGGCAGGGCCGCATGCCGTTGCCAGGATGATTATGAATCCCAGCATGCTTATGCATAGGAATTTGTGAAACATATTCTCTCCTCATAATTATTTGGTTGTTGCCAGGACGATGGGAAGCTTTTTTTATTCCTCGAACAGGATCCAGGTTTTTAAGGAGAGGCATTGCTGATATCGGTGACGTAATCCAATGCGCCCTGGCAGACGGCCGTCAGATGCGAAGAAACATGAGCCCAGTCCAGCGGTTCACCCAAAGCACTGGTTTTATTAATCGCCAGGCCCAAGCACCCGGGGCCGGCGTTATAGTTTACCAAGGAAAATCGCCACAGATCTTCGTACCCAACTGCAGCGTTCCTGGTATTGTTTAGGTCGGTAACCATGCCTGCCTGGTCACAATTTGCTAGGAGGGTGTTGGCAAAAATGTCCACGCTGTTCTCCGCTCGTGCCAGGTCAACTCCCAGTGCGCAGTCAGGACAGGATGCTTTCACACTATCAACCAGAGCATTACGTAAAATATCCTGTTGGTCGGAAGTCAGGTGAACATACCCTCGACCGCAGAGGGCTCCATCCAGTACCGAAGGACAGAACTGCTCATAGAAAGTTCGGTTCCACATCAATGTGGTATCTGCCCCTCCATCCGTCATTTGACCCAAACCGACTTCCGGGTGACCCACTGTCCCGTCTGGCCAGAACTGGCTTTCCCGGCTGAATATACTTTTTAATATTTGCGCGGGGACTCCGGTTTCCTGGTAGGCGCTAAATATTAAACCATCAAAACGATTTTGCCAATCATTGACCGCACTCCGGGCTGCCTCCAACCCGCAGGGGCTGACTTGCCCATTGTTGAGCAAACCTCCGTCAGCGCATGTGGAAGCATCCACCACGCCGTGCTTAATTAAATTGGCTGCCAGGTATTCATATGGGATATTTGTTGCCAGGTCTTCTACGGTCGATGGGGTGGAAAGCCAGGCTGGTACCCCCCCGACTGGTGGAAAGACACTCCAGGTCTCCGAGCAGCCAGCCAAAGGCGCACCTCGCCACTGGGTACTCAGAATATCCACATACCAGGAATGATCGGTTGGGTCTGCCGACGCTGCCACCCGCACCCTTGCTGTGAAAAGTACACTGCTGTCCCCGTAACTTGAATATGCCCAGAATTCAAGGTTCACACCGGTGTCTTTTGTGGGCGCCATGTCCAAATAGCAGGTAGGGTCGCAGGTAAATGCCACCCCATCCACGCGTCCTGCTAGGCTGGTGATATGCTCGCTTCCCATGGGTTCCTCGCCGGTCAAGACGAGTGTTGGTAATTTGTTACATCGAAAAGTTGAATTGTAGGGAACACAGTCGTTCAGGGACACCCATACCATCGGGGGCGGCTGGATCACACCCACCTGCCGCTGGGATGGTTCGGATTTTACAAATACCAGGTAATATCCCTTGCACGTTGCTGGATCATCTTCTGACGTGTCGCATGGCTTGGTCGCTGCCCAGCTATTGTAAAAGGTGGCACCGCAGATTGAATATATTTCCCCATTGGTTGGTGCACCTGCGTGGTCAATATTCATCGAACAGGCAACTTTATTGTTCTCCCAGCTGGTCAACCACCAATCATACGATGTGTAATCCTGAGTGACGACCTCAACCCTGTCCGGACCTGGAGGTTGTTGCCCCGCGGCGGAAACGCGCCAAGTCCTCACCGCGGACACTGCCGCAAAGACAATAAGGAGGGTGGTGGCCGTCCAGCCGGCCCGGAAGCGCATCTCCATCTCAATTATAGAAGAGTCCGCTATCATTATAGCGGACTCTTGCCTTCCATGCCAATAATATTAACTGTACGATGCTGATCTTCCTTACACTCAAGAAATTAACTTATTTTTCATGCGGGAATTTACTTGGGATTCTTTTTCTGGAACTCTTTCATGGTTTGCAAATCCCGCTGAAGGTTTCGGACGCGAATGACTAGACTGATAAGGTATACGGCAGGGATTGCAAGGAAAACTGTGTACCCGGCGAGCATATACTTAATCGAAACAGAGTAATCCAGCATGGCATCCTCCTTTACTGCATTTCTTCAAGTTTAAGTTGTTCCACCTGCTGGGCGAGTTGACCCAGGCGGATGCGGTGCCAGAACAGGGTGACAAAGATGGCAGAGAAGGTAAATAGGGCAAAGAACATGGTAAAAAGCATTGGTGGAGCCATATTAAAACTGCCTGTGGCCGTTCCATTCGTCGCTCCAATAACCACGGGATGGATTGTCCGGCTGACAATCCGGATGGAAAGAAAAGTGATCGGGACGCTTATCGCACCGATAATTGTATAAACTGCTCCGAAGCGCGCGCGGCGGTCAGGGTCTTCTATTCCCTGGCGTAGGAGAAGATAAGCGATATAAATCATTTCCAGGATTGTGGCTGTAGTCAATCGTGTATCCCAGGTCCACCAGGTGTTCCATACAGGGCGTGCCCAGATGGAACCGGTGATGATGGTGGTTATGAAGAATATCAGGCTAATTTCCACAGCGGCTAATTCGATAATATCCCATTTTTGGTCGTGCTTGACCAGATAGACAACCCCGGCAACAGCTGCAGCAATGAAGCCCAGCATCCCAACCCAGGCGTTCGCGACGTGAAAATAGAAGATTTTTTGGACGTAGTTCATGGTCTCTTCCAGGGGTGCGTACAGGAAAACCATGCCGAAAGCAGCCAGGAAGAGCAGAACCGAAAAAACGTTAAGCACTTTTAATGCGATCGGTTGAGGTTTCATATTTTCTCCAGGATGTGGATCCAGAATTGCTTCCTTTATTCTTCGACCACAAAATCGAATACCATATATGCGACCGCAATAAAGATCACATCATACACAATCAGCAGATTAATGTAAGACATAACATCAGTCAATCCCAGGCCTTGCAGAAAACCACTGCTGGCTTTGACTGCAGCGATAAGGATGGGAATCACCACCGGGAATAATAGGATTGGCAGCAGTACATCCCGGGTGCGAGTCTGGACTGCCATGCTGGATAGCAAGGTTCCCACGGCAACATATCCCACCGACCCAAGCAGGATGACAACGATTAGTCCAGGATTGAAAAGGTTGGTGTTGTACAACACGCTGTAAATTGGCAGGACCACCGCTTCGACGATAAGCATGAATGCCAGGTTGCTGATTGTTTTACCAAAATAGATGGCTGATCGGTCCACCGGGGCGAGTAAAAGGCCATCCAGGCATCCGCGGTCTTTTTCAATTGCCATGGATCGGTTCAGGCCCAGTGTTCCGGCAAATGCAAATGTTGCCCATAAAATTCCAGGCGTTGCTACCCGTCTTGTCCCTGCATCTAGTTCAAGCGCAAAATTGAAGATCAAGACAAC
>Ga0209638_1000059_pt1 | contig 68976 bp, 85 predicted proteins | sample BarGraNGADG00211_FD_184490 | JGI IMG/M metagenome (GOLD analysis project Ga0209638, IMG submission 184490) | Arctic peat soil microbial communities from Barrow, Alaska - Barrow Graham LP Ref core NGADG0002-211 (SPAdes) (version 2) | ecosystem: Environmental > Terrestrial > Soil > Wetlands > Peat... | reverse complement strand
CTCGATCGCCCTCGAGACCGGCCAGCGCTTCGCCATCCGCGAGGGCGGCCACACCGTCGGCGCCGGTGCCATCACCGAGATCCTGGAGTAGATCTGATGGCCAGGCAGCGCATTCGCATCCGACTCAAGGCATACGACCACCGGTTACTGGACCAGTCGGCGCTTCAGATCGTCGAGACCGCCCAGCGGACCGGCGCTGACGTCGTCGGGCCGGTGCCGCTGCCTACCCGGATCGAGAAGTTCACGGTCATCCGCTCGCCGTTCATCGACAAGGACAGCCGCGAGCAGTTCGAGATCCGGACGCACAAGCGCCTGATCGACATCCTCGACCCCTCCGCGAAGACAGTCGACGCTCTCATGCGCCTGTCGCTGGCGGCCGGCGTCGATATCGAAATAAAGATGTAGTGATGAGCATCGGAGTAATCGGCCGCAAGGTCGGCATGACCTCGTTCTTCACGGAGGACGGCACGATGGTGCCCGTCTCGGTCGTGGAGATCGAACCGAATACGGTCACTGCGCTGCGCACGGCAGAGCGTGACGGCTACACGGCCGTCCAGCTGGGCACGGGCCAGACGCGCAAGCTGACCAAGCCGCGCGCCGGTCAGCTCAAGGGCCTGCCCGCGGTCAAACACACGCGCGAGTTCCGACTCGACGACGTGTCGGAGTACACGATCGGCCAGACGCTTGACGTTGGACTCTTCGCCGAGGGCGAGGAAGTTGACGTCACCGGCGTGTCGAAGGGCCACGGCTTTGCCGGCACGGTCAAGCGCCACGGCTTCCACCGCGGTCCCGAGACGCACGGCTCCGACTCGCACCGCCAGCCCGGCTCGATCGGCGCCGGCACGTACCCTGGCAAGGTCTTCAAGGGCACGAGCATGGCCGGCCGGATGGGCAACGACCGGGTCACGGTCCAGAAACTGACCATCGTGCGCAGCGACGCCACGCGCAACGTGCTCCTGATCAAAGGGCCGCTGCCGGGGGCGCGCAAGTCGATGCTCCTGATCAGGAAGGCCAGATAGATGCCCAGCACGACCCTTTTCTCGAAGGCCGGCAAGGAGCTGGGCAAGGTTGACCTGCCCGACACGCTGTTCGCGGCACCGGTCAACGAGGCCGTCATGCACCAGGCCGTGACCGCCCAGCTCGCGGGCCGCCGGCTCGGCACGAGCGACACCAAGACGCGCGGCGAAGTCAGCGGCGGTGGCGCCAAGCCGTACCGCCAGAAGGGCACCGGCCGTGCCCGACAGGGATCGCGACGAGCCCCGCACTATGCCGGTGGCGGCGTCGTGTTCGGGCCGCACCCGCGCAGCTACGAGCAGCGCCTGCCCAAGCGCATGAAGCGCTTGGCGCTGCACGGAGCGCTCACGTCCAAGTTCGATGACGGCGCGATTCGCGTGGTCGACGAGCTGGGTCTTGATGCGCCCAAGACACGCGACCTGGTCGCGTGCTTCGACGCGCTCAAGGCCGGCGGCCGCATCCTGGTCGTTGCCACCGGCAGCGACAACAACCTCGAGCTGTCGGCGCGTAACCTGCCCGGCGTCTCGATCATCCGCGCCGACTCGCTCAACATCGTCGACGTCATGAACGCGGACACGGTGCTCATCACACAGCCGTCGATCTCGACCATGGCGGAGGTCTACGCATGACGCTCGATGCCGCCCAGGTCATTCTGCGTCCGGTCATCAGCGAGAAGTCGATGGATGAGACGCAGCGCGGCAAGTACACCTTCCGCGTCCACAGCGACGCCAACAAGCTGATGGTCAAGCACGCCATCGAGGAGTTGTTCAAGGTCAACGTCGTGAACGTCACCGTGCTCACCACGAAGGCCAAGGAAAAGTCGCGCAACCGTCGCCGCGGCCGGGTCGAGGGCTGGACTTCGCCCTGGAAGAAGGCTGTCGTGACGCTGGCCAGCGGCCAGAAGATCGAATTCTTCGAGGGGATCTAGACGATGCCTCTGCGCTCTTACAAGCCAACCTCGGCCGGCATCCGTTTCCAGACGCGATCGACGTTCGAGGAGATCACGACCAAGGAGCCATACAAGCCGCTGCTCGAGGCGCAGCAGCGCATCAGCGGCCGCAACAACCAGGGCCGGATGACGGTTCGTCATCGCGGCGGCGGCGAGAAGCGCTTCTATCGGCGGATCGACTTCAAGCGCGACAAGCTCGACGTGCCGGCGAAGCTGGCAACGGTCGAGTACGACCCGAACCGGTCGGCGCGCATCGGGCTGCTGCACTACGCCGACGGCGACAAGCGCTACATGCTCGTGCCCAATGGCCTGAATGTCGGTGACACCGTCATCGCCGGGCCGAGTGCCGAGGCGCGCGTCGGTAATTCCCTGCCGCTGCGCAACATCCCGCTCGGAACGACGATCCACAACATTGAGATGGTTCCGGGCAAGGGAGGGCAGATGGTGCGCTCGGCCGGCACGGCTGCCCAGCTGCTCGCCAAGGAAGGCGACTACGCCCAGGTACGCATGCCCAGCGGTGAGGTTCGACGCGTCGATCTGCGCTGCGTGGCGACCGTCGGCCAGGTCGGCAACCTGGACCATGAGAACCAGAGTCTGGGTAAGGCCGGCCGTGCTCGACACATGGGCCGCCGTCCGGAGACCCGCGGCGTGGCGATGACCCCGCGCGACCACCCGCACGGCGGTGGCGAGGGCAAGTCGCCCACGGGTATGCCGCCCAAGACGCCGTGGGGCCAGCCGGCCATGGGCCACCGCACCCGACGCAACAAGATCACCGGGCAGAACATCGTTCGCTCCCGGCACCGCAAGAGCTAGCCGGGAGGAGGATAAGCAATGTCACGTTCGCTCAAGAAGGGACCGTACGTCGAGACGCGCCTGCTCGGCCATGTTCAGCTGATGAACAAGAAGAGCGAGAAGCGCGTGCTCAAGACGTGGTCGCGCGACAGCGTCATCTTCCCCGACTTCGTCGGCCACACGATCGCCGTCTACAACGGCAAGAAGCACATTCCGGTCTACGTGACCGAGAACATGGTCGGCCACCGCCTCGGTGAGTTCAGCCCCACCCGCAACTTCCGCGGTCACGGCAAGCACACCGAACGCTCGTCGGCGCTGAAGTAGAGCGACGATGAAGGTTTCAGCCACGGCCAAGTACCTGCGCCACTCGACGCGCAAGACGCGCCTCGTCACCCGGGCCATCATCGGCCTTCCGGTCGCCGAGGCGAGCGCCATCCTGCGCCACATGACGCAGGGCCCCGCGCGGGACGTCGCCAAGGTGCTGCACAGCGCCGCCGCGAACGCCGAGAACAATCACGACCTGGCGCCCGAGGATCTCGTCATCGTGGCCGCGACGGCCAACGAGGGACCCACGATCAAGCGCATTCGTCCCCGCGCGCAGGGCCGCGCGTTCGCAATTCACAAGCCGATGACCCACATCACGGTCGTCCTGGAAGACAAGGAGGCTTAGCCGTGGGTCGCAAGGTCCATCCGTACGGCTTCCGGCTGGGAACGTCCCGGACCTGGAACGCCAAGTGGTACGCCGACAAGAACTACACGACGCTGCTCAAGGAAGACATCACCATCCGCCAGCTGGTCGGCCGCAGGCTGGCCAACGCGAGCGTGGCGCTGGTCGACATTGAGCGCGGCATCAACCACGTGACCGTCACGGTGAACACGGCCAAGCCGGGCATCGTCATCGGCAAGGGTGGTGCGAATGTCGAGGCGCTGCGCCAGCAGATCGGCCGGATCACCACGAGCAAGGTCAAGCTCGAGATCAAGGAGATCCGTCAGCCTGAACTCGACGCCGTGCTCGTCGCGAGCAACATCGCGCAGCAGCTGAGCCGGCGCATCGCCTTTCGCAAGGCGATCAAGCAGTCGATTCAGCGCACCATGAAGGCCGGCGCCAAGGGCGTTCGCATCCAGGTGTCGGGTCGGCTGGGTGGCTCCGAGATGGCCCGCCGCGAGTGGGACAAGGAAGGCCGCATCCCGCTCAACACGCTGCGTGCCGACATCAGCTACGGCCAGATTCACGCGCACACGACGTATGGGCGGATCGGCGTCAAGGTCTGGATCTATCGCGGCGACGTGATGCCCGAGCGGCAGGCGCCGCCCGAGGCCGCGACCGCAGGAGCGAGCGCCTAGCCATGTTGATGCCCCGTCGAGTCAAGCACCGCAAGGTCCAGCGCGGCCGGATGTCCGGCATTGCCAAGGGCGGCGTGTCGATCGCGTTCGGCGACTACGCGCTGATGACCGAAGAGCCGGCGATGATCACAGCGCGCCAGATCGAGGCCGCCCGACGCGCGATGACGCGCTACGTCAAGCGCGGCGGCAAGATCTGGATCCGCATCTTCCCCGACAAGCCGGTGACCAAGAAGCCGGCCGAAGTGCGCATGGGCTCCGGCAAAGGCGCGCCCGACCACTGGGTCGCGGTCGTCAAGCCCGGCCGAATCCTGTTCGAGATGGCCGGGGTGCCGGAGAACGAGGCGGCCGAGGCGATGCGCCTGGCCGGCAACAAGCTGCCAGTCGACGTCAAGTTCCTGGTGCGCGAAGGAGTGTCCGTCGATGGACATCGATAAGGTTCGCAACCTTACCGACAACGAGCTCTACACGGAGCTCGCGTCGCAGCGCCGCCATCTGTACGACCTTCGCTTCCAGCTCGCCACGCGCCAGCTGGACGATCACAGCCAATTGACGCAGACCCGCCGGTCGATCGCTCGGATCCTGACCGTCATGACCGAGCGCGAGCTGGACGAGCGGGCGGTGGTCAAGGCCGCGCCCGTGGTACAGACGCGCCGGCGCAGCCGAGTCGCCGCAGCGACCGGTAGAGGAGGCAAGGAATGAGCGCGGCGCCACGCACCATGCGCAAGGAGAAGGTCGGGCGCGTCGTGTCCGACAAGATGGACAAGACGATCGTCGTCTCGGTCGAGCGCCTGTCGCGCCACCCGCTCTACAAGCGCGTCATCCGGCTGACGACCAAGTTCAAGGCACATGATGAGCGCAACGAGGCGCGCATCGGTGACACCGTGCGCATCGTCGAGTCGCGACCGCTGTCGGCGACCAAGCGCTGGCGCATGGTCGAGATCGTCGCCCGAGGCGGCGAGGGCGCGGGCGAGGCCATCGTCGACGAGGAAGCAGCGACCAGTGCGGCGATCCATGCCGCGGCCCATCCGGGTCGTGAGCGGGCCGACGACGCGGAAGTCGCAGAGGCAGTCAAGTGATCCAGCCATACAGCCGGCTCAAGGTCGCCGACAACACCGGCGCGCGGGTGATCCAGTGCATCCGCGTCCTCGGTCGCTCGCAGAAGACGACGGCCGCGGTTGGTGACGTCATCGTCGCCAGCGTCAAACAGGCGATCCCGAACGCCGCTGTCAAGAAAGGCGACGTCGTGCGCGCGGTGATCGTGCGCACGAACAAGGAGTTCGGCCGGCCCGACGGCAGCTACATCCGCTTCGACGAGAACGCGGCCGTGCTCATCAACAACCAGGGGAATCCGCGCGGGACGCGCATCTTCGGCCCCGTGGCGCGCGAGCTGCGCGACCGCAACTACATGAAGATCGTCTCGCTTGCCCCGGAGGTGCTGTAGATGGCGCAGGCGCACGAACGGCCACGCTCGATGCGTGTGCCGGACATCAGAAAGGGTGACCAGGTCCTCGTTCTGTCAGGCAAGGATTCCGGCAAGAAGGGCACGGTCGAGCACGTCGTGCGCAACCGTCAGAGCTTCAAGAAGGTCCTCAGCAAGTACGGCTCGAACTGGCGCCGAATAAGCCCGCTGGCCGACGTGGCCGTCGTGGTTGAGGGCCTGAACATCGCCAAGCGGCATACCAAGCCGCGGCCCAAGGCGGGCAAGACCAACGCCCAGCCGCGCATCCAGCAGGGCGGCATCCTCGACGTGCCTCAGCCCATCCTGGCCAGCAAGGTCATGCTCGTCTGTCCGCACTGCACTCAGCCGACGCGCGTAAAGCATGGGCTGGCCGGCGACGGGCGCTCAGTTCGCCTATGCGCGAACTGTGGCGAGACGCTCGCTCGCGAGGTGCGCAAGTGACGGCAGAGACACAGCCAATGGACACGGCAACGCCGGCCAAGCCGGCCCCGGCCCAGCCGCGGCGCGGCCATCAACAGGGTCAATGGACGGGACTGCGAGCGCGCTATTACGACGAGGTCGTGCCCGCGCTCCAGAAGGAGTTCGGCTACACGAACCCGATGCAGGTGCCGCGGCTGACGAAGATCGTCGTCAACATCGGCCTTGGCGAGGCACTGACGAACGCAAAGGCACTCGACGCCGCGGTCGGCGACATGGCCATGATCACCGGCCAGAAGCCGATCGTGACCCGGGCGCGGCGCTCGATCGCCCAGTTCCGACTGCGCACGGGCAACCCGATCGGGGCGAAGGTCACCCTGCGCGGCCAGCGCATGTGGGACTTCCTCGAGCGGCTCACCCGGCTCGCGCTGCCGCGCATCCGCGACTTCCGCGGCGTGCCGAGCAGGTCGTTCGACGGCCGTGGCAACTTCTCGCTCGGGCTGCGCGAGCAGCTCGCCTTCCCAGAAATCGACTACGACAAGATCGACCGATTGCGTGGCCTGGAGGTGAGCATCATCACCAGCGCCACGACCGACGAGGAATCAAAGCGGCTGCTGCAGCTGCTGGGCATGCCCTTCGCGGGCTAGGCCGGATGCAGAACGGGCAGACCAAGGAGTATTGATGGCAAAGAAGTCACTCATCGCCAAGCAGAAGCGCAAGCCGCACGAGACGTCGCAGGCCTACAACCGCTGCTTCGTGTGCGGCCGGCCGCGGGCTTACATGCGCCGCTTCGGGCTGTGCCGCATCTGCTTCCGCGAGCGAGCGCTGCTGGGCGAGCTGCCTGGCGTGACCAAGTCGAGCTGGTAGCAAGAAATGAACATTTCTGACCCGGTCGCCGACATGCTCACGCGCATCCGCAACGGAAGCCGCGCGCGCCACACGGACATCGACATTCCAGCATCGCGAACCAAGCTCGCAATCGCGCACATCCTGCGCGACGAGGGCTTCATCGAAAGCTTCGACGAGGTCCGCGACGGCGCTCATCCGATGCTGCGCGTCAAGCTCAAGTACGTCGGCAAGGTGCCTGTCATCAGCGGCCTCAAGCGCGTGTCCAAGCCGGGCCTGCGCGTGTACGCGACCAAGACGGACATCCCGCGCGTTCTCGGTGGCCTCGGTGTGGTCATCGTCAGCACCAGCCACGGCATCATGACCGGTGCCCGCGCCCGCCAGGCGCAGCTGGGCGGCGAAGTCCTGGCCTACGTCTGGTAGATCGACATGTCACGTATCGGCAAACTTGCCATTCCCATTCCGAGCGGCGTCGACGTTGAGATCGACGGCAATCACGTTCACATCAAGGGCCCCAAGGGCGAGCTCGAACGCAACCTGGCGCCGGAGCTGCGCATCGTCCGTGAGGACGGCGTGCTGCGCGTCGAGCGTCCCAACGACGAGAAGCGCTCGCGCGAGCTGCATGGCCTGACGCGGACGCTGGTCAACAACATGGTCGTCGGCGTCACGGCCGGCTATCGCAAGTCGCTCGAGATCACCGGCGTCGGCTACCGCGCCACGCTCGTGGGCAGGAAGCTCCAGCTCAATCTCGGCTACAGCCATCCGATCGAGATCGATCCGCCCGCCGGCATCAGCTTCGAGGTTGACAACCCGACGCGCCTGGCGGTGGTCGGCATCGACAAGGAGCTCGTCGGCCAGATCGCGGCCAAGGTGCGCGCCACGCGCAAGCCCGAGCCGTACAAGGGCAAGGGCGTCCGCTACGCGGGTGAGGTCATCCGACGCAAGGCCGGCAAGGCCGGCAAGATCGGAGGCAAGAAGTGAGCACGGCTACTGCGCGCAGTCACGCCGCGCGTCAGAAGCGCCACGAGCGGATCCGGCTCACGCTTGCCGGCTCTACCAGCCGGCCGCGCCTGGCCATCTTCCGCAGCCTGAACCAGATCTATGCCCAGGTCATCGACGACAGCACCGGCCGCACCCTCGCTGCCGCGTCCTCGCTCGAGCAGGGCGTGCGCGGCTCGAAGGCGACCAAGTCGGAGCGCGCCAAGATGGTCGGCCGGCTGCTCGCCGAGCGCGCGCGTGCCGCGGGCATCGACCGTGTCGTTTTCGATCGAGCCGGCTTCCGTTACCACGGCCGTGTTCGCGCGCTCGCCGACGCAGCGCGCGAAGGCGGGCTCGACTTCTAGTTCGAACAAGGAGAAACCGTTGCCCAGGATCGACCCGGGTCGGCTGACGCTCGAGGAGCGAGTCGTCCAGATCAACCGAGTAGCCAAAGTCGTCAAGGGCGGCCGGCGCTTCAGCTTCAGCGCGGTCGTCGTAGTCGGCGACGGCGCCGGCCATGTCGGCGTGGGTTTGGGCAAGGCGGGCGAGGTGCCCGAGGCGATCCGCAAGGGCGTCGAGGACGCGAAGAAGCACCTGATCAAAGTGCCCATGGTCGGCACGACGATCCCGCACGAAGTGACCCAGCGCTATGGCGCGAGCACGGTCATGCTCAAGCCGGCCTCACAGGGCACCGGCGTTATCGCCGGCGGCTCCGTGCGCGCCGTGGTTACTTCCGCGGGCATCCGCGACATCCTGAGCAAGGTGCTCGGCTCGACCAACCCGGTCAATGTCGTGCGCGCGACGCACGAGGCACTGCGCAGCATGCACAGTGCCGAGGAGCTCGGCGAGCGCCGCGGCGTCAAGCTGCGCAGCGTGATCAGCGGCCAACCGAAGCCAGGCTCGGAGGTGGCCGTCGATGCCCGCTAAGCTGCGCGTGACGCTCGTCAAGAGCCCGGTCAGTCACAACCCCGCCAACCGGGCCACGGTCAAGGCGCTCGGCCTGCATCGGATCGGCGAGTCGGTCGAGATCGATGACACGCCGGCCATGCGGGGCATGGTCCGCGCCGTCCGCTTCCTGCTCGAGACCGAGGAGATCGGTTCGACCGAGGCAACTCAGAAGGCTAAGAAATGAAGCTCCACGATCTGAAACCGGCCGCCGGCTCACGCCGCCCGCGCACGCGCGTCGGGCGCGGCATCGCCGCCGGCCAGGGCAAGACCGCAGGCCGCGGCACAAAGGGCCAGCGCGCGCGAGCAGGCGCCTCGATACCGCCGTGGTTCGAGGGCGGCCAGACGCCCATCCACATCCGCGTTCCCAAGCTGCATGGCTTCAAGAACCGCTTCCGCGTCGAATTCGCAGTGGTCAACGTCGGCCAGATCTCGGCCTATGCCGAGGCCGGCCGTTTCGGCGTCGAGGCGGAGCAGGCCAAGCCAGCCGCGAAGGGCAAGGCCGCCGGCACCGCCGTAGTCACGATCAACGCCGAGGTTCTCGCCCAGGCCGGCTTGATTCGCCCTGGCGACAAGCCGCTCAAGGTCCTCGGCCAGGGCGACGTGAGCCAGAAGTTGTTCGTGGCCGCACAGTCGTTCAGTGCGAGCGCGCGACGCAAGATCGAACAGGCCGGCGGCTTCGTCCAGGTCCTGGGCCAGACGGCTGAGGAAGCCGAGGCAGGCACGGCCGTTTCCGCACAGGCCGCCCCGGCCGCAGAGGAACAAGCGCCGGCGGCAGCAGCCGCCGAGGTTGCGCCTATCGCCGCCGAGGTTGCGCCTGTCGCTGCTGAAGTAGCGCCTGTCGCTGCCAAGTCGAGCGCACGTGCCGCCAAGACGGCCAAGGTTGAGTCACAATCGCCTTCCACCGGGGAGAGCAAGCAGCCGGCCGCCACCGAGGCACCGGCAGCGAAGCCTCGTCGTCGCGCAGCAAAGAGTGACGAGCAGGGCTAGTGGGCCCAGTTTCGGCGCGTCACCAGCAGACAGCGACAGACAGCCGCAGTAGAGGGGTCTAGAGCGTGTTCGAGGCGCTGATCAACGCATTCCGAGCGCCGGACATCCGCCGGCGAATCATCTTCGTGCTCGGGATGGTCGTCATCTATCGCGCGCTGGCCGTCGTGCCGGTGCCGGGGGTCGACCGCACCGCGGTCTCCAACCTGGTCGAGTCGCAGCAGTTCCTGCAGCTGCTCGACCTCTTCTCGGGCGGCGGCCTGCGATCGTTCTCAATCGTCGCGATGGGCGTCAACCCGTACATCAACGCCTCGATCATCATGCAGCTCATGACGGGCGTCGTGCCCCGTCTTCAGGCCCTGTCGCGTGAAGGCGAGTACGGCCGGACCAAGATCAACCAGTACACGCGCTACCTGACCGTGCCACTGGCCCTGCTCCAGGGCTATGGCTACCTGGCCATCCTCTCGTCGCAGGGCATCATCACCGACTTCGACATCCTGAGCCTGACGACCCTGACCCAGATGATCACCCTCGCCGCGGGCACGGTCCTCGCGATGTGGATCGGCGAGCTGATCACCGAGCGCGGCATCGGCAACGGCATCAGCTTCATCATCTTCGCAGGCATAGCCGCGCGCATCCCGCAGGGTCTCGCCCAGTACCTGTCGAACCCGGACATCGCCGGCGGCATCGCGTTCGTGATCCTCGCCCTGATCGTGGTCGCGGTAATCGTCTATATCCAGGAGGGCCAGCGGCGCATCCCGATCCAGTACGCGTCACGCGTCCGCGGCCGGCGCATGTATCAAGGCGGAGCGACGTTCCTGCCGCTGCGCGTCAATCAGGCGGGCGTCATCCCGATCATCTTCGCAGTCAGCATCCTGCTCTTCCCGACCCAGATCGCCTCGTACTTCGCGACTCCGGCAAACGCGCCCGAGGGCACGGCGACGCTCGTCAACCAGATCGCCGATGGCGTCGTCGCCTTCCTCAGTCCGACGGGAATCCCGTACGTCATCTTCTACTTCCTGCTGACGATGGGCTTCACGTACTTCTATACGGCGTTCACCTTCAAACCCGACGAGACGGCCGACCAGCTGCGCAAGAACGGCGGATTCATCCCGGGCATCAGGCCCGGCTCGCCGACGCGCGACTACCTGCAGCGCGTCGTGTTCCGCCTGAGCCTCGCCGGCGCCGTCTTCCTGGGCCTCATCGCCGTCTCGCCGTTGATCCTGTCGAAGATATTCGCGGGAGGTGTGATCGGCAGCTTTGCTCTCGGAGGCACGGCGCTGCTGATCGTGGTCTCCGTCGTGGTCGAGACGATGAAGCAGCTCGAAGCGCAGTTGATGATGCGTAACTACGAGGGATTCATCAGGTGAGGGTCTACGTCATGGTCGGGGGTCCGGGAGCCGGCAAGGGCACCCAGGCCACCCGCCTGGCGGAACGCATGGGACTCCTGCACCTTTCTTCGGGCGACCTGTTCCGCGACAACATCAGCCGCAACACGCCGCTCGGCAAGAAGGTCAAGAGCTACCTCGAGAAGGGTGCGCTCGTGCCCGACGACCTGACTGTTCAGATGATCTCCGACCGCCTGGCGCAGCCCGACGCGGACAACGGCGTCGTTCTCGATGGCTTCCCGCGCACGCGAGCGCAGGCCGAAGGGCTCGACAAGATGCTCGCGCGCCTGGCAGCGAAGGTCGACCAGGCACTCTTCGTCGATGTCGACAGGGAGGAGGTCGTCCGCCGCCTTTCCGGCCGCTGGGTCTGCTCCGCCTCGCCGGACCACGTCTACCACACCATCGCCCGGCCGCCGAAGGTCCCCGGCAAATGTGACATCGACGGCGCGCCCCTCGTTCAGCGCGAGGACGACAAGCCTCAGACGATCCGTGCGCGGCTCGCGGCACAGCTGCCGCCGATGTACGAGGTCGTCGACTACTACGCCGATCACGGCGTTTTGAGCACGGTCGATGCCAACCAGCCGATTGACGACGTATCCGAAGCCTTGATGCGCGCAATCGCCCAGCCTGCACGCGGCTGACAGCATGCCCGGCGATCGCCGAGTGACACTCAAGAGCCTCGGCCAGATCGACAAGATGGCCGTCGCCGGCCGCCTCGTTTCCGACGTCCTCGATCGTCTCGGCTCGGAGCTCAAGCCGGGCATGACGACGCTCGAGCTCGACCGTATCGCGGAGGAGATGATCCGCGGGGCAGGGGGCATCCCATCTTTCATCGGCGTGCCCGGCCGCCTCGCCCCGTACCGCCATTCGCTGTGCATCTCGATCGACGACGAGATAGTCCACGGAGTGCCCGGGCCGCGCCGCATCCGCGACGGCCAGCTGGTGTCGATCGACGCCGGCGCGATCGTCGACGGCTGGCACGGCGACGCGGCACGGACGTTCATCGTGGGCGCCGTGCCGGAGCGAGTACGAGAGCTCGTGAGCGCGACGGAGCGGGCGATGTACGCGGGCATTGCCGCGGCAGTGCCGGGCAACCACCTGTCGGACATCTCGGGCGCCATCGAGGACGTCGCGCGCGAGGATGGCTATGGCGTCATCCGTGCCTTCGTCGGCCACGGTATCGGGACCGAGATGCACGAGGAGCCGCAGGTCACCAACTACCGCACGGGCACCAAAGGCCGGCTCATCGAGCCCGGCCTGTGCCTGGCGATCGAGCCGATGTTCACCCTCGGCTCGTACGGCGTCCGCATCCGCGAAGACGGCTGGACGGTCGTCACCGCCGATGGGACGCTGGCTGCGCACTGGGAGCATACGATCGCGGTGCTGCCCGATGGGCCGCACATCCTGACTCGCAACCTGGGCATCGCCACGGCCGACGCCGCGTGACGACCACCTTTTGCCCGAATCGTCATCTCTCTGGTACACTTCGCGATCGTGCGTCGGACTCTTTCCGACGCGTCAGAGCGCTCGGCGGGGGGTCCCAGCCGGTTCGCTGAGCCATCCAACCACCATTGAAGCTAATGAGGGAGTCTGCCGCCGCCTGTGGCCAAGAAGGACGCAATTGAAGTTGAGGGGACGGTCATCGAGCCGTTGCCGAACGCGATGTTCGCCGTTGAATTGGAGAACAAGCACCGCGTCCTGGCTCATATCAGTGGCAAGTTGCGGATGAACTTCATTCGCATCCTGCCCGGCGACAGGGTCCGCGTCGAGTTGTCGCCCTACGACCTTTCTCGCGGGCGCATCACCTACCGGCTTCGGTAGTCGGTCGGAACTCAAGGATTTAGGACGATGAAGGTCTCCGCATCAGTCAAAACGCGCTGTGACAACTGCAAGATCATCCGCCGCCATGGCGTGGTGATGTGTATCTGCACAAATCCCAAGCACAAGCAGCGGCAGGGCTAACGACAAATGGCACGTATCTCCGGCATCGACATCCCGCGCGAGAAGCGGGTCGAGATTTCGCTGACGTACATCTTTGGCATCGGCTTGCCGACCAGCCAGAAGATCCTTGCGCAGGCGAATATCAACCCCGACACCCGCGTCCGTGACCTGACAGAAGACCAGGTCAATCGGCTGCGCGAGATCATCGATCGGCGCTACAAGGTCGAAGGCGACCTGCGCCGCGAGACCGCGCTGAACATCAAGCGACTCCAGGAGATCGGCTCGTACCGCGGTCTGCGCCACCGCCGCAACCTGCCCGTGCGCGGCCAGCGAACCAAGACCAACGCGCGCCAGCGGCGCGGACCGAAGCGGACCGTCGGCGTCCGACGCAAGAAGTAAGGAGCACCCGGCTTACACATGGCGGAACGCAAGCGCGCGACGAAGACTCGGCGCCGGGAGAAGAAGAACGTCCCGGCGGGCCACGCGCATATCCAGGCCAGCTTCAACAACACGATCATCTCGATCACCGATCTCGGTGGCCAGGTCATCTCCTGGGGCAGCGGCGGTGTGGCCGGTTTCAAGGGCTCGCGCAAGAGCACGCCCTACGCCGCCGCGCAGTCGGCCGAGTCGGCCGCGCGCAAGGCGATGGAGCACGGCATGCGCCAGGTCGAAGTCTTCGTCAAGGGCCCGGGTGCCGGCCGCGAGCAGGCAATCCGCTCGCTTCAGGCCGCTGGTCTCGAGGTGACCGCCATCACCGACGTGACGCCCATCCCGCACAACGGCTGCCGCCCGCCAAAGCGGCGCCGCGTTTAGGAGGGGAGTAAGTGTCACGCTACCGCGGTCCTGTTTCGCGCCTGTGCCGGCGCGAGGGCATGAAGCTCTTTCTCAAGGGCGCCAAGTGCTATACGAAGAAGTGCCCCTTCGAGCGCCGGCCCACCCCGCCCGGCCAGCACGGCGTGCGCCGCCGCAAGGTGTCCGAGTTCGGCGTTCAGCTGCGCGAGAAGCAGAAGATGCGGCGCATCTACTCCGTGCACGAGCGCCAGTTCAAGCGCTATTTCGACACAGCTGAGCACCGACCCGGCGTGACCGGCGAGAACCTGCTCCGCCTGCTCGAGACGCGCCTCGACAACGTCGTCTACCGGATGGGCTTCGCCACGAGCCGCGCCCAGGCGCGGCAGCTCGTTGCCCATGGCCACTTCGCGATCAACGGCCGTGGCACAACGATTCCGTCCCATCAGGTCGCCGAGGGCGACAAGGTCGAGGTGCGCGAATCGAGCCGCAAGTCCGACTTCTTCAAGAATGCACGCGAGAGCATGCGCGGCGCCCAGCGGCCAGACTGGCTGAGCGTCGACGGTGACCGGCTGGAAGGCAGCGTGACGGCGTTGCCGCGGCGCGACCAGATGCCAGCCGAGCTCAACGAGCAGCTCGTCGTCGAGTTTTACTCGAGGTAAGCCCGCAAGCGGAGGGCGGACGCCTGCCAGAGGCAGGAAGCCTCCTGACGCGCGCAGCAGGCATCAAGCCTGCGGAGGTAGAAAGAATTAGATGATTGAACTTGAGAATCCGCAGATCGAGGCGGTCGGCGAGCCGCAGGAGTCGTACGCCAAGTACGAGGCCAGCCCGCTGCCGGCCGGCTATGGCGTAACCATCGGCAATGCCCTGCGGCGTGTGCTCCTCAGCTCGCTCGAGGGCGCCGCAGTGACGTCGATTCAGATCCGCGACGTCTATCACGAGTTCAGCACGATCCCCGGCGTCAAGGAAGACGTCACCCAGATCGTGCTCAACGTAAAGAAGCTGCGCCTCAAGAGCTATGCGCCTCATCCCGTCCAGCTGCGCCTGCTCAAGTCGGGCGCCGGGGTGGTCACGGCCAGCGACATCGAGCCCAACGCTGATGTCGAGATCGTCAACCCCGATCAGCCGCTGCTGACGCTCGACTCGAACGACATGCCGGTCGAGATCGACATGACCGTCGAGCGCGGCGTTGGCTATCTCTCGGCCGATCGCAGCGACCAGCTGCCGATCGGCGTGATCCCCGTCGACGCGATCTTCTCGCCCGTGCGCAAGGTCAACTACACCGTCGAGAACACGCGCGTCGGGCAGATGACCAACTTCGACAAGCTGACGCTCGAGATCGAGACCGACGCCACCATCACGCCCGAGGAGGCGCTCAGTCGTGCGGCCGAGATCCTCGTCGGCCAGTTCAGCCTGTTCACCTCGGCCGGCAAGCAGATGCTCGTCGGCGACTCGCGCATCCCGGGCGCTCCGGCACTGCCCGCCAACATGCTCGACATGCCGATCGAGGAGCTCGATCTGCCGATGCGCGCCTACAACTCGCTCAAGCGCAACAACATCGTCAAGGTCGGCCAGCTCCTCTCCCTCCAGGACGAGGACCTGCTGCGCATGCGCAACTTCGGCAAGAAGTCGCTCGACGAGATGAAGGAGCGCCTGCGCATGCGTGGCTTCCTGCCACCGGACGACGGCACGGAGTCGACCGAGTTCGACGCCGAGGATGCCCTCGACGAGCTGGGCATGGACGAGGACGAGGCGTAAATGGCGCACCAGATTGGTGGCCGCAAGCTCAGCCGCAAGACCGGGCCGCGCAAGGCCCTGTACCGCAACCTGATCGTTTCGGTCCTGCGCTACGAGCAGATCAAGACGACCGAGGCGCGCGCCAAGGAGGTGCGCGGTCAGGTCGAGCGTGTCATCACCCTGGCCAAGGATGGATCGCTTGCCGCGCGGCGGGCGATCATCGCCGAGCTGCCCGACGAGCCGCTCGTCATCGACAAGCTGATCAACGAGATCGCTCCGAAATACTCTGAGCGCACCTCGGGCTACACGCGCATCATCAAGCTCGGTCCGCGGGCCGGCGATGCAGCGCCCATGGTCCAGCTCGAGCTGGTCTAAGCCCTCGCCTCGCCCATGAAGGGCCGGGCCCAAGCAAAGACTGCCCGAGAGGGCGGCTCCGTTCGTTACAGCGCACGGGTCGAATATGACGGGACCGACTTCGCCGGTTTTCAGGTCCAGCCTCACGGCCGGACGGTGCAGGCCGAGATCGAGCGCGCGCTGGCCGCCGTGAGTGGCGGACAACACGTCAAGGTCGAGGGCGCCGGACGTACCGACGCCGGAGTCCATGCCCGCGGGCAGGTGATTGCGTTCACCTACACCGGGCGGGTGGCGGCCGACGCCTTGCGAAAGGCGCTGAACGGGCTACTGCCGGCCGACATCTCGATCGGCAGCCTGCTCCGGGTCGACGAGGCCTTCAGGCCACGCTACCGGGCACGACAGCGCGAGTATCGCTACTCGATCTGGAATGGACAGCGCAGCGCGCTTCACGAGCGTTACGCACTGACTGTCCCAGATACGCTCGACGTGGCGGCGATGCAGGAAGCGGCACAGGTCTTCGTCGGCGAACACGACTTCTCCGCCTTCGGCGGGAAGGACCGCCAGCCGATCAGGACAGTGCACCAGGTGAAGGTCCGCAGGCGCGGCGAGCTGATCACGATCGTGGTCATCGGCACCGCCTTCCTGCGCGGCATGGTCCGCCGGATGGTCGCCGCGCTGATCCGCGTCGGAGGAGGCAGGGCGACTGTCGAGGACGTACGGAACGCGCTCGATGGACGCGCACCGGCGTTCAGTGGCGAGGCAGCACCGGCGCGCGGGCTGGTCCTATGGGACGTGCCAATGGGCACCGTACGAAACAAGGCAACAGAAGCAAGCAGCGAGAGAAGCGAACAACAGGACTGAATGAAGCGATGACCAGGACATACACACCGCGAGCGGCGGAGATCGAGCGCCAGTGGTTCGTCGTTGACGCGTCGGGCCAGCGCCTCGGCCTGCTCGCATCGCGCATCGCCACGGTCCTCGAGGGCAAGCACAAGGCCACCTTCGCCACGCACATGGACAGCGGCGATCACGTCATCGTGCTCAACGCGGCCAAGGTCGAGGTCAGTGGCAACAAGGCCGAGCAGAAGTTCTACGCCCGTCACAGCGGCTATCCGGGCGGCTTCAAGAGCGAGACGCTGGCTGAGCTCCTCCAGCGCCGCCCTGAGGAAGTCATCCGTCGGGCTGTCAAGGGCATGCTGCCGCGCAACAAGCTGGGCGTCCAGCAGCTGCGCAAGTTGAAGATCTACGCGGGCAGCGAACACCCGCACGAGGCACAGCAGCCCGAGCCGCTGCCCATGGGAGGAACCAGCCGCTAAATGGCCGCCAACGCAAACTCTTTCTTCTACGGCACGGGCCGGCGCAAGACGAGCGTCGCCCGAGTCCGGCTTCTTGCCGGCGAGGGCGAGGTGGTTGTCAACGGCAGGTCGCTCGAGGAGCACTTCGGCAACTCGGTCGATCTCACGGACATCACCATGCCGTTCAAGGTGACCGGGACTGAGGGCCGCTACAACGCGATGGTCAAGGTCGAGGGCGGTGGGCACCACGGCCAGGCCGGCGCGATCCGGCACGGCATCGCGCGGGCACTGCTCCAGTCAGATCCCGAGGGCGCGCGGGCTCCATTGCGCCAGGCTGGATTCCTGTCGCGCGATCCGCGCATGAAGGAGCGCAAGAAGTACGGCCTCAAGCGCGCGCGCAAGGCACCGCAGTACACCAAGCGCTAGTCGCCCCTGGTACGCCTCGGTAGGGCCGGGGCACCGACTCACACAGTTACCGTGGTGGGCGATGGACGACCTTTTCGCCCGCTACCAGGCTGCGCTGCGTGCGGGACACCAGCTTGCGGCCGACGGCAAGTACCGCGAGGCCCTGGCCCAGTACGAGGCTGCGGCGCGGGTTGCCGGCGAGCGCGCGCTGCCCCAGATCGGCATCGGCGGCATGTGCCTCCGCCTGGGCAGGGCCAAAGAGGCGCTCGCGGCCTACGAACGCGCGCTCGCCGCGGAGCCGGACAACCTCGACGCGTTGAGCGGCAAAGCCGCGGCCTTGCTCGCCTCGGGCCGCAGGGCCGATGCCGCCGCCGTCACAGCGCGCATCGCCGCGCTGCGCCAGGCACCCGCTGCGCCGGCCGGCGTTCCGGCCGAGATGCGCACGCCGTTGTCGCGCGCGGAGGAACTGGCCATTGCCGGCGAGGAGGCGCTCGACGCCGGCCGACGCGAGGCGGCGATCGACGCCTGGCTGGCCGAGGCCCGCGACCATGCCGACGCGCGCCACTTCGACGCCGCGCTCGACGCGCAGATGCGCGCCCTTGCACTCGACACCGGCAGTATCCGAGTGCATCTCGAGCTCACCCGGCTTTACCTCGAGCGCGGCTGGCAGGCAGAGGCGGCGCAGCGCATCCACGCTCTGCGCCGCCTGGTCGCACTCGTGCCGGATGCCGAGACGAGCACGACGCTCGACGGGCTCGAGGGCCAGCTCCACGCGATGGCCGTCGACAGCTGACCGGTGATGGGTGAGCAGGTAGGCGTGGCTACAATCGGACGGTGCTAGACCAGCTGATTGAACTGGTCAGGGGCTTCGAAGTCCAGCCGGTAGCCATTCTCGACATTGCGCTGACCGCGCTGCTCATCTATGGCCTGTTCAGCCTCATCCGCGGAACTCGCGCAGTACGCCTTGTCATCGGCGTGACCGTCCTGTACGTCGTCTATGTCGTAGCCCAGTACCTGGGCCTCCAGCTCCTATCGCAGATCCTGCAGGCAGGCGCTGTGGTCGGCTTGTTGGCCCTCGTCGTTGTCTTCCAGCCCGAGCTGCGCCGTGGCCTCGAGCGCCTCGGGCGCGTCGGCTCGCTGGGCTGGCTGGTCGTGCCCGGCGCGCGCAGGTCCGTCCAGAAGGTCGCCGCAGGCGTCGCCCAGGCGGCCTACGACCTCGCCGCCCAGCGTATCGGCGCGCTGATCGTGCTCGAGCGCGAGACGGGTCTTCAGGACGCGGCGGAAGCCGGCGTGATGATCGACGCCGAGCTTTCGGTCGAACTGCTCGAGACGCTCTTCACGCCCCACTCGCCGCTCCACGACGGCGCCGTCATCGTCCGCCACGAGCGAATCATCTCGGCCGGCGCGGTGCTGCCGCTGTCGGAGACGGGCGCCTACGGCGAACGTCTCGGCACTCGCCACCGCGCCGCGCTGGGCATCACCGAGCAGACCGACGCGGTCGTCGTCGTGGTCAGCGAGGAGACGGGCACGGTCAGCCTGGTCGAGCGTGGCCGCATCGTGCGCAACCTCGAGCAGCAGCGCCTGAGCGCCGCGCTGGGTGAGCTGCTCGAGCGTGACGAGCTGGCCAACGCGCACCTGCCCGAGCGAGCGACGCGCCTGCGCAGCACGATCCCGGCCGTGGCGCGGCGCGGCCGCTCGCGTATCGCGCGCTCGGGCGCCAAGCCCGCTCCTCCAGGCCCGTCAACCGCGGCACCGGCAACGCCGGTGGCGACGCCGGCGCCTGCTCCCCATCCGACGAGCAGTGGCCGGGTCGAGTGAGGCGCGCAGCCAACTTCCTGCTCCGCAACTGGCCGCTCAAGCTGGGCGCGGTCCTGCTGGCGACGGTCCTTTACAGCGGCCTCGTGCTGGGCCAGAACGTGCGCAGCTGGACGGGCCAGGTGCCCGTCGACGCCATCCGGCCACCCCAGGGCGCGACCCTGATCAATGACCTGGACCCGGTGACGACCATCCGCTTCCGGGCGCCTATCGATGTCGGAGTCCTGTCGCCCGACTCCTTCCGGGCCACCGTGGATCTGTCGGGCATCACGGCCGAGACTGGCGGCGCGCCCGTGCCCGTTCCGATAACCGTCATCGCGCTCGACCAGCGTGTGCAGATCGTCGACTTCCAACCCCGGGAAGAACAGGTGCAGCTCGACCCGGTTGCCGCGCGCGACCTGCCGGTCACCGTCACCCTGGGCACCGTGCCCGATAGCGTCACTGTCGGCCCGCCACAGGTCGATCCGCAGAGCGTGACCGTGCGCGGCGCCAGCTCGCGCGTCAATGCCGTGTCGCAGGTCGTGGCCCGCGTGCCGATCGACGCCAGCGCGCTCAACGTCGATCGTGATGTCGATCTCGTCGCGGTCGACGCCAACGGCAACCAGGTGCCCAGCGTGGAGATCGATCCGCAGCGAGTGCACGTGACGATCGCCGTCGCACAGGAGCTCTCCCAGCGCACTCTGCCCGTCGTGCCGCAGCTGACCGGCGCACCCGCGCCGGGCTACAAGGTCACGTCGATCACGGTCAATCCGCTCGTCGTCACCGTCAGCGGCGAGGCAGCGACCGTTTCGACGCTCGAGAACGCACAGACCCAGCCGATTGACCTGACCGGCAGAACGAGCGATCTCGAGGCGCAGATCGGCCTGGCCCTGCCCGCGGGACTGACCGTCAGCGGCTCGGATAAGGTCAGTGTCGTGCTGACGATCGCCCAGGACACCGGAACACAGACTTTCGGCGTCGGCGTCACGCTCCAGAACGAGCAGTTGGGTTACTCATACGCGTTGTCGAGCGGCCAGGTCCACGTGACCTTCGGCGGGCCGACCACAACACTCGCCTCGTTTGATGCCACGCAGCTCGTCGCCACGGCCGATGTCGCGGGCGCTGGTCCAGGCGACCACATCCTGCGCCTGACGGTGCAGACGCCGCCCGGGATGAGCCTCGTTTCCATAGATCCGCCAGAGGTCACGGTCACGATCAGCGCCCCGCCGTCGCCCTCGCCCTCGCCGCAGGCCGTGCCGACTCCGTGAAGCGCCTCTTCGGCACGGACGGCATTCGCGGCATTGCCAACGTCGATCTTCATCCCAAGCTTGCCTTCGACCTTGGTCGTGCCACGGCCGCGCGGCTGGTTGGCGCCGGCGGCCGCCTGCTGATCGGTCAGGACACGCGCCGATCGGGCGACATGCTCGCCGCGTCAGTCGCCGCCGGCGCCATGTCGCTCGGCGTGGACGTCCATCGGCTCGGCGTCTGTCCCACACCGGCGCTCGCCCATCTGACCGCCAGCGGCCCGTTCAAGGCTGGCGTGATGGTCTCCGCGTCGCACAACCCGGCGCGCGACAACGGCCTGAAGGTCGTCGACGAGCGGGGCATGAAGCTGGACGACGTGGTCGAAGACGAGGTCGAGGGCCTCGTCCTGCGCGCCGACGAGCTGTCTGGTCCGGAGAACGACGGCCTCGGCTGGGAGGTTGATGCCCACGGCCTGATCGAGGAATACGTCGAGCACCGGCTCGGCCTGGCGCGCCTCTTTCACACCGACCTGCATGTCGTAATCGACGCCGCGAACGGGTCGGCGTGCAACGTCGTCGGACGTATCGTCGAAGGCACCGGGGCGCACGTCGACGTCCGTTTCTGCGAGCCGGACGGCGCGAACATCAACTTCGAGTGCGGAGCAACCGCGCCGCAGGCGCTGGCGCGCATAGTCGGTACCACTCACGCTGATCTCGGCTTTGCGCTCGACGGCGATGCCGATCGATGCGTGGCGGTCGATGAGCGCGGCGAGGTCGTGGACGGCGACCAGCTCATCGGCATCATCGCCCTCGACCGGCTCAAGCGTGACGCCCTGCCGCAGGGCATCGTCGTGGCCAGCGTCCTGTCGAATGGCGGCCTGGAGAAGGCGCTCACCGCCGTAGGTGGTCGGCTCGCCCGAACTCCCGTCGGCGACAAGTACATCGTCGACGGCATGATGGTCATGGATGCCGGCCTGGGCGGCGAGAAGAGCGGCCACGTGATCATCCGCGACCGGGCCAACGCCGGTGACGGGATCGTCACCGCGCTCGAGATCCTGGGCATCATCGCGCACACCGGCAAGCCGTTGAGTGAACTTGCAAGCCAAATACCACTCTTCCCACAGCAGCAGCGGACGATCCACGTTCGTCACAAGGACCAATGGGAGGCAGATCCGACTTTTGCCCTGGCTGTTGAGGAGGCGCGGCGGTCGCTCGCTGGGGGCGGCCGCATCCTCGTCCGGCCTTCGGGCACTGAGCCGGCGCTGCGGATCATGGTCGAGGGCGAGGAAGCTGCGTCGGTAACGGCGCTGGCCGACTCGCTCTCGGCACTTGCTGCGGAGCGACTAAACTAGCCCGCCTTCGGGCCCCGGAAGGATCAGGGAACACCTATATGTGCGGAATCGTCGGCTACATCGGCCCGCGTGAGGCGGCGCCCATCCTTCTCGAGGGCCTCGCCCGGTTGGAGTACCGCGGCTACGACTCGGCCGGCATCGCGCTCGTCACCACCAACGGCGACATGTTCGTCGAGAAGCGCGCCGGCAAGCTCTCCAACCTGCGCACGGCGCTGCTCGACAACACGCCGTCAGCGGTCGTCGGCTTGGCCCACACGCGCTGGGCGACGCACGGCCGACCGAACGACCTGAACGCCCACCCGCATACCGATTGCACGGGCCAGATCACGGTCATCCACAACGGCATCATCGAGAACTTCAAGGAGCTGCGCGACGGCTTGCGCGAGCGCGGCCACCAGCTCGCGTCGGACACGGACACCGAAGCGCTCGCGCACCTCATCGAGGAGGCCTACAAGGGCGACCTTGCCGAGGCCGTGCGCAGCGCACTGCGCCAGGCCCACGGCGCCTATGCCGTCGCGGTTCTGCACGCGCGCGAGCCAAACCGCCTTATCGGCGCGCGCATGAACGTGCCGCTCATCGTTGGCATCGGCGAGGGCGAGAACTTCCTCGCGTCTGACGTCGCCGCGGTCCTGGCCCATACCAAGAGAGTCATGTTCCTCGAGGAGGGCGATGTCGCCGACATCGACGTCAACGGCGTGACCGTGACCGGGGTGGACGGCGGACCGCGCGAGCGCTTGGTGACCGAGATCGACTGGACGATCGAGGCGGCCGAGAAGGGCGGCTATGCCCATTTCATGCTCAAGGAGATGCACGAGCAGCCTGCGGCGCTGCTCGCCGCGATCACCGGCCGCGTCCATGACGACGGCATAGAGCTCGACGAGCTGGAACCGATCGCCGAGCGGCTCAAGACGATTGAGCGCGTCGAGTTCGTCGCCTGTGGCACGGCCAACTACGCGAGTGCCGTCGGCGCGTACCTGTTCCAGGACTGGCTGCACATCCCGGCGCGCTGGAACATCGGCTCGGAGTTCCGCTACTCGCCGCCACCGCTCGATGAGAAGACGCTCGTCGTCGCCGTGACCCAGTCGGGTGAGACGGCCGACACGATCGCCCCGACGCGCTACGCACGCCAGCAGGGTTGTCCGATCATCGCGGTGACCAACACGGTCGGCTCGGCCATCACGCGTGACGCCGACGCGGTGCTCTTCCTCCAGGCGGGGCCGGAGATCGCGGTCGTGGCTACGAAGACGTTCGCGACCCAGGTGACAACCCTCGTCTTGCTGGCCGCGGCGATGGCCAAGCTGCGCGGGCGGTTGCCGTGGGAGCGTGAGCGCCAGCTCATCGACGAGCTGCGCGCGCTGCCCGACAAGGCGCAGCGCGCGCTCGACATGGCCGAGCCGGCCAAGGAGCTCGCGCGCCGCTACGTCAACTCGCGCGGCTTCATGTTCGTCGGGCGTGGCATTACCTATCCGGTGGCACTCGAGGGCGCGCTCAAGCTCAAGGAGGTCAGTTACGTCCACGCCGAGGGCTATGCCGCGGGCGAGCTCAAGCACGGGCCGATCTCGCTCCTCGACGCGGAGGTGCCGCTCGTGGCCATTGCCACGCGCTCGTCGGTCCAGGAGAAGCTGATAAGCAATGTGATGGAGGGCCGCGCGCGCGACGCGCGCGTCCTCGCCGTCGCCACGGAGGGCGACGAAAGGATGCGCGACTTCGCGGACGACATCCTGTGGGTGCCCGAGTCGATCGAGGAGCTTTCGCCGATTCTCGCGGTCATCCCGCTCCAGCTCTTCGCCTACCACACGGCCGTCGCGCGCGGCACGGACGTCGATCAGCCCAGAAACCTCGCGAAGTCGGTGACGGTCGAGTAGCGTCGGGCGACCGGCGCCGCGCCTGTTTCCGATTCCGGTCGACTTCGCGATCGTTCCAATCAAGCGACACGAACGATGGCAATCGGTGCTGAAACGCGAGATCAGATGCCGGGCCAATTGGGTAGGCCAGGACTCCTCCGCTGGCCATCATGTTCGAATCTCGCTATCGGGCGCGTTCGATAGTTCCGCTTGGGTGGAATGATCGCGTCCATCGGCTGTCGCGCAGTGCGGCGCGTCCGGTATCGGTCGGCCTCACAGGTACAGTTAGCGCGTGGTGACGCCGTCGGTGCCTGAGGGAACGACCGAGCTCGGCATCGACATCATCAAGGTCGAACGCATCGCCCATGCTCTGAAGCGCTTCGGCGATCGGTTCCCGCGCCGGGTGCTGACCGACGCTGAACAGCGCTACGTGCGCAACCGGCCGGAGAACTTTGCCGGCCGCTGGGCCGCCAAAGAGGCCGTGTCAAAGGTGCTCGGCCTGGGCGTACGCGGCGTCGGCTGGACCGAGATCGAGATCATCCGGCTGCCGACCGGCGCGCCGGTTGTCCGGCTCCATGGACGAGCCGCCCGGCGCGCCGAGCAGCTGGGCATGGGGCGCATCGCGGTCTCGATCAGTCACGAGGGCGACTACGCGGTGGCCATCGCCTTTGGTGTGCGGACTGAAGGCGGGGCGTACGTCTTTCCGGTCGACATCGACGAGCGCCTCGACGATCGCGAGCGAAAGATCCTCGAGCGCATGGGGCGCCTGCGCGCGATGGACGCGGAGAGTCGCTCGTGACGGCGCCGTCACCGACGAAGATCGACGCCACCTCGTGCGCACCGCTCGTGCCCGCGCGCGACCCAGACGGGCACAAGGGCACGTTCGGGACGATCGTGTGCATCTGCGGCTCGCTTGACTACGCCGGCGCGGCGCTGCTGTCCGGGACTGCCGCCGCGCGCGCCGGCGCCGGCCTCGTGGCACTTGCCGTGCCGGCCTCGCTGCAGCGCGTCTTGGCGGGACGCGTGCCGGACCTGGTCACGCTCGGGCTGCCCGAGAAGGACGATGGTTCCGACATCGACGCGATGGGCGCCGGCCACGCGCTGAAGCCGCGAGCGCCCGACGCTTTGGTCTTTGGCTCGGGGCTGCGCGAGTCGGACGGCTACGCCGAGCTGCTCGCCGGGCTGCTGGCGCGCGAGGGTCCGCCGATGGTCGTCGACGGCGGCGGGCTGAACCTGCTGTCACGGGCCGGCGAGTGGTGGCATAGCGTCAGGCGCGCGCTGGTGTTGACACCGCACCCGGGCGAGTTCGCCCGAATTGCGGGCCGCGCAGCGGGTGATTCTGACGATGCGCGACGAGCGTCGGCGCTCGACGCTGCGGCCAGGTTCGCGGCCGTCGTCGTGCTCAAGGGTGCGCGCACGGTCGTCGCGGCACCGGACGGCTCCAGCGCCGTGGCGGCTTTCGCCAACGCCGCGCTTGCCACTGCGGGCACGGGTGATGTCCTGGCCGGAACGATCGGCGCGCTCCTCGCCCAGGGTCTCGCGCCGTTCGATGCTGCACGGCTGGGTGTCTATCTCCACGGCCGTGCCGGCGAGCTGGTCAGCCAGCGCGTCGGCGACGCGGGCCTGCTCGCGTCTGATCTGACATCGCTGTTGCCGGTGGCCCGACGCGAGCTGGTCGACAGGTTGTCGGCGAAGACCGTTGGCTTCCAGCGCGGATGACGATCGATGAGCGCCTCGTTGCCGCCGGCCTGCCAGCGCTGGCGAGGCGCGTCTGGCTCGAGATAGATCTCGAGGCGCTGACGAACAATCTGCAGGCAATCCGTGACCACGTCGGTCCCGATGTCGAGATCAACGCCGTGGTCAAGGCGGACGCCTACGGCCATGGCCTCGTCCCCGTCGCGCGGCACTTCGCCGCGTCCGGGGCACAGCGCCTCTGTGTCGCGTCGCTCGACGAGGCACTCGTCGTGCGCGGCGCAGGCATTGCCACGCCGATCCTGGTCATGTTCTCCATCCCGGTCGACGCCGTTGCCCGCGCCGCGCAGTCGCGTATCGAGATCGTCGCCTCTGACGCGGCGACGATCGAGGCGACACTCCAGCGCTGGCGGACATGTACGACGAGCGGCGCTGACGTGCTTGCCGTCCACATTGAGGTGGAGACGGGCCTGACGCGAGGCGGGCTCATGCCCGACGCGGTCGCCGGTGTGGCACGGATGATCACGGCCACGCCGCGGACGCGCGTGGCGGGCATCTGGACCCATCTCGCGACACCCGAGGACGAGGCCACGAGCGACGCCCAGGAAGAGGTGTTCGCCACGGCCCTTGGCTCGCTGCGCGCCGCCGGTATCGAGATCCCGCCGCGCCACCTGGCCGCAACCGGCGGCCTGCTCATCGCCGAGCAGAGCTACGAGGGCATTCGGCCCGGCCTTGCGCTCTACGGCATCGTGCCTGACTCGCTTGCGGCGCGCGGCCGGCAAGCACAGCTTGCCGGCCGCCTCCGGCCCGTCATGGCGCTCAAGTGCACGCCGTTGCGCGTCGAGACATTCCCAGCCGGGACTCGCGTCGGCTACGGCGGCCGCTGGACGGCGCAGCGCGAGTCGCGCATCGCGACGCTGCCGGTCGGTTACGGCGACGGCTTCGCGCGGGCGTACTCGCCGGGCGCGCAGGCGATCGTACGGGGCAGTCGGGTGCCTGTAGTCGGGACCGTCGCCATGGACGCGCTGATGGTCGACGTGACCGACGTTCCGGGCGTCAGCCTCTACGACGAGTTCGTCCTGCTCGGCCGGCAGGGCGCGGAAACGATCGATGCGACCGAATTGGCGCACGTCCGCAACACCATTCCCTGGGAGGTCGTTACGGCCATGTCCACGCGGGTAACCCGGGTGTACCATGCCGGCTCGGTACTAAAGAGCCTCCGTACGTTGCACGGAGAAGTGAGGGCGGCGCAAGCGGAATGAGTGGACAGGGTGCGGAGGGTATCCGCTACGAGGACCCGATCGAGGATGTCGCGCGCGAGATCCAGCTGTACGGCATGACGGGTCCGGCGATGATGTTCCTCGAGGCCAGTCGGCCATACCGCGCCCTGGGCAGCCAGGCGATGCTTTTCTTCGATCCCGTGCTGCGGACCATCTTCGGCCGTGGCTCTGACGCGATGTATCGCGTCCTGTCTGACGAGTCGGGCATTGACCGGCTCATCGAGCGTCTCGAAGAGATCGACGACGAGCCCGGCTGCGACGCCTAGACACTAGCTGACAGGACTCTCGGCGGCGCGCGTGGAGCGCGCCTTTTCATATGCGGCCGGAACGAGCAGCACCGCGGTCGCGGTGATCGCCGCGGACACGAAGAACGGCGCGGACGCGCCCACGGCCGAGTAGAGGATCCCGGCCACGGCCGGGCCGATCACCCGGGCAAGGCCGCTCGCGGAACGGGCAAGGCTGAGGGTCACTCCCTGGCGGTCCTCGGGCGCGGCGTACGAGAGCAGCGACGAGCTGGTCGGGTAGATGAGCGCGTAGCCAAGGGCCGTCAGCCCGGCACCTACGATGATCACCGCGAAGAGCGCCCCGATGGGCAGGATGACCAGTCCTCCGGCGCACAGCAGTAGCCCACTGATGAGCAGCGGACGCTCGCCGTAGCGCTTGACGAGGCGGCCGATCAGTCCGCCCTGGATGATGACCATGATGATGCCGACGAGGGCGAAGGCGATGCCGTTTTCGACCGCGCCCCAGCCGAGCGCTGATTGGGTGAACAGCGGCAGGACCGTCTCCATGCCCGCGAATGCGATCGTGAAGAGCAGCGTCACCGCGATCAGGTTGCGTACGGCAGGCAGGCGCAGCGGACTGAACTCGAGCACCTTTGCCTTCGTCCGCGCACCGAGGCTGAGCGTCTCGGGCAGCACGAGCGCGACGATAAACGCGTCGAGAAGAGTGACCGCCGCCGCGCCCCAGAAGGGCATGTCCGGGCCGACGAAGACGAGCAGCGCGCCCGCGGCTGGGCCGACGACGAAGCCGATGCCGATCGCCGCGCCGATGAAGCCCATTCCGCGCGCCCGGTCCTCGGGCCCGGTCACGTCCGCGACGACGGCCTGAGCCGAGCCGATGCTCGAGCCACCGATGCCGCCGATGAAACGCGCCAGCAGGAGCGTCGGCACGGACCATGCCAGTGCCGTGCCGATGAAGCCGAGCGATTCGATGAAGAGCGTGATGATGATGATCCGCCGCCGGCCGAAGCGGTCCGATAGCGAGCCGATGATGGGCGTGAAGATGAGCTGGGCGATCGAATACGCGGCCATCATCATCCCGATCGCGAAGGCGCCGGCGCCGAACTTCTGGGCCCAGAACGGGAGCATCGGCAGCGCCAGCGCAAAACCTGCCATTTCGATGAACACAGTCAGTGCCATCAGCGGTAGCACGCGGCGCGTAGTCGGGTTCATGCTTGCCATATGCCGAATGTAAATCAGCTGTCTGAGAAAGCCGATTCTTCTCGGGCGGACCTAGTCGTGATCGGCGGTGGCATCGTCGGCCTGGCGACGGCTTACCAGCTTCTCGGTGCCCAGCCGGATCTTCGACTCGTGCTGATCGAGAAGGAGGACCGACTGGCAGCGCACCAGAGCGGACACAACAGCGGCGTCATCCATGCGGGCATCTACTACGCGCCGGGCTCGCTCAAGGCCCGACTGTGCCGCGACGGCAAGCGCGAGCTGGAGGAGTTCGCCGCGCAGCACGCGATTCCGTTCGAGCGCTGCGGGAAGCTTGTCGTTGCCGTCGACGAGTCCGAGCTGCGTAGGCTCCGCGATCTCGAGCAGCGCGCGAGCGCAAACGGCGTTCCCGGGCTCGAGGCCATGGACCGCGACCGATTACGCGAGATCGAGCCGCACGCCGCCGGCCTGCGCGGCCTGTGGAGCCCGACGACCGGGGTGATCGACTACGTCGCGGTGTGCGCCGCGCTGGGCGGGGCGATCCGCGAGCGGGGAGGCCTGATCGAGACCGGCCGTGCCCTGATGGGTATCCGCCGGCGCGGCGGCGAACTCGTGCTGGCCACGACACGCGGCGACCTGGTGGCACGCGACGTCGTCGCGTGCGCAGGCCTCCAGGCGGACCGCGTCGCACGCCTGACCGGCGACCGCCCGGCCGAGACGATCGTGCCCTTCCGCGGCGATTACTGGCGGCTGACGGAGGAGGCACGGCCGCTGGTCACGGCACTCCTGTATCCGGTGCCCGATCCGGGCTTTCCGTTCCTTGGCGTCCATTTCACGCGGCGCGTCGATGGCGACGTGTGGGCCGGGCCGAACGCCGTTCTCGCCTTCGCGCGCGAGGGTTACCGGCGGCGCGACATCTCGCTGCGCGATAGCGCCGACATCCTGGCGTCGCGCCGCTTTCTGGGCCTTGCCGCGCGCTACTGGCGGATGGGCAGTGCCGAGATGCTGCGCGACGTGTCCAAGCGGCTGTTCCATCGGTCGCTGGTGCGCTATCTGCCCGAGCTGCGCCTCGACCAGTTGATGCCTGGCCCATCCGGGGTTCGTGCCCAGGCGCTGGACCCGAACGGAGCGCTGGTCGACGACTTCCGCCTTGGGGGCTCGGGCCACATCCTTCACGTTCGCAACGCGCCGTCGCCGGCGGCCACGGCGAGCCTGGCGATCGGCCGCGTAATCGCCGCCGAGGCGGCGCAACGATTCGGATATCGATCTTCCGCTAACGTGGAGGGGTGACTGTTCCTGTGCCCGACACGGTCGGCGCGAGCGTTGCCGTGCGCACGTCATCAGCCGAGCAGACGCGCGACCTCGCCGCGACCCTCGCCTCGGCTGCCGTGCCCGGCGATCGGATTGCGCTGCTCGGGCCGCTCGGCGCGGGCAAGTCCCAGTTCGCCAAGGGCTTTGCTGCAGGCCTCGGCGTGCGCGAGATCGTCAACAGCCCGAGCTTCACGTTGATGTCCGAGTACGCCGGCCGGCTGCCGCTCTTCCACCAGGACCTGTACCGCCTGAGCGGCGCTGAGGAGGTGCTCGGTGGCGGGCTCGTCGACGAGCGTCAGGAAGATGGCGTCACGCTCATCGAATGGGGCGAGCGGCTGCCCACAGAGATCGATCCGCAGCGCCTGACGATCCGCTTCGTGGTGGGCACGGACGACGAGCGCGAGGTCACGATCGTGGCCGCCCATCCCGGCCAGGAGCGCTACCTCGAGGCGGCCGCGCGCTGGGCGACAAGATGATCCTGGTCCTTGACACGGCGACACGCACCCCCGTTGTCGCGCTGGCACGGAGCGACGGCACGCTCGCGGGTCAGCGGCAGTGGCTGAGCCACCATCGCCACGGCGAGGAGTTGCTCCAGCGCGTCGACGAGTTGCTGGCCGAGGCGGGCGTCGCGCGCCGCGACCTGTCGGGCATGGTTGTCGGGACCGGGCCGGGCAGCTTCACTGGCCTGCGCATCGGCCTCGCCACGGCCAAGACGATCGCCTACTCGCTCGATATTCCGATCGTCGGCGTCTCGTCGTCGCTTGCGCTCGCCGCGGCGACCACGGACGACGGCGAAGTCAGCGTCACGCTTCCCGCCGGCGCGTCCGACCGCTACGTCCACCGCGTCCGCGTCGGCGGCGGCGAACCGGTAGAAGTCGCCGCGCCGGAGCTCGTCGCCGGCATGACCGTGAGCGCGACCGACATTGCCGTGGATATCGACAGCGCCCCGGAAGGCGCGCTCACTGCTGGCGACGAGGCGGTCAAGGGCCTGGCTGCGGCGATGGCACGACTGGGAGCGCGGCGCCTCGCCGATGGACAGGCAGACGACGTTGCCGCGATCGTCCCGGCGTACGTGGCACTGCCGCGCGGCATTGCTCGCGCGACCGTGGAGATGGCTTGGTCGCCCGACCTCCGCTGAAGTTGATCGTCGCGCCGATGACGCTCGACGACGTCGCCGACGTGCATCGCATCGAGTCGGCCAGCTTTCCCACGCCATGGCCCGACTACGCGTTCAGGCAGGAGATCCAGACCAACCGCCTGGCGCACTACCTGGTCGTGCGCGCCGGCGACGAGACAATCGGTTACGGCGGCATGTGGCTCATGGTCGACGAGGCGCACGTCACGACCTTCGCCGTGCTGCCCGGATGGCGTCGTCGAGGCGCCGGCGCAACGCTGATGCTCGCCCTGATGCACGTCGCGCTCGACCTGAACGCGCGCATGGTCACGCTCGAGGTGCGGCTCTCGAACCAGCCGGCGCGCGCCCTGTACGGCCAGTTCGGATTCCGCCCGGTCGGCATCCGGCCGCGCTACTACTCGGACAACAACGAGGACGCGCTGATCATGACCACGGCGCCGCTGACCTCGGATGAGATGAAGGAGCGCATGGCCGAGCTCGAGCAGCGCTACGGCGACAGCGACACGGAGTCGGCCGAATGAGCGCGACGGGCCGCATCGTGGCCGTCGAGACGTCGTGCGACGAGACCGCGGTCGCGGTCGTCGACAACGGCCGGCGCATCGTCGCCAACGTCGTGGCCAGCCAGGTCGCGCTACACGCCGCGACTGGCGGCATCGTGCCCGAGGTTGCCGCACGCGCTCACCTGCGCTGGATGATCCCCGTGCTCGACGAGGCGAAACGCCAGGCGGGCATCGGCGATTGGTCGGAGATCGAGGCCGTGGCCGTGACCGAAGGTCCGGGACTCGCCGGCTCGCTCTTGGTCGGCATCACGATGGCCAAGACGCTCGCCTGGGTCCACGACCTGCCGCTCGTGCCGGTCAATCACCTCGAGGGCCACATCTACGCGGCCTGGCTGCTCGATCCCGACGAGCCAGACAGGCCGGCGCCGGAGTTCCCGGTCGTCGCCCTCGTCGTCAGCGGTGGCCACACTTTCCTGGTCGAGATGAAGGACAGCCTCAGCTACCGGCTGCTGGGCCAGACGGTCGACGACGCAGCGGGGGAGGCGTTCGACAAGGTCGGCCGGCTGCTGGGCCTGCCGTACCCGGGTGGCCCCGCGATCATGAAGGCCGCCGCCGCGGCGGTCGCCCGTGATCGAGCGTTCCCGCGCGCCTGGCTGGGCGACACGTTCGACTTCTCGTTCAGCGGGCTGAAGACCGCGGCACGGCGCGAGGTCGCGCGCGAGCTGGGCGCCGACGTCAACGCGATGTCCTCCGACGCTCAGCCTCTGCCCGCCGCCGCGGTTGCCGAGCTTGCCTACGGCTTCCAGGAGTCGGTCGTCGACGTGCTCACCTCCAAGACGCTGCGTGCAGCCGAGGAGATCGGCGCGCGAACGATCGTCGTCGGCGGGGGAGTGGCGGCCAACTCGGTTCTGCGCGGCCGAATCGAGGAGGGTGCTGAGAAACGCGGCATCCGCGTTGTCGTGCCGAGGCCAGGGCTGTGCACGGACAACGCCGCAATGATCGGCGCGGCGGGCTTCTTCCGCGCCCGCGCCGGCGCACGCGCGGGCGCCGACCTTGCGGCCAAGCCATCGCTGAAGCTCGCGGTCCGCGAGGCAGCGTGACCCAGACTCATCCCGCTGACGAGCTCGATCCGCGCCGTCTGTCGGCGGAAGGCGTCGAGCGCTATCTGCGCCGCCACGGCCTCGAGGCACGCAAGAGCCGATCGCAGAACCACCTCGTCGACGGCCAGGTGATCGAGGACATCGTTGCCCTTGCCGATGTGGCGACTGGCTCGCATGTGCTCGAGATCGGGCCCGGGCTCGGCGTGCTCACGGGCGCACTTCTCGCGGCCGGGGCAAACGTGACGGCGGTCGAGGTCGACAGCCGGCTGGCGGCGCACCTTCGATCGCGCTACGAGGAGCGGATTGCGAGCGGCGACCTCCGCCTGGTCGAGGCGGATGTGCTCGACACGCCGCTCGAAGAGATCGCCACTCCGCCGTACGACGTGGTGGCCAACCTGCCCTACCACATCACCTCGCCGGTACTCCATTACTTGCTGGGCGATGAGCCACGGCCGGAGCGGTTCGTGCTCATGGTCCAGCGCGAGGTCGCCGAGCGGATCGCGTCGGCCCGCGGCGACATGAGCTACCTGTCGGTCTTCGTCCAGTACCACGCGAGGGTGCGCGTGGCGCAGACCGTGCCCGCGTCGGCGTTCGAACCCTCGCCAGACGTGCAGTCCGCGCTGCTGGTCGGCGAGACGCAGCCTCGTCGCCTGGACGCCGACGCCGAGGAGCAGCTCTGGCGGCTCGTCCAGGCCGGCTTCCGCGAGCGGCGCAAGATGCTCCACAACGTCCTGCCGCGTCAGCTGCCGCAGGTCGGCCGCGAGCGCTTCGACACCGCACTCGCGAACGTTGGCATCGCGCCCGATCGGCGGCCGCAGACGGTCAGCGTCGAGGAGTGGATGGCACTCGCCGACACGGTTGGAGCGCTCGACTGATGCACGCCCGGCCGCGCGCGAAGGTCAATCTCACGTTGCGCGTCGGCGCGCGCGGCCGCGACGGGTACCACGAGCTCGAGTCAACCTTCCTGCGCATCGGCCTCGCCGACGAGCTCACCGTCGCCTTTGGCAACGGCCTTGGCGCTGACGTGCTGACCGTCAGCGGCCTGCCCGGCGCGGACGTGTCGGAGAACATCATCCTGCGCGCGTTCGATGCCACGCGACAAACTCTGGGTCAGGAGCTGCCGCCACTCGTCGCGCATCTCGACAAACGCATCCCCGTCGCGGGCGGCCTCGGCGGCGGCAGTGCCGACGCGGCCTGTGCCGTTGACTGTGCACTGCAGATGTGGGGCGCGGCACTTTCGCCGGCACTGCTCGCGGACGTGGCGGTCGAGCTCGGCGCGGACGTGCCGTTCTTCACGGCCAATGCAGCGGCCGCGCTGGTGCGCGGCCGCGGCGAGCAGATCGAGGTGCTGCCTGAGCCGCGCAACGACATCGGCCTGCTCATCGTGACTCCGCCAATAGCCATCTCCACGGCCGCCGCCTTCGCGCGCTTCGACGAGCTCGATCTGGCCGACCAGGCACCGGCGCACGACACGCCCGACTTGAACGACCTCGCCGCGTGCGCCGAACAGCTGCGCGACGCGAACGACCTTTGGCCGGCGGTGATCACGCTCGCGCCGGAGCTGGCCGTGCTGCGCGACGAGCTCGAGCGCCTGTCGCACCGTCCGTGGCTGATGTCCGGCTCGGGCTCGACGTTGTTCGCGATCTATCGGTCGGCCGCTGAATCGGTGGCCTCCGCGAGATCGCTTGTGGCGTCAGAATCGGAGGTCCTTGGGGGCGCGTTGTTCAATGCCGTCGATTTGGTCGGCCCCGATCCACTTTGGAGGTATCCATGACTCTCCGCGCGATCAAGACCACGAATGCCCCCGCGGCCGTGGCGAGCTACAGCCAGGCGATCGATACGGGGCCGCTCGTGTTCCTCGCCGGTCAGATCGGGCTCGATCCGCAGAGCGGCGAGATCGTCCCGGGCGGCATCGAGGCTGAGGCGGAGCGCGCGCTGCGCAACCTGATGGCGGTGCTCGATGCGGCCGGCCTCTCGATCAACGACGTCGTCAAGACGACCTGCTTCCTGGCCGACATCAACGACTTCGCCGCGTTCAACGCGGTCTACGGTAAGTTCGTCGGCGACCCGCCTCCCGCGCGCTCAACGTTCGCGGTTGCGGCTCTGCCGAAAGGCGCGCGGGTCGAAATCGAGGCGGTCGCCGCCCGCAACGCGGACTAGCTAAGGGTCGCAATCACCCGGCGCAAACGAAGCGTCAGGCGGAACTCCCGGCCCGAGGATGATCCCGCCAACAGAAACATCGAGACGTCCGCAGGAAAGGTCGAGGCGTTGGCCCACGAACGCGCCTGTCTCCGGGTTGGTACCACCAGCATTGGTGCCGATATCCGACAGCTGGTAGGTCATGTCCATGAGCACCCGACCTGACTCGGTTGTCAGTGTCACGCTCCACGGCGCGGCGAGCCCGCCCGGATCGAAGAGGTCGATCGCTCCAGGCTCCGAGGTGCCCTTTGGTTCGCCGTTGATCGAAACGGTCAGTTTCAGAGTCGTGGCGTTGCTCACATATACCTGCGGGACAGCGCCAGTCCCGTCGTCGCAATCGTGAGGCGGAAATGAGGAGGGTGGCCCCGGGCCAAGCAGTGGCGGACCCGCGTAGACGTCGAGCCGACCACACGAGAGGTCTAGTCGTTTGGCGACACCCTGCTCGCTGTTGGCCGTACTCACGATCTGGGAGGCCTGATACTTCAACTCGACCAGCTCGCGACCGGAAGCCGTGCTGACAGTGACTGTCCACGGCTCCGCATACGGGCTCGGATCGAATGCAACGACTTGACCGGCTTGCGCGATGCCAACTTGTTTCCCGTCGATAGCCACGGTCAGCGTGAGCGTGGTTCCGTTGGCTACATGCACTGGCGGCACGCTCGGTGTCGGTGAATCCAATCTCGACGCGATGGCCGAGGACGAGGCAAGCGCGACGGCAACTGGCGTCATGCTCGGTGTTGGTGAATGCAATCCCGTCGGCGGGGAGGACGAGGCACTGGCCGGAACTGGCGACGACAGCAGCACCGGGACGGCGATCACGACCAGAACGGCGACCGCAGCGGTAGCCGCCAGCCAGCCGGCCAGACGAGGAATGAGACGCCGGCGCGGCTGGAGCGCTTGGAGCCGCGCGGCGCGCAGGATGTCGGCTCGCTCGACCTCGGTCAGCTCAGCGCGGGAGCGGCGGGCTAGAGCGGCGCGGATCTGATCGTCGTCGAACAGGCTCATGACGCCTCGGCCTCCAGGGCCTTCTCGAGCGCACCGCGTGCCGTATGCAGGCGCGACTTCACGGTTCCCTCGGGAATGCCCAGTCGGACGGCGAGATCGGCCACGCTGAAGCCGTCGAGGTGGTGGGCAACCAGCAACGCGCGTTGATCGACGCTCAGTCGGCCGAACGCGTGGTCAAATCCGGAATCGGGGGGAGGGGAGGCGTATACGTAAGGGTCGGTGGAATCCTCGGAGTCGACGATCAGCGAGACCTCGCGCACGCCGCGCCGGCGACGGAGCGCCATGCGCGAGGCATTGACCGTGATCCGGTACAGCCAGCCGTCGAAGGAATCGGCCGAGCGGAGCGACGGAAGCCCGCGCCACATCGCGACGAGCGCTTCCTGCGTGGCGTCGCGCGCGTCGGCCGGTGAGCCGAGAATTGCCAGAGCCGTCCGATACACCGAATCGATCCTCGAGCGTGCGAGCTCGTCGAAGGCGGTGCCGTCACCCGCGCGGGCACGCTCGATGACGCTCTCCATCCGCCCTCCGTCTGTCGCTCTACTTATCCAGATGCGCGCGATGGCTCCGACGTTCAGTGCAAGCATCGACCTTCCTGAGCCGCGTCGGTGCGTTTGCCTGCCGCGCGCACGACCGATAACCTCATCCGACACCAGATGACGCCCAATCACCATCCATCACGCGCCGGCGGTCGACGCCCGTCGTGACGTCGCGCCCGACTCGCAACAGGGCGGTCATCCTTGCCGCCGGACTGGGCACGCGCATGAAGTCGCGCACTCCCAAGGTCCTCCACCCACTATGCGGCCGACCGATGCTCGCTTACGTAATCGACGCTGCCCGCGAGGCCACCGGCGAAAAGCCGTTGGTGGTGTACTCGCCGCAGGTCGAGGCAATCAAGGATGTCTTCGCGGACGACGCCGACTTCGTTCTGCAGGCGCAGCCGCGCGGCACGGGCGATGCGTTGCGCGCGGCCATCGATGCTCTGAGCGATGAAGTTGCGGAGATAGTGGTCCTGTCAGGCGACGTACCGCTTATCGAGGCGGCTTCGGTCACGGCCATGCTTCAAGCGCTCCGTGCGGTGAACGCGCCGATGGCGCTCGCGGCGGTGGAGCTCGACGATCCCGTGCAATACGGCCGAGTCGTGCTGAGCGACGCCGACACCGTCGAGCGCATCGTCGAGCACAAGGACGCCACGGCCGATGAGCGCGCCAATCCCCTGATCAACTGTGGGCTGTACGCGTTTGACGCCGCCTGGCTGCGCGGGGCACTGCCCCGCCTGATGCCGTCCGCAGCGACCGGTGAGCTGTACCTGACCCAGCTGGTCGAGATAGCAGCGGCTGACGGCCGCGACGTGATTGCCGTGTTCGAGCCGGACGACGGCGACTGGGAGAGCGAGCTCGCCGGCATCAACGATCGGTCCGACCTCGCCGAGCTGCAGCTGATCATGCAGCTCGACATCGTCCAGCGCCTGATGATCGAGGGCGTGACCTTCCACGACCCACAGTCGGTGATCGTCGAGTCGACCGTGCGCATCGAGCCCGACGTGACAATCGAGCCCAACGTCATCCTGCGCGGGACGACGACTATCGGGCGCGACACGCTGATCAGGGCGGGCAGCCAGATCGTCGACTCCGAGATCGGCGAACGCTCGGTCGTCTGGACGAGCGTGGTCGAGGGCTCGAAGGTCGGCAAAGACGTGCGTGTCGGGCCCTTCGCCCATCTGCGCGCCGGCTGCGAAGTGGGCGACGGGGCGGAGCTCGGCAACTTCGCCGAGCAGAAGAACGTGCGCTTCGGTCCCCGCTCCAAGCAACACCATTTCAGCTACCTGGGTGATGCCGAGATCGGCGCGGACGTAAATATCGGCGCCGGGACGATCACCGCGAACTTCGACGGGCGGCGCAAGCACCGCACTGTGATCGGCAACGGCGCGTTCATCGGCTCCGACACAATCCTGCGCGCGCCGATCACGGTCGGCGAGGGCGCGTACACCGGAGCGGGGTCGGTCGTGACCAGGGACGTGCCGCCGGGCAAGCTGGCCGTCGGCCTGCCGGCACGGATCCGCGACCGAAGACCGCCGGCCGAGGACGACGGTCCCAAGGCCTAGCCCGTGGAAATCCTGATCATCGCCATCCTGATCGCGTTCAACGGCGTGTTCGTGGCGGCCGAGTTCTCGCTTGTCCGCGTTCGACGCACGCGCCTGGAGCAGCTGTCTGATGAGGGCAACCGCGGAGCGCGTCGGGTTCAGAAGCTCGTCTCGCAGCCGGCACGCTTCCTCGCCACGATCCAGCTTGGGCTGACCTTTGTCGGCTTCCTCGCCGCGACCTTCGCAGGCGCCAGCCTTGTCGGCGGCGTGGCAGATGGCATTCGTGCCATTCCGGCGCTTGCCGCGCAGGCCGAGCTCATCGCGCTGCTGCTCATCACCTCGCTCGTGTCGCTGTTCACGATCGTCTTCGGCGAGCTCGTGCCCAAGGCGTTGGCTTACGCCTACGCGGAGCGCATGGCGTTCCTGTTCGCCGGTCCGATCGACCTGTTGGGCCGCATCCTTGCGCCGCTCGTGTGGTTCCTGACGACAGTCACGGCGGCGATCACGCGCCTGTTCGGCATCACCGACACCCAGGGCGAGAAGCTGACCGCCGAGGAGCTGATGATCATCGTCGAGCGCGGCGGGGAGCAGGGCGTCATCGAGGCCGAGGAACAGCAGATGATCGGCGCAGTGCTCGAGCTGGGCCAGCAGCGCGTGCACGAGGTGATGGTCCCGCGCACCGCGATCACGGCACTCCCCGTGGACGCGCCGGCCGACCAGATCGTCGAGACGATCGTCGCTGCCGGCCACTCGCGCATCCCGATCTACGACGAGACGATCGACAACGTGATGGGCATCCTGTATGCCAAGGACCTGCTGCCGGTGCTCGCCAAAGGCGACAAGCCTGATCTGCGCACCATCCTGCGCACTCCGTTGTTCGTGCCCGAGTCGATCTCGGTCGACGATCTGCTGCACATGCTCCAGCGGCGCAAGGTGCACATCGCGATCGTGCTCGATGAATACGGCGGCACGGCCGGGCTGGTCACGATCGAGGACCTGATCGAGGAGATCGTCGGCGAGATCCAGGACGAGTATGACGTCGAGGAGCCCATGGTCGAGCGGATCTCGGACGACGAGGCGCGGATCGACGGCCGCGCGTCGATCGACGACTTGACCGAGACCTTCGGCGTGGAGCTCAACGCCGAAGACAGCGACCAGTACGACACCGTTGGCGGGCTCGTCTACCACGAGATTGGTGGCGTGCCCGAGGTAGGAGACACGGTTCAGGTTGGCGACCTGACCCTGACCGTGGAATCAACGGACGGTCGACGGGTCGGCAAGGTGCTGGTGGTCAGGCACCCCGACGAGAGCAACGACGAGGCACACGCCGCCGAGTAGCTCCCGCCTACATTGAGCCCGGTACGCCGACCTCGAGCGGCAGGCCGGTCTCGAGCCACGTCTTGAGCCCGGACAGGATCAGCTCCCAGCCACCGGTGACGTAGTCGAGCGTCTGCGGCCCGATCCCAGTGTGGACGAGGAGCAGGCGGCAGGCGTCGCCCATCGGCGTGATGTCCCAGGCCACCGCGGAAGACGGCTCATCGGAGCCGGGCCCTTCGGCGATGTGGAACGAGTGCACAAGCCGGGCCGGCGCCTCGACATCCACGATCTCGCCGTCGAGATACAACTCGCCGTCGGCCGACTCGCTCGTCCAGCGCGCGCCGGGCGACCACGTCGACCGGTTCATCGCATGGAACCAGTAGCGCGCGGTCTGCTCGGGGTTTGTGATCGCCGCCCAGAGCGCCTCCGGCGAGGTTCGGATGTATAGCTCGACCTCGCGCCGACCGTCGTTCATCTTTCGGCCCTCCTTTGCTGGAACGACGAACGGCAGGCACCGTTTTCGACAGCCCGCACCGGCGTCAGGCGCTGATCGCCGAGACGACGATCAAGCGCAGACGGTCGAGAGCCTCGGCGCTGACGACGCCCGCGGATTCGATCCGGCGCAGTGCCTCGTCGCGCTCGGCGCGCGCCCGCTCGCGCGTGTATTCGCGCGCACCACACCGATCGAGGATTGCTCGCCCTTCGGCGATCTCCGCTGAAGACGGCTCAGCCCGGTTGAGGATGGCGCGCAATCGCTCGCGGTCCGGAGCGGTCGCGCGCTCCAGCGCGTAGATGACCGGCAGCGTCTTCTTGTGCTTGGCCAGGTCCGACGGCTCCTTGCCGGTCGCCTGCGCGTCGCCCCAGATGCCGAGCAGGTCGTCGTTGAGCTGGAAGGCAATGCCCAACGACCAGCCGAAGCCGCGATAGGCCTCGATCACCTCGCGATCGTCGGTCGCGAGCATTGCGCCGGCTTGGACAGACGCGGCGATCAGCGCCGCCGTCTTGCGCCCGATCATGTCGAAATAGAAGTCGACCGATAGCCGGTCGTCGTGCTCGGCGCTCCAGATGTCCATGAACTGTCCTTCGCACAGGGCGAGGCAGGTCTCGTCGTAGAGGCGCATCAGCTCGAGCACCTTTGAGTCGGAGAAGCCCAGCTCGAGCAGCCGATAGAGGGCCATGCGCGACAACGTGAAGAGCGTGTCGCCCGCGTTGATCGCCTGGGCCATCCCGAAGACCATCCACAGCGTTGCGCGGTGGTGGCGTTCGCCGTCGCGGTCCTCGATGTCGTCGTGGACGAGCGAGAAGTTGTGACCGAGCTCGACCGCCGCCGCGCCAGGCAGCGCGTCGCGGTAATCGCCGGTCAGCGATTCGTACGCAAGCAGGCCGAGCAGCGGGCGCAGCCGCTTACCGCGCGGGCCTTCCTGGTCGAGCCCGAGGTGGTAGCGAACCATCTCGTAGAGCGTCTTTGTCCGCTCGTCTTGGACGCGCTCGATGACGCGCAGGATCTCCGCCTCCGTGTCGGCGATGAGCGCGTCGAGATCCGGCGACGTGAGCACGGGCGGAGGATACAAGCGCGGCGGGTGGTTCTCAGTCGATCGTGCGGTCGTCATGTGGCTTTCATGATACCGCACGGTACCAAGTAATCAAGTCTGCTGGCTGGCGTTACGCTAGGCGGGCATGCCGGTGCCGCGCATCTACCACACCGAAGCGATCGTCCTGTCACGTTTCGAGCTGGGCGAGGCGGACCGAGTGCTGACCCTGCTCACACCACACGACGGCAAGCTCAAGGCGATCGCCAAGGGCGTGCGCCGGCCGCGCAGCCGACTGGGCGGCGCGGTCGAACCCTTCGCCGAGCTCCAGCTCGTGCTCGCGCGCGCCCGAACGTTCGACGTCATCACCTCGGCCAGCATCGGCCACGCGTGGCTCAACCTGCGCGAACGGCTCGAGTCGACGGCAACGGCGTGGTACCTGGCCGAGCTGGCAGAACGTGCCGTGGAGGAGCGTGCCGTCGCCTACCCGGTCTACGCGTTGCTGAAGCGCGCCTACCAGCTGCTCGACGACGGCATGGCGCCGGGGCGCGTGGCGCGCTGGTACGAGTTCGGGCTCGCCGATGCGCTGGGCATGAGGCCCGAGGTGGAGCGCTGCGTCGAGTGCGACCGCACGCTCGAGCAGGACGAGGAGTTCCGCTGGGTGCCGGTCCTGGGCGGAACGATGTGCTCTCACCACGTACCGCCGCCGACCGAGCAGTCGCCGCTGTCGCTGCCGGCGCTCAAGCTGCTGCGTGCTTATCGGCGCCTCGATATCGAGGCCATCGCCGGCTTGCGTCAGCCCGCGGCCGTCGAAGCGGAGGTCGAATCGGCGCTCCGGCGGTTCATCAGGGTCGTGCTCGAGCGCGATGCTCGGTCGCTCGCATTCCTCGACGAAGTCCGCGCTCACCGGCCGATCGTCGGGGTAATGGCCAGATCGGCTGATGGAGAGCCACTTCCCACAACTTGACCAATCGCGCATGATGGGCCGGCTGTATGACGCCGTAGGAGTGAGAACATGCGCCACTCGATAGTCGCTCGCGCCATGGGCGCGGCCGCCCCGTTGGCCCTTGCGTTGCTGATGACTGCCCAGCCGGTAGCGGCCCACGTCGCGAGCACGAGCGGCAGTCCGGGCAACTACACCGTCACCGACACGCAGACCAATCCTGGCGCACTGCTTCTATCCTAGTGTGAGCCACGCGAATAACGATCTCGCCAAGATCAAGATCCCGGCGCCAGCCATGTTCGCCAAGAACAGCACGGGCGGGGTAGACACCCAGTGGGTGGGCTGGCAGTTCTCGATCCAGCACGGCACGACGGCGGGCTCTGGCCCGGCCGGCTGGACGACGTACTACAAGAGCTCGATCATGAAGGCAGTCGCTCACGACAACCAGGCGGGATCTTTCACGACTCAGACGTGGATTGCAGGGAACCACATCAATCGATGGTGGCGGGTCAAGCTGCTGATGTTCTGGTACAAGCCGGGCTCCAAGACGAAGATCAGCGGGCAGGTCAACTGGATCGTCGACTACTACAAGATCACCTACCCGCCCAATCCCGACACCTGGTCTCCAACCGATTGCATCCCGGGTGAGTAATCGCGGATCAGCTGCCTCGAGTGTCGCGATCGCTCGCAGAGACGCATACGCCACAACTTGACCAAGCTGCCGATCGGGAGGCTCTGCTCGGACTCCACGCTCAGGATCGCGTCGCGCACCTGACGGGCGACGCTGACCTGCTCACAGTCAGCATGGCCGAGCACGTGTGGGAATCGAGCCGCGGCGGGCTCAACCGGTTGACCAGGACGGAGCTGGGTGACCGCTTCGCGGCCTACTTCAGCTCCGTCCGTTACTCCCTGTGGGACGACCTCCAGCCGCCACATGTGTCGATATCGGCCGATGGCATGACGGCGTGGATGGCCGTCGAGATCGAGGGCCGGCTGATTGCGGTCAACCCCGACGCGTCGACCGAGGAGCACCACTTCGAGAGCAGCTGGATATCGGTGCACGAGAAGCGCGATGGGCAGTGGCAGATGACGGGCATCGCATCATCGGTGGTCGAACGCGGCTAGCTCTGCGACAATCCGCGCTCGTGACCGGCCATGCCAGGCCCGGCGCTCCGAGGAGATCCCCGTGACTGACCCTGCACCGTCCGTAGCTTCGCTCGACACGATCGTCTCGCTCGCCAAGCGGCGCGGCTTCGTCTTTCCGAGCAGCGAGATCTATGGCGGCATCAACGCCGTCTGGGACTACGGGCCGCTCGGCGTCGAGCTCAAGAACAACGTCAAGCGCGCCTGGTGGCGTCAAATGGTCCAGGAGCGCGATGACATCGTCGGCCTCGACGCGGGCATCCTGATGCATCCGCAGGTCTGGGTGACATCGGGCCACGTCGAGTCGTTCAGCGATCCGCTCGTCGAGTGCGCCACGGACAAGCTGCGCTTCCGACTCGACGAGCTGCCCGGCACGGACACACTGACCGAAACGCAGAAGCGCGACCCGAACATCGTCGCCAAGCTGGGCCTCAAATGTCCGGTCGACGGCGGGCCATTGAGCGCGCCGCGGCGCTTCAACCTGATGTTCAAGACGTTCATGGGCCCGGTCGAGGAGGACGCGGCGGTCATCTACCTGCGTCCCGAGACCGCACAGGGCTCGTACGTCAACTTCAAGAATGTCCAGCAGTCGATGCGCAGGAAGCTGCCCTTCGGGATCGCCCAGATCGGCAAGAGCTTTCGCAACGAAATCAGCCCGGGCAACTTCGTCTTCCGAATGCGCGAGTTCGAGCAGATGGAGATGCAGTACTTCGTGCCGCCCGCGGACGCCGCGCGCATCTTCGAGGAATGGCTGCCCCGGCGCTGGGCGTGGTACCGCGACTACGGCGTCGCCGAGCAGCGGCTGCGCTTCCGCGAGCACGCCCCGGACGAGCTCGCTCACTACGCCAAGAAGGCGATCGACGTCGAGTACCGCTTCCCGTTCGGCTGGAAGGAGCTCGAGGGCATCCACAACCGCGGCAACTTCGACCTGTCACGCCACCAGCAGGAGAGCGGCGAGAACCTGGAGTACTTCGACCAGGCTACGAACGAGAGCTTCATCCCGTGGATCGTCGAGACCGCCGGCGGCCCGGATCGGGCCGCCTTCACGTTCCTGATCGATTCATATCGTGAGGAGGAGGTGCGCGGCGAGACGCGCGTCTCACTCGCCCTCCATCCGGAGCTCGCGCCGTACAAGGTGGCAGTTCTGCCACTGTTGAAGAAGCGGCCCGAGATCGTCGAGCTGTGCCAGAGGATCGTGGCCGATCTGCGCCGCGACGTCATGGCCGTCTACGACGACACGGCGTCGATCGGCAAACTCTACCGGCGACAGGACGAGATCGGCACGCCATGGTGTGTCACGGTCGATGTCGACTCGCTCGATGACAACGCGGTCACGGTCCGCGACCGCGACACGATGAGCCAGGAGCGCGTGCCGGTTGAAGGCGTGAAGCGCCTGATCCTCGGTCGCTTGTGCGCCTCGCACCCGGCGTAGATGAGATGGCCAGCGACGCCGAGACCGGGCTCACGACCAGTCCAGAGCCGACGCGGGCCATCCAGTAAGGGCTACTTCTTCAGCATCACCGTCAGCGAGGCCGAGTTGTTATTCGGGAAGGCGATCACCAGCGCGCCGCCGACGCCCGCGTAGATTCCCGTACCGCCGGTTATCGCGTAGTGATCGGGATCGACATTGAGCGGCGTTATTCCCGCGAAGGTGATCTGGCCACGGCCGGGGATCCGGATCGAGCCGGAGCACTGGTCGGAGTACGCCGAGATGCACTGGGCGTCGATGCTGCCGATGCGCACGCCGCCAGCGTTCAGGACGGGATCCTTGAACACGCCGTAGTCACCGGGCGAGTCGCCCTTCTTGCCAACGTCGACAAACGTGAACTTGGCACCGTACGACTCGGTCAGGCGAAGAGTCCTCCACACGGGACCCGCCACGAATGGCTCCGTGCCCGAGTCAGTCGCGGCGTTGGCCACGCTCAGGTTGCCGGTGACCGCCGGGCCGACCACGTGATTCCACCTGTTCGCCGCGCGCGATGGATCGGCGCTGACGCTCGCCGCCGCGGCGGCGACCACGAGCGCCGCCGTCAATGTGATTCCACCGGCCAACAGCCGGCGCCGATTGTTCAGGCGCACCTGACCCACTCCTCTGCAGCCCACCAAACCAGCCATGACATTTACGCACCGATCCGGCGGCGTGGCGATGCTATCGCCAACTGGCCACCAGGCCAGATGCTTGGAGATGACTGTGTTGCGCGCTGGCACCGAGGCGCGCGACGATCCTCAGGCCGGCGTCAGCGGCAGTGCGCCGGACAGATAAGCGTCGATCGCCGCCCCTGCGCGCTTGCCGTCACCCATGGCCAGGATGACTGTCGCTGCGCCACGGACGATGTCGCCGCCGGCGAAAACGCCCGGGATCGAGGTCATGCCCGCGCCGTCAGTCTCGATGTAGCCCCATTCGTTGATCTTCAGGCCTTGCGTAGTTGCCGTGAGCAGCGGATTTGAGCGCGTGCCGATGGCCACCACGACCATGTCGCAATCGATGGTGAACTCGGATCCGGCTACCGCGACGGGCCGCCGGCGACCCGATGCGTCGGGCTCGCCAAGCTCCATGCGCTGGCAGCGCAAGCCTGTCACCCAGCCGTCCTTGCCGAGCACCTCGAGCGGTGCGACCAGCAGCTCGAAGCGGACGCCTTCCTGCTGCGCGTGGTGGACCTCCTCGCGGCGCGCCGGAAGCTCCTCCTCGCCACGGCGGTAGACGATGATCGCCTCTTCGGCGCCCATCCGGCGCGCCGTGCGCACCGAGTCCATCGCGACATTTCCACCGCCGACGACCGCCACGCGCTGACCCTTGAGCACGGGCGTGTCACTCGTCGGGTCGTATGCGCCCATCAGGTTGACGCGCGTCAGGTACTCGTTGGCCGAGTAGACGCCCTTGAGGTTCTCGCCGGGCACGTTCATGAACACCGGCAGGCCGGCACCGACGGCGACGAATACGGCGTCGAACTCGGCGCGCAGCTCATCGAGCGTGTAGGTCTTGCCGATGATCGCGTTGGGCTCGATCTTGACGCCCATGCCCTTCAGGCGCTCGATCTCGTCGCGGACGATGTCCTTGGGCAGGCGGAACTCCGGGATGCCGTAGATCAGCACGCCCCCCGGGGCGTGGAACGCCTCGAACACGGTCACGTCATGGCCGTGCTTGGCCAGCTCGCCGGCCGCGGTCAGCCCAGCCGGCCCGGAGCCGATGATCGCGACGGACTTGCCGGATGGAGTCGCGGTGCTTGGCACCTGACCGTCGCGGTGGTTGTTGGCCCAGTCGGCCACGAAACGCTCCAGGTAGCCGATGGCCACCGGGTCGCCCTTCTTGCCGCGCAGACAGACGCCTTCGCACTGAGTCTCCTGCGGACAGACGCGGCCGGTGACGCAGGGCAGCGCGTTGTCGTCGAGCAGCGAGTCGGCCGCGCCGCGCATGTCGCCGCGCGCCATCAGGTCGATGAAGCGCGGGATGTTGACGCGCACCGGGCAGCCGTCGATGCAGGTGGGCTTCTTGCACATCAGGCAGCGCTCGGCCTCGAGCATGGCCAGCTTCTGGCTCATGCCGAGGTTGACCTCGCCGAAGTTGTGCGCGCGGGCATCTGCGTCCTGCTCGGGCATGAGCTGGCGCAGGATGGTCATCCGCTCCTTGGGGTTGATCGGTGCCCGCTCGCCTACGGGATGCTCGAGCCGTTCCTCGATCGGGACGTCCGACACGGGCGGGACGATGCTGTGCTGCGGCTTTTGGATCTCGTCCATCACGCGGCTCCCACGGGCTCAGGTCGGGAAGCCGGCTCGTCGCGCCGCACAAGACAATGTCGGGCCTCGATCGCGGCACGTTCGAAGTCACGGTAGGTCGAGAGTCGGTCAGCGAGACCGGCGAAGTCGACCTGCAGGCCGTCGAATTCCGGACCGTCGACGCATGCATACATGGTCTTGCCGCCGACGCTGACGCGACAGCCGCCGCACATGCCCGTGCCGTCGACCATGATCGGGTTGAGCGAGACGACGGTCGGAACATCAGCTGCTCGAGTAAGCTCGACGACCGCACGCATCATCGGCACCGGGCCGACCGCGTAGACGATGTCGGGCGGGTCGTTGGCAAGCACGTCGGTCAGCGCCTGTGTTACGAAGCCCGGCCGACCGTAGCTGCCGTCGTCCGTACAGGTAATCACCTCGCCGTTTGCGCGCAGCTCGTCCTCGAGAATTACCCACTCGCGTGAGCGGCCGCCGATGATGCTTGTGACGTTGACGCCGGCGTGATGCAGGCCCTGGGCGATGGGCAGGATTACGGCCGTGCCGACTCCGCCGCCGACGCACACAGCGCGGCCGTGCTCGAGCAGCTCCGTGGGCTTGCCCAATGGCCCGGCGATGTCGCGGATCGCGTCACCGACGTTGAGCGCCACCAGGTCCTCGGTTGACTTGCCGATCCCCTGGATGATCAACGTGATCGTGCCGGTCTCGGCGTCACCGTCGGCGATGGTCAACGGGATCCGTTCGGCGCCTTCGTGAGCGCGAACGATGACGAATTGGCCCGGCCGGCGAATGAGCGCTATGCGTGGCGCCTCGACGACGAGCCGCGTGACATTGGGTGATAGCTGGTCCTTGACCAGAATTGGGTGCATCCTGTACTCCCATTGCGCAGCGGACAGGCTTGATGTTGCCGGTCGCGCGCCCTGCCGGGCAGCACCGTCGAGGCCCTATTCGATGGGCCGAATGTCACCGCCGAGCGTGCCGCACGGCTGGAGCCGGTGTTCAGCCCGCGCCGACAGCCACCGTGTCGGGAGCCGTGGCCGTCTTGCCTTTGGGCCAGTAGAGCTCCTTCTTGACGTGGAACTCGGGGAAGCCGGCGTCCATCAGCAGCGACTCAACGTTGATGATCATGTCGGGATTGCCGCAGATATAGACGACCGTCTGCTCAGGTCGCAGCTCCAGCTCTCCACAGACATCGACCACGATGTCCTCGACCCGGCCCGTCCGGCCGCTCCAGCCAGCGTTGCGTGGGTCCTCCGGGCGTGAGATCGTCGGCACATAGATCACGGGGTAAGTACCGTCGCGCTGCCAGCCTTCGAGCGTATCGCGATAGCCCAACTCGTCGACGTATGACGAGCCGTTGAGCATGACGACGCGCCGTGGTTGGCCTTCGATCAGGTGCTGGCGCATCATCGCCATGAACGGCGCGATCCCTGTTCCGGTCGAGATGAACAGATGCGTGCGCTGATCATCCGGCTCGAGCAGGAAACGGCCCTTGGGCCCGATCATGCGCATCGGGTGGCCCAGCGGCAGCCTCCAGAGCAGCGTCGTGAAGCGCAGGATGGGCACGAGCCGGACGTAGAACTCGTAGCCCTCTGTGCCCGCGACTTCGGGCGGCGATGCCACCGAGTACGGCCGCTGAACGATCTTGCCATCAGCGTAGACGCCGATCGTCATGTACTGGCCCGGGGCGAAATGCGTCGGCTCGGCATCGAACTTGACCCAGAAAGTCGCCAGGTCCTCGGTATGGTCGACGCGCTTGATCAACCGCGCGTTGTACGTCTCGTGCTCGGGCTCGATGAGACGTGCGTCTTCAAGGTAGTCGGTCATCGGCGCGATGGTAACGGGCTGCACGTGGTGTGGTCTCGATCGACGGCCCACCGGGCCAAATGGGGGCCAGATGGCCCATGAATGGGGGACCGAAGGACGCTGCAGGGCCGTCGCCGCCGGCACACAGTCCACCAATGGCTAGAGCCGTAGTCGTCAGCAAGGACCCGCGACTGGCCGAGCAACATGCCCAGGCGCTGCGCGACGCGGGCTATCAAGTCGAGCTGTGTGGCGGTCCCCAACAGGAGCCGTGCCCCGTCCTCGGCGGCCTACCCTGCCCGCTCGCGGACCGGGCCGACGTGCTGGTCTACGACGCATGGGCGGTCGGCGGCACGATACCGGCCCGCCGCCTCGTGGCCGAGGTGCGCGAGACCTATCCGGACCTGCCGATCGTGCTCACATCAGTCGACGAGAGCCTCGAGTGGGTCGAGACAGAAGGCCCGCACCGGGTCACGCCGCTCGAGGGCCATCCATCGCCGACGGAGCTGCAGGCAGCTGTCCAGGCAGCGCTCGCCGACCAGGGCATGGCCGTCTGAGGCCCCTACGACGGCTCCGAACCGGCGCTTCAGCTCGGTTTCTTCTGGCCTTGGTCGCTGGGCAGGTGCAGATGGTGCATCACGCGGTGCAGGAACGGAGCGAGGATGACGCCCGCGATGACCAGGAACACGACACCGCTGTAGATCGCGTAGAGCCCGGCGAAGATCTTCGCCCCATCGGTGGGCAACGGATCCACAGGGCCCATGCCGCCCAGGATCATCGCCGCGTTCATGAACGCGTCGACTGGTTTCAGGCTGGCGAGACCCATGTAACCGAGTATCCCGACGAGCAGCGAGCCACCGAGCGCGACCAGCGCGAGGGCCACCTGACCTAGGACGCGCAACGCGAATGCGCCGCGCGAGATGATCGGCTTGTCGTAGCTCTCGTACATCAGCGCGATCTTGGCACATTCGATGACGGGCCACGCGCCCGTTCGAGCGCAACCGATGAGCCGAACGGCACCCGGACATAGGGCGGAGGCGCACCGGGGGCGGCCGAGCATGCCCGCGTACAATCGGCCGCCAGAAGTTATCTCCGCCGACATGAACGCCGGCGCACCCCAGCAACGCCCGAGGTTTCCGATGACGCAGACGCCAACTTTGCCTGCCGCGCGCGAGCACCGCGCCGCCAAGCGCTACATCTACGCCTTCGGTGGCGGCCACGCGGAAGGCGACGCGTCCATGCGCGACCTGCTCGGTGGCAAGGGCGCGGGCCTGGCCGAGATGACCAACGCCGGCCTGCCGGTGCCTCCCGGTTTCACGATCACGACCGAGGCGTGCAACGACTACTTCGGCGCCGGCGAGAAGCTGCCCGACGGGCTGTGGGACGACGTCCTGGCTGCGGTGAAGCAGGTCGAGCAAGAAGCCGGCAAAGGCTTCGGCGACGCATCGAACCCGCTGCTCGTGAGCGTCCGATCCGGCGCCAAGTTCTCGATGCCCGGCATGATGGACACGGTCCTCAACCTGGGCCTCAACGAGCAGACGCTGCACGGCCTCGTCGCCCTGACCGGCAACGAGCGCTTCGGCTGGGACGCCTACCGGCGCTTCATCCAGATGTTCGGCCGAATCGTGATGGGCGTCGATGGCGAGAAGTTCGACCACGCCCTTGATGCCGCCAAGCAGCAGCGCGGCGTGACCCAGGACACCGATCTCGACGCCGCCGCGCTGCGTGAGGTCGTCACATCGTTCCTGGCCATCGTGCGCGATTCGGCCGGGCGCGAGTTCCCGACCGACCCGCTCGAGCAGCTCGATCTCGCGATCAAGGCCGTCTTCGCCTCGTGGTTCGGCAAGCGCGCCCACGACTACCGCGAGTACAACAAGATCAGCCACGATCTGGGCACGGCCGTCAACGTCGTGACCATGGTCTTCGGCAACATGGGCGACGACTCGGGCACCGGCGTCGCCTTCACGCGCAATCCGAACACGGGCGAGAAGGTCCTCTACGGCGAGTACCTGACCAACGCCCAGGGCGAGGACGTCGTGGCAGGCATTCGCACGCCGCTCGCGATCGCCGAGATGCGCAATCAGATGCCCGACATGTACGCCCAGTTCGAGGACATCGCGGGCCGCCTCGAGCGCCACTACCGCGACATGCAGGACCTCGAGTTCACGATCGAGCGCGGCCGGCTGTTCATGCTCCAGACGAGGAGTGGCAAGCGCACGGCCGCGGCCGCGGTGCAGATCGCGGCCGACATGGTCGACGAGGGCATCATCACCGAGCGCGAGGCGCTCTCGCGCATCGAGCCCGCGCACGTCGACCAGCTCCTGCGCGACCAGTTCGACCCGGTCGCCAAGGCGTCCGCGAAGCGCCTAACAGCCGGCCTGAACGCCTCGCCCGGCGCAGCCGTGGGCAAGGCCGTGTTCAACGCCGATCGTGCCTTCGAGATGGCCCAGCAGGGTGAGAAGGTCATCCTCGTGCGCATCGAGACGTCACCTGACGACTTCCACGGCATGGCCGCGTCACAGGGCGTGCTCACTGCCCGTGGCGGCGCAACGTCGCATGCCGCGGTCGTGGCGCGCCAGATCGGCAAGCCGTGCGTTGCCGGTTGTGCCGCGCTGGTCATCGACTACGGCACGAAGACCGCGCGCGTCGACGGCGTGGGCTTCAGCGAAGGGGAGTGGATCTCCCTCGACGGGACCACCGGCGAGGTGTTCATCGGCGCGCTGCCGACTACGCAGGCACGCTTCGAGGACCAGGCCGAGCTCCAGAAGGTGCTCGAGTGGGCCGACCGGTTCCGCCGGCTCCAGGTCTGGACCAATGCCGATAAGCCCGAGGAAGCCGCGCAGGCGCGGCGCTACGGCGCCCAGGGCATCGGCCTGTGCCGAACCGAGCACATGTTCCGCGAGGGGGAGCGCCTGGACATCGTCCGCGACGCGATCCTCGTCGCGTTCCAGGCCACGCGCGCCAAGGAGCGCCTCGCTGCCGGCGGCCAGCTGTCGGCCGACGACCAGGCCGCAGTGGCGCGCTTCGACGAGGCGATGGGCAAGCTCGAGAAGCTCCAGGAAACAGACTTCTACGGCATCCTCGAGGCGATGGACGGCCTGCCGGTCGTCATCCGCCTGATCGACCCGCCACTGCACGAGTTCCTGCCCAACCACTCCGAGGTGCTCGTCGCCGTCACGACGATGGAGGCCAAGGGCGTTCCCGCCGACGACCCGAAGTTCGTCGAGGAGCGCGAGTTGATGCGCGCCGTCGAGGCGCTGCGCGAGCAGAACCCCATGCTTGGCCTGCGCGGCATCCGCCTCGGGCTGATGATCCCGGACCTCATCAAGATGCAGACGCGCGCCATCCTGAACGCGGCAATCCGCCGCCAGCAGGCCGGCGGTCATCCGCACGCCGAGATCATGATCCCGCTTGTCGGCCACGTGAACGAGCTGGCCGAGACGCGCAAGATCCTCGACATCGAGGCGGCCAAGGTCCAGGAGGCGGCCGGTACCACGGTCGACTTCATGTTCGGGACGATGATCGAGATCCCGCGCGGAGCACTGACCGCGGACCAGATCGCTCTGCACGCCGAGTTCTTCAGCTTCGGCACGAACGACCTGACCCAGATGACCTTCGGCTACTCGCGCGACGATGCGGAGGGTGGCTTCCTGCTCGCCTACGTCGAGCGTGGCATCCTGCCCGCCAACCCGTTCCAGACGCTCGATATCCAGGGTGTCGGCCAGCTCGTCCGGATTGCCGTCGAGAAGGGTCGTTCGGCCCGGCCGGGACTCAAGATCGGCATCTGCGGCGAGCACGGCGGCGACCCGGCCTCGATTGCCTTCTTCAACGAAGTCGGCCTCGACTACGTCTCGTGTTCGCCGTTCCGCGTCCCGGTCGCCCGGCTCGCCGCCGCGCAGGCCGCCATCGCCATGGGCGAACGCGACAAATAGGCCGCCGGGGCGCCGGCGCGGCAGACACAAAGAAGCCCCGGCCGTTTCCGGCCGGGGCTTCCCTTACTCAGCCTTGGCGCGAGCGCCGGCAGCTAGGCGCGGCGGCGACTGAAGCAGTCGTCGCAGTAGACGGGCTTGCCGCTCGTGGGCCGGAACGGCACCATGGCGGTCTTGCCACAGTTCGAGCACGTTGCCTCGAACATCTCGCGCGGCCGGCGGTCGCGGAAACCGCCACCGGAGCTGCTGCTGCCGCCACCACCGTAGCCACCACCGCCGCCCATCGAGTCGCCACTCGACATCGACGCCTTGCGCTGTGCGCGGCAGTTCCGGCACCGGCGCGGGTCGGAAAACCCGCGGTCGGCATAGAACTGCTGCTCGCTCGAGGTGAAAACGAACTCCTGGCCGCAATCGGCGCAGGTCAGAGTTCGATCTGCTTGCAAAGAAGAACACTCCTTCTCGTGCCGGACTTCGCGACTTTTCTCGCGAGGTCCGTGAGAGGAGTGTCGTTGCGTTCCGGCGTTATGGGCGCCCGTTCGACGGGCTTATAAACGACCCGATGTTAACGACCGGGCATGCGCAGTGTGGCGGTTGCCAAGCGGCGGGTCAATACATTGTCGCCAAGGATTTTGCCAGCGGCCGGAGATCGCCCGTCCTCGTCGGCGTCAATGCACGGCCAATGCGGCTGACGGCGACTCGCGGCTACACTCCGCGAGCGTGAACGAACGGCAACAGACGTCACAGGCGCCACGGCCGTCGCGGGGAAGCAAGGCGTCCGGAGTGCCGAGCAGCGACAAGTGGGTGCCCGCTGAACACGGGACCGAAAAGGGGGCGCTCCAGAAACGCGTCGCCCAGGGCCTGACCTGGACCTTCGTCGACACGTGGGGCAGCCAGTTCATGTCGCTGATCATTTTCGCGATCCTGGCCCACCTGCTGACGGACGTGGACTTCGGGCTGGTGGCCCTAGCCGCGGTCTTCGTCCAGTTCGCCCAGTTGTTCGTCGACCAGGGCCTGGGCGATGCCCTTATCCAGCGCAAGGCGATCACCCGCCTTCAGATCGACACCGCGTTCTGGGTCGCCGTGGTCACTGGCGCCGGGATCATGGTCCTTGGCATCGCCCTGGCATGGCCGATCTCGAGCCTCGTTGCCCAGCCGAAGCTTGCGCCGATCATTGCGGTCCTCTCGGTCAACTTCCTGGTTGTCGCCGTGTCGAGCGTCCAGATGGCGCTGCTTCAGCGCGAGATGCGCTTCAAGAGCCTGGCCCTGCGGCGTCTCGTGGCCCTCGCAACAGGTGGAGTGATCGGTGTCGGCGCTGCTTTCGCGGGCTGGGGTGCGTGGGCGCTCGTGGCCCAACAGGTTTCCTACGGCGTGGTGTCAGTCTTCATGCTCTGGACTGTCAGCCCGTGGCGGCCCGGCCTGCAGTGGTCGCGCTCGGACTTTCGCGAGCTCTTCTCGTTCGGCATCAATGTCGTTGGCGGTGACGTCCTCAACTTCCTCAGCCGCAACTCGGACAACCTGCTCGTGGGCGCGGTCCTTGGCGCAGGCCCGCTGGGTTTGTACGCCATTGGCTACAAGATTCTCGACACGACCCAGGCGCTGCTGGTCAACGCGGCGCGCAAGCTCGCCTTCCCGGTCTTCTCACGCATTCAGAACGATCCGGAGCGATCGCGACGCGCGTACGGCAGGGTCAACCGTGTGCTGAGCGTGGTCATCCTGCCCGGCTACATCGGCCTGGCCCTGGTCGCCCAGGAGGCAATCGTCACCCTCTTCGGGGCGAAATGGGCGGACAGCGGTCCGGTGGCGGCGACGCTCTACCTGATCGGTCCCGTGCTCACGCTCCAGGTCTTCAGTGGCGCCCTGCTCAACGCAGCAGGACACCCGGAGATCACCTTTCGCTTCAGGATCGTCACGACGACGGTCCACATCGTCGGCTTCCTGATTGCCGTCACGGTCTTCCGGGACATCATCGCCGTCGCGGCCGCGTTCGTTATCGGCTCATACCTGATGCTGCCGCTCAACCTTTACCTCCAGCATCGGTATGCGGGTATCTCCGTCTTCGAACACCTCTGGCAGTTGCGCTGGATGGCGCTGTGCACGGCCCTGATGGCGGCGGCCGTGCTCGGCGTGAAGCTCGTGCTTGCCAGCCACCTGCATCCAGTGATCCTGCTCGTGGTCGAGGTCGCGGTTGGCGTCGTCCTCTACTCCGCGCTACTGCTGATCTTCGAGCGTGATCTCTTCCGCGAGGTGATCACGGTCGCCGCGCAGGCGCTCCCGGGTGGCGACCGGATCGCCCGATTGCTCGGGATCAAGGTCGAGGGCAGGCAGTTCCGACGCCAGCGTCGCGCGCAGGAAGAGACCCTTGCAGCCGAGGCCCGGGAGGTCGACATGGGCATGGACGTTGCAGCCGACATGGGCGTCGACGAAGCCCACACGGCCGACATATAGCGGGCCACCGAATCAGCGCAGGCCGACCACGGATCTTCACGCTTTCGTCACCACCGATGCGCTCGACGTCGAACTGGCAGCGCTCGTGCTCGTGCTCGCCGAGCACGGTGTGCCGCTCGTCGTCGCGTCGCGCGAACGCGAGCCGGCCGAGGCGCTGAGGGGCGCTTTTGCCCGGCAGGTTCGTGCGCGTCAGCCGGCGCGCGACGCCATTGCCGGGGGCGTGGTGGTCGGCGGTTCACTCGAAGACGTGTTGCGTGTTCTGGGCGGCGGTGGCGAGATCACCGACGACACGCGCGATCTGGGTGTCGTCATGATCGTCCGCGAGGGCCGGGTGGAGATCGCGCACTACGTGCGCCCCGTCGAGCGCGACGCGGCCGGCCATCTCCAGCGCCGGCCACCGGCCGTGCTCAGCGCGCGCAACGCGACGACCGGGGCGATGGATCATTTCGCCTGGGCGTTTACGGAGGAGCTTGCCACGCGCGCGGGCATCTCGCGCCGGGATCTCGAAGACGAACGTGATGCCCGCGCGCTCCGCCTCGCCGGAGCCGGTTCACAGCCAAATGCGCGAAACTGAGATCTTGGCAAAGAACCCACGGCCACAGACGCTCGGCGAGCTGCGCGAGTCCGGCTACCGGACGCGCCCGGTCAAGGAAGAGCTGCGCACCAACCTGCTCGCGCGCCTCGCATCGGAACAGCCCGTGTTCGAGGGCATCGTCGGCTATGACGACACGGTCCTTCCGGCGATCGAGAACGCGATCCTCGCCGGCCAGGACATCTGCTTCCTGGGCGAGCGCGGCCAGGCCAAGACGCGACTAGCGCGGTCACTCGTGTCCCTGCTCGACGAAGCCATCCCGGTCGTCGCCGGTGGCGAGCTGAACGACGATCCGCTCGCGCCCGTGTCGCCCTATGCGCGGCAGCTCGTGACCGCCGAAGGCGATCAGACGCCCGTCGAATGGCTGGCGCGCGATCGTCGCTACACCGAGAAGCTGGCCACGCCGGACATCACCATCGCCGACCTGATCGGAGAGGTGGACCCGATCAAGGTCGCCGAGGGCCGTTACCTGGCCGACGAAACGACAATCCACTACGGCCTGGTGCCGCGTGCCAACCGGGGCATCTTCGCCATCAATGAGCTGCCCGACCTGGCCGAACGCATCCAGGTCGGCCTGCTCAACATCCTCGAGGAGCGTGACGTCCAGGTGCGCGGCTACACGCTGCGCCTGCCGCTCGACCTGTTCGTCGTGGTCAGCGCCAACCCGGAGGACTACACCAGCCGCGGCCGGATCATCACGCCGCTCAAGGACCGCCTTGGCTCGCAGATTCGAACGCACTATCCGCACACGATCGACGACGAGATCGCGATCATGCTCCAGGAGCGCACAGCGCTCGCGGGGGAGGGCATCCCCGAGCTGATCGAGCCGCACTTCATGCTCGAGCTGATCGCCGAGCTGTCGCAGCTGGCGCGTCGCTCGCCGGAGGTCAGCCAGCGCTCCGGGGTCAGCGTCCGGGTATCGATCGCGAACCTGGAGACGGTTTCGGCCTCCGCCGTCAAGCGCGCCGTTCGCCTCGGCGAAAAGCAGGCAGCGCCGCGGATCAGTGACCTGCCTGCGCTGGTCGCATCGACGGCGGGCAAGATCGAGCTCGAGACGCTCTCCGACGAGATGCCCGAGGAGCGCGTCGTCGACCGGCTGCTCGCGCACGCCATCCATAACGTCTTCGCGCGCCTGCTCGACGCGCGTGACCTGGACGAGATCGTCGACGCGTTCGAGGCCGGGCTGGTGCTCGAAACGGGTGATCTCGTGCGCTCCGCCGACTACGTGCGCTGGATGAAGGAGACGCCCGGGCTCGACGAGGCCGTGGCACGCTTGGGCGGTTCCAACGGATCGGCGGCAGTGACCGCGTCCGCGATCGAGTTCGTGCTCGAGGGCCTGCACCTCAACCGGCGATTGAACAAGGATCGCGCCGGCGGCGGAGGCCGCTACCGGCGGTAGCGGGCCATGAACGCGGACCTCGACCCGACCAGCGCACCGGGACGGACGGCGCCCGGACCGTACCGCTACGCGCGCTGGGATGGCCGCCAGCGCCTCGACGAGCTGACCGCCGACGACCTGCTTGCCGAGCTGTCGGACGACGTCCTGTCCGATTCCGACCTCTCCTCTGCCCTGGCTCGCCTCCTCGCGCGCGGAATGCGCGGCGATCACGCCGGCGAGCAGCGCTTTGCCGGCCTGAACGATCTGCTACGCCGCCTGGCCGAAGCGCGCGAGGAGCTGCTGTCGCGCTATGAGCTGAGTGACGTCCTCGCCGACGTGCGCCAGGAGATTGACGAGATCGTCAACACCGAGCGGCGCACGCTCGAGCGGCAGGTCGCGGGCGTATCGCGTGACCCCGATGCGCCGAGCGACGAACAGCTCAAGAAGCTGGCGTCCGATATTGCCGCGCGACGAGTGGAGCAGCTCGACGCGCTGCCCGACGACATCGGCGGCCGTATCCGCAGCCTGACCGACTACGACTTCATGGATGCCGACGCGCGCGGCCGCTTCGAGGAGCTGCTCGACCGGCTGCGCAAGCAGGTCCTCGATGCGCAGTTTGCGGGCATGTCCGAGGCGCTCAAGGGCATGACGCCGGAGGACCTGGCCGCCAACCGCGAGATGGTCCGCGAGCTCAACTCGCTGCTCCAGGAGCGGATGGGCGGTCGCGATCCGGACGTGTCCGGCTTCATGTCGCGCTACGGCGGAATGTTCCCCGGCGCCGAGACGCTCGACGACATCATCGAGCAGCTCGCGGCGCGCATGGCCCAGATGCAGTCGCTGATGCAGTCGATGTCGGCCGAGCAGCGCCAGGAGCTGCAGGACATGATGGATGCGCTGCTGCGCGATGACAGGTTGCGTTGGGACCTGGCCCAGCTCGCCGCGACGCTCGACGCATTGCTGCCCGAGGGGCTGGGCCAGCGCTACGACTTCCAGGGTGGCGAGCAGCTCAGCTTGCAGGGCGCGCTCGCCCAGCTCAGCCGGCTGAACCGGATGGACGAGCTGGCACGGCAGATGGACGGTATGGGCACGCCTGACGAGCTGGCGAGTATCGATCCGGACGAGCTGGCTGAGCTGCTCGATGCCGAGTCGGCCGCCGATCTGCGCCGACTTCAGGAGCTGTCCAAGCTGCTCGAGGACGCCGGCTACGCGAAACGGAACGGGAAGCGGCTCGAGCTGACCCCGCGTGGCGCCCGACGCCTGGGCCAGGGCGTCCTCGACGAGCTGTTCGGCAAGCTGCGCCGCGACGTCTTCGGCGGCCATGCCAATCGTGCGTCGGGCGCCGCCGGCGAGCGCGACGCGGGGACGCGGCCGTACGAGTTCGGGCGGCCGTTCGACCTGAACCTGCCGCGCACACTGGCCAACGCGCTGACACGTCCGCAGCCCGGCCCGGGCATCCAGCTCGCACCGGCTGATTTCGAGATCCACGAGACGGAGGACTCGACGCGCGCGGCGACCGTGCTGCTCGTCGACATGAGCCGCTCGATGCTCCTGCGCGGCTGCTTCCTGGCGGCCAAGAAGGTGGCCATGGCGCTCGACATGCTCATCCGCACGCGCTATCCGCACGACGAGCTGCACGTCATCGGCTTTGCCTATTACGCGCGCGAGATCGCCCCGACGGCTCTGGCGACCCTGTCGTGGCACGGCTACGAGTACGGCACGAACCTGCAGCACGGCCTCCTGCTCGCGCGCCAGCTCCTCGGCCGCAGCCACGCGGCCAACAAGTCTGTCGTCGTCATCACCGACGGCGAGCCGACCGCCCATTTCGAGAACGGCCAGGTCGAGTTCAGCTACCCGCCGACGCGCCAGACGATCCGCGAGACGCTGCGCGAGGCAGCCCGCTGCACGCGCGCGGGCATCACGATCAACACGTTCATGCTCGAGCAGTCACGGCCGCTGGCCGAGTTCGTCGACCGCATGACTCGCCTCAACCGGGGACGCGCCTTCTACGCCGACCCGGACGAGCTGGGCGAGTATGTCCTCGTCGACTACGTCAATCGCCGCCAGCGGCGCGACTAGCAACCGGGTAAGGTCCGCGGCCATGCACGCCGATGATGTCCGCTTCCTATTCGGTTACGACGAGTGGGCCACTCGGCGGCTCATGGCCGTCACAGATGGTCTTGATCCGCCGGTGTGGTCGCGGACGCAGGTCGTCGACGAGCGCGGGTTGGGCGGCATCCTGGTCCACCAGCTCGGCGCGCTGATGCGCTGGCGCCATCGGCTCGGGCGACTCGAGGGCGATCTGCCCCGACCTGAGCGAGGTCCGCTGCCCACGCCGAACGGGCTGATCCTGCTGTTCGAGGCGGAGTGGCAGCACTACGCCGACTGGCAGGTCACGTGGACGGACGAGATGATGGCGTATCCGGTCAACGGCGTGCCCATCTGGCAGTGGCTCGCCCATGTCGTGAACCACGGGACGCAGCACCGCTCCGAGGCGGCAGCGCTCCTCACCGCGGAAGGGCGATCTCCCGGGGACCTGGATCTGGGCGTCTACGCCGAGGAACGTGCCGCCGCCATCTAACTGGTTTCCGTCAAGGGTCGGGTCCGCCGACATTAAGCGGGATTCGCGCGGTTTCCGAGATCCCAAGAGCACAGCGCTACGCTTGAACGAGGCCCAATGTCATGCCTGTAGGGGTGTTAATCCGCACAGTGTCGGCACCGCCGACAGGCGACCGAAGGTCCGGCCAGATACGGCCAAAGCGCGCCATACCGCCGATGGCGCCGACATATGACGAATGTCGGCGACGTCTGTCGCGGCACTAGCCGCCGGCGACGGCAGGTATGACGTGAACCACTGACCTCGACGACAGCGGTGCCGCAAGGTCGCGCTCGCGCTCGCCATCGATGAACACGTTGATGTGCTCGCGCAGCCGCGGCCCGGGCTCAAGCAGCCGGTCGCGCATGCCCGGCCAGCGTGCCTCGAGGTCGTCGACCAGCTTGCCCAGCGTGGCCGAATCGAGCTCTACATGGCGCGGTGGCGCGTCACCGAAGAGTGTCACCAGCGAGCGTGGCAGGTGCACCGTCGCCAACGCTCAGCCCTCGACGACGGCCGCCTCGACCGACCAGACGTCGGGCAGGAAATCGGCCAGCAGCGCCCAGTGGTCGCCCTCGTCCGCGCTGCCGAATACCTGACCAGTGCTCGTCCCGAAATAGACGCCCACTGGGTCGAGGCGATCGACACCCATCGCTTCGCGGAGCACGGTGAGGTACGCGTTCTCGCTCGGCAGCCCGGAATCGAGCTTGGTCCACGAATCACCGCGGTCTCGGCTGCGCCACACCGCGGCGTGCCCGTCGATCATGGTGCGGCCCTCGCCCGGACCCGTATGCGGGATGACCCACAGAGTCTCGGGGCGGTTTGGATTTACCCCCCCATCGGGAAGCCGAAGTCCGACGGCAGGTTGTTCGTTATCTCGGTCCACGAGGCGCCGCTGTCATCCGAGCGGTAGACGCCGCAGTGGTTCTGCTGGATCAGTCGCTTGGGATCGGTCGGGTCGACGAGCAGCTTGTGCACGCACTGGCCGAAGTCGGGCGGTGGGCCAGGATAGAAGTCGGCTCTGACGCCGTGGTTGCGCGTCTGCCAGGTCCTGCCCCCATCGGTCGTCTCGAATGTTCCAACCGACGAGATGCCGACCCAAAGATGATCCGGGTCGCCCCGGTCGAGCGCGATCGAGTGCAGGATCAGACCACCGGCGCCCGGCTGCCAATCAGGCCGGCTGGGATGCTCGCGCAGCCCGGCCACGTGCGTCCACGTTTCCCCCCGATCGTCGCTGCGGAACAGGCCGGCGGGCTCCACTCCGGCGTAGAGCGTCCTGCCGTCGGCGCTCGGCGTCACGTTCCAGACCGTCGTGATCTTGGGATCCTCGTCGCCGTAGGTCATGCCAGCGCTCGACTGCGTCCACGTCGCACCATCGTCCTCGCTGCGGAAGACGCTCGGTCCGTACCACGCATTGCCGCCCCCGGCATAGAGCGTGCCATCGCTCGCGCGCACGACGTGATGGATCGGCCAGGACTCGCAGAATGGACCGCGGACCTGCCATTGCTGGCGGGCCGCGTCTGAGTCCAGAATGAAGGCACCCTTCTTGGTGCCGATCAGAAGTTCGATCTTCTCGTTCACCCGTCAACTTTAGCGGGCGGGCGAGCGATATCCAGTCGGCGCACCTAACATCGAGCGCCTAGACGATGCAGGCGAGCGACCGCTGCGGGCGCCTCGACTCAGCCTTTACAGGCCGGATGTACCTATGTCCGGTACAAGGGATGGGCGCATGATCATGCTGGCACATTGATTGCGACTGCCCATCTGGGCAGCGCAGGCAGATCCAGGAGACGCTTTGATGTCATATCCCACGCCGTGCGGCTCGGTCAGCGAGCTCATGGCCGCGCTCGACGGAATAACGCATATCCACGACGGACGACTGGTGATCGACGACGAGCCGAGCTTCCGCGCGGCCGGCGTTCGCACTGCGGTCTGGTCGGCGACCTTTTCAGCTGAGAAGGACGTCATCGACGCGGCGCGCTGGATCATCTGGGAGGCGTCGCAGCAGCTCGGCGCGCGCTCGGCCAGCATCCACGACCTGTACATGGCGCGCGGCCGGGGCGAGATCCACGGCTTCACGGTGCCCGCGTGCAATCTGCGCACTCAGGTCTTCGACATGGCCGTCGCCATGTGCCGCGCTGCGCAGGCCACGGACGTGGGCACGATGATCTTCGAGCTCGCGCGCAGTGAGCAGGAGTACACGTACCAGCGGCCGGGCGAATACATCACGAGCGTCCTGGCAGGCTGCATCGCGGCCGGCTGGCAGGGCCCCGTCTTCGTACAGGGTGATCACTACCAGTTCAACGCGGCCAAGTACAAGGCCGATGCCGAAGCGACGACTGAGGCGATCCGCAAGGGGACGCGCGAGGCGCTCACTGTCGGCTACGGCAATATCGACGTCGACTCCTCGACTCTCGTCGATCTGGCCCAGCCAACCGTCGACGAGCAGCAGCGCACCAACTACCAGCGCGCGGCGGAGATTTCGGCGCTCATTCGAGAGTTCCAGACGCCCGATCTGATGATCAGCATCGGCGGCGAGATCGGCGAAGTCGGTAAGCAGAACTCGACCGAGGAAGAGCTGCGCACATATCTCGATGGCTACTATCGCGAGCTCGAGCAGCGCGCCGGGCGTGGCGTCCCGGGGATCTCCAAGGTCAGTGTCCAGACCGGCACCAGCCACGGCGGCGTGCCGCTGCCCGACGGTGGCGTGGCTGAGGTCAAGCTCGACTTCGGCACGCTCGAACGACTGGGCGAGGTGGCCCGCTCATACGGCCTCGCCGGCGCCGTCCAGCACGGCGCGTCGACCCTGCCCGACGAGCTCTTCCACCGCTTCCCTGGGGTCGAGACGGCCGAGATCCACCTCGCCACGGGCTTCCAGAACGCGCTCTACGACCATCCGGCGTTCCCGGCCGATCTCCTGCACGAAATCGAGGCGTGGTGCTTCAGCAACACGCTCGACGAGCGCAAGCCCTCGGACGACGACATCCAGTTCATCTACAAGACGCGCAAGAAGGCGCTCGGTCCTTTCAAGCGCCAGCTGTGGGAGCTGTCGACCAAGGACGAGATCATCGCCGACCAGGAGAAGAAGCTTCGCTTCCTGTTCGATCAGCTCAAGGTTGGCGGAACGAAGGAGTACGTCGCACGCTACGTCGTCGCGCCTGATCGCCATCAGCCCCTGCCGGCGGCACTGACGGCGGCCGCCGCCGCCAAGGGCTAGCAACAGCCCACGAAGGGCGATCCGCACGCGGCTGGGTAAACTAGCCGCGTACCACATCGTCACCCAGAAAGGGGTTACTCCGCGTGGTCGACGCGCGTCCCGCTGCGGCATCTGGCCAGCTTGGCCTCGTCCAGTCATTTCTCAATACCTTCGATCTCGAGTCCAGTCGCGACCTCTTTTCGGATACTGGCACGGCCGGCACCTGGCTGGTCGAAAGTCGGCTCGCTTCACCGGGCACCAGGTTCGATGACGACGATCTGCGCCGCCTGTCCGACGTCAGGCGGGCGTTGCACGATCTCGTTGCCGCAGACGGCAGTGCCGGGCTTCAGCGCCGGGCGGTCACGACGCTCAACGAGGCAGCGCGGCGCGTTCGCCTTGGCGTCCGCCTACACCCCATCGATGGGTACCGGCTTGTCGCTGAGGGCGTCGGTGTCGATCGTCCCATCGGCGAGCTCTTGATGGCCGTGACCTCGTCGATGGCCGCCGGCAATTGGAGCAGGCTCAAGGTCTGCGCCAACGAGACGTGCCAGCTGGCCTTCTACGACTCGTCGCGCAACCGTTCGGGCCGCTGGTGCTCGATGGCCACGTGCGGCAACAGGATGAAGGGCCGGGCATATCGGCAGCGGCACGGCGCTCCGCGGGCAACCGTCGCCGCGCGCGGCGGCCAACTCCACGCTCAGGCGGCGAGCTAGACGATGGCCATGGCGACGCTGACCGAGAGCGCGATCTACGACGCGCTCAAGACCGTCCAGGAACCCGAGCTTGGACGCGACATCGTGACCCTGAACATGGTCAAAGACGTCTCGATCAACGACTTGTCGGTTGCGCTCAAGATCGAGCTGACGACGCCGGCGTGCCCATTAAAGGACGAGATCGAGCGCAACGTCCACGCCGTCCTCGGCCAGCTGGGCGCGCAGGAAGTGACGGTGACCTGGGGCGCGATGGTCAGGCGCGCCCAGCCCGTGCAGGCCCAGCAGCTCCTGCCGGGCGTCAAGAACATCATCGCCGTCGCGTCCGGTAAGGGCGGCGTGGGCAAGAGCACGGTCAGCGCCAACCTGGCCGTGGCCCTGGCCATGGAAGGTGCTTCGGTCGGGCTGCTCGACGCGGACATAACCGGTCCGAACATCCCGCTCATGCTCGGCGTCGAGGGCGCGCCCGTGGCATCGGCTGAGGGCAAGATCACGCCCCTTGAGCGCTACGGCGTCAAGGTCATCTCGATCCAGTTCTTCGTGCCCGAGGGCCAGCCCATCGTCTGGCGCGGCCCGCTCGTGGGCGGCGCGATCCAGCAATTCCTACGGGACGTGGACTGGGGCGAGCTCGACTACCTGGTCATCGACCTGCCACCGGGCACGTCCGACGCACAACTGACGCTGGCCCAGGCCGTGCCCATCTCGGGCGCGCTGCTCGTGACCACGCCGCAGGAAGTGGCCCTGATGGATGTGCAGAAGGCCCTCGCGATGTTCCGGCGCATGAGCGTGCCGGTCATGGGCCTGGTCGAGAACATGAGTGGCTTCGTCTGTCCGCACTGCGGTGAGACGACGGAGATCTTCGGCAACGGCGGCGGTGAACGTTTCGCACAGCGCAACGAGCTCGAGTACTTCGGCGGTATACCGCTCGACGTCAAGGTCCGCCAGGGCGGCGATGCCGGCATCCCGGCCGTCGCTCAGCGCGAGCCGGGCGCCGCGGCAGACGTGATGCGCCACCTCGCACGCACCGTGGCGGCGCGGATGAGCGTGCGAGCCGCGCAACAGGCGCCGGCGATCACCATCTCCTAGTCCCGCGCGTCAGCGGCCGCGCTGCGCAACTCGGAAATCGTCGAGCGCGTCCCATTCCGATCCGCACGCCTCGCAGCCAATGCCAGGTGGTTGCTCCGCCTTGAGGTCGCCCATCCCGATCAGGTCATCCATCGGTCGGACTCCGCTGAGGTCGACGTCCGGGAAGTAGAGCAAGTGCAGCGCATGTGCGCCGCACACCGGACATGCCTCGCGCGAGCGGCCCGCGTCGCCGGCTCCGGTCACGTTGGCGAACCCTGGCGCAATGTCTCCCACAGTGCGGCGCAGGCCGCGAGCGCCGCTCGCCTGCGGCCCTCGTCACCGGCCATGAACGCCGTCCGTTGCAGCTCGACCACGCCATCGTCCGAGGCGATCGCGATGCGCACGTGGGTGTCACGCGCCTGGCGCGCGAGCAACGCGAGGCCCAGGTCGGCGCGACCGACCTCGCGCACGCGTCGCGCGTAGTGCCCAAGGTCCGTGGCAGCGCGATGCGTGTCGTCAGCTGCACGCAGCAGCTCGGCAAAGGTCAGGAAGTCGGCGTCCCCGAGCAGCGCCGCAAAATGTCCGGCCGTGCCGATCTCGACCGTGGCCAGCGTGCGCGTCCGGAGCTGCGCGGCCAGGGCATCCACCCAGGTCTGCTCGCCCTCGGCGAAGACGTACTGGCCGACCTTCCCGCGCAGCTCGGCCAGCGCTTTATCGAGCAGCTCACGCGCGCTGCGCCCTCGCTCCGCCTGGGTCGACACGACGACATCGACCGCGTCGGCGCGGGCGTACGTCGCGACCTGCGGATTCGCCGCCCGCAGCACGTCCTCGCCGATCAGCCCGACGAGCGCCGACTCACCGATGCCGGTAAGGCGCAGGGTGTGCGATGCGCGATCGGCCCCGAGGTTGCCGTCCTGCAAGCGGGGCAGGGCCCGTTCGCGCCACATCGGCCCCATCTCACGCGGCGGCCCAGGGAGCGCGATGACGATTCGCCCGTCCGGCCGATCGACCCACCAGCCAGGCGCCGATCCGTGGGCGTTGTGCAACGCGGTCGCACCGTCCACCAGCCAGGCCTGCTTGCGGTTTGCCGCGGGCATCGGCGCGCCACGGCGGCTGAACATCTCGTCAAGCCATGCGAGCAGCGTCGGGTCTTCGTGCACTTCAAGGCCGCACGCGGCGGCGATCGCCTCGCGCGTGAGGTCGTCCGGCGTCGGACCCAGGCCGCCAGTGGAGACGACGAGATCCGCCTCTGACAGCGCGTCCCTGAATGCGTCGGTGACCGCCGCCAGGTCGTCGGGCAGCGACATTGTCGAGAGGACGCGCACGCCGAGCGCGGTCAACTCTCCCGCCAGGTCACCGCTGTTCGTGTCCCGCGTGGCGCCCGTCGTCAGCTCGGTGCCGACGGCCAGGAAGCGGGCCGTCGCTATACGTCTTGGCACGCCGTCACGGTATCCGAACTCCCGGGCGGGGGCTTTCCGTCGAGGGCTATCGCGTCACCTCGATGCAGGAGCACAGCGTGCCGATGCTCGGGGTCGTGTACCACGTCGTGACTTACGAACGCCCGGCGGCGCGCGCTTGACTGCGCCGCGCTGATCTGTTAGCAATCTCGTACCGAGAGTGCTAACGGCGACGAGCCGCGAAAACCACCTGCCGGCCGCGCACGTCGCTCCGAATTGCCCCACAACACCCAGCCAGACGAGAGAGGAAGCCGACCCGACATGGCCAAGCTGATCCAGTACGACGAAGACGCCCGCGCGGCGATGAAGCGCGGCATGGACGCGCTCGCCGAGGCGGTCAAGACGACGCTCGGCCCCAAGGGCCGCAACGTTGCCCTAGACAAGAAGTACGGCGCGCCCACCGTGACCCATGACGGCGTTACGGTGGCGCGCGACATCGAGCTCGACGATCCGTTCGAGAACATGGGCGCGCAGCTGCTCAAGGAGGCCGCGACCAAGACCGAGGACGTGGCCGGTGACGGCACGACGACGGCCACGGTGCTGGCCCAGGCGATCGTGACGGAGGGGCTCAAGAACGTCGCCTCGGGCGCCAACCCGATGCAGATGAAGCTGGGTATCGACAAGGCCGCGGCGACGGTTGCCACGGCCATCAAGGCTGCGGCGCAGCCTGTCAAGGGCCGCGACGAGATCGCTCAGGTGGCGACCGTCAGTGCTGCTGATCCCGAGATCGGCAACCTGATTGCCGACGTCATGGACAAGGTCGGCAAGGACGGCGTGATCACCGTCGAAGAGTCGCGCACGATGCAGTTCGAGACGGAGTTCGTCGAGGGCATGCAGTTCGACCGCGGCTACACGAGCGCCTATTTCGTCACCGACACGAACCGCATGGAGGCAGTCCTCGACGACCCCTTCATCCTGATCACGGACAAGAAGATCAGCGCGATCGCGGACATGCTGCCCGCGCTCGAGAAGATCCTCCAGGCGGGCAAGAAGGACCTGCTGATCATCGCCGAGGACGTCGACGGCGAGGCTCTCTCGACGCTCGTCGTCAACAAGCTGCGTGGCGTGCTCAACGTCCTGGCCGTCAAGGCGCCCGGCTTCGGCGACCGGCGCAAGGAGATGCTGCGCGATATCGGCATCTTGACCGCCGGCACGGTAATCAGCGAGGAGGTCGGCCGCAAGCTCGACTCGGTCACGCTCGAGGACCTGGGCCGCGCGCGGCGCGTCGTCGCCAACAAGGACGATACGACGATCATCGAGGGCCGCGGCTCGGAGTCGGAGATCCAGGGCCGGATCAAGCAGATCAAGGCGCAGATCGAGGAGACGACCTCCGACTACGACAAGGAGAAGCTCCAGGAGCGGATGGCCAAGCTGTCGGGCGGCGTGGCGATCATCAAGGTCGGAGCCGGGACGGAGACCGAGCTCAAGGAGAAGAAGCACCGCGTCGAGGACGCCCTCTCGGCCACCCGCTCGGCGGTCGAGGAGGGCATCGTTCCCGGTGGCGGCGTGGCCCTGATCAACGCCCAGTCGTCGCTCGACTCGCTCAAGCTCGAGGGTGACGCCCTGGTTGGTGCGCAAATCGTGCGCGCCGCCTTGGAGGAGCCCATGCGCCAGCTCGCCGAGAACGCAGGCCTCAACGGCCAGGTCGTGCTCGAGAACGTCCGCCGCCGCCAGGCAGAGCAGTCCAGCTCGACCATCGGCTACGACGTCCTCAAGGACGAGTACACAGACATGCTCAGCGCGGGCATCGTCGATCCGGCGAAGGTCACCCGCTCCGCCGTGGAGAACGCAGCTTCGATCGGCGGCATGGTGCTGACGACCGAGGTGATGATCACCGACAAGCCCGAGCCCAAGCCGCAGATGCCCGCGATGCCGCCCGGCGGGATGGGCGACTTCTAGGGTTCAAACCGCGTCAGAACCAAGGCCGCCGAGCGCCAAGCGCTCGGCGGCCTTTCTGTTCGCCGCTCAGCGTGAATGGGCAGACAGGAATTCCCGGGCACGGCTCTGCGATGCAACCATGCAATGGCGGATATGCCGAACGGCGCTTGACCGATTCGGTATCCGGCGTGAGCATCTTGGCCAATGACTGACAGCCAGCGTCCAACCGGGCGCACCAAAACAAGCCTGCTCGGCCAGTTCCAGCAGACGGGCGCCTCATTGATGGCCCTGCTCAAAGCGCACATCGACCTGTTCAAGGCTGAGCTCAACGGGATCATGGGCGAGATCAAGATGCTCGCCACCCAGGCCGGCATTGCCCTCGTCATCGCGCTCATGACCGGGATCCTGTTGTGGGTCGGCGGCTTCCTGTTCGCCGGCGAGTGGCTGTTCGGTTCGATCGGCTGGGGTTTGGCCCACGGGACGCTGCTCGGACTCGCCCTGATCGTCGCGCTCGCGCTGGCGATCGTCGGAGCTCAAGCGCGCTACGCGCTGACCAGCTTCCTGGTCTCGTTCGTGATCGTCATCCTCGTCGCGCTGGCGTGTGGCTCCAACGTCGGCTACAACCAGGCCGCCCAGATCGGGGCCAATCTGGCCAGCCCGTTCGGTGCGCCGGGGGTCGTCGCCCTGCTCGGCGGCGTGATCATCGGCGCTCTGCTCTTCGCCGTCCTGCTCGTCTTCGTCGGCGGCGTGCGCGGAGCTGTCGGCGGCCTCTTCATCGGCATCGTCCCGGGCGCGATCGTCGGCTGGCTGATCGCGGGTGCGCCTTGGACATGGCCGCCCGCAGTTGGCTTCGCGATCACCATCGGGCTCATCGCGTGGCCCATCCTGAACGTCATCATCTGTTTCCCGCGACTCGATCCGGAGGAGCGCTTCAAGCGCCTCTACCCGCGCCAGTCGATCGAAGCCGCAAATGAGACCCGAGCATGGTTGGAGGAGCAATGGCAGACGCGACTGCCGAAGCGCGGCAACAAGTAGCCGACGCGCGGCACAACGCGGCGACGCAGCTCGACGCGCTAGGTGTCAGCGCGCGCGCGGCGATCGACATCCCGGCCAAGCTCAAGCGCCACCCGGTCGAGACGGCCGGCGTCCTGGGCGGCACGGTGTTCATGCTCCTGGGCGGGCCCAAACGCGTGGCGAAGGCCACCGAGCGCCGACTATTTCCAGCGCGCGCGAACCGGCCACCGACGCTGCTGCCCAAGGATCTGGACAAGACGATCGACCGCCTGCCGGAGGAGGATCGCGAGCAGATCCGGGCGCATCTCGAGCGCGACTTCGCCGGCTACCTCCAGAAGGAGCACGCCAAGGACCCGGCCAATGGTCGGCACTCGTTCTGGAAGACTTATGACCTCGTGCTCGGTATCGCGGGCGCAGCCGCGACGCGCGGACTGATCAAGCGTGCGCTTGCCGTGCCCGCCGATGCGGACGTGGACCAGACAGGGACGACACCTAAGCCCAAGTAACATCCAGAGCGGGCGAGTGGCGTAATGGCAGCCGCGCTGGGTTTAGGTCCCAGTGCCGCGTAAGCGGCGTGTCGGTTCGAATCCGACCTCGCCTACCAGACCCTCCATTATGCGAACCTCGGACGCCGGCACCC